>Ga0182742_1003096_pt1 | contig 16913 bp, 13 predicted proteins | sample eDN5th37CBELigMG_FD_128880 | JGI IMG/M metagenome (GOLD analysis project Ga0182742, IMG submission 128880) | Enriched Miracle-Growth compost microbial communities from Emeryville, California, USA - eDNA 5th pass 37_C BE-Lig MG (version 2)... ...
GATCGAGCTGCAGCAGTACCGGCTGATGGTGCTGCACACCGCCTGGAAGATCGACCGGTACAACGACTACCAGCGCGTCCGCGAGGACATCGCCGGGATCAAGGTGGCCGCCCAGAAGATCCTCCGCGACATCGTCGGCCGGGCCATCCAGGTGCACGGGGCGCTCGGCATCTCCAACGAGATGCCGCTGTGGAACATGTACCAGGCGCAGTACACCACCGGCTTCTCCGACGGCCCGAGCGAGGTGCACAAGACCACCGTCGCCCGCCGGGTGTTGAAGCAGTACCAGCCCGCGCCCGGCCTGTGGCCCACCGAGCACCTCCCGACCCGCCGCGAGGAAGCCAGGGCCAAGATCGAGAAGAAGCTGGCCGAGCTCCGCAGCCAGGCCGGGTGAGCGACGAGGTCGTCCGGGAGCGCCACGGCGCCGTCCTGGTCGTCCGCATCAACCGCCCGGAGGTCCGCAACGCCATCGACAGCGCGGTGATGGCCGGCGTCGGCGCCGCCGTGCTCGACGCCGAGGCGGACCCCGGGCTGCGGGCGCTGGTCCTCACCGGCACCGGCGAGCGCGCCTTCTGCGCCGGGGAGGACCTGCGCGCCTTCGCGGGAGGCGGCCCGCTCGGGGCGGCGGTCGACGAGCACCGGCGCGACGCCTTCGTCCGGCTCATCCATGGCCGGGTGGCCGTGCCTGTCGTCGGCGCGGCCAACGGCACCGCCGTAGGCGGCGGCCTCGAGCTGCTCCTCGGCTGCGACGTGGTGGTCGCGTCCAGCGAGGCCAAGTTCGGGTTGCCGGAGGTGCAGCGCGGGCTGTTCCCCGGAGGTAGCGGCGTGTACCTCGGCACGCGCCTGCCGCTGGCCGTCGCGCTCGAGCTGGCGCTCACGGGCGACAGCATCGACGCCGAGCGGGCCCACGCCCTCGGCCTCGTCAACCGCGTCGTCCCGCCCGCCGACGTGCTCGACGCCGCGCTCGCGCTGGCCGGGCGCATCGCGGCCAACGGCCCGCTGGCCGTCGCGGCCACCAAGGAGCTGCTGCGGCTGGCCGTGACCGATCCGGCGCGCGTGCCGGCACGGCTGCAGGCGCTGCTGCCGGTGGTGTTCGGCAGCGAGGACGCCAGGGAGGGCGCGGCCGCGTTCGTGGGCCGCCGCCCGCCCGTGTGGAAGGGGCGCTGAGGGCCGGCCGGCCGGCTAGCCCTCCTGGCCCTCCTGGCCGTCGTCGACGAGCTGCGCCATGCGCCCCGTCGCCTCGATGAACTCCTCGACCAGGTCCATCAGCACGCGCGCCGCCGGCCGGCTGGTGTTGACCATGCCCACCGACTGGCCGACCGACGTGCCCACCAGCTGCGGGTGCTGCGAGCGGGTGATGCGGGCGTGGGCCGGGGTGCTGAGCTTGAGCTGCAAGGGCCAGGGGAGCGGCTCGGGCGCGCCCGGCTCCACCCACGCGTCGGTCCAAGCGTTGCGCAGGAAGCGGTTGGGCTTGCCGGTCATCGACTTGGTCTGCGTGGTGGCCGTCGAGTCGGCCGCCAGGATGCGCTCCTTCAGGACCGCGTCGGTGTCGGCCTCCTCCACGGTGAGCCACATCGTGCCGGTCCACACGCCCTGGGCGCCGAGGGCCAGGGCGGCGGCGATCTGACGGCCGCTGGCGATGCCGCCGGCGGCCAGCACGGGGACGGGCGCCACCGCGTCGACCACCTGCGGCACGAGCGCCATGGTGGTGATCTGCCCGGTGTGGCCGGCCGCCTCGGTGCCCTGGGCGACGATCACGTCGACGCCGTTGGCCACCTGCCGGTGGGCGTGGGCGATGCTGCCCACCAGCCCTCCCGTCAGGATGCCGGCGGCGTGCGCGGTGTCGACCACGTCCTTCGGCATGGGGCCGAGCGCGTTGACGAGCAGGCGGGGGCGATGGCCCACCACCACGTCGACGAGGCCGCGCTCGGCCGCCGTGTTGCCGATGCGGTCGGTGGGACGCCGCTGGTCCTCGGGGAGCGGGCCCACCCCGTGGCGGGCCAGGACCTCCTCCACGAAGTCGCGGTGGCGCTGCGGGATCATCGCCTCGAGCTGCGCGTGCGCGTCGGGCTCCGGGCGGTCGCGATCGAGCGTGGTGGCCGGCAGCACGATGTCGACCGCGTAGGGCTTGTCGCCCACCTGCTCCTCGATCCACGACAGCTCCATGTCGAGCTCGTCGGGTGTGCTCCCCAGCGCGCCGAGCACGCCCACGCCTCCGGCTCGGCTCACTGCCGCGACGACGTCACGGCAGTGGCTGAAGGCGAAGATCGGGAACTCGCAGCCGAGCTGCTTCGAGAGGGGTGTCCGCACCGGCGGCGTCCTTCCTACTCGGTGACGTAGGGCTACTTGGCGACGTAGAGCGGGGTGAGGTCGGGCGTGCCGGCAAAGAGGTAGCGGGCGTCCTCCAGGTTGGCCACCTTGCCGCGATGGGCCCACACCTGCTCGGGGCTGCACGTGGGGATCACGATGTGCTCCGTGTAGAGCCGCTTCCAGATCTCCCCGTAGGCCGCTCCCCAGCTCTCCGCGTCCCCCGTCGGGTCGCCGCCCTCACCGGCGAGCTGGTCGAGGCGGCCGTCGGGGTCCTCGAGCAGCTTGGGGCCGCCGAGGGCGAAGCGGGTGATGATGTCGCTCGGGTCGAAGATGCCGAACAGGCTGGTGACCTGGGCCGGCATGCGGCCGTCGCGGAACGAGAAGTCGGTGCCGGGGTTGACCACCAGGTTGACGTCGAAGCCGACCTCCTCGAGCTGGGCCTGGATGGCCTCCGCCGGGGGCCGGTAGATCTCGCCGAAGTCGACGTCGATGCGCAGGTCGGTCACGCCCGACTCGGCCAGCAGGGCGCGGGCCCGCTCCGGGTCGAAGGGCGTGTCGTTCTCCTCCACCTCGGGCGAGTGCGCCCAGTGGCCCTCGGGGAAGAACTGGTTGGTGGCCTTGCACGCACCGCCGTAGACGCCGTTGGCGATGCCGTCCTGGTCGATGGCGGCGTGCACCGCCTCGCGCACCTTCGGGTTGTCGAAGGGCGGCAGCGTGCTGCGCAGGAAGAAGCCGTTCTGCGTGGCGGTCTGCACCACCGAGAGGCCCTGCAGCTGGCCTGAGGCCAGCATCTGCTTGGCGCCGGGCACCTGCTGGCTCAGGGCGAGCGCCAGGTCGGCGTCGCCGGCCTGCAGCGCGGTGAGCCGCGACTGGCCGGCCGTGATGCCGATGATCGTGAGGCGGGCCAGCAAGCCCTCCGACTTGTTCCAGTGGCCCTCCCACGGCACGTAGGAGATGCGCTCGGCGGACTGGTACCGCTCGACCTGGTAGGGCCCCGAGCCCCCGGCGCCCTGCGTGGCGATGGTCTCCGGGGCGTTGGCGATGACCGTGGGGCTGACCATCATCCCGGCGGTCTGGCTCATGAGCACCGGCAGCTCGCTGCCGCCCCGGGCCAGCGTGAGGCGCACGGTGAGGGGGTCGACGACCTCGACGTCGGTGACGTTGGCCCACGCCCGGTTCTGGGTGCTGGTGGGCAGGTCGCGGTAGCGCTCGATGTTGACCTTCACCGCCTCGGCGTCGAACGGCGTGCCGTCGTGGAAGGTGACGCCTTCGCGCAGGTGGAGGACCATCGTGTTGGCGTCGGGGAACTCCCAGTCCTTCGCCAGGCGCGGGTGCACGCTGTAGTCGGCGTGCATCTCGGTCAGCCGGTCGTAGATGGGGTAGAGGAACGTCACCGTGGCCGGACCGGCCGGGTCGAGCTGGGCGGGCACGGCGGTGTACGCGACGGTCAGCTCGCCGGCGGGATCCCAGTCGGCGGGCCGCTCGCCCTCGGTGCCCTCGCTGGCCGGCCCGAGGCGGGTCTGCCCGGAGCTGTCCTGCAGGCGCGACGCGGTGGTGGTCGTGGCCTCCTGCGAGGTGTCGGACGCGGTGCCCCCGCCGTTGTCGTCGTCGCCGCACGCCGCGGCCAGCAGGCCGAACGCCAGCAGCACCGCGGCTGCGCTCCTCCGGCGGCGATGCCGTACCTCGCTCAATGTCCCCTCCTGTCGTCGCGACGGCCCGCTCCAAGCGCAAGCACGCGGCCGCGGACAGTACAGGCTCCGCCGGGAGCACCATTCCCGACGGCCGGTGCAGGTTCGTTCAGATCCGCCGGGTGCGACCGGCCCAGTAGCGGTCGCGCAGCACCTGCTTGCGGAGCTTGCCGTTGGGATCCCGGCCGAGGCTGTCGACGAAGTCGACGGCCACCGGGCACTTGTAGTGCGCCAGCCGGTCGCGGCAGAACCGGATGATGTCGGCGGCCAGCGCGTCGTCCGCGGCCACGCCGGCGCGCGGCTCCACCACGGCGCGGACCTCCTCGCCCCACTCGTCGTTGGGCGCGCCCACCACCGCGGCGTCGCCCACCGCGGGGTGCTCGAGCAGCACGCCTTCCACCTCGGCCGGGTAGATGTTCACGCCGCCGGACACGATGACGTCGGCGACGCGGTCGCACAGGAAGAGGTAGCCCTCGTCGTCCACGTAGCCGATGTCGCCGACCGTGAAGAGGTCGCCGACGCGGTTGGCGCGCGTCTTCTCCTCGTCGCCGAGGTACTCGAACTGCCACAGCGCCTGCGAGACGAAGACGCGGCCCGGCGTGCCGGTGGGGCACTCGTGGCCGTCGTCGTCGAGGATCTTGAGCGTGACGCCGGGGCTCGGCCGGCCCACCGTCCCCGGCCGGGCCAGCCACTCCTCGGACGTGACCAGGGTGCCGGCGCCCTCGGTGGAGGAGTAGCCCTCGACCAGGATCGGGCCGAGCCACTCGATCATGCGCCGCTTGGTGTCGATCGGGCAGGGCGCGCCGCCGTGCATGACGCGGCGCAGCGACGACACGTCGGCCGCCAGGCGCACCTCGTCGGGCAGCGCCAGCAGCCGGTGGAACATGGTGGGCACCATGACGGCGTTCGTGACGCGGTAGCGCTCCACCAGCCGGAGGAAGCCCTCGGGCGTCCAGCGCTCCATCAGCACCAGCCGCTGCCCGGCGTCGAGGGCCATGGCCATCGCGGCCAGCGGGTTGCCGTGGTAAAGGGGCCCGCCCACGAGGGCCGTGCCGTCGTCGGCCGCAGGCACCGGGACCCCGATGCCCGTGGCGAGCCCGATCGGGGCGTCGGGCGGCAGCGTGATGCGCTTGCGGACGCCCTTCGGCCGGCCCGTGGTGCCCGACGTGTAGAACATCACGAGGCCGCCCGGCACCGTCTCCTGCTGCTCGGAGGTGTCGCCGGCGAGCAGCTCCTCGAAGGGCCGGTAGCCCTCCACCGCGCCGACCGCGAACCGGCGGGACGGGTCGAGGGCGGCCCCGGCCACGGCCAACGCCGGCGCGAAGCGCTCGTGGCTCACCAGCAGCTTCGCCTCGGAGTTCTCCACGATGTAGGCGATCTCCGGCCCGGTGAGGTGCCAGTTCACCGGCACGAACACGAGACCGGCCCGGATGGCCGCCGCGTAGGCCACCACGAACTGCCGGCTGTTCGGCAGCGCCACAGCGATGGTGTCGCCGGCGGCCAGACCGAGGGACCGGAAGGCCGCGACCACGCGATCGGCGTCGTCGAGCAACTCGCCGAACGTGGACGTCGCCTCGGCCGGATCGACCAGCGCGGGCCGGTCGGGCTCGGCTCGGGCGATGGCGAAGAACCCCTCAGCTGGCATCGGCGCACCTCCACGCGGTCGTCGTCACCGATCATGCTGCACCGGGCGCCCGGCGAGCTCCCACCTCGGCGGTGGCTCATGGTTAGACTTGAGCCGATGGAGTTCGGCTGGTCGGACGAGGAGGCCGCGCTGCGGCAGGAGGTGCAGGCCTTCCTGGCCGAACGCCTCCCCGAGGACTGGGATCTGCACACCCCCGGCGAGGACCCGTCCTCCCCGTTCACCCGGGCCATGGCGGCGGACATCGCCCAGCGGGGCTGGCACACCGCCCACTGGCCGGAGGCGTACGGCGGGCGCGATGCCTCACCGTGGGCGTTCATCATCGTCGCCGAGGAGCTCTGGGCCGTGGGCGAGCCGCGCGGCTCGCAGTACATGAACACGTCGTGGATCGGGCCGGCGATCATGGCCGCCGGCACCGAGGAGCAGCGACGGCAGCACCTCGGGCCGATCGCACGCGGCGAGGTCCACTGGTGCCAGGGGTTCTCCGAACCGGAGGCCGGCTCCGACCTCGCCTCGCTGCGCACACGCGCCGTCCGCGACGGCGACCACTACGTCGTCAACGGCGAGAAGATCTGGACCTCGTACGCGCGGCAGGCCGACTTCTGCTTCCTGCTCGTCCGCACCGATCCGGCGTCGCAAGGGTCGAGTGGCATCTCCGTGCTGCTCGTGCCGATGGACCTGCCCGGCATCACCGTCGAGGTGGTGCCCACCATGCTCGAGATCCACGTGGTGCACCGCATCAGGTTCGAGGACGTGCGCGTGCCGGTGTCGTGCCTGCTCGGCCGGGAGCATGACGGGTGGGGGCTCATCCGGGAGGCCCTCGCCCACGAGCGCGTCGGCGCGCCCCGCTTCGCCCGCGGCAGCTACGTGCTCGATCGCTTGGCGGCGTGGGCCGGCGAGCGCGGGCTCCTCGACGAGCCGGCGGTCGCGGCCCGCTTCGGCCGCGCCCGGGCCGCCTGCCACGCGGCGCGCCTCCTCACCTACCGGGTCATGGACGACCGGGCCAAGGGCCGGCCCGACACGCCGTCGCCGTACGTGGCCCGGGTGGCCATCGTCCGGGCCGAACGGGCCGTGGCCGAGCTCGGCATGGACCTGCTGGGCCGTCAGGGCCTGCGCCGTCGCTCCCGGGCGGACGCCCACGTGCGCACCGCGATGATCGCGGGGCTGGGCGGCGGGAGCTACGAGGTGCAGCTCAACCTGATCGCCCGCCTCTGCCTGTCGATGAAGGGCTGACCGATGGACTTCGATCCCGACGCCACCCAGCAGGCCCACCTCGACGCGCTGCAGGCGGTGATCGAACGCCGGGCCGTGCCGCCCGCCTACCCGGTGGCGGAGATCGACCGGGCCCTCCACCGCGAGCTGGTCGACGCGGGCCTGCTCGGCTTCCCGCTCCGGTCGCCCGCGGACCACCTGCTGGCCGTCCTCGTCGTCGAAGCGCTGTCGCGCGCCAACGTGGTGCTCCCGACTGTGGCGACCGCGCTGGTGGCCCCGGCGCTCGGGTTGCCACCCGCGTCGATGCTGGCGCTGGCCGAGGAGGGGGCACTCGATCTGGTGCGCTTCGGGGCGCAGGCCCACGCCGTGGTCGCGGTCGGCGACGACGCCGTGCGCCACGCCGAGCTCGTCGGGCCGCGCGCCGACGCCGACGTGGCCTACGTCTACCCCTACGGCGACGTGGCCGCCGCCGCGGCCGCGGCGGGCTGGCGGCCGATCGAGGGAGCCGACCCCGCCCCGGTGCGGCGCCTGTGGCGCCTGGGCCTCGCCGCGGAGCTCTCCGGCGCCATGCTCGGGGCGGTGGAGGCGGTGGCCGCCTACCTCACCGCCCGCCGGCAGTTCGGCCGGCCGCTGGCCGCCCTCCAGGCGCTCCAGCACCGCATGGCCGAGGCCCACGCGTCGGCGGAGGCGGCGCGCTGGTCCACCCGCTATGCCGCCTGGCACGCCGACGACGACGAAGCGGTGGCCGCAGCGGTCCTCACCGCGTCGGACGCGGCCCATCCGCTCTGCATGGAGCTCCACCAGCTCTGCGGTGCCCGCGGCTTCACGCTCGACCACGGCCTCTACCGGTGGACGTTGCGCCTGGAGGCGCTGCGCGTCGAGCTCGGTGGGCCCGACGAGCACGCCGTCGCCGTCACCACGGCGCGTTGGTCCTCGGCGCCGTGACCGCCGGTCGACCGCCCGCGGCCGCGGGGACGCCGCCGATGCGCGTGCCCAAGATGGCCGAGCTGGTGGCCGGCCACCTGCGCCGGCGCATCCTCACCGGCGAGCTGCCCGTGGACCACTCGCTCCGAGAAGCCGAGCTGATGGAGGAGTACGAGATCTCCCGGCCCACGCTGCGCGAGGCGCTGCGCATCCTCGAGGTGGAGCAGCTCATCAGCGTGCGGCGCGGCTCGCACCGCGGCGCCCGGGTCCGGCTGCCCGACGCATCGGTGGCGGCCCGCAGCCTCACGATGCTGCTCCAGCTGCGCGGCGCCAGCCTGGCCGACATCTACACCGCCCGGGCCGTGTTCGAGCCGCCGGCGGCCCGCATGGCCGCGGAGCGGGCCACCGACGAGGAGATCGCTTCGTTGCAGGCCACGCTGGACGAGGAGCTGGCCGCGTTGGCCGAGGGCGGCGCGAGCTACCCGCTCGTGGCGTGGCGGTTCCACACGCAGCTCGTCGAGCTGTCGGGCAACGCCACCCTGGCCGTGCTGGCCGGCGCCCTCGAGCACATCTCGCAGCGCCACGCCCTGCGGGTGGTGGCGTCCTGGGGCGACCGCCGCGACTGGAAGCGCGACGCCGAGCGAGCCCACCGCAAGCTGGTCCGGCTGATCGCCGAGCGCGACGGCAAGCGGGCCGAGACGTTCTGGCGCGAGCACATGCAGGTGGCCGGTGCCCAGCTGCTCGAGGGCGTGGGCGACCAGGCCATCATCGAGGTCCTCGACTAGTCGCCGGCGAGCTCGTCGCCGAGGCGGCGGCTGTGCCAGTCGGGCGACCCGAGGGTCAGCTCGTTCGCCTTGATCCGCCGCAGGTAGAGGTGGAGGTCGTGCTCCCAGGTGAAGCCGATGCCCCCGTGCACCTGCAGGGCCTCGCTGGCGATCCAGCTCGTCGACTCACCGACCCACTGCTTGGCCACGTGCACGGCCCGCCGCGCGTCGGGGCGACGGTGCTGCACGGCCCAGGCGGCGTAGCGCATGGCGGCGCGCCCGGCCTCCAACTTAATGCGCATGTCGGCCAGGCGGTGCTTGATGGCCTGGAAGCTGGCGATGGCGCGGCCGAACTGCCGGCGGTCGCGGGCGTAGGCCACGGTGTCCTCCACCAGCCGCGTGGCCGCGCCGAGGCTCTCCGCGCACTGCACCACCGTGCCGAGGGCGGCGACGTCGTGGCGGATCGCCTCGTCGTCGGCGCCCGCGCCGGCGCCGAGGACGTCGGCGGGCGGGACGGCCACGTCCTCGAAGGCGACCTCGTCGTAGGCCCGGAGGAGATCAAGGGTGGTGGCGGCGCGCGTCGACACGCCCGGCGCGTCGAGCGGCACGAGGGCCATCACGTGGCGACCGTCGGGGCACCGGGCATCGGCGAGGAGGACGTGCGCGTCGCGGGTCTCGGCCACGGCCAGGCGCCGGCCGGAGAGCCGCACGCCACCGGACCCGTCCGCATCAGGGACCGCAGTGACGGCGCCGGCGGTCCCGTCGACGTCGACGGACCACGCCCCCACCAGCGCGCCCGCGGCCATGGCGGGAAGCCACGCGGCCTGCTGCGCCGCGGTGCCGTGCCGCGCCAGGGCCAGCCCGCACACGGCTGACGACAGGAGCGGCCCCGGTTGCACCTCGCGGCCGTGCTCCTCGGCCAGCACGGTCAGCTCCATCAGGCCCAGGCCGGCGCCGCCGTGCTCCTCGGGCACGACGATGCCCGTCCACCCCAACTCGACGACGGTGGGCCACAGGGCACGGCCGGGATGCTCTCCCGCCTCGGCCAACGCGCGCACGCGTGCCACCGGCAGCTCCCCCTGGAGGACCCGCCGGCAGGCGTCGCGCAGGACCTCCTCGTCGTCCCGCTCGTGGAGGACGGGCACGAAGGCGCGGCCGGTCATCGGGTGACGAAGGCCAGCGGCAGGTGCTCCGGGCCGCGCAGCATCGCCGCCGCCGGCGCGAGCTCCACGTCGCCGTCGATGCGCACGTCGGTGAAGCGGGCGGTGAGCAGCAGGAGCGCCTCCCGCATGGCGGCGCGCGCCAGCGCGTGGCCGAGGCAGTGGTGCGTGCCCCAGCCGAAGGGCAGCCTCGACCGGGCCACGTTGTCGCGCAGCGGATCGAACCGGTCCGGTTCCGGGAACATGGCCGGATCCCTGCTGGCGGCCAGCAGGTTCAAGATGACGCGCCGCCGCGCCAGGTAGCGCAGGCCCTCCACCTCCACGTCGTCGTCGGGGATGCGCACCACGAACTGCGTCACGGGAGCGAAGCGCATGGCTTCCTCCAACGCCGCCGGCACGAGGTCGGGTTCGGCCGCCAGGCGCTCCCACCACCCGTGCACCACCAGGTCGCGCACGGCGGACGCGAGCTGGTAGCGCGTGGTCCCCGCGCCCGCGAAGAGCAGGTTCACCACGTTGCCCACCAGCTCGCTCTCGGTCAGGTGGCCCTCCAGCGCCTGCGCCTCGAGCAGCCCGGTGAGGACGTCGGCCTCCGGTTGCTGGCGGCGGCGCTCCACGATGTCGAGCACGTAGGCCTCGAGCGTGGCGAGGGCCCGGTCGATCCGCTCGAAGCCGGGCGCCATGGGCACCGCCGCCAGGAGGTGCAGGTCGTGGGCGGCGTCGACGAAGCGCGGGATGTCGGCGGGCGGCACGCCGATCAACCGGCACAGCACCTCCATCGGGTAGTGCTGCGTGAAGTCGTCGACCAGGTCGCATCGCCCCGTGGCCGCGAACCGGTCGATCCACCGGGTGGCCACCTCGCGCATCACCTCGCGCTGCTCGTCGACGCGGCGCAGGGTGAAGGCGCGCGCCAGGATGCGCCGCACCCGGTCGTGGCGGGGCTTGTCCATGGACAGCAGCAGCCCGTCCTCGGCGAAGCGCAGCAGCGAGTCGGGCCCGCCCTTCTGCTTGAAGTGCCGCGCGTCGACGGTGTGGAAGCGGTCGTCGTGCAGCTGCGCCGCCACCCTGTCGTAGGAGAGCACCTCCACGCCGCGGTGGCTGCGGGCCAGGCCGTCACCGCGGCGGCGGGCGTCGGCCAGCACGCCGAGCGGGTCGGCCGCGAAGGCCTCGCCCAACACGTCGATCTCCGGCAGCGGGACGTCCTCGACTGAAGGCACGGTGGCAGGGGTCATCAGCACCTCACTCCCGGGGCAGGCCGAGCCCGCGCTCGGCGATGATGTTGCGCATCACCTCGTTGGAGCCGGCGGAGATGGTGAAGCCGCGGGCCCACAACCAGCCCTCTTGCCAGCGGCCGCGGTCGAGCACCTCGGGATCGCCCTCGGTGAGGATGCCGGCCGTGCCCTGGAGGTCGACGGCGGTGCGGTGGATGTCGAGGTTCAGCTCGGTGAAGAACACCTTGGTGATGGCCGCGTCGTCCACGGCGGCCGCGCCGGCCACCTCCTTCTCCAGCTGCAGCCACGCGAGCAGGTCCGAGATCTCCGCCCGGGCGAGCAGCCGCCCCAGTCGGGCGCGCCGCTCCCCGTCGTGCGGTTCGACCAGGCCCCGCTCGGCGGCGCTCGCGGCCAGCCGGGCCAAGCGGGCGACCGCCTGGGTGACGCTGTCCTCGCGACGGCTCTCGGCCCTCTCCCGGGCGAGGCTGGTGCGCGCCACCTCCCAGCCCTGCCCCGGCGCCCCGAGCAGGTTCTCGCCCGGGATCCGCACGTCGTGGAAGAAGACCTCGTTGAAGTCAGCCGAGCCCGTCAGCTCGCGCAGCGGCCGCACCTCGATGCCCGGTGTGCGCATGTCGACCACGAAGGCGCTGATGCCCTGGTGCTTGGGCGCGTCGGGATCGGTGCGGGCCAGCAGGAAGCCCAGGTCCGCCAGGTGGCCGTGGGTGGTCCAGACCTTCTGGCCGTTCACCACCCAGCTGTCGCCGTCGCGCTCGGCCCGGCAGCGGAGCGCGGCCAGGTCGCTCCCGGCGTCGGGCTCGCTGAAGAGCTGGCACCAGAAGTCCTCAGCGGCCCGGATGCGGGGCAGGTAGCGGGCCTGCTGCGCGGGCGTGCCGTAGGCGAGCAGGGCGGTGGCCACCAGCCGCCAGGCGCCGACGGGCGTGGGCGCCTGGGCCGCGCCCAGCTCGCTGTCGAACAGGTGGTCCTGCACGGGGTCGTGGTCGGGGCGCCCGCCCCACTCCTCGGGCCAGTCGGCTCCCAGGAAACCGGCCTCGAACAACGAGGCCCACCAGCGTCGGTGCTCGGGCAACTCCTCGGGCAGGGGGCTGCGCGTCCCGGGTCGCTTCTCCACCGCTGGGGCGTGCTCGCGGATGAAGGCCCGGGCCCGCTCGCGGAACGCGGCCAGCTCCGGGGAGAGGGTCAGGTCCACGGCGCGGGCGCCTCCGGTGGCGGCCAGCCGATGCCGCCGGCCTGGAGGAAGGCGGCGTGGGCCGCGCGGCCGGCGGCGTCGCGGTGCTCGATCAGCTCGATGCGGTTCCCGTCGGGGTCGGTGCAGAAGGCGATGACCGTGGGCGCCCCGTCCCCGAAGGGGAACTCCGCCCGGGTCGTGCCTCGGAGCTCGCCGCCGTGCTGCTCGACGAGGGCGCCCACCTCGTCGACATCGTCGACCAGGAACGAGAGGTGGGCGTAGCCGAGCTCGTCGTCGCGGTGGGGCAGCGGGCGCCCGCGGAAGCCGCTCTCGTAGCGGAGCAGCTCGAGGAAGACGTGCCCGTCGCCGAGGAAGAGGCCCTCGAGCTGCGCGTCCTCCACCTCCATCACCGCCGACAGCCGCCGACCGCGGCCCTCGTAGGGCGAGGCCGCCCGCTCGAGCCCGAACACCTCGCTGTAGAAGGCCGCGGCCCGCTCGAGGTCGGCGACCGTGATCGCCAGGTGGGAGACGACGGCCCGTTTCCGTCTCATAGTGAGATAAGAGGGTAGCATGCGGCCCGCACCCGGGGAGGAGCAGCCATGGCCGAACCGTCGACGCCGTCGACCATCCGAGTGAGCACCGAGGGCCACGTCGTCACCGTCACGCTGAACCGGCCCGAGGTGCTCAACGCCTTCAACCGCCAGATGTGCGACGAGTTCCTGGAGCTCTGGCAGCAGGTGGCGGTCGACGACGACGTGCACGTGGTCGTGCTCCGCTCCGAGCACGAGCGCGCCTTCAGCACGGGCGTCGACCAGCGCAGCGGGATGGCGCACCCCGAGAACATCTGGGTGCAGACCGATCCCGGCATGCAGCTCGGCCCCAAGGCCAACGGCGTGTGGAAGCCGTTCGTCTGCGCGCTGCACGGCATGGTCGCCGGCGGCGCCTTCTACTGGGTGAACGAGGCCGACATCGTCGTCTGCACCCCCGACACCACGTTCTTCGAGCCGCACCTCACCTACGGCATGACGGCCGCGGCCGAGCCGATCGGCCTCACGCACCGCATCCCGCTCGGCGAGGTCTTGCGCATGGTCCTGCTCGGCCTCGACGAGCGGATGAGCGCCGAGCGGGCGCTGCAGATCGGCCTCGTCACCGAGATCGTGGAGCGCGATGAGCTCGACGGGCGCGTCGCGGAGCTGGCCCGGCTCATCGCCGCGAAGCCGCCCGCCGCGGTGCAGGGGTCGCTCCGAGCCATCTGGGAGTCCCTCGACCTCGGGCGGCGCGACGCCCTGGCCCGGGCCCACGCCTACACCCAGCTCGGCAACCTCGTGCAGCTCGGCAACGCCATCGGCAAGGTGGCGCCCGACGCCATGCAGGCCAAGCCGGCCAGCTGGCGCCTGCGGTGACCGACGCCCGCCCGGGCTGGGCGTGGACGCCCGAGCCCGACGTGAAGGCCGCCCTGGCCCGACACGGCGCCACGGTGCCGCGCGGCGCGCTGGTCTCCTCGCGCGAGGAGGCGCGCGCCGTGGCCGCGACGCTGAGGCCGCCGCTCGTCGTCAAGGTCGTCGCCCCAGGCGTGGTGCACAAGAGCGACGTGGGCGGGGTGGTGCTCGACCTGCCCGATGCCGACGCCGCGGCTGAGGCCGCAGCCGCCGTGCTGGCCCTGGCCCCGGACGCCGCCGCGCTGGTGGAGGAGCAGTGCCCGCCCGGCGTCGAGGTGGTCATGGGGGCGCGCGTCGACGCCGGCTTCGGCCCGGTCGTGATGGTGGGGCTGGGCGGGGTGTGGGTGGAGGCCTTCGACGACGTCGCCTTCGGGTTCCCGCCGTTCGACGACGCCGCCGCGCGAGGTCTCCTGCGCCAGCTGCGGGCCTGGCCGCTCCTGGCCGGCACGCGCGGGCAGCCGCCGGTCGACGTCGACGCGCTGGTGCGCACCCTGGCGGCGTTGCAGGCGCTGGTGGCCGAGCACGACGGCGTGGCCCACGAGATCGACCTCAACCCCGTGATCGCCGGCGTCGAGGGCGCGGTGGTGGTCGACGCCCGCCTCGGCGTGGGCCATGCGCTGCCCCTCCGGCCCGCCCCGCCGGCCGGCTCCTTGCGCCCGCTGTTCGCGCCACGGCGCGTCGCGGTCGTGGGCGCGGAGCGGGGGCGGGCCGGCCTGGGGAACCTGCTGCTCGCCGACCACGTGGCCCGGGCTCCCGACCGGCCGCTCGTGGCGGTCGAGCCGTGCGGCCCCTCCGGTCCCTCCGGTCCCTCCGGGCCTTCCGCCTCGGCCGTGCTCGAGCCGATCGACGGCGTGCCCTGCGTGGCCGACCCGGCCGCCGCCGGGCCGGTCGACCTGGTCTCGATCACGCTCCCTCCCGGCGACGTCAGGCCGGTGCTCGAGGGGCTCGACGCGCCCGATGGGGCCGTCGTCCACCTCTTCACGGGGCCGCCCACCGACGACCCGGCCGGGCGAGCGGCCTGGCGCGACGACGTGGTGGCGGTGGCCCGGCGGCGCGGCCTGCGGGTGCTCGGTCCCAACGCCATGGGCGTGCACTGCCCGGCGGGGCGGCTGAGCTTCGTGCCGGGCTCGTCCCAGGAGGCGACCGTCGGCGCCAGCGCCGTCTGCCAGAGCGGAGGCCTGGCGGTCGACCTCGTGAGCCTCGGCGAGGCCGCCGGCGTGCGCTTCTCAAAGGTGGTCTCCGTCGGCGATGCCGTCGACGTCGACGTGCCCGAGCTAGTGGCCCACTTCCTGGCCGACGACGACACCGACGTGGTCGGCGCCTACGTCGAGACCTCCAGCCGGGCCCGGGCCCTGCGCGACGCCGTGCTGGCCGCGCCCCGCCGCAAGCCCGTGGTGCTGCTGCGGGGCGGGCGGTCGCCCGCCGGGCAGGCGGCGGCCGGCTCGCACACCGGAGCGCTGGCCGGTGACGACCGCTTGTGGGCGGCCCTGGCGCGCGACTGCGGCCTGGTGCTCGTCGACACCCTCGAGGACCTGGTGGTCGCCCTCGGGGCGCTGCAGCGCCACGGGTCGGTGCCTGCCCCGTCGCCCTCCGACGGCGGCGTGCTCGTCGTCGCCACCGGTGGCGACGGGGTGCTGGCCGCCGACGCGCTGGCCGCCCGGGGCGTCGAGGTGGCGCCGTTGACGCCGGCGGCGCGGCAGGCGCTGCAGGCGCGCCGCTTGCCGGGCGTGGGCCTGGCCAACCCGGTGGACCTCGCGCAGCTCGGCGTGGTGTTCGACCGGGCCGGCGGCGACCGCGTCCTGCACGAGGTGGTGGGAGCGGTGAGCGGCGCGCAGCCGATCGCCGACGTGGTGCTGCAGCTGGGGCTGACCAGCCTCTTCCTCTACTTCCCGCACCCCGACCGGCTGGTCGACCGGTTGGTCGGTGCGGTGGGCGAGCTGCCCGAGGCCTTCCCCGCCATCCGCACCACGGTGGTGGTGCACGCCAGCGGCCGCAGCCAGGAGGCCGGCCGACGGGCCCGGACGGCGCTGCGCGAGCGCGGCCTGGTCGTCCTCGACGCCGTGCACGCCGCGGCGGAGGCGGTGGCTGCCTGCCGGCGGTGAGCGGCGCGCGGAGCTGGGCTCGCGCTCAGCGAGCGGCCGGCCGGCGCGTGGGCGCGGGCCGGCGCCGCGGCGCCCGGAAGCGGCCGGCCCCCTCCTGCAGGCGCTCCAGGTCGAGCTGGCGTCGACGCACCTTGAGCATGTCGGTGCGCGTGCAGATGCCCACGAGCGCCCCGTCGGCGTCGACGACCGGCACGTGTTCGACGTGCTCGTCCACCATGACCTGCAGCGCGCGTTGCGCGCTGTCGGTGGGGTGCACGGTCACCACCTGGCTGGTGCCCTCGTCGAGCAGTGGCGCGTCGTCGGCGCGGCCCTCGCGCAGGATGTCGCCGCGCGTCACGATGCCCGCCAGCCGGGAGCCGTCCACCAGCGGGTAGGCGCCGTGGCGGCCGGTGCCGAAGCGCCGTCGGGCCTGGCCGACGGTGGCGCCGGCCGGGAGCGTCTCCACTTGCGACGTCATGATGTCCGCCACGTGGGTGCCGGCGAACGGGTCCACGCCGTAGTGCCGGCCGATGCGCAGGCCGCGCCGGCGGAGCTTCTCGGTCATGAGGCTGTCCTGGTTGACCGCCGAGTACACGAGGTCGGCGAGCACGGTCGCCAGCATGAGCGGGAGGATCACGTCGTAGTCGCGCGTCAGCTCGAACACGAACACGATGGCGGTGAAGGTGGCTTGCGTGGAGGCGCCGAAGGTGGCCGCCATGGCCACCACGGCGAACGCGCCGAGGGCCACGTCCGGCCCGGGGAGCACGTCGTTCAGCACCGAGCCGACCACGGTCCCGTAGGCGCTGCTGATGAGCAGGATCGGCGCCAGCGTCCCCCCGGAGGTGCCCGACCCGAGCGCCAACCACCAGGCCAGCAGCTTGCCGATCGCCAGCGCGAGGGCCGTGCCCACCGCGAGGCGGCCGCCGAGCACGTCGCCGATGGCGTCGTAGCCCACCCCCAGGGCCCGCGGGACGACGAGGCCGACGGCCGCGAACCCGACCGCCCCGATCACCGGGTGCCAGAACTCGCCGACGGGGAGCCGCCGGTAGAGGTCCTCGACGAGGAACAGGCCCCGGCTCACCACGATGGCCAGCACGCCGCAGGCCAGGCCGAGCAGCACGAAGGCGGGGAGCACGTCGAGCCCGGCGTAGTCGTGGGCCGGCACGCGGAACAGGGGACCGTTGTCGAAGAGGACGGAGTGCATGCCGCCGGCGATCGACGTGGCCACCACCAGCGGGACGAAGGCCCGCACCGAGAACTCGAAGAGCAGCAGCTCGATGGCCAGCACCACCGCGGCGA
>Ga0182742_1003097_pt1 | contig 16909 bp, 12 predicted proteins | sample eDN5th37CBELigMG_FD_128880 | JGI IMG/M metagenome (GOLD analysis project Ga0182742, IMG submission 128880) | Enriched Miracle-Growth compost microbial communities from Emeryville, California, USA - eDNA 5th pass 37_C BE-Lig MG (version 2)... ...
GGGCGAGCACAACGGCAAGATCACCTGGCGGCACCTGCTCCAGCAGACGAGCGAGTGGACCGGGACGCTCTGGGGGATGCGCGACATCGCCGACCGGCGCAAGGGCGTCGACCGCGAGATTCAGGAACCTGGCACCTTCTACGAATACAACGACGTGCGGGTGAACCTGTTGGGCTACGCGCTGCTGCTGCTCTGGCGACGACCGCTTCGCGACGTTATGCACGAGTACGTGATGGGGCCGATCGGCGGCGACGATGACTGGCAGTGGCACGGGTACAAGACCTCGTGGGTCGACATCGACGGCAAGCAGATTCAGTCGGTCTCGGGTGGCACCCACTTCGGCGGTGGTGTCTGGACCGGCTCCCGCAACCACGCCCGGCTCGGCCTGCTCTTCCTGCGCGAGGGCAAGTGGGGCGACCAGCAGATTCTCTCCGAGCGCTGGGTTCGCGAGGCGACGACACCGAGCGAGGTCGAGCCGGTCTACGGCTTCATGTGGTGGCTGAATCCCAACCGGATGCACTTCCCGCGCCTCTCCGAGCGCAGCTACAGCGCGCAGGGCGCCGGGGGCCACGTTATCTGGGTTTCGCCGGAGCATGACATCGTCGTCGTTCTGCGCTGGGTCAAGTCCGACTCGCGCGAGGAGTGCCTGGTTCGGGTTGTTGATGCGTTGGGGTAGGCGGGAATGGGGAATGGGGATTCGGGGGTGTTGAACGCCCTGTTCCTTAACGAAGACTAGCGGTCTTCAAGACCCCCGAATCCCCATTCCCCATTCCCCACGCGAAAGGAGCGCTGGATGAGCGCGGTGGTCGATCGGGAGTTTGACTATCTCATCGTCGGCGCCGGGTCATCTGGCGCGGTCCTCGCGGCACGGCTGACGGAGAATCCGCAGACGACCGTCCTGCTGCTGGAGACAGGGCCGGACTACCGGGCCGCCGACGCGCCGAAGGAGATGCACAGCGCCAATCCGCTCGGCATCATGAACGCCGAGACATTCCCGACCTACCAGTGGCCACAGCTGATGGTACGGCGCTCACCGGCGCAGGAGCCGAAACTCTACGACCGTGGGCGCGGGATGGGCGGCAGTTCGGCGATCAACTGGCAGGTCGCCCATCGCGGGATGCTCGACGACTATGACCGCTGGGCGGAGCAGGGCTGTGCCGGCTGGTCGGGCGAAGAACTCCTCCCGTCGATGAACAAGCTGGAAAACGATCTCGACCATGGCGACGCCTTCTACCATGGCAACAGCGGCCCGATCACGATCTTCCGACCGTCGATTGCGACCTGGGGCAAGGTCGATCAGGCGCTCCTGCATGCCGCGCTCGACCTTGGCTACCCGTGGCACGCTGACCTGAACGCACCGGACTCGACCGGCATCTCGGCGATCCCGGTCAACCGCACGGAAACCGGACGCATCTCAACCAACGACGCCTACCTCGAACCGGCCCGGGAGCGGCCGAACCTGACGATTCTGGGCGATACGCACGTTGACCGTGTCATCCTCGACGGCCGGCGAGCCATCGGCGTGCGTGCCTACCATGGTGACGCCTGGGTCGAGTTCAAGGCGCGTGAGGTAATTTTGTCGGCAGGCTCAGTCTTCACGCCGCCGATGCTGCTGCGCTCCGGAATCGGACCCGCGGACGAACTGGCGGAGTTGGGGATTCCAGTCGTCGCCGACCTGCCGGTTGGGCGCAACCTGACCGACCACGCGGCGGTCGGCGTCCACCTCCATCTGAAGCCCGAAGCACGTGCGACCTCATGGGACGACCGGCTGCTGAACTGCTACATCCGCTATAGCTCGGAGATGTGCGGCGCGGGCGAGAACGACATGGTCATCACCGGTCGCAACCTGAACGGCTACCACGAGGCCGGGCTGGAGGCTGGTGCGCTTTCGGCGCTTACGTGGCAGAACTTCTCGCGCGGGACGTTGCGGATTCCTGACGCCGACCCATTCTCAATGCCGGTCATCGACGAGAATATGCTCTCCGACGAGCGCGACCTGATCCGCCTGCGCGACGGCGCACGACGGCTGTTCGCGATCGCCGAGCATCGAGCGATCAAATCCATCGCCGAGCGCATCCACCTCTCGACCGGTGTCATGCGGACGACACCGCTAACGATCGCCGACGTCCAGGACGACAAGGCGCTCGACGAGTGGATGCTAGCGACCGTCCGCGACACCTGGCACCTGGTCGGCACATGCAGGATGGGCTCTGCCGACGACCCACGTACCGTCGTCGACCCCGACTGCCGCGTCCTCGGCTTCGATGGCCTGCGCGTTATCGACGGCTCGATCATGCCCGATGTCCCGCGAGCCAATACGAACCTGACCTGTATGACGATCGCCGAGCACATGGCAACGCGGATGTCGCTGCGCTGACAATCCCCCAATCCGGTAGGGGCGACATCGCAATGTCGCCCTGCTCCCCGCCCAGAGTGTTCGGGTGGAAAACGAAGGGCGACATTGCGATGTCGCCCCTACCGGATTGATTGGGAGACGATTTACGCCGCCTTATCGACCGCTACCTGCCCGGCCTTGACGACCATCTGGATGTCGCGGAGGGCGCCGATGTCTTCGGTGGCGTCGCCACGGACGATCAGGACGTCGGCGCGCTTGCCGGTGGTCAGCGTGCCGAACTCATCGGTGCCGAGGGCTTCGGCGGCGCGGCCAGTCGCGGTGACGATGGCGTCGCCGGGGGTGAAGCCGATGTGCTCGACGAGCATCTCGAGATCGAGCTGGAAGTCGTCGAAACCGGTCATCGTGACACCGGCGTCGTTACCCGAGACGAACTTGACGCCCGACTCGACCAGCTTACGCAGGCTATCCATCCGCTGGTGGCGGGTGGCAGCGAACGGGTTGTTGATGCCCTCCTGCTCCATCCACTGGCGGGCGCGTTCGCCAACACCGAGGGTCGGGCAGACGTAGATGCCCTTTTCAGCGATCTGGTCGGCGGCGCGCTGCTCGTAGCCAACGCCGGTCGGAACCATGAATGAGCAGTGCTCGATCGTACGGACATGAGCAGTGATCGCGTTGTAGATGCCCGGCGTGCCGTGGCAGTGGGCGGCGACGTAACGCCCCAGCCGCTCGGCATCCTGGACGATCGCGACCATCTGGGCCTCGTCGAACTGCGCCTCGCGCGGGTTGGTATTCGGCGTCAGGCCACCGCCGGTCGCCATCACCTTGACGAAGTCGGCCCCGGCCTTGACCTGCTCGCGGACGGCCCGGCGGGCGTCCTCGATCGTGTCGCACTCATTGCCGAAGAAGTAGCAGTGTCCTCCGGTCGAGGTCAGGACATCGCCGCTGGCCCAGACGTGCGGGGCCGTGATCAGTCCCTGCTTCGACGCTTCGCGAACCGAGAAGACGATCGAATTGAGCGTGCCGCAGTCGCGGATCGTCGTCACGCCCGAGAGGATTGCCTGTCGCGCGTGCTCGATCGCGCGCATCATCTTGATCTCGTAGGTGTCGTAGAGCGCGTCCTGCAGGCACTGGCGGCTGCCCGAGAGCGTCAGGTGGGTGTGCATGTTGATTAGCCCCGGCAGGATCGTCGCGTTGCCGAGGTCGCGCGCGTTGGCGCCCGCCGAGCCGAGGTCGGCCTTGCGGCCCACGTTCTTGATCGTGCCATCCTCGATCTGGATGAACGCATCGCGAATCGGCTCAGCGCCGGTGCCGTCGAACAGCGTCGCCGCTGTATAGGTCGTTACCGCCACGTTCGGTACCCCTTCTCCCCTTGGAATCGGTTGGCCATGCCCATATGGTCGCATATAAACGCGGTGTATGGTGCATCCTGTTCGTATCGAGCGACAGATTCGACTGTTCCGTGCAGCGACGCGGCGGCAGGAGGTCAGGTGTGGGCCAGCAACCGGAAGTTCGACATGGTCTGCTCGGTGACACACCGACGCGCACATATGGCGGCAAACTGGCGCTATTCAACCGCTTCGCCGAACCGGAGATCCGGCAGGTGTTCGCATCGTTTGAGATCCAGCAGGGTTCCCGCGTTCTCGACGCGGGGTGTGGCGTTGGGCTGGCGACGGCGTGGCTCGCGGAGCAGGTTGGACCTGCTGGGCTGGTCGTTGGCTGCGACCTCTCCGGGCCACACCTGCGGATTGCCAGTGACGAGGCGGCTGGCCGTCACCTCGCGTTCGTCCAGACCGACATCGCGACGCCGCCGTTCCGGGCCGAATCATTCGATCTGGTCTGGTGCGCGAACACGATCAACCATCTCAGCGATCCGGCGGAGGCAGTCAGAAACCTGGCGATGGCCCTTCGTCCAACAGGCCGGATCGCGCTGGCCCAGAGCGGCTTCCTGCCAGACATGTTCTTCGCCTGGGACGAGCGGCTGGAACGCGAGGTCACCCGCGCCGTCCGGCAGTACTACCGCGACAAGTACGGCCTCAGCGAGCAGGCGACAACGGCGATGCGCGGGCTGGTCGGCCTCGCCCAGCGAGCCGGCCTGTCGAACATCGAGACGCGAACGGTGGTCATCGAGCGCACTCAGCCGCTGGCCGATTCGGACCGCGACTACCTGCACAACGCTGTCTTCACCGGCTACTGGGGTGAGCGGCTGCGGCCCTACCTGCGCGACGATGACTGGCAGGAGGTGCAGCGGCTCTGTACCCCTGGGTCGCCGGACTATTGCCTCGATCGCCCCGACTTCCACCATATCCAGACGTTGACGGTGGTCGTCGGGGGACGATCCGATCGCTAATCAGTAGAGGCGGACGTTCGACTCCGCCAGCGAGCGGTCGAGGTCGTCGCTGGTGTAGCCCTCCGGCTTCGTCTGGTCGGCGATGATCTGGCCGAGCGTCGGCAGCGTCTTGCGGTCGGGCCAGGTGTCAGCCTCCCAGAGTTTCGCGCGGCGGAAGGCACGTGCGCAGTGGAAGAAGACTTCCTCAATCTCGACGATGATGCCGAGTTGCGGCACCTTGCCCTTCATCGCCATGCCGCTGAGGAGGTCGCGGTCGTTGGTCAGCATCGCGCGGCCATTGACACGCAAAGTCTCATCCATGCCCGGGACCAGAAAGAGCAAACCGGCGTGCGGGTTCTCGATGATATTGACCATCGAGTCGATCCGGTGGTTGCCAGGCCGATCGGGGACGACGAGCGTCTGGTCATCGAGGATCCTGACGAAACCGGGGCCGTCGCCACGCGGCGTCACGTCACACTGACCTTTGGCGTTGGCCGTGCTGAGCAGGAGGAACGGCGAGGCGTTGATGATCGTCCGGCAGTGCTGGTCGAGCGTTGCGAGTTGCTTGCGGATGACGATGCTATCAGCCGGTGGCTCGGAGATGATCTCGCGCAGTTGCTCGATGCTCGTGATCAGATCGTAGGCTGTCGTCGTGACCATCAGTTGCCAGTTCCTCTCATTTGCGTTCGTTGAATGGACGCATTATGCACGCGAATCTACGTCATCGGTGGCTCATTGGTCTCGGAATCGCCATCGAGGGCGGCGGCGATGTGCGGCGCGAGCGCTTCGATCGCGTACGGCAGGCTCAACGAACTGTTGAAGGCCATCGCGTCGTCAATCGATCCTTCGACGAAGACGTGGCGGCCTTCCCGGGAGACCGAGAGTTGCTGGTAGATCGGATTCTCCAGGATCACATCACGGCCACCGGTAAACGCGACCTGGACCCAGATCACGACATCGGCAGCGTCGAGCACGTTCATCTGCTCGCCACTCAGGTTCACATAGAAGATGTCCTCGAACAGCGGACGGATCTCGTCTGCGAATGTCAGTCCAAGGCTGGTGATGATGCGGGTCCGACCGTCCTGTTCGGCAAAGAGCCCGACGCTGCCGTCGGTTCCCATCCCGGCGACGATGACGGACGCGCCATCGAACGACGGGTTGGCCTCTCGGGCGGCCGCGAATTTGTCCGCGACACCTTCGATCAGTTCCTCGGCGCGTTCCGGTATCCCGAGCGCCGCGCCGACCAGACGGGTCGTTTCCTCCCAGGGCATCCCGTAGTCAATGTAATCGCCGAGTTGCGCAACTGTTGGGGCGATCTGCGAGAGCGTCGCGTAGTCGTTCTCCGAGATCCCGGAGTAGATCGCGACGATGAGGTCGGGCTGGTAGGTCGCAATCGCTTCGAAGTCCAGTTCGACCATCTCGAGCACCTCTGGCTTCGGCCCGGTCAGTGCATCCTCCGCCCACGGGAAGATCACATCTGTCTCGTCGCCGTACCAGTAACGAGCGGCGACCGGTGTCACACCGAACGCCAGCAGATGGTCGTGGTCGTTGTATCCGAGCGAGACGACGCGAGTTGGGGCACCTGGAATCTCCGTCGATCCGAATTTGTGCGTGACCGTCACCGGGAAGGCTCCGGTCTCGCCGGAGGTTTCTTCGGTCGGACCAGCAGCCTGAGTCGCCGTCGTCTCCGGTTCCGGCGTTTCGCCAGATGACTCAGTCGGGCTCGCCGCGGATGCTGATTCGGTCGACGTCGGCGCTGCGGGAGTGTCATCCGCGTCGTCGTCATCGTCGTCGCCACAGGCAGCCAGCAACGAGAGCGCCGGAACGGCAACGGCAACGCCTGCCATCCGCTGTAGCAACTGCCGGCGCGTCATCTGACGGTCGATCGCGGTGATACCGCGCAGCAGGGGACGTTCCACTCCCACCGAGATCCTCCCAAACCCAACCGGCAGCACCGGCGGATAAACACATACCCGACTAAACGACTCGGGATTATGATTGAACCGAGTGTCACCTGTCAACGAACCGTCATCTAGAGGCAGCAACGACCAGGTGCGGCTCATGCCTCAGGATGACGAGGAGCCAGGATGGATGACGGAGCGTCCTGTGCAATCCGCCTTTGCGTCATAGCGTTCCAACATGCTGGTCCCTGACGTTCCGTCGAATCGCTCAACCGATTCGGATTGGCTCTTCCGGGAAGCGGTAGCGGACAGCGTGCTGGCGAACCTGGAGGGCGTAGACGACGGTCAGCGGTCCGAGGCGGCCGAAGATCATCGTGACGCAGAGGATCAATTTGGCAGGGTCGCTGAGGAACGGCGTGATACCGGTCGAGAGGCCGACCGTCGCGATGGCGCTCATCGTCTCGAACATGAGCGCGAGGAAGGTGAAGTCGCCCTGCGAGTAGTGCTGGGTGATCGTCAACGCCAGCGTCGCGATGAAGTGGGCCAGGAACATCAGCGTAACGACCGCCATCGCCCGGAACACCAGCGGGATGGGGATTCGCCGGCCAAACAGCTGCGGCTCCAGTTGACCGCGAATCGTCGCGATGACGGCCAGACCAATCACGCCGACGGTCGTTAACTTGACGCCACCGGCTGTCGACGCAGACGCGCCACCGATGAACATGATCGCGACCCAGCTAAAGAGGGTGATCGAGGTCAGGTCGGCAACACTGACGGTGGCGAAGCCAGCCGTCCGGCCAGCCGCACCCTGGAAGAAGGCCACCAGCGGACGCTCGATGGCCGGCACCGAGGCCAGCGTCTGATTCCACTCCGCGGCCAGAAAGATTCCGGCACCAGTCAACGCGACGATCGCATTGACGACCATGATGATCTTCGTTTCGAGAGCGAGGGCTCTCCAGCGGCGCTTCGCGTTGATATCGGCAAAGAACATGAAGGAGAGTGCGCCAGCCTGGACCAGCACGAAGATCGTGAAGTTGACGATGATCGACGAGCGATACCCAATCAGGGACGAGTACTGCCCCTGGAGGTCGAACCCTGCGTTACAGAAGGCTGATATGGAGTAGAAGATCCCGTGCCAGAGGGCGATGTGGAACGATTTGCCGCCTTCGATAAGGAAGTAGAGAAACAGGACCACGGCTCCGATCGCTTCGACGATGAGCGTGAAGCGAGTGATCCGGCCGGAGAGACTGGCCGCCTCACGTAGTGAGAGAGTCGGCGCACCATCCTGCAACAGAAGCGTCTCGCGGAGGCCGGTTGTCCCACCGCGCTGGAGAATCCGCAGGGCGATGCTGGCACCGACCATGAAGCCAAGCCCGCCAGCCTGAATCAGCAGCAGGATGACGACCTGACCGAGGAAACTCCAGTGCGCGTGCGTATCGACGACGACCAGCCCGGTCACACAGAAGGCGGAGACAGCCGTGAAGAATGCGTCGACAATCGGCGTCGAATCGCCAGAGCGCGACGACCACGGGAGTGCCAGCAGGATTGACGCAGCGACGACGACTGCGACAAGGGCCAGCGCAAACAGTTTGGCGTGGTGTCGAACGTTCGGTACGCCCTGCCGGTCGATCGCTTCAGGCAGGTTGATCGTCTTCGTCGCCTTGAAGCGGCGGCGAACGACCCGGTCCCCCGGCCGCCGGACGGGGGGCTGGCTCATCGATCCAGTTTCCGGGCCGGGTCCATGAAGGCCGAGAGGTCGCTGTCCGGCCCAACCAGCAAGAGTTCGTCGCCCGGCTCGATCCTTTCGTCGTAACTGGGCGAGATCAGCAACTGGCGACGGCGTTTGATCAGCAGCAGGTTCAGGTGCGAGAAGGATGACGTACCGAGTTCCGCGATCGTGCGGCCGGTGAAGTGGGCCGGAGCGGAGACTTTGGCGACGCCGGAGTTCTGTGTCAGCGAGATGTAGTCGTTGATGTGACGAACGGCGATCGAGTGGGCGAGCCGACTACCGGCCTCGGCTTCCGGATAGATGACCTGATCCGCGCCGATGCGCGCCAGCAGGTCGCCATGCAGCGTCGTCCGCGCCTTGGCGACGACCCAGTCAACATTGAGCCGCTTGAGGTTGAGCGTCGTCAGGACACTGGCTTCGAGGTTCTCACCCTGAGCGACGATAGCGACGTCGGACCGGTCGATGTTCAGCGATCGCAGCAGTTCCTCGTCGGTCCCGTCCCCCTGCGCTGCCAGCGAGACGAAGTTCGCCATCTCGGCCACCCGACGCTCGGAGATATCGATCGCCGTGACCTCGTAGCCGAGATCATGCAGGTTGCGCGCCAGGCTCGTGCCAAAACGCCCCAACCCAATCACGGTGATTCGCTCAGGCCGCCACTCCTGATCGCTGCTCACTTGGGGGCCTTTCAGCTATTAGCCGTTAGCCATTAGCCGTTAGCTAGTGGCGTTTCACCGCCGCACAGTGTACGACGGTTCAAGCCTGCACGCAGCGAGCCACCAGCCTGTGGCTGATGGCTAAGAGCTAACGGCTAGTGGCTGATGGCTCCGCAGCTATACCGGCTGCGAAATCAGCCCGTGCGACATGGCGTAGATGGCGGCCTGGGTGCGGTCCTTGACGTCGAGTTTTTCGAAGAGGATGGAGAGGCGGTTCTTGACGGTGCTCTCGGCCAGTTCGAGGGTGCTGGCGATCTCCTTATTGGAGAGGCCGCGGGCGACGAGGCGCAGCAGTTCCAGTTCGCGGTCGGTCAGGCCGGAGACGTTAGTTGGCGAGCGGACATCCGACATCTTGCGGAACTCGTCGAGTAGCTTGGCGACCAGTGTTGGTTCGAGGATCGACTGGCCGCGTGAGACAGCCCGGATGGCCTCGATCACACGGGCGGAATCGGTGTTCTTGAGCAGGTAGCCGTTTGCACCGGCGCGGATAGCGCGGATGATGTGGGTATCCTCGGCGAACATCGTCAGGATGATGATGCCGATGTCGGGGTAGTCCTCACGCAGTTTGGCCGTCGCAATGATCCCGTCCATAGCCGGCATCGAGATATCCAGCAGGACGACGTCGGGGTGATATTGCTCGACCATCGCGATCGCAGTCGCTCCATCGCTGGCTTCAGCGACGACCTTGATATCGAACTCCATCTCGAGCAGGTGCCGCAGCGCCTGCCGGAAGAGCACGTGGTCATCTGCGAGTAGGACGGAGATTGCGCGCGCCATGCTGCCTGCTACTCCTCTGGAATCGTCCGCATATCGGCATCAGCGTCGAATAGGCTACGTGTTGTCCGTGCCGAATCGTTTCTCTGACGATTGTAGTCTGGCGGGTACCGGTTCGAGCATCACACGAAAGTCCCGAACTCACGCCGGTTGAATGGGCGAATCAGGGCAGTGGCGGCGTTCACTATAATCACCGGATGATGAACTCCTGCCTGACCGGCTGACTGTTCGATTGATCGAGGGGGACGGGGAGTGCTGTTCCTGTTCAGCCTTCGCCTGCGGCTGAGTGGCAACCGAGGCGAGGCCCAGCACGATGGTGAGCCGGACGCGGCGCTGATCGAGCGCGCGCGTGCTGGCGACCTGTCCGCCTTCAACCAGTTGGTTTCCCGGCATGAGCGGGCCGCCTTTAACGTTGCCCTGCGCTATATGCGTTCCCGCGAACTGGCCGAAGACGTCACCCAGGAAGCGTTCATGCGCGCCTGGCGGTCGCTGGATACGTTCCGCAATGACGCTGGTGAGGGGTTTCGGGCCTGGTTACTGCGTATCACGTCGAACCGGGCGCTCGATGTCCTGCGGGCCAGATCGCGCCGGCCGGCCGACTCACTCGACAGCCGGCTCGACGACGAGGAGAGCACCTGGGAACCAGAGGGCCACGACGAAACGCCGATCGACTTCGCCGTCCGTGGCGACCTCGGCGTCCGGCTCGAAGCGGCGCTCGGCCAGATTCACCCCGACCAGCGGCTGGTCGTCATCCTGAGCGACATCCACGGTCACGCCTACGATGAGATCGCAGAGATTGCCGGTGTGCCAATCGGGACTGTCAAATCGCGCATCAATCGTGGCCGCGCGCGGCTGCGAGAGATCCTGCTGGCGGACGACGACAGCAGGGAACTTTTGGGTGCCCGCGCTCGTCTAGAGAGTGATGGCGGCAATGGATAGGCCGTCAGCGGGACCAACGACGGTCCATGGATTCGACGCTGAATATGGGGAAGGAGGCCGTTGATGAGCGATGACACGCGCGAGCGATCCAGCCACGCTGCTCGCGACGCCTCCGCTCCTCCCAACGGCTCGGACGGGAACCCGGATATGTTTCAACCCGACGGACATCTCAACGCTGAGATGGTGTCGGCATGGCTTGACACACCAGACGACTTCGACACCGACCAGCAACTCGCAATCGAGTCGCACCTGGCCGACTGTGCCCAGTGCAGCCAGATCGCAGCCGAACTGACGGCGATCGTCCGAGCCTTCCAGCAACTGCCGCTGGTCGAGGCGCCGCGCTCGTTCGCGCTGACGCCGGAGATGGCCGGGCTCGTGCCAACACCGACGCTGCCGTCCTCACGGGAGGCAGAGTCAACGAACCTGCGGGACCGCACACTGGAGCAGGATACGCGACCAGCGGCCCGTGATTACCCGGTCGCCTACCCCGCCGTCCCGTGGTACGAGCGGCAGATGCGCGTATTGCGCTGGGCGACGGCAGTAGCGGCGCTGCTGTTCGTCTTCGTCTTCAGTGCGGACCTGCTCGGCAACGTCGACACGAGTGGTCGTAACGACGATGACTCAGCAGCGTTCACAGATGCACCGTTCATGACCAGCGCGTCGGAGCCGACTGCCGCGAGTGGTGGCGCAGCGATGCCGGAAGACGAAGCGGCGGCCAACGAAAGCGAAGACGTCGCCCGGAGCGCGGCGGAGTCGGAAGAATCCGAAGGGGACGTTGCAGAGGAAGAATCCGCAGCTGACTCCGCAGCCGGGGGCGAACTGGCCGAAACCGAAGCGACGGGCGGCGGTTCGTCCGGAGCCGCTGAGCCAACGGCGGCACTTGAGGAAGACGAGCAGGAGGCCCCGCCTTCCGTCGACGGTGATGCACCGCTCAGCGACGACACCGAAACGATGATGACGACGATACAGACCGAAGAGGCCGATGGAACCGAGCAGGAAGCCCTGGTACCGCAGGATGGGCCCACGATCGCGGCCTACAACGCCGAGCAGGCCGCCGCCGAGGATGACGAGAGCGACATCCTGCACATCCTCGAACTCGCGCTCGTCATCGTGATCGCCTGGCTGATTGTCGCGATGGTTGCCCTGCCACGGATGCGTCGACCTCAGGCCTAGACCGGTTCTCAGAAGCCTTGCCTGTCGTCCTGAGCCGCAGCGAAGGACCTCCCCTGCGTCGGGTACCCAGGCGGTTAAGGCGGAGAGGTCCTTCGCTGCGGCTCAGGACGACAGGCAAGGCTTCTGAGAACCGATCTAGTATCCACATCTTCAGCGCAGAACGATAAGCAGTTCGGCCCCGGTATCTCCGGGTCCGGACTGCTTATATGATGATTCGCTGTTCGTCACCGTACAGGTAACGTTCCGAGGCGCTCACCCCATCTGATGACGCCCTACGCATCACCTTGCAATCACGCAGTCTGTGTCGCGATTCTTGCGTGTACTCTACATCTGCGTTACGCTTGCCCGACATCACAACAGCCTCACACGCGATGAAGGGAGTCCCCTCGCATGCGGTTTATTCCGGCCATTGTCCGTGGACAACTGGTGCTCCTGCTCCTGCTTGGACTACTCGTCAGCACTCCTGTCCATGTGCGCGCCGCTGAGGGTGACGTCTGGGGCTGGGGTGCGAACACCTTTGGCCAACTCGGCAATGGGGCGACCACTAGCAGTCAGCTGCCAACCCCAACGAACGCGATCCCAGGCGGGATCATCGCCATCGACGCAGGATACGAACACACACTCGCGTTGAACACCGTTGGCAACGTGTACGCCTGGGGGGAGAACCGCGACGGACAACTCGGCGATGGAACCGACACCTCGTATTCGGATACCCCGGTCCTGGTCGACACACTGACTGACATCATCGCTGTTTCAGGGGGACACGATTTCAGCCTCGCCCTGGACGACGATGGACACGTCTGGGCATGGGGGAACAACGACTTCGGCCAGTTAGGCAATGGCACGACCGACGACTCGAATGTCCCCGTACTGATCGACCATCTGAATGACATCACGGCGATTGCAGCGGGCGGCCGCCATTCGATGGCCCTCGATGCCGACGGTATCGTCTATACGTGGGGAGACAACCAATTCGGCCAACTCGGCAACGGTACGACAGTGGACTCCGACTCTCCGGTCACGACCACGGCGCTTGATGGCATCCGGATTTTGTCGATCTCTGCTGGGAACTTTCACAGTCTCGCGGCATCCGAGAGCGGGGACGTCTATGCGTGGGGCGACAACGCGTATAGTCAACTCGCCGATGATACGGCAGCACTTAAGTCAGATCCGGCACTCGTACCGGGTCTCACCGGCATCGTCCAGGTCGCGGCTGGCTATTCCCATAGTCTCGCACTGGACAGCGACGGGGTGGTCTACGGCTGGGGGCGTAGCGACGATGGTCAGGTTGGCTCTGGGACAGACGATCGGAGCACCCCAACACCGCAACAGGTCATGATCGGTGTTGGCACGATTGCCGCCGGTAGTTGGCATAGCATTGCCCTCACAACCAGCGGCGTCGCCTGGACGTGGGGAATCAACCTGTATGGGCAGATCGGTGATGGGTCGACAGAGAAGCGGTACGTCCCGGTCGAGGTCGACACAACGCTCCGCTTCAGCGCGATCTCCGGTGGCTACTACCACACCATCGCCATCGAGATGGTTCCACCTGACACAACGCCACCATCGATCAACCCGCTGGACGACCTGGTGCTCGATCCCATCAACCCGTTCGGCGCACCAGTCGTATTCGAGGTAATAGCCAGCGACGACACGACGCCGGTGGACGATATCCAGATCGAATGCGTTGACCCAGACGGCATTCCATTTGAGAGCGGCGACTTCGCGCCGATCGGCACGACGACGATTACCTGCACAGCAACAGACGCTCTGCAGAACGTCTCAACGGCATCGTTCCAGGTAACGGTTCGCAGCGCGGGCGATCTGCTCGACGACCTGCGCGCGCTCATCATGGCCACGTCGACAGGCACCGCCCAGCAGCAAACGATGCTGACCTATGCAGCCGTCGCTGACGGGGCGATCGACGCTAACGCGCCGCAGATCGCCTGCATGACAACGACGGTGCTGGACGTCTACATCCACTCGCAGGTATCGCGGCGGCGCATCCCGACGCGGGAGGCCGCACTTCTCTATGCCGAGACGGCCCACATCCGCACCGTGCTGGGGTGTGGCAGCCAACAATAGCGCGATATGCAGCGTGGATGTCTCGGTCATTGCAGCCTACCTCTGTCATCCTGAGGCCGCAGCCGAAGGATCTCTCCTCGTTCCGCTGAGTGGATCGTGAAGGAGAGATCCTTCGGCTGCGGCCTCAGGATGACAGAGGGGCGTAGGGGTTGTCGTCAACGCCCAAAGTAGCGGTTCGCTGCCCGAACGTATGCCTCGGCGAAGGCGGCGATTGTGGCGTCGTCCTGAATCAGAGCCCGTTCGGTTGCGTTGGTTTCGAAGAGCGGTTCGACGAGAACGGCGGGGACGCCCGTGAGGCGGTTGCCCTCGAAGGCAAACGGCGCACTGTAGACGTTACCGAGTGTGGCGAGGTGGCCGTACGTCTTGCCGATCGTGCCGTCCTCAGCCGTGTTGGCGTACGGCGGTTCGTAGCCCCGCGAGCGGAGGGCGGCCAGTAACTCGTCGCGGATGATGGCGGCCAGGCCAGCGTTCTGGGTCCCGGCGTAATCGCAGTAGTAGATCGTCAGACCGCGCGCGTTCGGGTTGGACGATCCGTTGTAGTGCAGTGAGATGTACAGGTCCGGATCCAACTGGAGCGCGCGGGTCGTGTGGGCGTAGCCCTGGTTGTAGCCGGGGTCCATGCTGGCAGCGTTAGGCGGCATGAGCGTCGGGTCGCCGTAGAGGACGGTGTCGTTGTCTGGCCGGGTCAGGAAGACGGTGTAGCCAGCCCGCTCCAGGGCGTCTTTGGTCGCCAGCGCCGTCCGCATCGTGTCCTGATACTCAACCCCAAGTGCGCCACCGTTGGTCCGGTCGTGGCCGGGATCGAGAACGATCACCGGCGCGTTATCGGGCGGGGCAGGAACTGGCTGTGTGTCGCCATAACGCCACTGGTAGTAGTGGCGGCCAATGTTGCCGGCCTCGACCTTCCAGCCGTCCGGGTTGGAAGGGGTGTAGGTCAGGCAGCGCCGCTCGAAGCACTGGATCAGGACATCGGTGGCGACGCCATCGAGCATGACGCTGGCCCAGTACGCCTCGGTGATGGGAAACCCAGTCGCGTAGAACCACGGGTCGAACAGCGCCGCATTGGTGACACTTCCATTTTCATGGATCGGCCCGGACGAGTGCATGAACGCCCAGAACGGCGATGCGATCTGATGGTCAATCCCCTCGACCGTGATGCGCTGAGCGGCGGTGACGCCGTAGGCTGCCAGACTGGGATCGCTCGGCTGAACACCGTCGCGCGAAATCCGCTGCGTGATCGTCGTGCCGTCCGCGACCGGAGCGGCCTTCAGCAGGCTGGCGAATGTCCAGTAGGTCGGGCCAGTTGAGTCATCGGCGTCCCCGGCGACGTTGATCACTGCCGAGAGGCGCGGCTCGAACTGATTGTCGCCGAGTTGCAGCAGACCGGTGATCAATTCCTTCGCGAGCAGGCCGTTGGTGACATACCACGAACTACTCGGAGCAATCGCTGGGTCGGTAGTGATTTCCATCCTCGACTTGTCGTAATACTGAACGAGTCGCTGGTCATTCGGCGCTTCGGCATACGGTTCGAGCAGGCCGGGAGTAAACGCCTCCGGCCCCCACATCCAGGTTCGGTCAGCCAGCAGGTCAGCGACAGGCCGGTCGGTCCGCGACCACGTTCGTTCGAACGCGCGATTCCACGGACTCTCGGCGCTGGCGGGGATGGCGAAGGTTGGCAGGATGAGCGCGACGAGCAGGATGACGCGGATGGAACGGGCGGTCATTGACGATTCCTTCCGCGAGGATCGTGGTAGCGGGTGATATAGCGGGGATTTTACCGTGATGCGTGATGCGGGACGTGGTCTGGTAGGGGCCGGTCCTGTACCGGCCCGCGCCCGCAGGCACCCGGTGTGGCGATGGGGCGTTTGCTATGGGTCGCCAACGTCTGCGCCCGTGTATGAAACCCACATGTCTCGACGCGTGCGCCTGCGGGCGCCGGGCCGGTACAGGACCGGCCCCTACCAGACCACGTCCCGCATCACGTGTCCCGCGTCCCTCGTCCCGCATTACAAATTGTCGTAAACTTCACAATCTGAGGGAAGTCTGCCAGTCAGTCATCCAGAATTGGTGACAATGACAGCGTGATCGGTCAGGGGCTGGTCGCGCGCGACGACTCACAACCAGGCGGATGACGATGGTGTCGCCCCGGTTTCATGCCGGCGGCGCATTGGTTTATCCAGCCTGTTGCGGCAGGGGGGTGGGCGATTCCGGCTTGCGCGCCGGGGCGTCCGAGGTCAGGAAACACCGGGGAGGCAGACCCAGCATGGTCGACACCGCAGCAGCAGCGTCCCAGCCGGCACCGGCAAACCAGAGCCAACGAAAGTTGTCGATTGGCGTCCCGCGTGAGACGGCGGACAACGAGCGTCGCGTCGCGCTGATTCCGGATACCGTCAAGCGACTCGTTGCGCAGGGGCATCAGGTCCTCGTCGAGGCCGAGGCTGGCACGAACGCCGCCTTCGTGAACGATGCCTACAGCGACGCCGGGGCGACGATCGTACCGGACGCACGCACGCTCTACAGCCAGGCCGACATGGTCATTAAGATCCAGAGGCCGTCCGCTCAGGAACTGGACCTGCTCCGCAGCGGGCAGATCCTGATTGCGATGCTCTCGCCACTGGTCAACACCGACCTGGCCGTCGATCTGGCGCGCCGTGGGGTCGTCAGTTTCAGCATGGACGCGATCCCGCGCATTACTCGCGCGCAGTCGATGGACGTCCTCTCGTCGATGAGCACCGTCGGCGGCTACAAGGCCGTCCTGCTGGCAGCCGACTTCCTGCCGCGCTTCTTCCCGCTGCTGATGACGGCAGCCGGAACGATCCCACCGGCCAAGGCGCTGATCATTGGCGCTGGTGTCGCGGGACTCCAGGCGATTGCGACGGCGCGCCGGCTTGGCGCAGTCGTCGAGGCATATGA
>Ga0182742_1003099_pt1 | contig 16890 bp, 17 predicted proteins | sample eDN5th37CBELigMG_FD_128880 | JGI IMG/M metagenome (GOLD analysis project Ga0182742, IMG submission 128880) | Enriched Miracle-Growth compost microbial communities from Emeryville, California, USA - eDNA 5th pass 37_C BE-Lig MG (version 2)... ...
CGGCGCCGGGCAAGGGCTGGCCTCTCCGGCCCGGCCTGGTGCTTTCGGTCGCCGATGACGGGCCGGGCATCCCGCGTGAGCATATCCCGCGCCTGACCGAGCGGTTCTACCGCGTGGATCCGGGCCGGTCACGCGCGGCGGGCGGCACCGGGCTCGGCCTGGCCATCGTCAAGCACATCGTCAGCCGCCACCGCGGTCAGCTCCGCATCGAGAGCCGGGAAGGCGAGGGCGCCACCTTCTCCGCCTGGCTGCCGCTGCAGTGAGGCCGGTTTCTCACCGATGGCGCATCCGGTCGCGGGTGCGGCGGCACGGCCAGCGGCGATGCCTACCTCCCTTGCCAGCGCAGCAGGCGGCGCTCCGCCACGGCGAGCAGAGCGTTGGAGGTGAAGCCGATCAGCCCCAGCAGGATCACCCCGGCGAAGAGATCAGGCGAGCGGAAGGAGCGCGCGGCCAGGATGATGCGGTGGCCAAGCCCCTCCTGCCCGGCCAGCATCTCGCCCACCACTGCCAGGATCAGCGCCACGGTCAGTCCGTAGCGCAGCGCCGCCAGGATGTCCGGCACCGCATTCGGCAGCGCGATCTTGAACATGACCTGCAGGCGCGACAGGCGCAGGGCGCGTGCCACCTCGATCAGCCGCGGTTCGACCGAGGCGACGCCATGCGCCGTCGCCAGCAGGGTCGGCCAGACCGAGCCGAAGGCGATCACCGCCAGCACCATCGGCTGCGACAGGCCAAGAAAGGCGATCGCGACCGGGGCGATGGCGGAGGCGGGCAGCGGGCGGATGAATTCCAGCGTCAGCCCGAGATAGTCCCGCGCCCGGCGCGAACTGCCGATCAGCGCACCGAGCGCGATGCCGATCACGCTGGCCAGCACCCAGCCATAGAGCATGTGCTCGATGGTCGTGGTGACATGCAGCGTCAGGTCGCCGCCGGCCGCGAAACCTTCCCGCAGCGCGGCCAGGGCGCGGTCCGGGCCGGGGAGGAAAATCGGCGAGACCCAGCCGCGATCCGCCGCCACCTGCCACAGCAGGACAATGCCGAGGGCGACGCCGATGCTGGCAATCCACCAGGGAAGCTCACCGCCCTGCTTCATCGCACCTCCTCCGCCACCCAGCCGGCGCGGCCGAAGAGGCGCCGCTGCGCCAACAGCAGCAGCGCGTTCAGGCCCCAGCCGACCAGCCCGAGCCAGAGCAGGAAGGCGAACATGCGGTCCGGCTCCAGTGCCTGCTGGGCCTGCATCAGCCCATAGCCGAGGCCAAGCGGATTGGTCGTGATCTCCACCGTCACCGCGACGATCAGCGACACGGCGGTCGCCAGGCGGAAGGCCACGAACAGCCGCGGCAGCGCCGCCGGCAGCACGATCTTGCCGATGCGCGCCGGCAGCGACAGGCGGAGCACCCGCGCCACCTCCAGCAGCCGTGGCTCGATCCCGGCGATTGCCGCCTGGCCGATGATGAGCATCGGCCAGAAGCAGGCGAAGGAGACGATGGCGATTTCCATCGGGAAGCCGAAGCCCCAGGCCAGCAGCGCGATCGGGATCAGCGCTACGGAGGGGATCGGCCGGAAGGCGTCCACCGGCACGCGCATCAGCCGCGCCAGCGCGGGGGAGAGGCCGAGCGCGATGGCCAGCAGCAGCCCCGCCCCGCCGCCGAGGCCGAGCCCTGCCGCCGCCGCGCCCAGGGTCTCGCCGGTCGCCTGCAGCAGCGTCCCATCGGCCAGGGCGGTTGCGAAGGCCCGCGCGATGGCGCTGGGCGGAGCGATGCTGTCGCTCTCCAGCCCCGAGAGGCGCATCGCCGCCTCGGCCGCCGCCAGCGCCAGCAGGGGCACCACCAGCCCCCGTGGGAACCTCACCGCTCCTCCTCCTGGATGAAGTCGAAGAGGGCGCGGCGCAGGCGCAGGAATTCGGGATCCTCGCGCGTCGCCAATTGGTGCCGCGGGCGGGGCAGGGGGATGTCGAAGACCTCGGCGATCCGTCCGGGATTGGGCCGCATCGCGACCACCCGGTCGCCGAGATAGATCGCCTCCTCCAGATCGTGGGTGACGAAGAGCACCGTGTTGCCCGAAGCCTCGACCAGCCGCAGGATCTCGTCCTGCAGGGACTGGCGTGTCATCGCGTCCAGCGCGCCGAAGGGCTCGTCCATCAGCAGCACGGAGGGTTCCTGCGCCAGGCAGCGCGCGATCTGCAGCCGCTGCTGCATGCCGCCCGAGAGCTGCGCCGGATAGCGATCCGCGGCATGCGCCAGGCCCACCCGTTCCAGCAACGCCGCGATGCGCGGGCCGCGCTCGGCGCGCGGCACGCCCGCGGCCTCCAGGGCGAGCGAGACATTGCCTGCGGCGCTGCGCCAGGGCAGCAGCGCGCGGCCATAATCCTGGAACACCACCGCGACCTCGCGTGCCGGGCCCGTCACGGCATTGCCCGCATAGGTGACCTGGCCGGTATCTGGCCGCAGCAGTCCGGCGGCCAGGCGCAGCAGCGTGGTCTTGCCGCAGCCCGAGGAGCCGACGACGCAGAGGAATTCCTGCCGCGCGATGGAAAGCCGGATGTCGTCCAGGATCAGCCGGCCACCAAGGGAGAGCGACACCCCCTCGAAGCCGATGAGCGGCGGCGCCTGTGGCCTCACCGCAGGATCAGCCGGGCGACGTCCGGCTTCGTGCGCAGCATCTCCTGCCCCGCCATCACATCCACCCAGTACTGCAATTGCCGGTCCGTGATGACCGGGCTCTGCGCCGGCAGGACGAGCGCCTTCAGCACCTCCGCCGGCATGCGGATATGGCGGCCGACGCTCTCGCGCGCCTTCTCGGGCTGCGCCTCGGCGAAGGCGGCGGCCTCCGCGATCGCCTCCTGGAAGGCCTTGGCGGCCCCCGCATTCGCCGTCGCCCACTGCCGGGTCGCGGCATAGAGGGTGGAGGGGATGCCCGGCGGCAGCTCGGCGAGGAAGCGGGAGGCGACATGGCCGGTGCGCGCCTGCACGATGCGCGCCATGGACTGGCCGGAGGTGATCACCCCGTCCACCGTGCCGGCGCGCAGCATGTCGCTCATCTGCGCGAAGGGCACCTCGACGAAGGCCACGCGCTTCCAGTCCACGCCCTTCTCGATCAGCCATTGCCGAGCCAGCACATGCAGGAAGGCGCCGAGGCCGGGGACGCCGATCTTCTTGCCGACGAGATCCTGCGGCTGCGCCATCTCCAGCCCCGTGCGCAGCAGCAGGCCGCCATCGGTCACCCGAGGGTTCGTCGCGCCGGAGCCCGCGACCACCACCAGGTCCAGCCCGCCATCCACTGCCTGCAGCAGCACGGAAGGCGTCGGCCCGCCGATCTGCAGGGATCCGCCCAGCATGGCAGCGGGAATCGTGGAATTCAGTGCCACCAGGGTCAGAGTGACGTCCAGGCCGCGCTTCTCGAAGAAGCCCTGGTCCTTGGCGACGAAGGCGGCCAGGAAATCCGCGGTCGCGGTGTAGCCGAGATTGATCCTGGTGCGGCCCTGCGCCCGCCCGGCGCCGCTCAGCAGCAAGGGCGCGGCCGCCATCAGGCCCGCCAGGCTGCGACGCTGCAACATTTTCCTTCCCCCCATCGCGCGCCTTCTCGAATCGAGCTTCCACGTCCGCTCCGGGTTTGGCAAGCCGCCTCCTTGCGGGGCGGGCATGCCCGGTGCAGGCTGCCGCCTGTCCAGGAAAGGGGAAAGGGCAGGCATGGTCGAGCCGAACGCGACGCATGATCCGGCACTGCGGAGCTGGGTGGAGAGCGCGAACGCGCCGGATTGCGACTTTCCCATCCAGAACCTCCCGCATGGAGTCTTCCGCACGGCTGCGCGCGGCTGGCGCGGCGGCGTCGCGATCGGCGACATGATCCTCGATATGGCGGAGGCGGTGGATGCGGGCCTCTTCGCCGGCCCGGCCGCCGAGCCCGCCCGCGCCGCCGCCGAGCCCAGGCTGAACCGGCTGATGGGCATGGGCAATGCCGCGGCCTCGGTGCTGCGCGCGCGCCTCTCCGCGCTGCTGCGGGCCGACGGGCCGGACGCTACCCGCATCGCCGCCATGGCGCCGCGCCTGCTGGTGCCCATGGCCGAGGCCGAGATGCGGCTGCCCGCCGCCATCGGCGCCTTCACGGATTTCCTCACCTCCAGCTTCCATACCGAGCGCGGCGGGCGCCGCACCCGGCCGGAGGCACCGCTGCCGCCGAATTTCAAGCACTTGCCCATTGCCTATAACAGCCGGGCCAGCTCGCTTCGGGTCTCGGGTGAGGCGGTCCACCGGCCGAACGGCCAGCGCCAGCGCCCCGATGGCAGCGTGCATTTCGGCCCCTGCGAGGCGCTGGATTTCGAGCTGGAGGTCGGCCTGTTCATCGGCCCCGGCAATGCGGTGGGCCAGCCCATCGCGATCTCCGCCGCGCCGCAGCACATCTGGGGCTACTGCCTGCTGAACGACTGGTCGGCGCGCGACATCCAGCGCTGGGAGAGCTTCCCCCTCGGCCCCTTCCTGTCGAAGAGCCTTTCCACCAGCATCTCGCCCTGGGTGGTGACCGCCGAGGCGATGGCGCCCTATGCCGCGCCGGCCTTCCCGCGCGCCGCCGGCGATCCCGCGCCGCTGCCCTACCTGACCTGCCCGCGCGACCAGGCAGCGGGGCTGCTGGACCTGACGCTGGAGGCCTTCCTGCTCACGCCCCGCATGCGGGAGGCGGGCGAGGCGCCGGCGCGCGTCACGCGGACCAGCTTCCGCAACATGTACTGGACCTTTGCGCAGATGGTCACGCATCACGCCTCGAATGGCTGCAACCTGATGCCGGGGGACCTGATCGGCAGCGGCACCGCCTCCGGGCCGGAGGATGAGAGCCGCGCCTGCCTCTCGGAGATCACTGAGGGCCGCAATCCCCTGACCCTGCCGAATGGCGAGACGCGCCTCTGGCTGGAGGATGGCGACGAGGTGATCTTCCGCGCCCGTGCCGAGCGTCCCGGCTATCGCGCGATCGGCTTCGGCGAGTGCCGCGGCCGCATTCTCCCCGCCCCCGCCTGGCCCACCGCATAGGAGCGCAGCATGCCCCGCCGCTTCATCGACATCTCCGTCCCGCTCAAGGCCGGGATCGCCAGCGACCCGCCGGGCAGCCTGCCGCAGATCGAATACCTGGACCACCACCAGACCGCGCCGCGCATGGCGGAATACATGGGGGTGCCGGTGGAGGCGCTGCCCGAGGGCGAGTATGCGGCGGTGGAGCGGGTGCAGATCAGCACCCATAACGGCACGCATCTGGATGCGCCCTACCACTACTTCTCCCGCATGAACGAGCGGCTGAAGCCGGGGGGAGAGCCCTCCTGGCGGATCGACGAGATACCGCTGGAATGGTGCTACCAGCCCGGGGTGAAGCTCGACTTCCGGCATTTCGAGGACGGCTATGTGGTGCAGCCCGCCGATGTGGAGGCGGAGCTGAAGCGCATCGGCCATGAGCTGAAGCCGCTGGAGATCGTGGTGGTGAATACCCGCGCCGGCAGCCGCTATGGCGAGGACGACTATGTCGATTCCGGCTGCGGCATGGGCAAGGCGGCAACCCTCTGGCTGCTGGAGCGCGGCATTCGCGTGGTCGGCACCGATGGCTGGTCCTGGGACGCCCCCTTCAGCTTCACGAAACGGCGCATCGCCGAGGGTGGCTCGCCCGAGCTGATCTGGGAGGGCCACCGCGCCGGGCGGGAGATCGGCTATTGCCACCTGGAGAAGCTGCACAACCTGGAGCTGCTGCCGCCTGATGGCTTCCAGGTGGTCTGCTTCCCGGTGAAGGTGCATCGCGGCTCCGCCGGCTGGACCCGCGCCGTGGCGATCATCGACGAATAGCCGCGCCCCTGCCGCGGAGAGGAGGCTCGGCCGGGAGTGCCATGCCCCATCGGTCCTGGCCCTGCCATGGGCGGGACGGTGCTAGGCTCGGCCCAGGAGGTGGACCATGCCGAAGGCCCTGATCATCGGTGCGGGGGAGGGGCTCTCGGCCTCCCTCGCGCGGCTGCTGGCGCGGGAGGGCTATGCCGTGGCCCTGGCCGCCCGCGATACCGCGAAGCTCGCCGGCCTCTGCGCCGGGACGGGCGCCGTCGCCCATGCCTGCGACGCCACGGATGCGGCGCAGGTGGCGGCGCTGTTCGAGAGGGCAGGGGATGCGGAGGTGGTGGTCTACAACCCGAGCTACCGGGTGCGCGGGCCGGTCACCGATCTCGACCCTGCGGAGGTCCAGCGCAGCCTGCAGGTCACTGCCTTCGGCGCCTTCCTCACGGCACAGCAGGCGGCGCGGCGGATGCTGAAGGCGGGGCACGGCACGATCCTGCTGACCGGGGCCAGCGCCGGCGTGAAGGGCTATCCGCAGAGCGCGCCCTTCGCCATGGGTAAATTCGCCCTGCGTGGCTTGGCGCAGTCCCTGGCGCGCGAACTGCATCCGCAGGGCGTGCATGTGGCGCATGTGGTGATCGATGGCGGCATCCGCTCCGCACGGCGGCCGGATGCGGGAAGGGATTCGCTGCTCGACCCCGATGCGATCGCGGAGACCTATCTGCACCTGATCCGCCAGCCGCGCAGCGCCTGGGCCTGGGAGATCGAGCTGCGGCCCTGGGTGGAGAAATTCTGAGGGGTGCCGCCCTCAGGCAGGGGCGGCACCGGCCGGACCTCAGCGCAGCGGCAGGGCGTACATCAGCCCGCCGCGGGTCCAGAGGTCGTTCAGCCCGCGCTCAAGGCCGATGGGTGAACCCTTGCCGAGGTTCCGGTCGAAGACCTCCCCGTAATTCCCCACCTGCTTGATGATGTTGTAGGCCCAGGCCTCGTCGAGCCCGAGTGCCTTGCCGAAGCCCGGGGTGACGCCGAGCATGCGCTGGATGTTCGGGTCCTGGCTGCCGCGCATCTCATCCACATTGGCGCGGGTGATGCCAAGCTCCTCCGCCTCGATCATGGCGCGCAGCACCCAGCTCACCACGTCCAGCCACTGGTCGTCGCCATGGCGCACCATGGGGCCGAGCGGCTCCTTGCTCACACGCTCCGGCAGGATGACATGCGCCTCCGGGTCGCGGATGGCGGAGACGCGGAGCGCGGCAAGCTGCGACGCATCGGTGGTCATGGCATCGCAGCGGCCGGCTTGGTAGGCGGCGGTCATCTCGTCCATCGAGGAGAGCACGATGGGTTCGATGCGGATCCTCTCCCGCCGAGCGAAGTCCGCCAGGTTCAGCTCGGTGGTCGAGCCGGGCAGGACGCAGACCGTGGCGCCGTCGAGCTGCTTGGCACTGGCGATGTTGGCCCGCTTCGGCACCATGAAGCCCTGGCCGTCATAGAAGCTGACCCCGGCCATGTTGAAGCCGAGCGAGGTGTCGCGCATCAGCGTCTGGGTCACGTTGCGCGCCAGTACATCCACCTCGCCGGACTGCAGGACGACGAAGCGGGTCTGGTAGGTGGTGGGGATGAAGCGGACCTTGCTCGCGTCACCGAAGACGGCGGCGGCGATGGCGCGGCAGAAATCCGCATCCAGCCCCTGATAGGTGCCGCGGGCGTCGGGGGCGGAGAAGCCGGCGACGCCGGTATTCACGCCGCAGATCACGTGCCCGCGAGACCTGACAGTGTCGAAGGTCTGCCCGGCCTTGGCAAGGCCAGGAGCCAGGGCGAGGAGCCCTGCAATCATTGGTAGAAAGAATCGAAGCACCGGACGCCTCCTGCGTGAAAACTTGATAATACTAAGACTTACGAGAATTCCACGCCAATCGGGAAATGATTTCCGGCTTGCCTGCCTGGCATGTAAATAGTATGTGTTTAGCCACATCACGTTCCGCGGAGCAGGCCGGATGCGCCAAGCGAACCAGGCCGTCGACACCGACGGCGAAACCACCGATCACGAAGCGATCCGTCTCATGCTCTCCTATGTGGAAGCGGAGTGCCTGCGCATCGGGGCCATGGAGGCGGCAAGGCATGCCGCGCTCGCTGCCTCCCTGATGCCGGAGGGGCTGACCGTCAAGCCGGCGCGGGCCCGGGGCCTGCGGTTGCACTGAGGGTCAGGGCGGCGGTGCAATGGGCTGGCGCCGCGCCTGCTATCGGTGTAAGGGGCCGCGCCCCTGCCAGGATGGTTGCCCTCATGGACATGCCGATCGCCGCCGTTCTCTGGCCCGAGGAAGCCGGGCGCGACATTGCCTCGCTGTTACGGTTGCTGGAGCGGCTGGAGGAGGCCTGCCTCGATCTCGGGGCAGATGACGCGGCGGCGCATCTGGCGGAGGCCGCGGCGGCGCTGCTGCGCACCGGGGCGCTGCGCCGGCAGGCGGCCTGACCTCTCCTCTGGCGCCGGTACCGCCTTCAGGGCGGAGGGCATCGGCCGAAATCGACGGGCGGCATGCGCCCGCCATCCGCGGCCGGGACGGTGGGCAGCCGTCCGGCTCTCATCGCCTGTCGAACAGTTCCTGATCGAAATGGGCGGCGAGGAAGCCACCTGCGGTCGCAGGAGGTATAGGCTCCATTCGCCCAGCGTGGCCGCGGTGCCGGGCAGACCGCGGAACAGATTGACACCACGGCTGATTGGGCCCTTGTCGGCGGCCGTTTTAGGCCAGCCCTGGCGCGCCATCCAGTGCGGCAGGATTTCCAGTCACCAGTGAGCGACCGCGAACACGGATCCCGTGATCCCGAACCACTTGTGCTGGCGGTAGAATTTGTCGAGGCGCGCCGAGCGCGTCCTCGATCTGCACCGGACGCGCGGCCAGGATCACTCTGGCGGACATCAAGCCGATGGCCAGGATTCCGGTGCCGTAGATGAGCGTGTTCCGGGCAGGCCAGACACCGGCCGTGAGGGCCCCCGCCGGCAGGCTGAGCAGCCAGGGCCCGGCGAGAAGGACGAGCAGTGCAGAAAGGTGACCCTCAGCCTGCCGAGCTGCCCCGTGCCATCAGGGGCAGAACGAGGTGAGGCGTGGTCCCGCACCCAGCCTTCGTGCAGGAAGGCGCGGCCTGGGGGATGCCTCCCATATCCGGGCCGTTCCCGGCCCGTGACGCGGCTTCAGCCGCGTCGCAATTGGAACAGCGCCTGCTCACCGAACAGGTTGGCGAGGGACACGGAGCGCTTCCAGGGGGCCTTCAGCCCGCGCTCGTCCACCGCCAGCCATTGCTCCACCACATAGCCGTCCAGCGCGCAGAGATCGAAGAAGTCGCGGATGGTGCAGGGGTGGATGTTCGGCGTCTCGTGCCAGGGGCGGTGCCAAGTCTCGGTCATCGGCATCCGGCCGGTCCAGAGCAACTGCCAGCGCACCAGCCAATGGCCGAAATTCGGGAAGCTGACGATGGCGTGCCGGCCGATGCGCAGCATCTGCCGCAGCACCTCCCGCGGGCGCTCCACCGCCTGCAGGGTGCGGGAGAGCACGACATAGTCGAAGGCGCCGTCCGGGTAGAAGGCCAGGTCATGGTCGGCATCACCATGGATCACCGCCAGACCCTGGGCGACGGCCTGGGTGGCGGCGGCCATGTCGATCTCGATGCCGCGGGCATCGGCGCCCTTCTCGGCGGTGAGATGCGCCAGCAGCGCCCCATCGCCGCAGCCGATATCCAGCACCTTGGCGCCGGCCGGAATCATCTCCGCGATCAGGCGGAGGTCCAGCCGCATGTTCTTGGCGACGTAGCGGATGCTGTCGGGGGTGCGGGCGTCCATCCCCTCACACCCCCACCCGGTCGGCGCAGCCGGCGAGGAAGCCGCCCAGCGCGCGGTGGAAATCGGGCTCGTCCAGCAGGAAGGCGTCATGGCCCTTATCGGAGGCGATCTCGACGAAGGACACATTCGCCGCCGCGGCGTTCAGGGCACGGACGATGGCACGGCTCTCCTCGGTCGGGAACAGCCAGTCGCTGCTGAAGGAGGCGACGAAGAAGCGCGTCGCCGTGCCGCGGAAGGCGCTGGCGAGGTCGCCGCCATGCTCGGCCGCCAGGTCGAAATAATCCATGGCGCGGGTGATGGTCAGATAGCTATTCGCGTCGAAGCGCCGGACGAAGGTGCTGCCCTGGTGGCGGAGATAGCTCTCCACCTCGAACACGTCCTCCAGGAAGGTCACGGCGCTGGCACCGCGCAGGCGGCGGCCGAATTTCCGGGTCAGCGCCTTCTCGGACAGATAGGTGATGTGCGCCACCATGCGCGCCACCGAGAGGCCCCGGGCCGGCACCCGCCCATCCTCCCAGTAGCGGCCGCCCTTCCAGTCCGGATCGGCATGGATGGCGGCGCGGCCGACCTCGTGGAAGGCGATGTTCTGGGCGCTGTGATAGGCGGCGGTGGCGATGGGGGCGGCGCCGAAGACCGTCTCCGGGAAGGTCGCGGCCCATTCCAGCACCTGCATCCCGCCCATGGAGCCGCCAACCACGCCGAGCAGGCGCCGGATCCCCAGATGCTCGACCAGCTTCTTCTGGGCGCGGACCATGTCGCGAATGGTGATGTTCGGGAAATCCGTGCCCCAGGGGCGGCCGAGGCCACGGCCCTCGGCATCCGTCATCTCCTCCCGCGGGCCGGTGCTGCCCATGCAGCCGCCCAGGACATTGGCGCAAATGACGAAGAAGCGGTCGGTGTCGATCGGCTTGCCGGGGCCGACGATGCTCTCCCACCAGCCGGGGCGGCCGGTCAGCGGGTGCCGTTCCGCAACATACTGGTCCCCGGTGAGGGCATGGCAGACCAGCACGGCATTGCTGCGGGCCGCGTTCAGGGTGCCATAGGTGCGGTAGGCCACGGCGAGCGGCCGGATGACCATGCCGCAATCCAGCGCCAGCCCCTCCGGGAAGAGGGCGCGCTGATGGTCCACCTGTGGGAAGGGGGCGATGGGTGCGGGCATGTGGGGTGCGGTTTCCAAGCGGGCAGGAATAAGCGCCTGCGGCCCCGGCATCAACGGCTCCGGCATCCGCCCGGGGAGGCTGGTGGCGCAGAGCCCTGCTTGGCGGCCGGCCCGGCGGCGTCTATTGCTGCGGCGAAAGACGTCCCGGACATGAACCCAGCCTCAGACACCGATAACGCGCCCGTCCTGGCCCCGGCCGGGGCCGCCGGGCCGGAGAACCCGCTCGCGGCCCTGCGCGGCGAGATCGATGCGATCGACGACGCGCTGCACGACTTGCTGATGCGGCGGGCGGATGTGGTGGCACGGCTGGCGGCCAGCCGGGTCAAGGCCAGCGCCTCGCCGCTGCGGCCGGGGCGGGAGGCGCAGATCCTCCGCCGCCTGCTGGCCCGTCATGCCGGGCCACTGCCGGAACAGGCCCTGGTGCGGCTGTGGCGGGAGATCCTCTCCATCAGCAGCGCCATGCAAGGGCCCTTTTCCGTCGCGGTCTTCACCCAGGGGCCGGACCAGGCGCGGCTGGCGCGGCAGCATTTCGGGTCCCTGACCCCGGTGCGCAGCCACCCGACCCCGGCCCGCGCCCTGGCGGCGGTGGCCGCTGGGGAGGCGCAGGTAGCCGTCCTGCCCCTGCCGCAGGAGGCCGAGCCGGCCGAGGCCGCCTGGTGGACCAGCCTGGACAGCCCACGGCTGCAGGTGGTTGCCCGCCTGCCCTTCTGGTCCCGGGGCGCTGAGCCGATGCCGGAGGCGCTGGTGGTCGCGGCCGGCGCCCCGGACCCGAGTGGCGCCGACCGCGCCCTGCTGCGCCTTGAGATGCGAAGCGAACTGGGCATGGGCGGTGGCCGCTCCCGCCTCCTGGCGGATCTCACCGCGGCCGGGCTGCCGCCGCGCCAGATGCTGCTGCGCCGGGAGGAGGGCGTGCTGCTGGCGCTGGCGGAGCTGGACGGCGTGGTGGCACCGGAGGATCCGCGCCTGAAGACCCTTCCCGTGGACCGTGCCCTGCCGCTGGGCTTCTACGCCGTGCCGCAGCGAGGAGAGTAAGCCTGATGTCGCAACCGAAGATCCTCCCCCGGCCGAGCATCCTCTCGATCGAGCCCTATGTCGGCGGCGAGTCGAAGATTCCGGGCGTGAACCGGATCGTGAAGCTCTCTTCCAACGAAGGCGCCTTCGGCGTGCCGCCGGGGGCGCAGGCGGCCTACATCGCGGCGGCGCAGGAGTTGCACCGCTACCCGGACGGCCATGCGACGGCGCTGCGGGAGGCGATCGGCCGCCGCTTCGGGGTGGATCCGGCGCGGGTGGTCTGCGGCAACGGCTCCGACGAGCTGATCCAGCACTTGATCCTGGCCTTTGGCGGCGAGGGGACGGAGCTGGTGATGAGCGCGCATGGCTTCGTCATGTACGACATCTCCGGCCGCTATGCCGGCTGCCGCGTCATCAAGGTGCCGGAGAGGAACCTGACCGCGGATGTGGATGCCATGCTGGCCGCGGTCGGGCCACGGACCCGGCTGGTCTTCCTGGCCAATCCGAACAACCCGACCGGGAGCTGCCTGCCGGCGGCCGAGGTCGCGCGGCTGCGCGAGGGCCTGCCGGCAGAGGTTCTGCTGGTGCTGGACTCGGCCTATGCGGAATACGTGACGCGGCCGGACTACGATCCGGGCATCGCGCTGGTGGAGGCGGGCACCAATACGGTGATGACCCGCACCTTCAGCAAGATCTTCGGCCTGGGCGGCGTTCGGCTGGGTTGGGCCTATGCGCCGGCGCATGTCGTGGACATCCTGAACCGCGTACGCGGGCCCTTCAACGTGAATGCCCCGGCCATGGCCGCCGGCATCGCTGCCCTGGCGGAGCCGGGCTGGGTGGAGAAGTCGGTCGCGCACAACACCGAATGGCGCGCGGCGCTGAGCGAGGCGCTGCGCGGCATCGGCATCACCGTGCATCCGAGCGAGGGCAATTTCATCCTGGCCGATTTCGCCACGGCGGAGCGCGCCAAGGCGGCGGATGCGGCATTGCGCGCGCGGGGGGTGATCGTGCGTGCCATGGGCGCCTACAGCCTGCCGCATTGCCTGCGCATCACCATCGGCACCGCCGAGGAATGCCGCATGGTCCAGGACGCACTGACCGAATTCATGCGTGGCACGGCGAATGGCTGAGCCACTCTTTGAACGGCTTTGCCTGATCGGCGCTGGGCTGATCGGCGGCTCCATCGCGCGCGTCGCGCAGGAGCGCGGCGACATCGCCCGGACCGTGGTGGCGCAGACCCGCCGGCCGGAGACCCTGCAGCGCGTGCGGGAACTCGGCTTCGCCGATGTGGTGGAGGCGGATCCGGCGCGCGCGGTACAGGGGGCGGATTGCGTCATCCTCTGCATCCCCGTGGGGGCGTATTCAGGGGTGATGCGGCAGATCGCGCCGCATCTGGCGCCGGGCTGCATCCTGTCCGATGTCGGCTCCACCAAGGGCAGCGTGATCCGGGACCTGACGCCGCTGCTGCCGCCGGGCGTGCATCTGGTGCCGGCGCATCCCATGGCGGGTACGGAGCATTCCGGGCCGGATGCCGGCTTCGCCACCCTGTTCCAGGGCCGCTACTGCATCCTGACGCCGCTGCCGGGCTCGGACCCGGCGGCGGTGGAGAAGATTGCCGAGCTCTGGCGTCGCTGCGGCAGCATGGTGGAGACCATGGATGCGGCGACGCATGACAAGGTGGTGGCCATCGTCTCCCACCTGCCGCATCTGATCGCCTTCACCATCTGCGGCACCGCCGACGACCTGGCGGAGGAGACGCGGGAGGCGGTGCTGAAATACGCCGCCTCCGGCTTCCGCGACTTCACCCGCATCGCGGCCAGCGATGTGGATATGTGGCGCGACGTCTTCCTGAACAACCGGGAGGCGCTGCTGGAAATGCTGGCCCGCTTCACCGAGGACGCCCAGGCCTTCGGCCGCGCCGTGCGCTGGGGCCAGGCCGAGTTCATCGAGGACCGCATCCGGCGGGGACGGAAGATCCGCAGGGGGCTGATCGAGCGGCACCAGGCATGAGGACGGGCTGCGCCGGCCGCTACGGCGCAGCCTCCTCCTCTGGCGTGCCATTGGACTCGACCCGGCCGCGCCGTTGCAGCCAGAGGGCCACCGCCCAGCAGAGCATTGCCCAGGCGGCACCGAGGCACCACCCGGCGAGGACATCCGTGGGCCAGTGGACGCCGAGATAGATCCGGCTGGTCCCGACCAGCAGCGTCAACAGCACCGCGATGGCGACGATATAGGCCCGCAGCCGCCGCCGCGGCTGGATGCGGGCGAGGAGGGTGCCGAGCGTCAGGTAGGTGACGGCCGAGAGCATCGCATGGCCGCTCGGGAAGCTCGCGGTGTAGACGGCGGCCGCATGCGGCACGAGATCCGGCCGCGGCCGCTCGAATCCCAGCTTCAGCAGGGTGCTGAGCAGCGTGCCGCCGCCGACCGAGACAAGGACCAGCAGCGCCGCCCCCCGTTTCCGGGCCAGCGCCAGGAAGCCTGCCACGGCCAGGGTGACAAATGTCAGGACCACGGTGCTGCCGAGGCTGGTGATGTCCCGTGCCGCCTCCTCCAGCCAGCGGGGGCCGAGCGGGTCCGAGGGATCCGCCGGGTTGCGGAAGGCGAGGAGGAGGGCGCGGTCGAAGGAGCGGGTCTCACCCTCGAGCACCTCGACGGCGAGCTTGCCGAAGGCGAGGAGCGTGCCGGCAGTGACGAGCAGAAGCACCGGCAGGAGGAGTTCCCGGCGCCCCAGATAGGCCATCAGCCATCCGAAACGGCCGCCTGCCTCCGTGCCGGGGGCCGGCTGCATCACTGCAACGCCTCCGAACCCATGTGATCGGCGCCCCGGCTGTCTGGGATTTCTGGAGCGGGCGATGGGAATCGAACCCACGACATTCAGCTTGGGAAGCTGACGTTCTACCTCTGAACTACGCCCGCCCAGGGCGCATAGAGATACCGGAGGCTTGCCCCGGGGGCAAGGCGGGCGGTAGAACCTTCGCCTCCCCGGACCGGGGAGGCTCGCGATTTGTCCGGCCAGCTTGCGGCGAGCCCCTGTACAGGGTCATCCACCGGTGGTGAGAAGGCCCAGGGTCCCGGTCGGCGCCATGCGTCAACCGGAGAGAAACAAACGCGCTAAACGGCCGTTGGGGGTTGCCGCCGGTGCCCCCACGCTCCGTGAAGGGGCCGGACGCCGCGTGTTCTGCAAGGTGCCCCTGCCGCGATGTCCAGATCCCTGCCCCAGCGCCCTCTCCGCCCCGCCACGCTCCTGGTCCGCGGCGGCACGAACCGAAGCAATTTCGACGAGACCTCGGAGGCGCTCTTCCTCACCTCCGGCTTCGTCTATGACAGCGCCGCCCAGGCCGAGGCGACCTTCAACGGCACGGCGCAGCATTTCCAGTATTCCCGCTTCGGCAACCCCACCGTGCAGATGCTGGAGGCCCGGCTGGCCGCGCTGGAAGGCGCCGAAGCCTGCCGCATGACCCCGACCGGCATGGCCGCCGTCCATGCCGCCCTGCTGGCGCATCTGAAGGCAGGGGACCGGGTCGTCGCCTCCCGCGCCCTGTTCGGCTCCTGTCATTGGATCGTCTCCACCCTGCTGCCGCGCTACGGCATCCAGGGCGAGTTCGTGGACGGCAGCGACCTGGCCCAGTGGGAGAAGGCGCTGTCCACCCCGGCCACGCTGGTGCTGCTGGAAACCCCCTCCAACCCGATGCTGGAGCTGGTGGACCTGCCGGCGGTGGCGGCGCTGGCGCACAAGGCCGGGGCGATCGTGGTGGTGGACAATGTCTTCGCCACGCCCCTGCTGCAGAAGCCGCTGCAGCAGGGTGCCGATGTGGTGGTCTATTCCTGCACCAAGCACATGGACGGGCAGGGGCGGGTCCTCGGCGGTGCGGTGCTGGGCACGCGGAAATGGATCGAGGAGGTGCTGCAGCCCTTCACCCGCAACACCGGCGCCTCCCTCTCCCCCTTCAATGCCTGGGTCATCCTGAAGGGGCTGGAGACGATGGCGCTGCGCGTCAACGCCATGTGCCGTAGCGCCTCCGCCATTGCCGATTTCCTCTCGGAACGGGCCGAGGTCTCGCGCGTGCTCTATCCCTTCCGCGCCGACCATCCGCAGCATGCGCTGGCCAAGCGGCTGATGTCGGGCGGCGGTACCATGGTCACCTTCGATCTCGCCGGAAAGGAGGCCGCCTTCCGCTTCTGCGATGCGCTGCAGATCATCGACATCTCCAACAATCTCGGCGATGCCAAGAGCATGGTGACGCACCCGGCCACCACCACGCATATGCGCATCGGTGTGGAGGAGCGGGCGCGGCTCGGCATCACCGATGGCACGATCCGCCTTTCGGTCGGGCTGGAGGATGTCGCGGATCTGATCGAGGATCTCGCCCAGGCGCTGGACGCGCTGGATGGGGCCCTCGCCCGCGCGGCGGAGTAGCGCCGGGTGCAGCGGCGCGCCTTCGCGACGGAGTAGCGCGCCGCCCCGCCGGCATGGCAGGCTGGCGGGACGGGAAGAGGGATGCCAATGACGCTGGAGACCTGGACTGCCTTCGCCCTCGCCTCGGTTGCCGTGCTGGCGATCCCGGGGCCGACCATCCTGCTGGTGATCGGCCAGTCGCTCGGCGGCGGCAGGCGGAATGCGCTGCCCCTGGTCGCCGGCGTTGCGCTCGGCGACCTCACCGCCATGACCCTTTCCCTGGCCGGGCTGGGGGCGCTGCTGGCGGCCTCGGCCACGCTGTTCAACCTGCTGAAATGGGCGGGCGCGGCCTATCTGATCTGGCTCGGCGTGAAGCTCTGGCGCGCCCCGGCCGAGGCGGGCGCGGCGCCGCTCACGGCGCGGCGGGCCATGCGCGAAGCCTATGTGGTCACCGCCCTGAACCCCAAGAGCATCGCCTTCTTCCTGGCCTTCGTGCCGCAATTCATCGATCCGGCGGCGCCCTTCGCGGCGCAGGCGGTGGTGCTCGTGATCACCTTCGTGTGCTTGGCAGCGCTGAATGCCGGGCTCTATGCGCTGCTGGCGGCGCGGCTGTCCGGCGCGGTGACGCGGCCAGCGGTGCGGCGCGGCTTCAACCGGCTGGGCGGCTCCATCCTGATCGGCGCCGGCCTGGCCA
>Ga0182742_1003100_pt1 | contig 16880 bp, 11 predicted proteins | sample eDN5th37CBELigMG_FD_128880 | JGI IMG/M metagenome (GOLD analysis project Ga0182742, IMG submission 128880) | Enriched Miracle-Growth compost microbial communities from Emeryville, California, USA - eDNA 5th pass 37_C BE-Lig MG (version 2)... ...
AGCGCATAGTCTCGCGCCTGCACGATCTGGGCATTCGACAGATTGCCCGTCACCGTGACTGCGACGACGAGATAGATCACGATGACGAGGATGACGGCGGTGTAGAGTGCGCGCGGCAGCAGGGTGCGGGGATTGCGCATGTCGGACGCGGCATTGGTGATGAGGTCGAACCCCTCATAGCCGATGAACAGAATGCCGGCTCCGACCAGCACGAACGCCGCCTCCGGCGACAGGGCCGGTGAAAAGTGTCCCGCATCGATGAAGAACAGGCCAACCGCCGCGAACAGGACGAGAATGCCGACCTTGATGGCGACGATAATCGTCTCGCCGCGTCCCATGATGCGCGCGCCGAAGGCGTTGAGCAGGGTCAGCGCAAGCACCGAACCGACCGCGAGCGACTTCAGCAACAGAGGCGACGGCGTTTTAGTGATGAAGGTCGCCGCGTAGCTTCCAAACGCCGTTGCATAAAGCGCGAGCGAGATGATGTAAGCGGCCCACATGAACAGGTTCAGCCCGCCGGTGAATACGCCGTCGCCAAATCCCTTGACCAGGAAGTGAACGGCCCCGCCCGCGGACGGATAGACCGCGCCGAGCTTTGCGTAGGAATAGGCCGAGAACAACGCCACCACGCCGCCGATCAGGAAGGCAAGCCACATCATGTTGCCGGCGGCCTGCGCGACCACGCCAAGGATCGAGAAGATGCCGGCGCCAACCATGCCGCCGATGCCGATCGACACCGCCGCGACCAAACCAATCTGGCCGGCATTGGGGTTCGAGGTCGACGGGGCGCCGGCGGGCTGGCCCGGTGGTGCGGTCATGGCGGGGATGACTCAAGGGGCGCGATGCGCGAGAATAGCACAGGGTCTGCCGGGTGCGGGCGTCCCTCCCCATTCCACTGCGCCCGCTCAGTCGAGGTCGCGTTTCGCAGAGAGCTTCTTCAGGAACGCAATCTGGCGGAAGAATTCGCGGCTCGGGCGGGCGGGACTGCCGAGCATCCGCGCGCCCGCGTCGATATCGGACATCACACCGGCCTGTGCGCCGATCTGTGCGCCATCGCCGATCCGCAGGTGACCCGCCATCGCGGCCTGGCCGCCGACCTGCACGAAATCGCCCAGCACGGTCGAACCGGAAATTCCCACTTGCGCCACGATGATGCAGCAGCGTCCGAGGACGACATTATGTCCGATCTGGACGAGATTATCGAGCCGCGACCCGGCGCCGATCACGGTATCGCCGGCCGAACCGCGATCCACCGTGCTGTTGGCGCCGACCTCGACATCATCGTGCAGGATGACGCGGCCGAGCTGGGGCACGCTCACGAATCCGCCCTTGGTCACCGCAAACCCGAACCCCTCCTGCCCGATCCGCGCGCCCGGATAGACATAGACGCGTGCCCCGAGCAGCGCGTGACTGACGCTGGCATGCGCGCCGATGCGGCAATCACGGCCGAGCACCACGCCGCTTCCAATCACCGCCGACGGCCCTATGCGGCAACCAGGACCGATTTCAGCGCCGGCCTCGATCACGCAAAGCGGACCTATTTCCGCCGACGGATCGATAACCGCGGTATCGTCGACCACGGCCGAGCGATGAATTCCGGGCGATGCCACCGTCGCCGGGTGGAACAGCTCCGCAACGCGCGCCCAGCCGGTATAGGGCTCGGCCGTCACGATCGGGATCGTACTGCCCGGCACACGCGACTGCATGTCCGGATGGACGATCACAGCACCGGCACGGGTGATGTCCAGAAGCGATGCGTATCGCCTGTTGTCCAGGAAGCTGATCTGTTCCGGTCCGGCGGTCTGTAACGGGGCGACGCCCTCGAAGAAACGATCGTGGTCCGAAGTCAACGATCCGCCGGCCGCGTTCGCAACCGCAGACAACCGGTAGGGCCCGCTTCGTTGAAAGAAGCGGATATGGCCTGTCGATGCGGGCTGCATGCTTCGTCCTTAGGGGGAGGCAGACACCTAGGCCCAAGGCGATGCGAACACAAGCGCGGAAACCGACTGCTTTTCATGACGCGTTTACATGACACCGCCAGACTGGAGTCGTTCCAGTCCGTCCGTCATACGTCCGCCACATTGCAATCCGTGGCGTTATTCGGCCGCTTCGCGCAGCGGGATCGCTTCCACCCTGGCCGCGCAATACTTGAATTCGGGGATTTTCCCGAACGGGTCGAGCGCCGGGTTGGTGAGCAGGTTCGCCGCCGCCTCCACATAGGCGAAGGGGATGAACACCACGCCGTCGGGCACCGCATCGTCCTGGCGCGACTGCAGTTCGACGGACCCACGCCGGGTCGTGACCCGCACCATGTCGCCGGGGCGGATGCCGAGTTTGGCGATGGTGCCGGGTGAGAGCTGCGCGATCGCCGTCGGCTCCAGCGCGTCCAGCACGGTGGCGCGCCGGGTCATCGAGCCGGTATGCCAGTGTTCGAGCTGGCGGCCGGTGGAGAGAACGAAGGGATATTCGTGGTCCGGCGTCTCGTCGGGTGGCGTGAGCTTCGCCGCCACCAGCTTGCCAAGACCGCCCGGACGCGGAAATCCGTTGTCAAACACCACGTCCCGGCCGGGCTTGTCCGGCGCATCGCACGGATAAGTGACGGCATCCTCGCGCTCGATGCGCTCCCAACTGATGTTGTCGAGCGAGGGCATCATCGAGGCCATCTCCGGATAAACCTCGCGCGGATGCGTGTAGGTCCAGTTCAGGCCCATGCGCTTGGCGATCTCGACGGTGATCCACCAGTCCTGCCGCGCATCGCCCGGCAGTGGCAGTGCCGCGCGGCCCATCTGCACCTGACGGTTGGTGTTGGTGACGGTACCGTCCTTCTCCGGCCAGGCCGAAGACGGCAGCACCACGTCCGCATAGACCGCGGTCTCGGTCAGGAAGATGTCCTGCACCACGAGATGGTCCAGATGAGCCAGCGCCTCGCGCGCGTGGTTGAGGTCGGGGTCGGACATCGCGGGATTCTCGCCCATGATGTACATGCCGCGGATCACGTCGGCATGGATCGCATCCATGATCTCGACAACGGTCAGGCCCTTCTTCGGATCGAGCTGCACGCCCCATTTTGTCTCGGCCTCGGCGCGGAACTCGGGATTCTCCACCGACCGGTAGTCCGGGAAGAACATCGGGATCAGGCCGGCGTCGGATGCGCCCTGCACGTTGTTCTGGCCGCGCAGCGGATGCAGGCCCGTGCCGGGTCGGCCGATCTGGCCGGTGATCAGCGACAGCGCGATCAGGCAGCGCGCATTGTCGGTGCCGTGGGTGTGCTGCGAGACGCCCATACCCCAGAAGATAATGGCGTTCTCGGCTCTGGCGAAGGTGCGCGCCACTTCACGCAGCGTATCAGCCTCGATACCGCAGATCGGCGCCATTTCTTCCGGCGTGAAGTCCTTGATGTGCTCGGCGAAGGCCGGAAAGCCCTCGGTATAGGTCTGCACATATTGCTTGTCGTACAGATTTTCTGTGACGATGACGTTGAGCATCGCGTTGAGCATTGCGACGTCGGCGCCGTTCTTGAACTGCATCATGCGCCAGGCATGGCGCTTCAGCGAGGTGCCGCGCGGATCCATGACGATCAGCTTCGCGCCGCGCTTGGCCGCCTGCTTGAAGAAGGTGGCCGCGACCGGGTGATTCTCGGTCGGGTTTGCGCCGATCACGACGATGACGTCGGAATTCTTCACCTCGTTGAAGGTGGCCGATACCGCGGCAGAGCCAACGCCTTCAAGGAGCGCTGCGACCGACGAGGCGTGACACAGCCGCGTGCAGTGATCGACATTGTTGGTGCCAAAGCCGGTGCGCACAAGCTTCTGGAACAGATAGGCTTCCTCGTTCGAGCATTTTGCCGAGCCGAAGCCGGCAAGGCCCTTCGGTCCGTGCTGCTCGCGAATTTTCAGGAAGCCCTGCGCCGCCTTGTCCAGCGCCTCGTCCCAAGTCGCCTCGCGGAAATGCGTCCAGGGATTCATCGGGTCGATGAACTCGTGCGGGACTTTCGGCACGCCCTCCTTGCGGATCATCGGCTTGGTGATCCGCTGCGGGTTATGCACGTAGTCGAAGCCAAAGCGCCCCTTGACGCACAGCCGGTTCTCGTTGGCCGGGCCATTCTTGCCTTCGACATAAAGCAGCTTGTCGTCCTTGATGTTGTAGGTGAGCTGGCAGCCGACGCCGCAATACGGACAGACCGAATTGACCTGCCTGTCCGGGTATTCGGTGCGAACGTTGTCGGCATTGACCAGCGAGGACGGCATCAGGGCGCCGGTCGGGCAGGCCTGCACGCATTCGCCACAGGCCACGCAGGTGGAATTGCCCATCGGGTCGTCGAAATCGAACACGATCTTTTCGCTGTGGCCCCGACCGGCCATGCCGATCACGTCGTTGACCTGCACTTCGCGGCAGGCGCGGACGCAGAGATTGCAATGGATGCAGGCGTCGAGATTGACCGCCATCGCCACATGGCTGCGGTCTGGCGCAGGCATCTTCTCGCGCTCGGGGAAGCGGCCGGTCTCGATCCCCATCTTCTCGGCCCAGTTCCAGAATTTGGAGATCGGGTCGTGCGAGGTTGCGCGCTCAGGCTGATCGGAAACGAGCAGGTCGAACACCATCTTGCGCGCGGTTTCGGCGCGATGGTTCGAGGCATTGACCTTCATGCCTTCGGTCGGCGTGCGAATGCAGCTTGCCGCCAGCACGCGCTCGCCCTCGATCTCGACCATGCAGGCCCTGCAATTGCCGTCGGCGCGATAGCCGGGCTCGGGCGAGTAGCACAGATGCGGGATGTCGATGCCTTCGCGCTTGGCCACCTGCCAGATGGTCTCGCCCGCGCGCGCATGCACCTCGCGCCCGTCGAGCACGAAGGTGACGACTTTCTCGCCGTGCAGGTTCTTTGGAGTCTCGGTCATGTCTTCATTCCATCGGCTTGCACAGGCGTGCTCCCCTCCCCCTTGTGGGGAGGGGCCGGGGGTGGGGTCTTTGTTTCGGCGCACGCGGCGAGGATTGCTTCGCCGACGCTGTGCGGTGTTCTCAGAACATCGGTGTTCCAGAATCGCAGCACGCGATAGCCCTGCGATTCGAGCCAGGCCGTACGCTTCGCGTCATAGGATAATTGGCGCTCCGCATGCTGACTGCCATCAATCTCGATGGCCAATTGGCCGTCGTACCAGACGAAATCAGCGACATAGGGTCCGATCGGTGCCTGCCTCCGAAAGTGCATGCCAAGCGGCTTCAGTGTCCGCAGAAGATGCCACATGCGACGCTCGGCATCCGTCGGCGCGCGGCGCATGCGCTGCGCGTGCTCACGGGTCCGCTTTGCTATCGCCGAACGCGGCATCTCTCGTTCCTGCAACAACCCCACCCCGGCGCCTTCGGCGCCACCCCTCCCCACGAGGGGGAGGGGTGAAGCCGCGGGGACGACCGCTCCATCACCAACCCTTCAGAGGCTTTTTCAGATCCTCCGGGAAATGCTTCATCACGCTCTGCAGCGGATTGGGCGCCGCCTGCCCGAGCCCGCAGATCGAAGCGTCCCGCATCGCGGTCGACAGCTCGTTCAGCAGGTCCTCGTTCCAGGGCCCCTGCTCCATCAGCTTAACCGCCTTCTCGGTGCCGACCCGGCAGGGCGTGCACTGGCCGCAGCTCTCGTCCTCGAAGAATTTCATTAGGTTGAGCGCGACCGCCTTCATATCGTCGTGCTGCGACAGGATCACAACCGCATGCGAGCCGACGAAGGAACCGTGCGGTTCCAGGGTGCCGAAATCGAGCGGGATGTCGGCCATGCTTGCGGGCAGCACACCGCCGGACGCACCGCCGGGCAGGAAACCCTTGAACTCATGGCCCTCCTGCATGCCGCCGCAATATTCGTCGATCAGCTCCCGCATCGTGATGCCGGCGGGCGCCAGCTTGACGCCCGGATTGTTCACGCGGCCCGATACCGAAAACGAGCGGAGACCCTTGCGATTGTTCCGGCCATGCGAGGTGAACCAGGTCGCGCCGCTGGTGACGATGTCGCGGATCCAGAACAGGGTCTCGACATTCTGCACAAGCGTCGGCCGTCCGAAAATGCCGACCTGCGCGACATAAGGCGGACGGTGACGCGGCAGCCCGCGCTTGCCCTCGATCGATTCGATCATCGCGGATTCTTCGCCGCAGATATACGCGCCGGCGCCGCGCCGCAGATGAACTTTGGTGTGTGGCGTGAGCCCGGCCGCTTCCACCTTGGCGATTTCCTCATGCAGCATCAGCCGCAATTCGGGATATTCATCGCGCAGATAGAAATAGACCTCCTTCGCCTCGACCACCCAGGCGGCAATCAGCATGCCCTCGATGAAGCGATGCGGGTCGCTGCCGAGATAATAGCGATCCTTGAAGGTGCCGGGCTCGCCCTCGTCGCCATTGACCGCCATCAGGCGCGGCCCCTTCTCCGCGCGCACGAAGGTCCATTTGCGCCCGGTCGGAAAGCCCGCCCCGCCAAGCCCGCGCAAGCCTGAATCGTCGACCGCCTTGATCATGTCTTCGCGCGTGCGCACGCCATCGAGGCAGGACTTCAGCAGCGCGTAACCGCCTTCCGAGCGATACACGTCGAACGATTTGCCAGGGGTTGCGGCATGCGCATGCGCCTTCGCCTTTACAGCCTGATCGACCTTGGCGACATCGGCGTGGAAGGTCTGCACATGTCCGACCGCCACCGCCGGCGCGACATCGCAGGCGCCCATGCACGGCGCGCGAATGACACGCACGTCCTTGCCGTATTTCGCCTGCAGTTCGCTCAGCAGTCTTTCCGAACCTGCCATGGCGCAGGACAGCGAGTCGCAAACCCGCACCGTGACCGCGGGCGGCGGCGTTTCGCCTTCCTTCACGACATCGAAATGCGCGTAGAAGGTCGCAACCTCATAAACCTCGGCCAGCGCGAGCTTCATTTCGGCGGCGAGTGCCGCAAGATGCGCAGCCGACAGATGGCCGTACCGGTCCTGGATCAGATGCAGATGCTCGATCAGCAGGTCGCGACGGCGCGGCCGGTCGGTCAACAGCGCCTGAATCTCGGCCAGCGCCTCGGAATCGACCTGTCTGCCCTTCGGGGTCTGCCGGGCCCGGCGACCCCGCCCACCGGAACCGTCAAAACCTGTGGGCCTGGAACGGGTTAGTGTGTCTGTCGCGCTCATGCCGCACCATCGCGAACGGAACAGATTAGAACAATCCCCAAGTTTCAATTCAACGATAGGAATTTTCTATCGTTTCCTTGCCGGACGTTCCGGTTCCGTTATACTTAATACCATGCTCGATAAGCTCGAATATCTGATGGCGCTGGCGCGGGAGGAGCATTTCGGACGCGCCGCGGATGCGTGCGGCGTGACGCAGCCGACGCTTTCGGCCGGCATCAAACAACTCGAAGAGACGCTCGGGGTGCTGCTGGTGCGGCGCGGCTCACGCTTTATCGGCTTCACACCGGAAGGACAGCGCACGCTGGATTGGGCGCGCCGCATCGTCAGCGACGCGCGCTCCATGCGCCAGGAAATCACCGCGCTGAAGACAGGCCTGACCGGCCGGCTGAAAATCGCGGCGATCCCGACCGCGCTCGCCATGGTCGCCGCAATCACCACGCCCTACCGCGCACGTCATCCCGATGTGCGGTTCACGATCCTGTCGCAGACCTCGATCCAGATCCTGACGCATCTGGAGAATCTCGAAATCGATGCGGGGATCACCTATCTCGACAATGAACCGCTCGGCCGCGTCAGCACCGTGCCACTCTATCAGGAGCGCTACCGGCTTCTGACCTCGCCCGACGCGCCGCTCGGCGACCGCGAGAGCGTGACCTGGACCGAGGTCGCGCAGGTGCCTCTCTGCCTGCTCACGCCGGACATGCAGAACCGGCGCATCATCGACGATCTGCTGCGCCTGGCCGGCGGCGACTCTCAGCCGACACTGGAATCCAATTCGGTGGTGGTGCTGTTCGCGCATGTGCGAACCGGGCGCTGGGCGACGGTCATGCCCGCGAAACTTGCCGCGACGCTCGGGCTGACCGACACTATCCGCGCGATCCCGATCGTCGATCCGGAAGCGGTGCATACGATCGGGCTCGTGGTGCCGGCGCGCGAGCCGATGACGCCGCTCACCGCGGCGCTGGTGGCGGAAGCCAAACGCGTGGCGAAGGAGATGGGAGAGGCTTAATCTCGAACCGATGGGAGAGGCTTAGTCTCGAACATCGGACGTCCCCGCGAAAGCGGGGACCCATATCCCAGAGCAGTGGTTATGGGTCCCGGCTCGCGCGCCTGCGGCGCTTGGCCGGGACGACGGCACACTTTGTCTACGCCACCTTCACCTCGGTGTGGCGGAACATGACTTTCCGCGCCTCGTCGTCGAAATCGGTCTTGAAAGCGTGGCGATCCTTCAGCGCGTTGGCGACCTTCGCGGCGGGGCGCGCGCTGATCTCGTCGACCAGCCGCTTCAGGTTCGGGAATTTCTCCCAGGCGTTTTCGCCCAGAATGATCGGCATCATCCGGGCCCAGCCCCACACATCCATGTCGACGATGGTATAGCTGTCGCCGACCATATATCTCTGTTTTCCCAGGCGCGCATCGAGAATGCCGTAATGGCGCTGCGCCTCATAGGCGTAGCGGTTGATCGCGTATTCGAGCTTGTCCTTGTCGGGCGCGTAATTGCGAAAATGCACCGACTGGCCGGAGAACGGCCCGACACCGGACGCAACGAACATCAGCCAGGACAGCAGTTCTCCGCGCAGCTTGTCGGTCTTTGCAGGCAGGAACTTGCCGGTCTTCTCGGCGAGATAGAGCAGGATCGCGTTGGAGTCGAACACCGTCACATCGCCGTCAACGATCGCCGGCACCTTGGCGTTCGGATTGATCGCAAGGAATTCCGGCTTGTGCTGGTCGCCCTTGCGGGTATCGACCGGGATCGCCTCATAGGGAATGCCGGCCTCTTCGAGAAACAGCGCAACCTTCACCGGATTGGGCGCGCCGCTGTAGTAGAATTTGAGCATATCGAGTCTCTCCGATTGACGGACACGCTTTCATGTTCCGTCGCCTGTCCCGACGCAAGCGAAACCGCTCATTCCACTTTGTCAATTGCTCATGACGAAGCCAGGTCCGCAACAGCAAGTGCGGAACCCGCACAAGCGCACCCCGTTGACCCGCCATATGCATGGATAGGCAGCAGCACATGGCGGATCTCTCGGTTTTCGGCCTCAATTGCAGCCTCAAGGACTCCAAGGCGGCCGAGCCATCGTCCACCGACCGGTTGATGAGGCAGGTCTTCGACGAACTGCGCAAGCACGGCGCCAGCGGCGAGTTCGTTCGCGCCGCCGACTACAATATCAAACCCGGCGTCACCAGTGACGAAGGCGAAGGCGACGACTGGCCGGCGTTGCTCAAGCGCGTCCTGGCCGCGGACATCATCGTGATCGGCTCCCCGATCTGGCTTGGCCAGCCCTCCAGCATCGCGAAGCGGGTGCTCGAACGACTGGATGCGCTCCTTGGCGAGAAAGACAGTCGCGGACGCATGCCATCATACGGCAAGGTCGCCCTGTGCGCCGTCGTCGGCAACGAGGACGGTGCACACCACACCGGCGCGGAAGTGCTGGCGGCTCTGTTCGAAGTCGGTTTCACCATTCCGGCCGGCGGCAACACCTACTGGGTGGGCGAAGCCATGGGGTCAAAGGATTACAAGGATCTGAAAGAACCGCCGCACGTGGTTGCAAAGTGGACCGCGATGCTGGCGTCAAATGCCGCACATCTGGCGCGCCTGTTGAAGACACAGGCCTATCCCGGCATCGAGGGGGGACGCTGATCTCGCCATGCCGCAGCATAAAAAAAGCCCTTCCCGCCTTCACGAGAAGGGCTCAGGACCGGTTAAAAACCGGACGATGATCAGAACAGCCCGACGATCTTGCCCTCGGCATTCACGTCGATCGAGTCGGCCGCCGGAATCTTCGGCAGACCCGGCATGGTCATGATCTCACCGCAGATGGCCACGACGAATTCTGCGCCGGCCGAGAGCCGCACTTCGCGCACCGGAATGTTGAACCCGGTCGGCGCGCCCTTGGCGTCCGGATTGGTCGAGAACGAATACTGGGTCTTGGCGATGCAGACCGGCAGATGGCCAAAGCCCATCTCTTCCCACGCCTTGAGCTGATCCTTTATCGACTTGTCGGCGGTCGCATCGTCGGCACGGTAGATTTCCTTGGCGATGGTGCGGATCTTCTCGAACAGCGGCATGTCGTCAGGATAGAGCAGCTTCAGGTTCGCCTTGCCCTCGTCGCAGATTTTCACGACCGCTTTCGCCACATCGGTCGCGCCCTCGCCGCCCATCGCCCAGTGATCGGCCATCAGCGCCTCGACGCCGAGCGCCGCGCACTTTTCCTTCACCAGTGCGATTTCCGCATCCGTATCGGCCGAGAAGCGGTTGATCGAAACTACCGCCGGCAGGCCGAACTTCTTCACATTCTCGATGTGCCGCTGCAGGTTGGCCATGCCGGCCGCCAGCGCCTTCAAGTCCTCTTTCTTGAGGTCTTCCTTCTTCACGCCGCCGTGCATCTTGAGCGCGCGGATGGTCGCGACCAGCACCACGCAGTCCGGCTTCAGGCCGGTCTTGCGGCACTTGATGTCCAGGAACTTCTCGCCGCCGAGGTCGGCGCCAAAGCCGGCTTCGGTGACGACATAGTCGGCGAGTTTCAGTGCGGCCGTGGTCGCCGACACCGAATTGCAGCCATGCGCGATGTTGGCGAACGGCCCGCCATGGATGAAGGCCGGCGTCCCTTCCAGCGTCTGCACGAGGTTGGGCGCGATCGCATCCTTCAGCAGCGCGGCCATTGCGCCATGGGCGTTGAGGTCCTTGGCGCGGATCGGCTTGCGGTCACGCGTATAGGCGACGATGATGTTGCCGAGCCGGGCCTTCAGATCGTCGATGTCCTTGGCGAGGCAGAAAATCGCCATCACTTCGGAGGCGACGGTGATGTCGAAACCGGCTTCGCGCGGATAGCCGTTGGCGACGCCACCGAGCGAACAGACGATCTCACGCAGCGCGCGATCGTTCATGTCCATGACGCGGCGCCAGGTCACCCGGCGCGAGTCGATGCCGAGCGCGTTGCCCCAGTAGATGTGATTGTCGATCAGCGCCGAAAGCAGATTATGCGCCGAGGTGATGGCGTGGAAGTCGCCGGTGAAGTGCAGGTTGATGTCTTCCATCGGCACGACCTGCGCATAGCCGCCGCCCGCCGCGCCGCCTTTCATGCCGAATGACGGACCAAGCGAAGGCTCGCGCAGCGCGCACATCGCCTTCTTGCCGATGACGTTGAGCGCATCGGTCAGGCCGACCGTGGTCGTTGTCTTGCCCTCACCCGCCGTCGTCGGCGAGATCGCAGAGACCAGAATGAGCTTGCCGTCCTTCTTGTCCTTCAGCGACTTCACATAATCCATCGACACCTTGGCCTTGTAATGGCCGTAAGGCGAGAGGTTCTTGGCGTCGACGCCGAGCTTTTCCCTGGCGATGTCGACGATCGGCCGCATCTTCGCGGCCTGGGAGATTTCAATGTCGGAGAGCGGCTTCTGGTGCTGCGAGGCGGGCATGGTTGCTGATCCGTCAGGAGGGAAACGATGAACTTGTCATTCCGGGGCCGAGCGCAGCGAGGAGCCCGGAATCCATAACCACGGCTGCGGCGCATGGAGTCCGGGTTCGCCGCTTCGCGGCGCCCCGGAATGACGCAGAGAGGCACTCATGTAAAGCGCGCGCCTTTTTCGATCTTCGCAGACGCCGCCCATTCGCCCGCGCCCACCTTCGGCCCATCGGCCTGCACGCGCGTGAGCTTGATACGGCCGTCGGCGCAGGCAACGGTGACGCTGTCGGCATCCACGACAACCACTTCGCCGAGCTTGCCCGCGATTCCCTTGGGATCGCGCGCGGGCAACGGTGTTGCTTCGAAGATTTTCAGCTTGGCGCCGTTGATCGTCGCCCACGCGCCGGGGGCCGGATTGCAGCCGCGGATCAGCCGGTCGATCTGCTCCCACGGCTTGCCAAAATCGATATGCGCGTTGCCGGGCCCGCAGATGCCTTCGTAAGTGGCCTTGGAGTGGTCCTGCTTGATGCGCGGCGCCTTGCCGGCCTTGACGAGGTCAACCGACTCCAGCATGGCCTCGACGCCCATCGGAAACAGCCGGTCGAAATAGACGCTGCCGAGCGTGTCCTTGTCGGAAATCGGCGTCTTCTTCTGCAGCAGGATATCGCCGGTATCGAGCCCGTTATCGGGCCAGAAGATCGACAGCCCGGTTTCCTTCTCGCCCTTGATGATCGGCCAGTTGATCGCCGAGGCGCCGCGATAGAGCGGCAGCAGCGAGGGGTGATACTGGATCGAGCCGTGGGTCGGGATGTTGAGGAAGTCCTCCGGCACGAACAGGGTGACGAAGGCCATCACCTGAAGATCGGGCTTCAGCGCCCTGAATTCCTCCCACACTTGCGGGTCCTTGTAGGTGGACGGCTGATAGACCGGAAGCTTGGCCGCGAGCGCGGCTTCCTTCAGGGGATCGGTTTTGCCGCCCGGCTTTTCCGGTGCGACATAGACCGCGATCACCTCTTCTCCGCGCTTGAGCAGCGCTTCGAGCACGGCCTTGCCGAAGGCCTGCTGGCCGTGAACCACGATACGCATAGGCAGATTCCTCCCAGAGCTCAGTGCATCCCCTCCCCCCTTGCGGGGGAGGGTCAGGGAGGGGGGTCAACGGCAGGCAACTTGTTTGCGCTACCCCCCACCCGCTCGCCGTCGCTTCGCTCTGGCGAGCGACCTCCCCCGCAAGGGGGGAGGTGAAGAAAGAACTACGCCGCGGCCTTGCCTTCCTTGTCCGGCGCAGACAGAGCGCCTGACGCCTTGATCTCGGCGACGGACTTCTTGTCCAGCCCGAGCACCTTGGTGAGGATTTCGTCGGTGTGTTCGCCAAGCAGCGGCGAACGCTTCACCTCGGAAATCGAATCCGACAGCTTGATCGGGTTGCCGACGGTCAGATACTTGCCGCGCACCGGGTGATCGACCTCGACCACGGTGCCGGTCTTGCGCAGCGACTCGTCCTCGGCGATCTCCTTCATGGACAGGATCGGTCCGACCGGAATGTCGAGCGCGTTGCACTTTTCCATGACCTCGAACTTGGTCATGGTCATGGTCCATTCCTCGATGCGCGCGAAGATCGACTTGAGTTTCGGCAGACGCGCGCGCGGCGTCGCATATTCCGGATCGGTCTTCCAGTCCGGCTCGCCGATCAGATCGCAGATCGCGCCCCAGACGGGCGCCTGGGTGATGAAGTAGATGTAGGCGTTGGGATCGGTCTCCCAGCCCTTGCACTTGAGAATCCAGCCGGGCTGGCCGCCGCCGGAATCGTTGCCGGCGCGAGGCGTTGCATCGCCGAACGGAATCCCCTCGCCATACTGGCTGTATTCGGTCAGCGGTCCGGCTGCGAGGCGCTGCTGATCGCGCAGCTTGACCCGGCAAAGATTGAGCACGCCGTCCTGCATGGCGGCAAGCACGCGCTGCCCGCGTCCTGTGCGGGTGCGCTGATAGAGCGCCGCGACGATGCCGAGCGCGAGGTGCAGGCCGGTCCCCGAGTCGCCGATCTGCGCGCCGGTGACGAGCGGCGGCCCGTCGCGGAAGCCGGTGGTCGAGGCCGCGCCGCCGGTGCATTGCGCGACATTCTCGTAGACCTTGCAGTCCTCATACGGGCCGGGGCCGAAGCCCTTCACCGAGGCGACGATCATGCGCGGATTGAGCTTGTGGATATGCTCCCAGGTCAACCCCATCCGGTCGAGGGCGCCGGGCGCGAAATTCTCGACCAGCACGTCGCACTTCTTGATCAGTTCGTTGAGCACGCGCTTGCCCTGCGGGTGCTTTGAATCGATCGTGATCGAGCGCTTGTTGTGGTTGAGCATGGTGAAGTAGAGCGAATCGGCGCCCTTCACGTCCACCAGCTGGCCGCGGGTGATGTCACCGACGCCCGGGCGCTCGACCTTGATCACGTCGGCACCGAACCAGGCGAGCAACTGCGTGCAGGTCGGACCCGACTGGACGTGGGTAAAGTCGAGGATGCGCACGCCGTCGAGCGCCTTGCCGGCCTGGCCGAACGGCTTTTTCGAGGGCGTCGGCAATGCCGATTTCGTCGACTTGCCGTTCCTGGCAAGCTTGCCATTCCTGCCATTCTTCTTCGGCGCGAGCTTCAGCACCGTCGCTGACGAGCGCTTGGTCGCAGCCTTTTTGGAAGCCGGTTTGGTGCGAGACTTGACCGTTTTACGCGCCTTCGCCTTCACTTTCTTCGCCATCATTCTCTCCATCTGCCGCTCATGCCCCCCGCAGGCGGGCATCCAGAACTGTCATGCTTCTTTGCTCTGGGTCCCCGGCGTCGCGGGGACAAGCGGATCAAATTGCCTTCCCTTCGAAATCTCCCGCATCGGAAGATGACGCCTCGCGTCATTTCTTCTTCAGCGCGCTCTGCGGATTGAGATTGCCGATGCGGCCCGACTCGCTGCCGGCCGCCGGATCGATCACCGCGTTGATCAGCGTCGGCTTGCCGCTGTCCATCGCCTCGTTGACTGCGCGCCGCAATTCGTCAGGCGTTGTCGCATTCACGCCCACGCCGCCGAAAGCCTCCGCCATCTTGTCGTAGCGCGCGCCCTTGACGAACACGGTGGTCGCCGGATCGTCATTCGCCTGGTTGACATCGGTGCCGCGATAGATGCCGTCATTGTTGAACACAACAACGCAGACCGGCAGCTTGTAGCGGCAGATGGTCTCGATCTCCATGCCGGAGAAGCCGAAGGCCGAGTCGCCTTCGATCGCGAGCACGGGCTTGCCGGTCTCGACGGCGGCGGCGATCGCATAGCCCATGCCGATGCCCATGACGCCCCAGGTGCCGACATCGAGGCGCTTGCGCGGCTGATACATATCGATGATGCCGCGCGCCAGATCGAGGGTGTTGGCGCCCTCGTTGACCAGGATCGCGTCCGGCCGCTCCTTGATGACGGTGCGAAGCACGCCCAGCGCGCCGTGATAATCCATTGGCACATTGTTGTTCATCAGCTTCGGCGCCATCTTGGCGATGTTCTCTTCGCGCTTCTTGCTGACGGCCGCGATCCAGTCGGCCGGTGGCGCGGGCCAGTTCGCGCCCATGCCTTGCAGGAGCGCGCTGACGCAGGAGCCGATATCGCCGACCACAGGGGCCGCGATCTCGACGTTGGAGTCCATCTCCTTTGGCTCGATGTCGATCTGGATGAATTTCTTTGGCGCCTCGCCCCAGGCCTTGCCCTTGCCGTGCGAGAGCAGCCAGTTCAGCCGCGCGCCAATCAGCAGCACGACGTCGGACTCCTTCAGCACGGTCGAGCGTGCCGCACCGGCGCATTGCGGATGGGTGTCGGGCAGAAGGCCCTTGCCCATGCTCATCGGCAGGAACGGCGCGCCGCTCTTTTCCACGAACTGGCGGATCGCATCATCGGCCTGCGCATAGGCCGCGCCCTTGCCGAGGATGATCAGCGGTTTCTTCGCGGATTTCAGAACGTCGAGCGCACGCTTGACCGCATCCTGAGCCGGAATCTGGGCGGGCGCCGGATCGATCACCTTGACCAGCGACTTGCGGCCTTTCTCCGCGTCGATCACCTGCCCGAACAGCTTGGCCGGCAGATCGAGATAGACGCCGCCCGGACGGCCGGACACCGCCGAGCGGATCGCGCGCGCAAGGCCGATGCCGATGTCCTCGGCATGCAGGATGCGGTAAGCCGCCTTGCAGAGCGGCTTGGCGATCGCGAGCTGGTCCATCTCCTCGTAGTCGCCCTGCTGCAGGTCGACGATCTCGCGCTCGGACGAGCCGGAAATCAGGATCATCGGGAAGCAGTTGGTGGTCGCGTGTGCGAGCGCGGTCAGGCCGTTGAGAAAGCCGGGCGCCGACACCGTGAGACAAATTCCCGGCTTTTTCGTCAGAAAGCCGGCGATCGAGGCGGCATAGCCCGCATTTTGCTCATGCCGGAACGACAGGACGCGGATCCCCGCAGCCTGCGCCATACGGCCGAAATCGGTGATCGGAATGCCGGGGACGCCATAGATGGTGTCGAGCCCGTTGAGCCTAAGCGCATCGATGATGAGGTTGAAGCCGTCGGTCAGCTCCTGCTCGGCTTCCGGTTTTTTGGCGACCGCTGCTTCGGCCATAGAACTCTCCTCGAAAACTAATCCAGGTAATCGGCGTATGTCGCGACATGCTCGGCAAGGCCGAGCGCATGGTCACGTACGAGCGTCTCGGCGCGCGCGGTGTCGCGCGCTTCCAGTGCCTCGATGATGTTCATGTGGTCGCGGATCGAACGATCGACGCGATCGCGCTCGACGATGGTCTTGCGCCGGATCATTCGCATATGCGTGAACAGGTTCTCGGCGAGGTCGATCAGCACCGAGTTGCCGCTCATGCGGATGATCGACTGGTGGAACTCGATATTGACCTCGGAATATTCGTCGAGATGGGCGCGCACCTCGCCGTCCACAAAGGTGGCGAACATGCCGCGCAGCGAACCGACATCGGCGTCGGTCTTTTGGGTGATGAGGCGCGCCGCCATGCCCTCCAGCGCCGCCCAGGCGGTGATCAGTTCGATCACCTCCTTCTTGGTCTTGCGCACGACATAGACGCCGCGCCGCGGCACCGAGCGAACGAAGCCCTCGCGTTCAAGCTGGGCCATGGCTTCGCGCACGGGCGTGCGGCTGATGCCGAAGTCCTGCGCGAGCTGGCGCTCGTCGAGCCGGATGTCGGCGCGGCTGCGGTAGATATCCATCGACACGATGACGTTCTTCAGCGCCGCATAGGCCTTGTTCTTGAAGCTGAACGAGGTGTCGATCGGCTCGATCGCGAGCCGATGGGCTTCCCCTTCCG
>Ga0182742_1003101_pt1 | contig 16878 bp, 14 predicted proteins | sample eDN5th37CBELigMG_FD_128880 | JGI IMG/M metagenome (GOLD analysis project Ga0182742, IMG submission 128880) | Enriched Miracle-Growth compost microbial communities from Emeryville, California, USA - eDNA 5th pass 37_C BE-Lig MG (version 2)... ...
CGATCTCGAATTCTGGAACAAGGACGCCGTCGAAAAGGGCAACCTCGCTCCACAGCTCAAGATCGAAAACGAAAAGGAAAATCCACAAACCGTAAACTACGACGAACTCGTCAAATCCTGGAAGAAGTAGGATACCTTTCTTTGACATATGCGGCCGGGCAAGCCCCCGGCCGCATGCATTTGAGAGGGGAAAGTAAAAATAGTTTCAAAAAATCATTTCATCCAGCTGCATCCGGTGTGTTTCCTTCAATTTCCTATGGCATTTCTCTGCTAAGCTACGGCGTGGGAATGATTTTCGCCGTTGCGTATGAAAAAAATAATTTACAAAAATCCGTCAGTCTGCTATTCGACGACTATATCGCCGCCTCGTCTTGAAGGTGGGCATCAACCGGAAGGCGGAGTGAAAAATCATGGCGTTCGTCACAATGGGGCCGATGCTGAAGCGCGCGCAGGCGGCTCGCTACGGGATCGCAGCTTTCAACATGATCGACTACAACAGTGTCCGCTCGATCATCGAAGGGGCGGCAGAACTCGATGCGCCGATCATCGTTCAGGTCTCGGTCAAGACGATCAGGCATTGGGGCTACAAGCCGATCGCGACCTGGGTGCGCATGCTGGCCGATGATGTCGGCGTGCCGGTTGCGCTTCATCTCGATCATTGCAGTGACGCGGACGTGATCCGGCGCTGCATCGATGCGGGCTGGTCCTCGGTCATGTTCGACGGATCCGCACTGCCGTTTGCCGAGAACAAGGCGCGTTCGCAGGAGATCTACCGCATGACGGAATCGGCCGGCGTCGGCCTGGAGGCGGAGATCGGTGCGATCGGCGGCGTCGAGGACGACAAGTTCGTCGCCGAGGATGCGGCTATCCTTGCCGATTATGACGAGTGCCTCGCCTTTGTGAAGGATATGCCGAACCTTGCGGTTTTCGCACCCGCCATCGGAACGGCCCACGGGTTCTACAAGGGGCAGCCGAAAATCGCCTACGATCTTCTGGAGCGCATCACGGGCTCGATCTCCGTACCGATCGCGCTCCATGGCGGAACGGGGCTGAGCCGGGAACAGTTCGACCGCTGCATCGCCGGCGGCTGCGCGAAGGTCAACATCTCCACCATGCACAAGCATCGTTTTATCGAGGGCTTCATCGGTGTGCGCGCGGAAAAGCCAAAGCTTGAAGAGCCGCTGCCCTTCATCGTCGGGCAATACGACGCCATGAAGAAGGATGTCGTCGACATGATCCGCATCTTCGGTTCCGCCGGCAAGGCCGCGCATGCCGCGGGAGCCTGATCCGATGCAGGCGCTGATCTTCGACTGCGACGGGGTGCTTGTCGATACCGAGCGCGACGGGCACCGGATTGCCTTCAACGAGGCTTTTGCCGAACTTGGAATCGCCTGCGAATGGTCCGTCGAGCGCTATGGCGAGCTGCTCCTGACGGCCGGCGGCAAGGAACGGATGCGCCGCCATTTCGACGAGACGGGCTGGCCCGATGGCCATATTGACCACGATGCCCTGATCGCCACGATCCACAGGCTGAAGACCGCGATCTTCATGCGTCTCATCGAGGAGGGCAACCTGCCGCTGCGGCCCGGCATCCGGCGTATCGTCGATGAAGCGCTTGCAAGCGGCATTGTGCTTGCCGTCTGCTCCACGTCCAACGAGAAGGCGGTCCAGGCCGTCGTGGATGTGATGCTCGGGCCGGATCGTGCGAGGAACATCACGGTCTTTGCAGGCGATGTCGTCGAGAAGAAGAAGCCGGCGCCGGATATCTACACGCTGGCGGCCGCCACCCATGGGCTCGATCCGCGTGCATGCGTTGTGATCGAGGACAGCAACAACGGCTTGCGCGCGGCCAAGGCGGCGGGAATGCACTGCATCGTCACCATCTCGTCCTATACAGGGAAGGAGGATTTCTCCCTTGCCGACCGGGTTGTGGACGACCTCGATGCCGGCAATGTCGACATCGCCCTCTGCCGCGCTGTCATCGCCGGCTGAGTGCGGCTTCTTTTTTGCGAGGAAAGCCGGCCGATCCGGTCAGCCGGCTTTCTCGCCTTTGTGCCTGTAGCGTTTTTCCAGGGCTTCGCCCGTGGTCTTCAATGCCCTGGCCGGCCCTTCGCCTGCGCGGAAGATCGTGCCGACATAGAGAAGGTCGATCAGGAAGAGCTGGCTCAGCCGCCCCTCCAGAAAGTCGCCATGCAGCGGTACGAGCTGCTGGCTCGCGCTCCAGGTGGTAAGCGCGACGTCCGCGGCCCGGGCCACCTGCGAGCCGATATTGCTGGTGATCGCGATCGTCGTGGCCTTGCGTTCACGCGCGAGATGCAGCGCGTCGGTAACGGTTTCCGTGGTGCCCGTGTGTGAGATGCCGACCATGACGTCCCGTTCCGTCATCGTCGCTGCGACGATCGTCTGCGTGTAGCCGTCGCGGTGGCTCGTCGCCTCGAAGCCCGCCTTCATGAACATGTGCGCGGCCTCGTCGCAGATTGCTGCCGCGCCCCCGACGCCGACGAAGACGACCTTGCGTGCCTTGAGCAATGCTTCGACCGCCTGTTCCAGGCGATGGGCATCGAGCAGGCGCTGGGTACCGTCGACGCCGGCAATGAGGAGGTTGGCGAGCTTGCTCGACGTGCTGATCAGCGAGTCCGTGTCCTCGATCTCGAGCGGAAGGTTGACGAAGCTGGCCCTGCCGCGTGCGCCCTCGGCCAGCGACAGCTTCATGTCCGAATAGCCTTCATAGCCAAGCGCGCGGCTGACGCGGCTGATGGTCGCCTCCGAGACGCCGAGGGTGCGGCCGAGTTCGGTGATGGACGAGTCGAGCCGGCGGCCGGAATTCTCGCGCAGGAAGTCCGCAACGATGCGCTCCGATTTCCTGAGTGTGCCATAGCGCTCCTGGATGCGTTCCAGAAGATCGCTCTGCTTAAGGTCGCTCAGAGGGCGAGCATCATTCATGTCTTCAATCCAAAGTGCCGGCGCAGCCGATGTCGTTCCGGATATTGGTAGCACTAACGATGCAGGAAGAAAAGTTTACTCGGCGGATTTCAATGCGACCTCGGAAGCAGGGAATCTGCGAACCAATTGAGCCGGTGACCGAACCTTGACGCCCTCGCGCAGACTTTGGAAGAAATTTTACTTTTTTGAAGATTCTTTGGGGATTGCTGCGGCCGGGAAGAAATGAGCTTCCTTGTCTTTTTGGCGCGCTTTCAGATTTTATCCTTTAAAATTGAATATAAACAACGGAGTAGATGACGGACTCGTTGAGACTTCCAGTGAGATAGGTGAAGCCCGCGTTTGTGATTTATGAAGAAAATTTTCTCGACAACTTATTTTACGGGTGCTAGAAAGCCACTCATCGACAAGCGATCGTCATATCGGGAGTGAGAAATCCATGGCAGCGCAGGCTCAGAAGGCGAATGCCCCCTCGCGGGAGCTTCTGGAAAAACTTTTCAGGACGGCTTACAAAATCCGTGTCTTCGAGTCCGAGGGCATCAAGCTTTATCGCCAGGGCCTGATCCGCGGATATTTTCATCCCTACCTCGGGCAGGAGGGGATCGCGACGGGCGTCTGCGCCGCCTTGCAGGACGGCGACTTCATCGCCTCGACCCATCGCGGCCATGGCCATTGCATCGCCTGGGGGGCGGATGTGAAGCGCATGGTGGCCGAGCTCCTGCAGAAGGAAACCGGTTATTGCCGTGGATACGGCGGTTCCATGCATATCGCCGATATCAGTGCCGGCAATCTCGGCGCGAACGGCATTGTCGGGGCCGGCACGCCGCTCGGCGTGGGGGCGGCGCTTGCCAACCAGATCAAGGGCACGGATGCCGTGACCGTCACCTTCTCAACGGACGGTGCCTCCAACAACGGCACGTTCCTGGAATCGCTCAATCTGGCGGCGATCTGGAACCTCGCCTACGTGCTGGTCGTGGAGAACAACCAGTATGCGGTCTCCACGCGCATCGAGGAGTCGACCCGTGACGTGGACCTTTACAAGCGCGGCCTGGCCATCGGGGTGGAGAGCCATCAGGTCGACGGCAACGATCCGCTCGCCGTCTACCATCTGATGCAGGAGGCGGTCGAAAAGTGCCGACGCGGCGAGGGGCCGATCCTCATCGAGGCGAAGACCTATCGTCACATGGGCCACCATGTGAACGATCCCGGCAAGTATATGCCGGCCGAGACGCTCGCCTACTACAAGGAGCGTGATCCGGTCGATCGCGCGCGCAATGCGCTTGTCGAGATCGCCGGCATCGAGGCGGAGGAGATCGACGCGATAGAAAACGAGATCAGACAGGAATTCGAAGAGGCGGTCGAGTTCTCGAAGGCGAGCCGTGAAATCACGCTCGCCGAGTTCAACGAATTCGTCGAAGCCTACTGAGAAGACGGGGAGGGACCACACATGGCCAGAGAAATCATGTACCGCGATGCGCTGCGCGAGGCGATCGACGAGGAAATGGAACGCGACAGCACCGTCTTCATCATCGGCGAGGGCATCGCCGAGCGCGGCGGATCCTACAAGGTGACCGAGGGGCTCTTGTCGAAATACGGTCCGAAGCGCGTGCGCGACACACCAATCGCCGAGGCTGGCATGATCGGCGTCGGCGTCGGCGCGGCCATTGCGGGGGCGCGGCCGATCGTGGAAATTCTCTACATCGACTTTGCCATGCTCGGCATGGACATGATCGTCAACCAGGCCGCCAAGTTCCGCCTGATGACGGGCGGCGACGGCCGCGTTCCCTTCGTCATGCGCACGCAGGGCGGAACCGGCGGAGGCGTGGCGGCACAGCACTCCCAGAGCCTCGAAGCGCTGTTCTATCATATTCCCGGTCTGAAGGTCGTGATGCCGTCGACGCCTGCGGATGCCAAGGGCCTTCTGAAATACGCCCTTCGCCAGCACGATCCGGTCATGTTCCTGGAGCACAAGCATCTTTACATGACGAAGGGGCTGGTGCCCGACGGCGAGCACATCATCGAATTCGGCAAGGGCGACATCAAGCGTCCCGGCAAGGACGTGACGCTGATCGCCTGGTCGAACATGATCCCGCGTACGCTCGAGGCCGCCGAGAAACTGGCGGCGGAAGGCATCGACGCGGAGGTGATCGATCCGCGCACGCTGGTGCCTCTCGACAAGGACATGATCCTTGCTTCGGTCGCCAAGACCAATCGCGCGGTCATCGTGCAGGAAGCGGTGCGCCGCGGCGGTGTGGCCTCCGATATCGCCTCGATCATCCAGGAAGAGGCTTTCTACCACCTCGACGCGCCGATCGAGATCGTCGCGGGTCTCAACATCCCGATCCCGTTCAACCTGGAGCTTGAAAAGGCGAGCGTACCCCAGGTGGACGATATCGTGCTTGCCGTGCGCCGCGCGCTTCATTCGAAGCCGCTGGCCCAGGCCGCCGAGTGAGGTAAAGGGAGCGGAGTAAAGACGATGTCCTTGCATGTGCTGGAAAAGCTCGCGGCCACCAACCCGGACTGCGAAATCTGGTGGGATTCCTCACCGCTCATCTATGACGGCTGGAAAGCCTCCGTCCTGAAAGATGCTCCCGCTGCGAAGCGGACGGATTGGGAAGCGCAACTGACGCGCCTCTTCGATGCGCAGATCGCATTCCGCGACGGGACCATGGGTTTTCGCGGCGTCACGACCAATCCGCCGCTCTCGTTGCAGGCCATTCAGGCCGATCCCGCCTTCTGGGCGGACGAGATACGAAGGATCGCATCCGAGCGGAGCGCCGGGGATGTCGAGGATATCTACTGGGCGGTCTATCTCGACGTCGTTCGGCGCGGGGCGGCGATGATCCGCAAGGTCTTCGACGTTTCCGGTGGAAAATACGGATATGTCTCGGGGCAGGTCGATCCGCGCTTCGTCACGGACAAGGCGCGCATGCTGGAACAGGGACTCCAGCTCGCCGAGATCGCGCCGAATGTCATGGTGAAGATTCCCGGCTCGAAGGAGGGCTACGAGGTCATCGAGGAACTGACGGCCCGCGGCATATCGACCAACAACACGACATCTTTCACCGTGCCGCAGTACGTCGCCTGCATGGATGCCGTTTCGCGGGGCCTCGAACGGGCGAGGGCAGCCGGCGTCGACCTGTCGAAATGGCGCTCCGTCATTACCCACATGTCGGCCCGCCTCGGCAATGTCGGCGACCTCAAGGCCCAGGCCGATGCGCGTGGCATTGCGCTTTCGCCGGAAGAAATCCTGCTTGGCGAGATGGCGGTGCTGAAGCGCGCCTATCGCTATGGCAAGGAGCAGAACCATCCGAGCAAGATGCTGCAGTGCTCCATGCGCGTGCAGGACGAGGGCGAAGGCGGCAAGGCTTCGAGCGGGCATATCGCGCTGATTGCCGGCGGCGACTTCGTCTATACCTGCCCGCCGGGCTACATTGCGCAGCTCATGAAGGCCGAGGACCGGTTGCCGGACTTCGATGCTTCCGCGATCGACACGGATGCGCCTGCTGAACTGATCGAGAAGCTGCTGCGCATCCCTTATTTCCGTCAGGCCTACGAGTTCGACGGCATGAAGCCGGAGGAATTCTCGCGCTTCGGCGCTTTCGCGGCCACCGCAGCCGAATTTGCAGCCGCTACCCGCAAGACCGTGGATTTCGTCGCGCAAGCCGTCGAAACGCTCCACCGTCGCGTGGCTTGAGAGGAGAACCGTCATGGCACGTCCCATTCTGATGCCCCAGGTCGGTCAGGACCTGACCGAAGGCAAGATCACGGCGCTTCTCGTCAAGGTCGGCGACAAGGTCAAGAAAGGCGACATCGTCGCGGAAGTCGAATCGGAAAAGGCGGTCTTCGAGGTCGAAGCCTTCGAGACCGGCACGATCCTGGAAATTCGCTACCAGGTCGGCGATATGGCGATCGTCCTCGAGCCGCTGATGATGGTCGGGGAAGAGGGTGAGAAGATCGAGGCCGCGTCCGCGGTCGCTTTCTCCGGTGAGGATGCCCAGTCCATCGTCGAGACCGCCAAGGAGAACATCGCCGTCTTCCCGAAGGAGGTGGCGCGCGAAGATGAGACTGCTTTCCTGAAGACGGGCACGGGCGGCTCCTCGCCGCTGGCTCGCCGCATCGCGGCCGTCGCCGGCATCGACATCGCCCGGATTCCGGGTTCCGGTCCGCACGGTGCGGTCGTGAAGCGTGACGTGGAAGCGTTCCGAGGGAAAATAGGCGGCGGCACGCTCGTGAACTTCGGCGAAGCCGCGTCCCGGGGCGCATCGGCGAGCGGCGGGACCGTTCTCAAGACGCTGCAATCGGGCGTCGGAGACCCGGTGCTGTTCGTCCACGGTTTCGGAAGCGAGCTTTCGGCATGGCGGCCGCTCCTTGCCCATATCGGCGTGGCAAATCCGATCCTGGCGATCGATCTGCCCGGCCATGGCGGCGCCGCGAATGCATCGGCCGACAGTTTCGACGATCTCGTCACGATCGTTCGCGCGGCGCTTGCGGCGGAAAAGCTCGATCGGCTGCATCTTGTCGGTCACTCGCTGGGGGCTGCGGTCGCCACGGCGATCGCCGGTGGCGGCGATCTCGACGTCCGTTCACTGACGCTGATTTCGCCGGCGGGCCTCGGGCCGAAAATCAACGGCGACTATGTGAACGGTTTCCTTTCTGCCGACAGCGAGGCATCGCTGCGGGCCTGGCTCGAGCTTCTGGTCCATCAGCCGGCAAGTCTGCCGGGCGTATTGGTCCGCGCCACGCTCTCCAGCCGCGAGGGAACCGACATGGTTGCGAACCAGGCTCGCCTTGCCGCAGGAGTCTTTTCCGCAAGCACGCAACTCTTCTCCGTGCGTGATGCGCTGAACCGCTTCGGCGGCCCGGCCCGTGTCATCGTCGGTGAACAGGACCGCATCGTGCCGGCGGAGCACAGCGACGCGCTGCCCTCGCATGTCGGACTGCACCGTCTTCCCCAGGTCGGCCATCTGCCGCAGCTCGAGGCCGCTTCGCTTGTCGGACGCCTCGTCTCGCAAACCATCAGAAGCGCGGGCTAAGCGCTTCGCCTCCCGGCCGCGCCACGCACTTTCCGGTGCGTGGCCGTGTCGTCCGCCCGCCTTCAAATCCTCGTTGAAAGGACCGCCGCATGCCGGCCTATGATGTCATCGTGATCGGTGCGGGGCCGGGCGGCTATGTCGCGGCCATCCGCGCGGCCCAACTTGGGCTGCGAACGGCGGTCGTCGAGCGAAAGCATCTCGGCGGCGTCTGCCTCAACTGGGGGTGCATCCCGACGAAGTCGCTGCTCCATTCCGCAGCTCTTTTCGAGAAGGCCGGCCATGCGGCGACGTTCGGCATCCGTGCCGCAACGCCTTCCTTCGATTTGCCGGCGGTGGTTGCCCGTTCCCGGGCCGTTGCCGGCCAGCTCAATGCCGGTGTCCAGTTCCTGCTTCGCAAGAACAAGGTGGACGTCATATGGGGAAACGCTGAGATTGTTGCGCCGGGTCTCGTCCGCGTGTCTTCCGTATCCGGCGATGCGCCGAAAGGCACCATCGGGCCGGGTGACCACGATGCAGGACATATCATCATCGCCACCGGCGCATCCGAGCGCCGCCTGCCGGGCATCGTTCCCGACGGAAAGCGTATCTGGTCCTATCATCACGCGATGACGGCATCGGCTGTTCCCGCTTCGATAGCGATCGTCGGCGGGGGCGCGATCGGTGTGGAATTCGCAAGCCTTTACAATTCGCTCGGCAGCAAGGTGACGCTGATCGAGCGTCTCGACCGCATCCTGCCGCAGGAGGATGGCGAGATCGCCGAGCAGATGAGCAAGTCCCTGCGCAAGCGCGGGATTGACATCCTGTCCGGCGCCGAAATCTCCGATGTCTCGGCCGATGAGGCCGGGGTGACCGTGCGGTTGCGAAATCCCGCCGGCTCGGGCGAGATCACGGCGGAAACGCTTCTCTGCGCGGCGGGCGTCGTTGCGAATATCGAGGGATTGGGGTTGGAGAGGCTCGGTGTCGCCTTGCGCAACGGCGCGATCGCGACCGATGCGGCAGGCCGTACCGGCATCGACGGCCTTTACGCGATCGGCGACGTGGCGGGACCGCCGATGCTTGCCCACAAGGCCGAGCATGAAGGCGTGCGCTGCGTGGAAGCCATTGCCGGCCGAGCCGTAACCGATGTCATGGGACCGGTTCCATCCTGTATTTTCGCAGCTCCCCAGATTGCATCGATCGGTCTGACGGAACAGGCTGCCTCGAATGAAGGGCTCGCGGTCGATATCGGCCGCTTCGGTTTCCGCGGCAACGGCAAGGCCGTGACCATCGGCGAAACGGACGGCTTCGTCAAAGTCCTGTTCGACAGGGCGACGGGCCGGCTTCTCGGCGCCCACATGATCGGTCCCTCCGTCAGCGAGCTCGTGCCCGTCTTCTCGCTTGCGCTGACCATGGGCGCGACCCGTGCGCATCTTCTCCACACAATATTTCCCCATCCCACGCTATCGGAAGCGCTGCACGAGGCTACGCTGGCCGCCGATGCACGCGCGATTCACGCATAGAGGATGGATATGGACAGAGGCACGATCGTATTTGATCTCGACGGGACGCTGGTGGACAGCGTGCCGGACCTGGCGGGATCCCTCGACACCTTGATGATGGAAATGGGCCTGGCGCCGATCGGTGTCGCAACGGCCCGGCTGCTGATTGGCCACGGCATTCCGAACCTGGTGCGCCGGGCTTTTGCCGAGCGCGGGGTCGAATGGCAGGAAGAGGCGTGCGCTGCCGCCGTCCAGCGCTTCACCGAGATCTATGGTGCGCGCGTCTCGCAGGAAACGCGGCCCTATCCCGATGTCGAACCGGTCCTCGCACAGCTGGCGGCGCAGGGCTGGCGGATGGCCGTATGCACCAACAAGATGGAGCGCTTCGCCCGGCAGATCATTGACGATCTCGGGCTTTCCCGGTTCTTCGCCGTGGTGGCCGGCCCCGATACCTTCGGCGTCGGCAAGCCCGATCCGCGCCATCTGACCGAAACCGCGGCGGCGGCGGGCGGCGGGCGGCCGATCCTCTTCGTCGGCGATTCCGAGGTGGACATCGCCACGGGCAAGGCGGCCGGCGTGCCGGTGATCGCGATGACCTACGGATACACGAAGACGCCGCTCGGCGATCTCGGCGCCGACCGGCTGATCGACGGCTTTGCGGAACTGCCCGAGGCGATCGCTTCGCTTCAGGCGGCGCAGCCAGCGGCATGATGAAATCCTGATGCCGGTTGCTGCCGGCATCGCTCAACTCTGGGAGAAGACAATGGCGCTGAGGCTGTCGCTCAACACCAACCCGCTGGTCAACCGGTTCGCCGATGTCGATGACCTTGTCGATACGATCGCCGAGAGAATCCGGATCGGCCATATCCAGTTGACGCCGGAGTTCGTCAATCCGTCCTGGCCGGCATCCGTCATCACGCGCCGTGTCCGGGCGTTCCGCCGCGCGCTCGACCGCACGGGCGTGCGGGTCACGTCCGTCATGACGAGCACCTATGGCAGACTGAACCATTTCGGCCATAGCGATCCCGATGTGCGCGCCTACTACATCGAATGGTTCCGGACGCTGGCCGACATTGCCGGCGAGCTTGGGGCCGATGGCATGGGCTCGCAGTTCGCGGTCCTCACGCAGAAGGATTACGACGACCAGGCCAGGCGTCAGGAGCGCATCGAGACCGTGATCGAATGCTGGCGCGACGTGGCCGAACAGGGCAGGGCGGCGGGCCTGAAATACATCTTCTGGGAGCCGATGTCGGTCGGTCGCGAGTTCGGGCATACGATCGCGGCGTGCCGGACGCTGGACCGGCGGCTTGCAGGCGCCGGTTTCGCCATTCCGTTTCGCATGATCGTGGATATCGATCATGGCGACGTGACCTCCGCCAACCCCGACGACACGAACCCCTATGCCTGGGCTGCGGCCTTTCCGGAGGAATCGCCGATCATCCACGTCAAGCAGTCGTCCATGAACAAGGGAGGCCATTGGCCTTTCACCGCCGAGCACAACAAGGATGGCCGGATCCAGCCGGAAAAGCTGATCCGCACCGTCAAGGAAGCCGGCGGCAGGGACAACGAGATCTGCATGGAACTGTCGTTCCGCGAGCGAGAGCCGACGGACAGCAGGGTCGTGGAAATGATCCGGGAGTCGGTTGCCTACTGGGAGCCGCATATCGATACCGGCATGAACGGTTTGCGTGGCTGAAGGGGAGGACGAGAGATGACGAAACCGCTTTGGGTCGGCACGAGCTGGAAGATGAACAAGACGCTTGTCGAGGCGCTCGCCTTTGCGGACGGGCTGAAGGCTGCGGATGCCAATCGGCACCCCAATGTGCAGCGTTTCATCATCCCGTCCTTCACCGCCGTCCGGGAGGTGAAGACCCGCCTTGCGCAAACCAGCGTCATGGTGGGAGCGCAGAACATGCATTGGGACGACGGCGGCGCCTGGACCGGCGAGATTTCCCCGGTCATGCTGAAGGACTGCAATCTCGATCTTGTCGAAATCGGGCACAGCGAGCGCCGCGAATTCTTCAACGAAACGGACGAAACCGTCGGCCGGAAAACCGCTGCGGCCGTCCGCCATGGGCTGATACCGCTGGTGTGCATCGGCGAAACGCTCCTGGAACGGGAGGCTGGACAGGCTGACGCGGTCCTGGCGCGGCAGGTCGAGGCGGCGCTCGCCCGGCTTTCGCCGGAGGAAAGGCAGGCGGAAATCCTCATCGCATACGAGCCGGTCTGGGCGATCGGCGTCAACGGCATCCCCGCGACCATGGACTATGCCAACGCGCGCCACGAAAAGATCGGCGAGGTTGTGCAAGCCGCCGTCGGGCGCCGCCTGCCGCTGCTTTACGGCGGCAGCGTCAACCCGGCGAACTGCGCTGAACTCGTCGACCAGCCGCATATCGACGGGCTCTTCATCGGCCGCTCGGCGTGGACCGTCGAGGGATATCTCGACATCCTCGAACGTGTTTCCTCCGCCGCATGACGGATCCGCGTTCCCGGAGCCGATAGCCACGCAAAAGCTAGAGCAGGAAGTCGCCCTTGCCGAGCGTCAGCCGTCCGTCCAGATCGAGGCGGAAATCGGCGATCCCGTCGCCGTCCGTGTCGCCCTCGACGACGGTGAGGGCCTCGCCTTTGCTGGTGGTCGTGTACCAGCGCAATTCGCCGGCCTCGCCCGTAAAGGCCTTGCCCCTGGCGAGGAGGGTGAAGGCATGGCCGGGATGCGGGCCGTTGGCATCGATGGCGGACAGGTCGATGCGGTCGCGGCCGGGCTCGAAATCGGTGATGCGATCGTGGACACCGGCTACCGGACCGATTTCGGCGACACTGCGGAAGACGAACGTATCCGCGCCGGAGCCGCCGGTCAGGATATCGGCACCGGCACCGCCGTAGAGCCAGTCGTTGCCTGCGCCCCCATCGAGCCTGTCCCTGCCGCCGAGGCCTATCAGCGCATCGTCTCCGCCGCCGCCGAACAGCCTGTTGGCATTCGCGCAGCCGACGAGGAGATCGGCGTCGCTGGCGCTTGAATCGTGCGCCGTGCCGTCGCCGGAAAGGTTGCGAAAGGAGGCGGAAGCGACCTGCAATTCCTCCGGAGCCATGCTCCTGGGGATGCCGTAGGCTGCCTTCAGCCTGGCGATGGCGGGAGCGTATTCCTGAAAAATCCCGTCGATGCCCGCAAAGCCCTTGATGCGGCCGGCCTCGTCGGCGTCGAAACGGCTTTCGTAGGAGAGGATCTTTTCCCGGTGCGCGGCATACATGCGGCCGGCATCGAGCGCTTCGGCGGTCGTTGCCTTGCCGTCCCCGGCGAACAGCTTGAAATGTTCCGCCTCCACATAGCGCCGGTTGGCAATGCCGGCATGGGCGCTGCCGTTCGAATTGTAGCGGATCTCGTACCAGGCTTCCGCCCGGTCGCCGGCAAGGATCGCGGCCTTCAGCTTCGGGCCGAGAAGGGAAGGGCCATTATAGGCCAGGCTGAACAGCACGGCACGTTCGCTCGATTGCGGTATGCCGGGAAGCCAGCGGTCTATCGTCGCCTCGTAGCGGGGCGATATCGCGGTCAGCGCGCTGGCGATCCCGGCATCGGAAGAAAAGGCGAAGGTCTTCGGCACGCCGGGATCCTTCGTGACGTTCCAGGCGGCCATCACCTTGTCGAGCCGGCTGTTGAGGAGGGCGGTGTCGCCCTTGCCGTAACTTCGGTCGATGACGGCCTTCAACTGGGCCTGCAGCGTCGCGCTCCAGCCCGTACCGGCGATCGCCTTGAGCACGGGTTCGAGATTGTAGCGCAGGTTGAAGCCGATGCCGATCGTCGGGGCCGGGTCCGCCGCCGTGTCGAGATAGGCGCGCCTTGTCGAGCCTTCCAGGGCAAGCAGCATGTCGAAGCCCGTCTTGCGATAGGCGGACGTGGACAATCCTGTGAATTTGAGCATCGTGTATCCCGCTTCCGTGCGTCGCGCAGCCTATCGCGGGTATGGTAACGTTTTGCTAACTCGCCTCTTGCAAGCCGGCGCGCGCCCGCCATATTGCCGCTGAAAGAATGGAGACAGGGATGGACGACAACAGGATCAGGACACCGCAAGAGGTCGTCACCTTCTGGTGCGAGACATTGACTGCCGAGGACTGGTGGCAGTCGACGCCGGCGCTCGATGCGCGCGTGCAGGAGGGGTTTGCTGCCACCCATCTGGCCCTTTCGCGGCAGGTCGGGCCGCAGTGGCGGGCAAGCCCTGAAGCACGGCTTGCCGCGATCATCGTGCTCGACCAGTTTCCCCGCAATATGTACCGCGGCTCGCCCATGGCGTTCGCGACGGACTGGATCGCCCGGCGCGAGGCCCATCTGGCGCTGGAGGCCGGCGCCGACCAGGCGGTCGAATACGATCGCCGCCATTTCTTCTACATGCCCTTCGAACACTCGGAAGACCTTGCGGACCAGGATCTTTCGGTCCGGCTTTTCGAGGCGCACAAGGACGAGACGTATCTCGACTATGCCATCCGCCATCGGGACGTCATCGCCGATTACGGCCGCTTTCCGCATCGCAATGCCTTCCTCGGCCGTGTCTCGACGCCGGAGGAGGAGGCCTATCTGGCGCAGCCGGGCGCGGGGTTCTAACCGTCCCGGGCCGGTTTAAATTGGCCGCAATCATGACTGAAAGGGTGCGATGCGTCGTCTGTTTCCGTTTAACGAGGAAGGCCCCTTGCCGATCTTTCGCCGTCTTGGCCTTCTTCTAGCGCTTCTCTTCCTTGCGGCAGCGCCCGTGCGGGCGGAGACGGCAGCGGCGCCGGCCGCCGCCGTCGACGCGTCGCAGCTCGACCAGACAAGTACCGATCTCGATCGCCTCGGGGCACAGCTCAACTCGATTCGCGAGCGGCTGGAGCGCTTCAAGGACGACGACGCACGCCTGGTGGACCTGAAGGTCGAGGTGGAGACGCTGAACCGGACGCTGCTTGCCATTTCGGTCGCGATACGGCCAAGGCTGGAGGCGATCAAGGCGCGGCAGACCGAGCTTGGAGATCCGCCCGCCGAAGATGCGCCGCCGGAATCGGCTGTTGTCGTCGAGGAGCGCAAGAAGCTTGCGAGCGAGCGCAACCAGATCAACGCTCTGACGGGGGAGGCGGAGAACCTCTCCATCGAGGCGACAAAGCTTTCAAACCAGATTACGGAAACGCGCCGCCAGCTTTTCACCGAGGCGATCCTCCGGCGCACGCAGATCAATGCGGACCTGTTCGCGGATGCCTCCGGCGCGCTTGCCAGGGAAACGTCGACGCTCGGCCGCACGGCGGTGGCCTGGCTGCAATTCGTCTGGAAGTTCAAGCGCATGCAGCTTCTCGGCGCCGTCGCTCTTTCGCTGCTCGCCGCGCTCGTGCTGCTGTCCGGCAGCTATCGGCTGTTCTCTCCCTATATCACGCGGGCGGTGCGGCAGGAGAAGCCGCATTACATTACCCGTCTTTCCGTCGCCTTCTGGTCGACGGTCCTGCCCACCGGCGCGGCCGCGGCATTTGCGGGAACCAGCTATTTCTTCCTTGACACGTTCAATGTGCTGCGGGCCGATATCGCGCCCATCATCGCGATCGCGCTCGGCGTGATGGTGGCGATCTATTTCGTCATGCAACTCGCCAATGCGGTGCTGTCGCCGGCCGACGGCAACTGGCGTCTGGTGCGGGTGTCCAATCGGGGGGCACAGCTTCTCTGGTTGCTCATCTTCTCCATGGCGATCGTCAACGGCGCCGACTACTTCCTCGGCACGATCAGCGAGGTGCTGGGCTCGCCGGTGGTGCTGACGGTGGTCAAGAGCTTCGTCGCCTCCATCGTCATCGGCCTGCTGCTGCTCGTCACCGCTTTCGTCAAGCCGGTGCTGCGTCCGGGGGAAAAGCCGGACAGCCCCGGTCGGCCTTGGCCGCGCTGGGTCTTCGTGCTGCTCGTCCTGGTCGGCCTCGGCCTTATCGTCGCGTCCGTGCTCGGCTATGTCGGCATGGCGCGCTTCATCGCCACCCAGATCATCGTGACGGGCGCCGTGGTCGTGACCATGTATATCGGCTTCCTCTCCGGCCGGGCCGTCTCGGCGCCGAATGCCTTTGCGGAAACGGCGGTGGGCAAGCGGCTGGAGGAGCGCTTCGGCCTTGGCCAGGTGGCGCTCGACCAGATCGGGCTTGCGGCAGGGCTGAGCATCTATCTGCTGGTCTCGGTCCTGTTCATTCCGCTGGTCCTGCTGCAATGGGGTTTTCAGGTCGCCGATATCGAATCCTGGACCTATCGCATCTTCACGGAAATCCGCATCGGCAGCATCACGATCTCGCTGATCGGCATCCTTGCCGGCATCGTTCTCTTCGTCATCGGCCTTGTCGTCACGCGCTGGTTCCAGAAATGGGTGGACGGCAACGTGCTGGCCCGCAGCCAGGTGGATGCCGGCGTGCGCAATTCCGTGCGCACGGCCGTCGGCTATGCCGGTGTGGCGCTTGCCGGTCTCATCGGCATATCGGCGGCGGGCATCAATCTTTCCAGTCTCGCGCTCGTCGCGGGCGCCCTCTCGCTCGGTATCGGTTTCGGCCTTCAGAACATCGTGTCGAATTTCGTCTCGGGCCTCATCCTGCTCGCCGAGCGTCCCTTCAAGGTGGGGGACTGGGTGGTGGCCGGCACGACCGAGGGCTTCGTGCGCCGCATCTCCGTGCGTGCGACGGAGATCGAGACCTTCCAGCGCCAGACTGTCATCGTGCCCAATTCGGTGCTCATCAACGGACAGGTGGGCAACTGGACCCATCGCAACAAGCTGGGCCGCATCGAGCTGACGCTCAGCGTCCACGGCGGCAACGATCCGCGCAAGGTGCAGGAGATCATCGCCGAGGTCGTGCGTGCGCAGCAAGGCCTGCTGCGAAATCCCGAGCCGGCGGTGGTCTTCCAGGCCTTTTCCCCGGCAACGCTCGATTTCGAGATTCGCGCGTTCCTCGCCGATATCCTCAACGGCACCGGGGTGAAATCCGATCTGCGCGCCGCGCTTCTCGAACGTTTCCGCGCGGAGGGCATCGCCATCGGCGGGCCTGCGGCACCGGAAGTGCCGGTGAAGATATCGCCGGAAGGGGCCGAGATCATCGGCGCCCTGCTGGATCAGGCGACGGAGAAGGTGCGTGGCGCCCCGCCCGCCCGCCGCAGCAAGTCCACCGACGATGCGCCGGAGGCCTGACGACCCGCTTTGCCCGATTTGCGGCGCATGAACGCCGCATTCACGCTCCATTCAGCCGTTCCCGCATAAAACACATGCAAATCCGATCGAGGGACGATAGTGTTCCTCTGGGCTTGTGTAGAGGGCGGCGTTCGGCGCCGGGCAAAGATGACGCGAATGATCATGATGCTGCTGGTATCGGCCGCGATGACCGCTCCAGCCATGGCTGCCTCCGTGACCAACAAGGACAGCGATACCCAGGTTCTCGTCATCGTCGAAGGCGGC
>Ga0182742_1003102_pt1 | contig 16876 bp, 16 predicted proteins | sample eDN5th37CBELigMG_FD_128880 | JGI IMG/M metagenome (GOLD analysis project Ga0182742, IMG submission 128880) | Enriched Miracle-Growth compost microbial communities from Emeryville, California, USA - eDNA 5th pass 37_C BE-Lig MG (version 2)... ...
GCTAGCCCAGCCATTTGCGGAAGTAGTTCAGTGGTAGAACACCACCTTGCCAAGGTGGGGGTCGCGGGTTCGAATCCCGTCTTCCGCTCCATTTATTTATATATAAGGCGGCATAGCCAAGTGGTAAGGCAAAGGTCTGCAAAACCTTTATTCACCGGTTCGAATCCGGTTGCCGCCTCCAAATTTTTGCCGGTGTGGCGGAATTGGCAGACGCGCACGACTCAAAATCGTGTTCCTTCTGGAGTGCCGGTTCGACCCCGGCCACCGGTATTATTAGAAAAATCGATATAACACTCACAATCATTGATATTTCAATGCTTGTGAGTGTTTTTATTTTGTCGGAAACAGGAGTTTACACATTTTACATATAAAAAGTGAAAAAATTTGATGTAAAAATCTTGATTGAGAATTTTCCCCTGTATCTATTCTTTAGAGAGTCTGCTTAAAATAGTCAAAAACATTTTTTTGAAACTCAACCATTGCAGGTGAAATATAACGGTTTTTGTTCAATGTAATACAAAGTGTTCTTGTTGGTGTAGGGTTTTGGATCCTTATCATTTTGAGCTTGTTACTAAGTTCATGTCTGGTGTAGGTTTCAGGTACAATGGAGACCCCCAAGTTTTCAGCTGTAAAACTAAGTAACATTTCTATTCGGCAGCCTTCATACCCAATGGCAGGTTCAAATCCTGCTTCTTTGCATGAATTGATCGTGATATTACGTAACTGGTAATCATTCTCTAATACTATAAAAGATTCATTCTTTAATTCTTCTAAATTGACTTTAGACTTACCATTAAGATGATGTTCTTTTGAAACGATTAAAATTAATTCCTCTTGAATGATTGGCTCACTTACTAACAAATCTGACCATATGGGTTGGGAGTTAATTCCTATATGAATGTCAGAGTTTTTTAATGCGTCCTCTATCGATTCACCCCCCATTTCATGTATATGTACAACCACATTTGGATACTTTTTCTTGAAGCTTGATATAATACGCGGGAGACTAGAGATGACAATAGAAGGCAGAGCGCCTACAGAGATTTCACCTGTATTTAACTCTAGTAATTCTTTTATTTCTGATTTTGCTTTTTTATATTGATTGAGGATCAAATGGGTATGTTTGAGCAATATCGCCCCAGGCTCTGTTAGCTTAATCTCCCTTGAATTTCGTTCGATTAACATACATCCTAATTCGTCTTCCAGCGCTTTCAGCTGGTTACTTAGTGAAGGCTGAGAAATATGCAGCTCTTGAGCCGCCTTTGTGATTTTTTTATTCCGTACAACAGACTCAAAATATCTTAGTTGTCGAAATTCCATTATATTCCCCTCCTTCTTTTCATCATAATGATTTTTTAGTTTATATATCTTTAGGCTATACGAGTATAGCTTAAAGATATTTGATTATCTATAGATTTTAAAAGAAAATTATAATAAATTCAAATAACTAGAATTCACGGGAGATTCAAACTAATTCGGAAAACTTCCAGGGTAAAAGTAAGGTTTAAAAAGGACATTCTTATGAAAGGATGGGTGAAAAATGAGCCAAAAAGCTGTTTTAGAAGAGGGCATAAAAAGACTCAGCGAAGGTTTTCAGTTAGATGGTGCCGACCTGCAATTAACAGATTGGAACAATGGAATTGCAGAGGTAACATTAATTTTTGGTCCGGACGTTTGTCAGGAGTGTATCGTACCTAAAGACGTCATTAAAATGATGGTACAGAATACTTTGTCGCCACAAGTAAGTGACTTGCAGGATGTAGTTATTATAGACCCTCGTGATTAATTAGGATACAGAGTATTTAAGCAACTATTGGTTAGGATCAAAATAGGAGGGGGAAGAGGGCTTGCAGACTCAAAAGGATCAAACAATTAAACTTGACGACTGGAAAGAAGCAATAGAATACTTTTATGAACAAAAATGGACGGATGGCTTACCGATTGTACCTCCAAAAAGGGAATTTGTAGAGGAAATGTTATCATCCGTCAATCGGGACCCAGATGAAGTGGTTGCTGTATTTCCGCCAAGGGAAATTAAAGTAACGGTACGTGATATCGCCATTAATGCAGTAATGGCAGGCTGTAAACCGGAATATCTTCCTGTAGTTATAGCCGGGGTTGAGGCCGCATGTGAACCAGTTTTTAACTTAAGTGGAATTAATGCAACTACGCATGTTGTCAGTCCATTAATGATTGTCAATGGACCAATTAGAAATAAATTGTCTATTAATTCCCGTCATAATGTATTTGGTCAAGGGTTTAGGGCAAATGCCACGATAGGGAGAGCATTTCGGCTATGTATGATGAACCTTGGTGGGGGTTATCCAGGAGAAACAGATATGTCAACATTTGGTCACCCCGGAAAATTCACGTATTGCATCGCGGAAAATGAAGAAGACAGCCCTTGGGAGCCTTTCCATGTTGAAAAAGGTTTCGACGCTGATCAAAGTACGGTGACTGTTTTTGGCGGTGAGGCACCTCAAAGCGTCACAAACCACATTGCCAATGATCCATATGGGATCTGCTATTCTATTGCTCAAGTGATGACAAATATGGGGAACAACAATACATTTATGAGCGGACAAATTTTAGTCGTGATCGGTCCTGAACATGCAGCAACGATCGCTAAGCACGGCTGGACGAAAGATGATGTTCGATACTATTTATACCAAAATGCAAGAAGTAATATTGATAAGCTGAGATTTAACGGCCGTTACGGATGGACTTGGAATAATAACTGGCCAAAGTGGTATGACCGTAAGAATCCGGATGAAATGATACCCATTGTTCCACGGCCAGATGATATCCATATTTTATATGCAGGCGGCTCAGCAGGCAGATTTTCAGTAGTTGTGCCTGGCTGGGGAAGAATAAGTCCAAAAATTGTTACTAAAGTCATTAGAGATTAAATGAAAAAAGAATGGAGGAACAGCAAATGATCGAAGTTTATAAACCAACAGGAACGTTAGCAATGGAAAGTATAAGACTCTCTACTCGCCTTGATACACTGGATGGTAAGGTGTTGGGCATTGTTAATAACGGGAAGTGGAATTCAAAGGATCTTTTAGTAGAAATCGAATCCATTTTAACCAAAATTTTTAATGTGTCCGAAGTATTATGGTGGAAAAAGGAAAGCTATTCGTCGCCCTCACCACAGGACTTACGCGAAGAAATAGCAAAAAAATGTGATGCTGTTTTGACAGCCATCGGCGATTGAGGGTCTTGCACGTGGTCGTGTGTACACGACGGAGTTGGATTTGAAAGCATGTCAGTACCCTCTGCAGTCATTTGTACATCGCGCTTTGTTAAAGAAGCTGGAAACATTTCTAAAATTTTGGGCGCATTAAATTATCCTGTTGTAGAAATTACACATCCATTATCCTCTATTACAAACGAGGAAATTAAAGAACGTGCTGTAGAGGCTGCAGGGCAAATTATAGAAATTTTAACAGGGAAAAAATACGATTTGCCAGAAAATCTTTACAGTTTAACTGCTGATAATAGTGCAACAGCTGCGGTAAATAAGGAGCAAACCCTGGATAAGTAATGAAGATAATAGGTTAATAGGGTTTTAATCAGATATTTCGAATATATGATTAAAGCCCTTTATTTTTTCAGTATGTTTGTTTTTTCAAAACCTTGGAATATATTAAATGTAATTTAGATAGGGGTCGGTAATATGGCTGCAAATCCATTGGAGGGTATAAAAGTATTAGATGTAACAAGAATCTTGTCAGGACCCTATTGCACTATGATGTTAGGAGATTTAGGTGCTGATGTCATTAAAATTGAGGCTCCTGGGGGCAGTGATGAAACGAGAAAATGGGGGCCGCCATATCTAGAAGGTGAAAGTGCCTATTATTTGAGTGCCAATCGCAATAAAAAAGGATTGACACTTAATTTAAAAAGTGAAGAAGGCAAATCTATTTTTCTCCAAATGGTACGAGACGCCGATATTGTTGTTCAAAATTTTCGAGTTGGCACCATGGAGAAATTAGGGCTTGGTTATCAGGATTTAGTCAAGGAAAACCCCAGGATTATTTATTGTTCAATAAGCGGTTTCGGGCAGACGGGACGATATAAAAGCCTGCCAGGATTTGATCATTTAATCCAGGCAATGAGCGGGTTAATGAGCATTACAGGGGAACCTGATGGGGAACCAATGAAATTAGGAATTCCCATATCGGATCTCCTTGCTTCCTTATATAGTGTTATAGGAATATTATCTGCTCTTCAGACACGAAACCAGACAGGAGAAGGTCAGGAAATTGATATCTCTCTGCTGGATTCGCAAATTTCCATGCTGGCTAATGTTGCGAGTAATTACCTTAGTTCTGGAAAAAGGCCAGGGAGATATGGAAATCAGCATCCTAATATTGTTCCATATCAAGTCTTTAATGCATCGGATGGAAAAATGGTCGTAACGATTGGAACCGACCAGCAGTTTAAGAAATTGTGTAATATTTTAGATGATCCTGCATTAGCAAGTGATCCTAGATTTATAAATAATACTCAGCGTTTAGCAAATCGGGAAGAATTAATCGAAACTATAGATACACTCTTTGCTAAGAAATCTACATACGAATGGTTTGAATTAATGCAAGAAGCCGGCGTTCCTTGTGGTCCAATTAATAGCATCGATCAAATCTTTGAAGACCCCATCGTGTTGGAACGTGAGATGCTGTGTGAAATGCCACATCCGACTATTGGTACATTCAAATATGTTGGCAGTCCGCTTAAATTTTCTAAGACACAGGTGGAATATAAACAGCCGCCGCCTTTAGTTGGGGAGCATACGTCTCAAATATTAAACGAATTAGGATTTACAGAAAAAGATATTAAAGAACTTATAGAAAAAAAGATTATATAAAAGTACTGCACAAATTTTACACAACATCTTGTAATGACTTTTCTTATAATCCTATTTCGACCGTGCTCACCAGCCTAAATGTTTTTAGATTTGTTGGGTTTTTAAAAAATTTAGCTCGTAATCCTTGATAAATAGGAGTTTACGAGCTTTTTTACCAATTAGTTATTATGATAAAAGGAAATCCTCGGCCGAAATTACGTTTGCATATATACCATTAAGGGCGCTGATAAACGCAGTATGAACCTGTTCAGCTGAAACGACCTTATCTTGATAAGATAGCTCTTTTGTTGCGCAAGCATCCTCGATAAGGGTAGTTTCAAAGCCTAGATCCACTGCAGCCCTAACTGTTGCATCAATACACATATGCGTCATCATTCCTGCAATCACTACCTTGGTTACACCTTTTTCTCTTAATTTGCTTTCTAAATCAGTCTTCAGAAAGCTGTTAGGGAAATTTTTGACGATAATGTGTTCGTGTTTAGATGGCAGAACAGCTTCATTTATTTTCGCTCCCTCCGTATTTGGAAGGAAGAAGCCTGCCTCTGGATTACTTGCAATATGCTGGACATGAAAAATATTATCTTTGTTATTCTGTCTAAACCAATCAAGAATTTTAGCCGCATTAGCTGCCGCTTTTCCAGGGTTGCTTAATTCCATTTTTCCATTAGGAAAATAGTCATTTTGAATATCGACAATAATTAAAGCTGTGCTCATTTTCTTTCACCCCAATATAAAATTTAGTACTATAAGAATGATAATTAATATTTTGATTTTTATCGATACTTTGATGAAACACTTTTAACTCAAATTATTTCATGATGAAAGGATTTATTATGGAGCTTGATCACATAGATTTTCAGATTCTGCTGTTACTTAGCGAAAATTCACGTATTCAATGGAAGGATCTCGGGGAACAGATTCATATGACTGGACAAGCAGTAGGGAATCGAATTAAAAAACTTGAGGAAAGCGGTATAATTAAAGCTTACTCCCTGATAATCGATGAATTGAAACTGGGGCTTATCTTTACAGCATTTGTCATTGTTAATATGAAAACAGCGAATCATGATGCTTTTATCCATTTTATTAAAGGCCGAAAAGAGGTAGTTGAAGCTCACCGAGTATCTGGGAAGGGCTGTTACCATTTAAAAATAAAGGTGAAATCCCAAGAACAATTGAATCATTTTCTTAATAAACTTCTCGATCATGGAAACTATAGTTTAAATTTATCCATACAAGAGATCAAACTGACAAATCATTTGATCGGAAGACTGCAATAATTGTAAAAAGTAAAAGGTAATTATCTGAGGAAACTGGGTATTTTACCTTTTTTGTTCATAGATTTTGTAACCTTATAAATTACTAATGGATTGGAGTTAGAAACGATGGCAAAAGAAGCTTTATTAATTGTTGATATGAGTAATGATTTTGTGGCTGACAATGGAAAATTAACTGTTGGTAAGCCTGCACAAGAAATAGTACCCTATATTAAGGAGTTGGCAACCGGATTTTTAGCAGATGGAAATGTAGTTGTAATATCCATGGATGCGCACCAGCCAAATGACCCGCACTTTGACTTATGGCCGCCACATAATATTGAGGGTACAGAGGGGCAGCAATTGTATGGAGATTTATATGATTGGTTTCAAGGTAATAAGGATCATGACCATGTAATTTATACGCCGAAAACGAACTATAATGCATTTTTCAAAACAGATTTAGCTGAAACTTTAAGGAACTTTGAAATAGAAAAGGTTCATATTGTTGGGGTAACTACGGATATTTGTGACTTTTTAACGATAGCAGGAGCAGATGCCGAAGGATTCCAAACTGCCATTCATAAACGAGGTTCAGCTACATTTACGGATCTTGGAGAAACTATGATAAACCATATGAAACGCTGCTTTCATACTGAAATTATTGAATAAACACGTAATTCAATTCATACTTTACCAATTGGATTTATTGAGTTATATTAGGTGTACATTTGTTAAATAATAAATCTAAATTGGGGGTAAACCATTTGAATACATTTTTAGTAATCATTAATATTGTTATTCTTTTGGCAGTTATTATTGGATTATACTCCATGCAAAAGAAGCATGTTTCATTTTCAAAACGTGTATTTGCAGGTCTGGGTATAGGTATTTTATTTGGTCTAATAATTAATTTCTTATATGGCACATCTTCGGAAATAACTGCAAATACAATTGAATGGTTTAATATTGTCGGTTCTGGCTATGTTAAATTGCTGCAAATGATTGTTATGCCATTAGTATTTATCTCTATTGTTGGGGCATTTACAAAGGTTACACTTTCAAAAAATCTCGGTAAAATCAGTTTTTATGGAATCGGGATTTTATTAATAACAACAGGTATTGCAGCAGCAATCGGTATTGCGGCAACACTTGGCTTTGGTTTAGAAGGAGTTCAGCTGCAAGCAGGAGATGCGGAAAATGCACGTAATGCTGAACTGACAGAACGAGTAGCAACAGTTGAGGATATGACGATACCGGAACAAATTCTTTCCTTTCTTCCTGCAAATCCGTTTGCAGATTTGACGGGTTCACGTCCAACATCAACAATCGCAGTTGTTATTTTCGCATCAATCATTGGTATCGCTTATTTAGGTGTGAGACGGAAACAGCCAGAACAAGCTGAATTATTTGCAAAAATCATTGAAACCTTATATGCCATCACAATGCGCGTTGTGACGTTAATTTTACGCTTAACTCCTTATGGGGTATTGGCCTTAATGACAAAAGTAGCTGCAACGAGTGATTATGCCGCAATTGTGAATTTGGGTAAATTTGTTATTGCTTCTTATGCAGCACTTATTGCCATGTTCCTTGTACATTTGATCTTAATCAGTTTAGCAAAATTAAACCCTGTAACTTACTTTAAAAAAGGATTACCGACTTTAACATTTGCCTTTACATCTCGTTCAAGTGCGGGAACCTTACCGCTTAATATCAAAACACAAACAGATGGATATGGTGTATCTGAGGGTGTGGCAAACTTTGTTGGACCATTTAGTTTATCGATTGGACAAAATGGCTGTGCAGGGATTTATCCAGCTATGTTAGCAGTAATGGTTGCTCCAACTGTCGGCATTAATCCGTTAGATCCTAGTTTTATCCTAATGGTCATCGGAGTGGTAATCATAAGTTCATTTGGTGTAGCAGGTGTAGGCGGCGGTGCAACATTCGCATCTTTAATTGTCCTTTCTGTATTGAACTTGCCTGTAGCGATCGTTGGTTTATTAATTTCCGTGGAACCTCTAATAGATATGGGCCGTACGGCATTAAATGTAAGCGGAGGAATGACATCCGGTATTTTAACAGGAAAAATTACTGGAGAATTGGATGAAAAAGTATATAACGATAAAACTGGCTTAGATAAGGTAGTTGAAGTGTAAAAATATATTCTTAAAAATGGTGCTGTCTGAAAGTCGTGAAAAATGACTTCAGACGGCACTATTTTTTTCATTTATAGGGAATATAAAGAAATTATTTAAATTTTTTTCAAATCTACCACCATAAACCTGTCTGTTTTTGTCGAAGGGTATAACGAAAATCAGATCAGGAGGAAACAGTCTATGAAAATTAAGAAGTCACTAATCAGCTGTGCAGCGGCATCAGCACTTATTTTATCTTCTTTAGGGACAAGCACTGCATTTGCAAATGAGGAATCAGTTGAACCAACTGCACCAGTCACGGAAGAAGTAGCTGAAACTAATGGAAACATTACGGAAACGGAAACGACAGTAGATGTAAATTTAGCTGATGATGAAACTGCTACAGTAGATGAAGCTGCTACAGTAGATGAGCCTGCGGAAGAAGCAGCTGCTGATGGGGAAGCTGTAACAGAAGAAGAAGGAACAGAAGATGATTCTGCAACAAAAGAAGAAGCTGACACTGAAACAACAGATGAAACAGTTCAAGAGCAAGAAGAAGCACCAGCTTTGGTACCTGGAGATTTCTTCTATTTTGTAAAAATTATGATGGAAAAGGTAAGACTTGCGGTTACATTTGATGATTACAAGGAAGCTCGTCTTTTAGCTGACTTTGCTGCTGAGCGTATTGCGGAAGCCAATGCATTGCTTGCAGAGGGTAAAACTGAAGAGGCAACAGCGCTTTTAGAAGAGGCAATCGCTACTCAAAAGGAAGCAGCTGACAGCTTAGCAGATTCAGATAAAATTGCTGATGAAAATAAAGAAGCGACAGTGGAAGATGCTGATAAAACTGCAGATCAGTCAGCTGAAGACACTGAAGAGACAAAAGAAACAGCTAAAGGCGAAGAAATAGCAACTGAAGATGATGCAACAGAAGCAGCAACTGAAGATGAAGCAAAAGAAGAAGCGACAGAAGGCATAGTAGTTGCAGCAGAAGATGAAGAAGAAGAAATAGAAGATGAAGTAGAAGCAAAGCTTGCTCAAAACATTGATGCATTAGCTGCAGCATTATCACATGTTAAAAACCCTACCGCTCAATTAGCTTTAATGAAAAATATTCAAAAGTCTTTTGCGAAATTAGATAAGAAACTTGCAAAGCTTGAAGAAAAAGCAAAAAAATTCGCAGTTGAAACTACTGAGGAAGATAAAGCTACTGCGGATGAAGCAACAGCAGATGCTGAAACTGTAGCAACAGAAAAAGACCAGGCAAAAGAAAAAGCAACAGTGGAAACATCAGATGCAGAAGCAGTATCTAAAGAAACTGAAGAAACAGAAGCAGTCAAAGAGGGAACTCAAGAAAAACAAGTTACAGCGGAACCAAAAACAACAGGATCAACAGCAGTAACAGCAACAAACCAACCAGTTGAAACTGAAACTAAAGTTGCAGAAGAAACGAAGGAAACTGCTGTGGTTGCTCCAGGATTAGCTAAGAAAGAAGAAGCGCAGGCTAAGGCTGCAGAAAAGCGTGCTGAAGGTCAGGCAAAAGCTGCTGCTAAAAAGGAAGAAGTTCAAGAAAAGAAGGCTGAAAAAAAACAGCAAGTAAACGAAAAGAAACAAAACGGCCAAAATAATGGCGCTGAAAATAAGAAAGAGAATAACGGTAAAGGGAACGAATAATACCTATCAAAAAAGTAAACCTAGTACTCCGCGTACTAGGTTTATTTTTTTTGCATTTTAACAGCTCCGCAAATTAGACGAATTTTTTCAAAACTAGTGTTTTTTCAACAATTTTACACCCTACCAAAAATAAAATACTTATGAAAAAATAAGTAAGGAACCTATTAGTTAGCATTCCCTATACATTTTATAACACTAACTTAGAAGGAGAGAGCAATGAATACTATTTTATCTTACAATATAACTGAGAAATTAAAGCTAGCCAATGTACTTGATTTATTTCATATTTGTAAAACTTCTCAAAGCAAAGTTTACTTATATACCGATAATTATGTTTTAAAGCCTCAGCAACTGTCTAAAATGGTTTCATTTTTCCTTACATATCAAGGACATTTATATTTATATATAGAAGGACAAGACGCGACGAAAACAGTTAATGCCATTGACTCAATTCTTAATAAATATATTTATGGAAAATGCTGTAGAACGCCACTGGCAAATTTATGATTAAACGGTAAGCTGCCGATATTAGTATTTGAATAACATGGTGATGAATTCATATACTGAACCTACTGTCCAGAACAGTACGTAATCCCCATGTTGAATTTTGCCTGTTTGGATTGCCTCATGAAGAGCAATGAATGGACTGCTCGTGCCAGGATAGCCATATTTATCTGCGACAAAAATGATTTGGTCTTCATGGAATCCCATGTTTTCTTGAATCCGTTGAAGTATAGCCTTGTTACTTTGACTAAAGCAACATTTAACATCACTTGGTTTTAATCCGTGCTGATTCAGAATCTCACGCATGGAATCATAGACATGAGGGTACATAGGAGACGCATCAAAAGGTTCAAACTTCATATACGGGTCATTTTGTTCTTTCAAAGTTTGCACTAACCCATTAACCGGAAACATGATAGGGTTAGGGTTCACACTATCCGTATAATGAAGCGAATCAATAAATCCTGCAGATTCTTCTGTACTTTCTAAAATAACAGCAGAGGCAAGGTCCCCGAATAACGAATAACTTAGTTCATCTTCAGGATTCAGTATAGGAGAAAAATGATCAGAGCCAATGACTAACGCTCGTTGAATCCTGGAATTGCCTTGCATATAGCGAGCAGCAAAATCGACAGCAAGAGTCATTCCAATACAATTTCCGTTTAAGTCAAAAGCAATAGAATGGTTTGAAGCGTTGATTGCTTGATGGATATAGAGGGCGTTCATTGGAATCAATTGATCTGGTATTTGAGTGGAATAGATAATCATATCAATATCTTTTCCGGTCAGATGAGCATTTTCTAATACTTTTTTTGAAGCCTCAATAGCCATAGTGATGCCGGTTTCCTTTTTCTTATCTGGATCTGTCCAATAGCGATTTTCTCTGCCAACGTGTTTTAATAGATGGCGAATATCTTTGCCTCGCTTATCAAAATGCTGAAAGAAAAAGTCGTTAGGAATGTGATTTTCTGGATGATATATAGCAATCTCTTTTATTTTGATGTTTGTCATGGATGAATTCCTCTCTATAAATTTTTCATAAATTCGAAAAAACATAAACGAAAAAGGGGGTACAAGCTGTACCCTCTCCTTGGTAAAATCATCATCTTATTGGAATTCTATTATCATTCGGTAACTTCCGCATTGGTTATGCCATTTTGCCGAATTAGACGGCTTAGCTGCATTTTTAAAATTGGGTTTTTTCCAACGCTGAAAATGACCTTCTTAAAGCCAGTCTGTTTATACAGTTTTACACACGATTCTAGCAGCGGCAGCAATTCGGTCCCGGCTACTTTCATATCCGTGCAATCTGCAACGCAGTTGTATTCCTGAGAATTCACGCTAGAAGTCTTTTGATTATATTCATTAATAAATGCCTGTGCTCCTTCTGGAGTTGCACTGCCTTCCACTCGGATCTTAATCTCCTTTTTTACTCTGTCCACCTTGATTTCATAACTGCCATTAACATCTGTTGCCATTATAAAGTCTTCCTTTCTATGTATTTAATTAAAATAAAAAAGCACAAAACCGCAAATGGGATGTGTGCTTGAATAACCCCCATGTTCGGTAACTCAGCCACCATAGCATTTGATGCTTTGCCTTAGGTCTGTAGCTTTGCGTCCTTACCTTTAGATAAGTTTGCCATTATCGTAATAGAGAAAATATATGATACTTAGATAATATATTATTATAATAATACAAAAGTAGGTTTGAGAGTTCAAGAATATTTAGGTCTTTTTAATCACTTGATGGTAAAAATAGATTAAGGGACTTCACATGTTGATTTGTATTTTATGATATCAAACTCCTGGATAAAGTGGATTTGGGGTAATTATTGATGATTTACCAAAGTGTGCATTATGGCGGAAGGGGAATATGATAAGTCTAAATTAGAAATTATTGATGTAAGAGATTATAATGAATCTAATAAGAATCCAAGTTTGAGGTGGTATAGCTATGGAATATAACGATCAAATAAAAAACAGAGTTAAGCGGATTGAAGGGCAGTTAAGAGGAATTCTTCGGTTAATGGAGGAACAAAAGGACTGTAAAGATGTGATCACCCAGTTGTCTGCCGCTAGAACAGCTATAGATCGGACAATAGGAGTTATTGTAAGCTCCAATTTGGTTGAATGTGTTCGAAAAGCAGAAGATACAGAAGACAGAAATGCTGAAGACTTAATTAAAGAAGCGGTAAACCTCTTAGTGAGAAGTCGTTAAAAGATTTAATAAGATTTATTAAAAATGGTAAACGCTCACACGAGTTGGCAAACAGTTGTGAGTGTTTTTATTTTTAGGGAAACTGCTGCCTAATGTACGATTTGAAATGACTTATGTACAACTAGCGTGTGCCTATTCTTCATGATACATTTAGTAAAGAAGAAAATGTCCTGTTTAACGAAAGGAGGCAACCCTATGCAAATCCAGCTGAATCAAAAAATTATAAAAGAGCGATGTGGGGCTGTCTCCTTTAAAAGAGGGGACGCTTTTTATCGTAATGGAAAAGTAAAAGTGGAAGAAGTAACGCCAATTTCTATACAGGCTACAGTCCAAGGGGTGGAGGATTTCCATGTCCGCCTCAAGAAACTTCCTAAAGGATTTCAAGCGGTCTGCAGCTGCCCGTCTCTTAATTCTTTTGATAAAGATTGCCAACATATTGCCGCGGTGCTGCTAGCTTGGCAGCACCACCAGCAAGAGAATATACAAGATCAATATATTCCTGGACAAACAGATGGACAGATGCCAGAAGAATTGCTGAAATTATTTGAGGAGAAGCAGCTGCCTGTAAGTGGCCGGCAAATCCATTTTGAAAATAGACAACTCCTGGATACAGCTTTTTTATGTAAAGGAGTTACCGTTGATGGGAATGCCCGATTTGGTATTGAACTTTCTATTTCATCACTCAAAATAGCCGACATTCGTGATTTTCTCCAAAGTGTGAAAGATAGAAAACAATACGCAATTTCAAAAGTATTTTTATATGAACCGGTTAGCCATTGCTTTGACAACGTATCTGATGCCATTATTCAGCAGCTAATTCATGTCATGGATGATGAAAAATTACATCGTCAGGCAATTTCAGCTAAGAGTCACTTGGATAAAGGAATGCTGCTAATTCCTGCATCCTTCTGGAAAAATGTTGAACCCTTATTAGCACGTGCTCCACAAGTCATCTTGCAATATGATGGGAATAGCTATCATCAGTTCTGTGTTTCAGATGAACCGTTACCGTTAACATTTGAATTTACAGGTACGGAGGAAAATGGATATCATCTGGTTATTCACGGTTTAGACGAGATGCTGATATTGAAAGAATATGACACCGTCCTTTCGGCAGGAAAAGTCGTTGTGGTTAAAAGATGGGAAGCAGAACGGCTCTATGAATTACAGCGAATGATAGAACGCTCCAAGATAAATGAAATCCCTATACCAAGTCATCAATTAAAATCCTTCGTCGAACAGCTTTTGCCGCATTTAAGAAAATTGGGGAAGGTCCATTTATCAGGGGAATTCTCCGCGCAGCTGCGAAAGACCCCATTACAGGCAAAACTTTATTTAGATCGTGTGAAGAATCGCCTGCTCGCAGGGCTGGAGTTTCATTATGAATCGGCAGTCTTCAACCCGCTGGAGAATCGGCAGCCAATGGCAGGTTCACTGATTATTCGGGACATGGAGAAGGAAGAAGCTATCTTGCAGCTGATGGCTGAAAGCAAGTTTAATCAAACAGAGAGCGGCTATTATCTTCAAAATGAAGAATTGGAATATAACTTTTTGTATCACGAGCTGCCGAAATTGCAGAAGATGGTTCAGGTGTATGCGACCACTGCCGTACGCATGCGGATATTGCCAAAAACAACAATACCGAGAATAAAGGTGAAGCATTATCAGGAACGGAATCACTTGCTTGAATTTACGTTTAAGATCGATGGGATTCCAGAGACTGAGATCAAAGCCATATTGGCAGCATTGGAAGAAAAGCAAAAGTATTATCGCCTGAGAGACGGTGCTTTGCTATCTCTAGAGACAAAGGAAATGGAAGAAATCAAGCGTTTCTTGAATGCTGTCCCTGTTCAAAATGATGAATGGGAAAAGAGCTTTGAAGTTCCTGTGGCAGAGGGACTTAGACTGCTAAATTATTTTGAGGATAGCGAAAGCTTTTTAATGGAAGAATCTTTTCGGGAGTTTCTTGGAAATATTCAGCATCCAGATCGATTGGATTTTTCTGTTCCAGTGGAGTTAAAAGATATTTTAAGAAACTATCAAATATCTGGGTTTAAATGGATGAAGTCCCTTGCCAGCTATGGATTTGGCGGAATTCTAGCCGATGACATGGGCCTGGGGAAAACCATTCAAAGTATTGCCTATATTTTATCAGAGCTTCCAGCCATTCGTGAAAATGGGCAGCCTGCCTTAATTGTTTGTCCTTCTAGTGTAACTTATAATTGGGAGAGCGAAATACTGAAATTTGCTCCCGGTATTCAGACGATGATCATGGATGGAAATAAGGCTGAACGAATAAAACTGCAAACGGAGCTTGATGATATTGACGTGCTTATCACAAGCTATCCGCTGCTGCGCCGCGATGTGAACTGGTATGAGAAACAGAAATTTCATGTCATCTTTTTTGATGAAGCACAAATGTTTAAAAATCCTTTAACTCAGACTGCCCGTTCCGTAAAAAGACTTCAGGCAAATCAGCGCTTTGCCTTAACGGGTACACCTTTAGAAAATGCGCTGGAGGAACTCTGGTCGATCTTTCATGTTGTATTTCCTGAGTTGTTTTTAGGGCTGCGGGAGTACAGTGAATTAACGAATAAACAGATTGCCCGAAGAATCCGCCCATTTATGCTGCGCAGAGTAAAGGAAGATGTTCTTCATGAATTGCCTAAGAAAACGGAAGTATTAGAGGCGACTGAATTACTGCATGAACAGAAGGTCCTCTATGCAAGTTATTTAGCCAAGCTGCGTCATAAAACTTTAAAACATTTAGACCGGGAAACAATAAGGAAGAATCGTATTAAAGTTCTAGCCGGTATCACCCGATTGCGGCAAATTTGCTGTCATCCTGGACTGTTTGTCGATGGTTATAAAGGGTCATCAGCAAAGTTCGAGCAGCTTTTGTCTATTATGGAAGAGGCGAGGCAATCGGGACGGCGTCTATTGATTTTCTCGCAATTTACAAAGATGCTGCATTTTATTGGACAAGAGCTAGCTATTCAAGGGGTCCCTTATTTTTATTTAGATGGGCAGACTCCATCAGCGGAAAGAGTAGAATTATGTAACCGATATAATGCTGGTGAATGCGACATGTTTCTGATTTCCTTAAAAGCAGGAGGGACAGGGCTTAATTTAACTGGTGCAGACACTGTTATATTTTATGATAGCTGGTGGAATCCGGCGGTCGAACAACAAGCTGCTGACCGCGCGCACCGAATGGGTCAAAAACAAACGGTCCAGGTCATAAAGCTTGTAGCCAAAGGGACAATTGAGGAAAAGATGAATAAACTGCAGGACAAGAAGCGTCACTTGATAGAACAAGTCATTGATCCCAAAAATAAACAGCCGGGCACTCTCACAGAAGAAGATATCCAGGACTTGCTAAGATAGCGGGACAGGGGGACAGGCACCTTGTCCCGAAATGATTAAACCTTTCATCCTAATTGGATGAGAGGTTTTCTATTTGAAAATTTTTTGTATACTCTCGACAGCTGTTTTAAGAAAGCCGCTGCTCTTAGTTTAATGTTTCATCCACCTATAATATAGATCAGCTTCAAGACTTTACTATAAACACAGCCCAGCTGGCACTTCAAGCTATGCAGCACCAGGCTGGGGCAAGGATAAAACAGGAATAGTTAAGACAAGGATGATTCCGTATAATATTGTAAAAATCGATTATAAACAGATCTGGCTATCATTGTGTCATTAGTGCCATGAATGATGGCGCGCCCATCTTGGAAAAACACAATGCGATAATCTTCAAAGCCGCATGAAAGTAAAAAAGGGTTGATTAATGGTTTAGTAATGATATCTTTTAATTTTTCCATAAAGACCTTCAGTTCAAATGTCCTTGCTGCAGCTGGCCGAATCTGTACGGCATCTCTTCCGCATAACACCTCGGTCTTCGTTTGATTTCCATATTGTAAATAAGGAAAGGCTGCCTCCACACCGCATGTTGGGCAATTTTCATCTTTAAGTCGTGCTACATCGATTGCGGAGTTTTCATCCTTCCAGATATCAATAGATTTTAGAACTGGAGGCACTTGTACACCTGCAAGAATCTTTAATACATGTGTCACTTGCCACGAGGCAACGATTTGAACGATAGGGCTAAGTACTCCAACCGTTTCGCAAGTCATGCCATCAATGGGCAAATGATTTAATAAACAATGCAGGCAGGGAGTTTCCCTGGGGATAATCGGAAAAATTGTCCC
>Ga0182742_1003104_pt1 | contig 16870 bp, 15 predicted proteins | sample eDN5th37CBELigMG_FD_128880 | JGI IMG/M metagenome (GOLD analysis project Ga0182742, IMG submission 128880) | Enriched Miracle-Growth compost microbial communities from Emeryville, California, USA - eDNA 5th pass 37_C BE-Lig MG (version 2)... ...
ATGGCAAGGCCGGGAAGGCCCCCTCTCCCCCCCGCGGCCCGGACCGACTAGGTTGCCGGTCCCATGCGCTATCTCTCCACGCGCGGCCAGGCCGCGCCCCGCGATTTCGAAGGCGTCCTTCTTGCCGGCCTGGCCGAGGATGGGGGCCTGTTCCTGCCCGAAGCCTGGCCGGAGCTTTCCGCCGCGGACTGGCGCGCCCTGCGCGGCCTGCCCTATGCGGAACTCGCCGCCCGGCTGATCCACCCCTTCGCCGGCACTACCCTGTCCTATGAGGAACTGGCCGGCATGACCCGCGCGGCCTATGCCGGCTTCGGCCATCCCGCCGTGGCGCCGCTGGTCCAGCTCAGCCACCGCAGCTTCGTGCTGGAGCTGTTCCATGGGCCGACCCTGGCCTTCAAGGACATGGCGATGCAGTTGCTCGGGCGGCTGTTCGACCATGTGCTGGCGAAGCGGGGGCAGCGCATCACCATCGTCGGCGCAACCAGCGGCGATACCGGCTCCGCCGCCATCGAGGCCTGCCGCGACCGGGGCAGCATCGACATCGTCATCCTGCACCCGCACAACCGCACCTCCGAGGTGCAGCGGCGGCAGATGACCACCGTGCTCTCGCCCAATGTGCAGAACCTGGCGATCGAGGGCAGTTTCGACGACTGCCAGGACCTGGTGAAGGCGATGTTCAACGACGCGCCTTTCCGGGCGGAGATGCGCCTGGCCGCGGTGAATTCCATCAACTGGGCGCGGGTCGCGGCGCAGATCCCCTATTACGCCTATGCCGCCCTGGCGCTGGGCGCGCCGGACCGGCCGGTGGCCTTCAGCGTGCCCACCGGCAATTTCGGCAATGTCCTGGCCGCCTGGGCGGTGCGCCGGATGGGGCTGCCGGTGGAGCGGCTCATCATCGGCTCCAACCGCAACAACATCCTGGCCCGCTGGCTGGATGCGAACGACATGTCCATCCGCGCAGTGGAGCCCAGCCTCTCCCCCAGCATGGACATCCAGGTCTCCAGCAATTTCGAGCGCCTGCTCTTCGAATTGCTGGACCGCGACGCCACGGCCACGGCGGAGCAGATGCGCCGCTTCCGCGCCGACGGCCGCATGCCCGTGCCGGATGCCGCCTGGCGCAAGGCGACCGCCCTGTTCCGCGGCTTCACCCTGGACGATCCGGGAACGCTGGCGGAGATCCGCCATCTCTGGACCACGGCCGGCTATCTGGCGGACCCGCATACCGCCGTCGGCACCGCCGCCGCCCGGGCGCATATGCCGGAGGACCAGTCCATTCCGGTGGTGATCGCCGCCACCGCCCATCCGGCCAAGTTCCCGGATGCGGTGGAGGAGGCAACCGGCCGCCGCCCCCCTCTGCCCGCCCGCATGGCGGACCTATATGAGCGGGAGGAGCGTTATGCCGTTCTCACCCCGGAGCTTGCCGAGGTGGAGGCCTTCGTCCGCTCCCACGCCCGTCGCAACACTGCCTGAGAGATCCCTCGCCCGATGTCCGATGCCGTCCGCGTGACCCGCCTGCCCAACGGCCTGACCGTGGTGTCGGAGACGATGCCCAGGGTCGAGACCGTCTCCTTCGGCGCCTATGTCGGCGCCGGCACGCGGAACGAAGCCGCGGACGAGAACGGCGTCTCCCACTTTCTGGAGCACATGGCCTTCAAGGGCACGGAGCGGCGCGACGCCGCCGCCATCGCGCGGGAGATCGAGAATGTCGGCGGCCACCTGAACGCCTACACGGCGCGGGAGCAGACCGCCTATTACTGCAAGGTGCTGAAGGAGGACCTGCCACTGGCCGCCGACATCATCGGCGACATCCTGACGCACAGCACCTTCATCCCGGAGGAGCTGGAGCGCGAGCGGGGCGTGATCCTGCAGGAGATCGGCCAGTCCAACGACACGCCGGACGACATCATCTTCGACTACTTCCAGGCCACCGCCTTCCCGAACCAGCCCATGGGCCGCCCGACCCTGGGCACCGAGGACGTGATCAAGGCGATGCCGCGGGAAGCGCTGACCGGCTACATGCGCCATCATTACGGCCCCTCCCGCATGGTGATCGCCGCCGCCGGCGCGCTGGAGCATGAGACGCTGCTGGACCTGGTGAAGCGGCACTTCGCCGACCTGCCGGATGTCGCGCCGCCGGAGCCCGAACCCGCCTTCTATGCCGGCGGCGAGTTTCGCGAGCATCGCGACCTGGACCAGGTCCATATCGTGCTCGGCTTCCCCGGCACCTCCTATACCGACCGGCTGCATTATCCGACGCTGCTGCTCTCCACCCTGCTCGGTGGCGGCATGTCCTCCCGCCTGTTCCAGGAGATCCGGGAGAAGCGCGGCCTGGTCTATGCGATCTACTCCTATGCCAATCCCTTCAAGGATGGCGGCGTGTTCGCGATCTATGCCGGCACCGGCGAGAAGGAGGCCGAGGAGCTGGTCCCCGTAACCCTGGAGGAGCTGCGCAAGGTCCAGCGCGACGTGACCCAGGAGGAGCTGGACCGCGCCAAGGCACAATTCCGCGCCGGGCTGCTGATGTCCCTGGAAAGCACCGGCAGCCGCACGGAACAGCTCGCCCGGCAGCTCCAGGTGCATGGCCGCGTCATCCCGGTGGAGGAGATCAAGGCGAAGATCGCCGCCGTCACCATCGAGGATGTGCAGGAAGCCGCGGCCGCCGCCTTCCGCGCCCGCCCGACCCTGGCGACGCTCGGCCCCGCCAGCAAGGTGCCGAACCTGGCCACCATCGCGGAGAAGCTTGCGGCATGAGCCATACGGACACGGTGCAGGCACTGGTCGCGGCGGCCCGCAAGGCGGGCGCGGATGCGGCAGATGCGCTGCTGGTCGCCGGCACCTCGCTCTCGGTGCAGCGGCGGCTCGGCAAGATCGAGCAATTGGAACGGGCGGAGGGATTCGACCTTGGCCTGCGCGTCTTCGTGGGCAAGCGGCAGGCAATCGTCTCCTCGACCGACCCTGCGCCGGAGGGCTTCGCCGCCCTGGCGGAACGCGCCATCGCCATGGCGCGGGCGGTGCCGGAGGACCCCTTCGCCGGCCTGCCCGATGCGCCGGACGGGCTGGTTGCCGCCGATTTCGACCTCGCCGACAGCGCCGAGCCCAGCGCCGAGGCGCTGATCAAGCGCGCCGCCGCGGCGGAGGAAGCGGCGCTGGCCGTGCCCGGCGTGACCAATTCCGAAGGCGCGGAGGCGGGCTATTCCCGCTACGCCATCGCGCTCGCCGCCAGCAACGGCTTCGCCGGCGAATATGTCCGTACCAGCCACTCCATCTCCGCCACCGCCCTCGCCGGCCAGGGCACGGCGATGGAGCGGGACTATGACTACGCGACCGCCGTGCACCTCTCTGACCTGGAGGATGCGGCGGAGATCGGCCGCCGCGCCGGCGACAGGGCGGTGGCGCGGCTGAACCCGCGCCGGCCGAAGACTGCGCGCCTGCCAGTGGTCTTCGATCCGCGCGTGGCCAATTCGCTGCTCGGCCACCTCTCCGCCGCGATCAACGGCGCAGCGGTGGCGCGCGGCACCAGCTTCCTGAAGGACCGGCTCGGCCAGCGGGTGATGGCGCCGGGCATCACCGTGCTGGACGATCCGACACGGCGGCGCGGCCTCCGCTCCCGCCCCTTCGACGGCGAAGGGATGAAGGGCGAGCGGCGCGCCATCGTGGAGGACGGGGTGCTGACCACCTGGATCCTCGACTGGCGCAGCGCCCGGCAGCTCGGCATGGCCAGCACCGGCCATGCCAGCCGCGGCACCTCCGGCCCGCCCGGCCCGGCGCCGACCAATCTCTGGCTCGCCCCTGGCACCCGGACCCCGGCGGAGCTGATGGCCGATATCCGGGAAGGGCTCTACGTCACCGAGATGATCGGCATGGGGGTGAACGGCGTGACCGGCGACTACAGCCGTGGCGCCGCCGGCTTCATGATCCGCAACGGCGCCCTGGCGGAGCCGGTGAGCGAGATCACCGTCGCCGGCAACCTGAAGGAGATGTTCCTCCATCTGACCCCGGCGAATGACCTGCAATTCCGCCGCGGCACGGATGCGCCGACCATCCGGGTGGAGGGGCTGACCATGGCGGGGGCCTGACCCCGGGAACCCGCCCCCGCTCCCGCCACTTCATACCTCGCCGGGCGGGAGGAGGATCCGATGGCCATCGGGGAATGGCGCAAGCCACGCGAGCAGATGACACGCGAGGCCATCACCGCCCTGGCGGAACTCGCCACCGGCTGCGCCGGCGAGACGTCTTTGCGCGACATGGCAAGGCTGGCGATCATCGCCTCCCGGCAGATCCCGGAACTGGTGGATATGGGGGTCTTCCCACGCGGCGAGCTTGGCCCGGACGCCATGCGGGCCATGGTGGTTGTGACGGACATCGCCTCCGGCTGGGACGACGAGAGGGAACGCATCGAGGAATTCATTGGCGGAATCGAGGATGACGACCTCGCCCGCCTGGCCGGCGCCGCCCGTATCTGGGCGCGCGGCGTCTGGGAGACGATGGTTCCCCTCAGCCCTCTGGACAAGCAGAACACGCTGGCGGCGCTGCGCCGGGCCTGATCCCAGGCGCGGACCCCGGCGGGCCGGCCTTGTCTGTCGGGCGGACGGCAAGGGTGTCGCGGCTGGTCATGGGCGGGCGGTCACTCCGGTCCGCACTTCCGCAACGGCCAGCGGCAGTGGATGTCCCGGCGCGCCGCTCCGCCGATCCCGGCATGGGGCTGCGGCGTTTCGGTTGCCGGTCGCAATCGCCCCTGGATCTTCCTATATTCGCAGCAACGAGACTGGTGCCGGAGACAATCGATACATGCGTCGCCCTGCTTTCCTTCTGGCGGCCGTCGCAGCCGCCGCCCTGGCGCTAGCCCCAGCCCTGGCCGATGCCCGGCCGGGCGGCGGCGGCTCCTTCGGCAGCCGCGGCTCCCGCACCTATGTCGCCCCGCCCAGCACGCGCACCGCACCCAATGCGGCGCGGCCGATGGAGCGGAGCATGACCGAGCCCAGCCGCCCCGCCGCGCCCTACGGGCAGCAGGCGCAGCGGCCCATGGGCCAGCCTGCCCCGGCCGGCGGCTTCTTCTCCCGCTCTCCCTTCATGGCCGGCCTGCTGGGCGGGCTGATCGGCGTCGGGCTCGGCGGGCTGCTCTTCGGCCATGGTTTCCTCGGCGGGATGGGTGGCTTGGGCTTCGCCGGCTTCCTCGGCCTGTTGCTGCAGATCGCGCTGATCGTCCTGCTGGTCCGGCTGGCCCTGAATTTCTTCCGCAACCGGGCGCCGCAGCCCGCCCCGGCCGGCATGCCGAACCGGATGGCGCGTATGGCAGGCGGCGCCGCCCCCGGCCCGCACGGCATGGGCCTGGGCGGCGGGACCGGCCCCGGCACCGCGCCGCTGACGCTGCAGAAGGAGGATTTCGACACCTTCGAGCGCATGCTGAAGGAGGTGAACGCCGCCTGGTCGCGGCAGGACCTCTCCGCCCTGCAAAGGCTGGCGACGCCGGAGATGGTCCAGTACTTCGCCGATGACCTGGCCGACCTCTCCAGCCGTGGGCTGCGCAACGAGACGCGCGACGTGGTCCTGGAACAGGGCGACCTTGCCGAGGCTTGGCGGGAGGGCAACCGGGACTACGCCACCGTCGCCATGCGCTTCTCGATGGTGGACGTGACCCGCCGCCTGGCCGATGGCCGGGTGGTGGAGGGCGATCCGGAACTCCGCACGCTGGCGACCGAACTCTGGACCTTCACCCGGAGCCAGGGCGGCTCCTGGCTGCTCTCCGCCATCCAGCAGACCGGCTGAGCCGCATCATACGCTACCAAGCCGGGATTTCCTGCCGCCGTCCTCACCGGGAGGTGAGGACGGCGGCCTCGCAATTGTGGCGCCACGAGACCAAATCATGGCATAATGATGGCAGACACTGCCTCGGTTATGGCGCCAATCGGAGATCCTGAATGCTTGCCCTGTGCTTCCTGGCCGTCCTCGCCGCCACTGGCGGACTGATCGCGGTTGGGCTTGCCCTTGGCTCGGCCGCCGCCCTGGCTACCCCGGCGCTGCTGGCCGCCCCAGCCCTGGGCGCCACGGCCATGGTCAGCGGCATCGCCGCCGCCATCCTGGCCATGCGCCGCCAGGGCTGAGGCCGGAGGACGCTACCTCAGGCGCAGCCGCCGCAGGACTCGCGACGCAGCCTCCGGCCACCTTCCTCGGCGGAGCCGGATCGGAGAGCGGCCGAGCCAGCCGGCTCCATGCCGCTCCCGCCGATTCGCGCCCGACATTGGATGCTGACCACGGCAATGCCGAGCAGGCGCTGGTCGGCCGAGCCGGGAATCAGCCCGGCCGGCCGATGCCCCTCGGCCTGGATCCCGATCTCTGCAGCACCCTCGGTGGCCAGGGCGATGTCCCGGCCCAGTTCTCCTGGCTCCATGGTCAGGGTCCAGGCCTTCTCGCCCGCCGTGATCCGCACCTGCTTGCGGACCGGCAGGGGATTCATCATGCGCAGCGTTACCTCCAGCGCCTCCCCAGGCTGGCCCGGCAGGGGGAAGATCGCCGTCCCGCCGAGCGTCCAGCGATGCGTTCCCTCCGGCGCGCTCCAGCCGGCAGCGTAGCGGCCCAGTTCCTGGGGCTCTCCCATTCGGATCACGCCGTCCAGGGCAGATTGCAGCACATAGGCGGCGGCCCGGCCACATTCCGCATCGGGATGGAAAGTGACGCGCCAGCCTGCCCGGCGGCAGGCTTCCACCAGGAAGTCGTGCCGGAAGCCGAGTTCCATCCAGCCCCAGCGCCGCATGCAGAAGATGGAGAGCGCATCCAGCCGCGGCCCCCAGGGGAAGGGGACGGCATCGGTCGGCCCCGGCACCACCGGCTCCCCGCAGAGGATGATCCGCCCCTCCGGCGCCAGCCGGTCCCGCAGCCGCCCGAGCAGGGCGGGGAACTCCCAGGCGTGGTGGAAAGCCTCGAAGAAGATGATCCGGTCGAAGCGCTCCTCGCCGAACCCCTCGCCGAAAGCTGCCTGTTCGAGCCGCAATTCGAGGCCGAGCGCCTCCGCCTGCCGCCGTGCCGCATCCAGCGAGGCAGAGTCGATATCGACGCCATGCGCCTCCAGCCCCGCCCGCGCCAGCATCAGGAGAAGCTGGCCGGTGCCGCAGCCATATTCCAGCACGCGCGCAGTCCCGCCGGGCGGCAGGTCGAGCAGGCGGAAGATGCGCGCCCAGCTCGCAAGGAATTCCGCAATCAGCGCAGGGTGGCGGAAGCTCCAGGGCGTCAGCCCGGTCCAGATATTGTCCGGCAGCGCGAGATGCGACTGCTCGTCTCGCACCGGTTCATAGCCCTCCTGCCGGCCGCTGAGGGCGCGATAGAGCTCCATCGCCAGCGCCCGGTATTCCGGGGAGAAGGGGTCGAGGGCGGAGAGCCGCCCGACCGCCGGATGGTCGAGCACCAGCCCGCTGAATTCCTGATAGGTCGCGCCGTCCGGCACGCCCTCCCCCAAGGCTGCGATACGCTCGTTGAGGGTGTCCAGGGATATGCGCCTTTCCTGCATGCAATTATCATGCAGGCGCAACAGAAGGCGCGAAAGACACGAAACGGGACCTATTCCGGCATGGCGGCGGGCGTGGTAAGGGGCTCGCCTTCGAAATGCCCTATTCCGTATGTTCCGGCGGCTGACCAGGCATCCCGCCACCCAGGCTGTCCTGGCCTGGCTGCTTGGCCTCTACCTCTCCTGCGTCTTCCGCACCACGCGCTGGACGCTGCTGGGCGAGGAGCATCTGCGCGCCGCGCTGCAGCCGGAGGGCGGGCGCTGCCGCCCCGTCATCGCCGCCTTCTGGCATGAGCGGCTGCCGATGATGCCCATGCTCTGGCTGCAGGCCCGGCGCCTCGTGCCGGAGATGGCGCCGATGCGGGCGCATGTCCTCGTCTCCCGCCACCGCGACGGGCGTTTCATCGGCAATGTGGTGCGGCGCTTCCGGCTGGAGATGGTGCATGCCTCCTCCTCCCGCGGTGGCGCCGCCGGGCTCCGGGCGCTGCTGCGGGTGCTGCGGCGCGGCGACATGGTCGTCATCACCCCGGACGGGCCGCGCGGACCGCGGCGCCGGGCCGCCCCGGGTGTGGCGCAGCTTGCCGCCGCCTCCGGTCTGCCGGTGCTGCCCTGTGCCGCCTGGTCCGGGCGGCAGCGGATCCTGGGAAGCTGGGACCGGATGCGGCTGCCGCTGCCCTTCGCCCGTGGCGTGCTGGTCCTCGGCCCCCCCATCGCGGTAGGGCGCGGCGAGGCCGAGGCCGCCCTGCCGGCGATCGAGGCGGCGCTGACCGCCGCCTGCGATGCCGCCGATCACTGGGCCGCCAGCGCCGCGACGGGCCGGCGCATGGATGTCATCGCGGCATGAGTCTCGCAGGCAGGCTCTGGCACTGGGGGGCGACGGCGGCGGCGCCGCTGCTGCCGCTGCACCTGCGCCGCCGCGCGGCGCGCGGCAAGGAGATCCCGGAACGGCTGGCGGAACGGCGCGGCGAGGGCGCGACCCGGCCGCCCGGCCGCCTGCTCTGGCTGCATGCGGCGAGCGTGGGGGAGACGCTTTCCATCCTGCCAGTGCTGCAGGCCCTGGCGGAGCGCGCGCCCGATCTGACGCTGCTGCTGACCACCGGCACCGTGACCTCCGCCCGCCTGCTCGGCCGGCGGCTCGATCCGGCGCTGGCCGGGCGGGTGATCCACCGTTTCGTGCCGCTCGACGTGCCGGGCTGGGTGGCGCGCTTCCTGGATGACTGGCGGCCGGATGCCGCCGCCTTCGTGGAATCCGAGCTCTGGCCCAATCTGGTCGCCGCGGCACGCGGCCGGGGCATCCCGCTGGCGCTGGTGAATGCCCGGCTCTCCCTCCGCTCCGCCCGGCGCTGGCGCCTCCTGCCCGGGCTGGCGCGGGAGATGGCCGCCGGCTTCACCCTGGTCCTGGCGCAGTCCGAGGCCGATGCCGCCCGGCTGCGCGGCATCGGCGCCACGGGGGCACGCTGCCTCGGCAACCTGAAGGATGCCGCGCCACCCTTGCCGGCGGATCCGGCGGCGCTGCGGCAATTACGGCAGGCAGTGGGGGAGCGACCGGTCTTCCTCGCCGCCAGCACCCATCCGGGGGAAGAGGCGCTGGTGGTGGCGGCGCATGCCGCGCTGACCGCCCGGCATCCCGGGCTGCTGACCGTCATCGTGCCGCGGCACCCGGATCGCGGCCCGGCGGTGGCGGCCGAGGCGGCCGGGCATGCCGTGGCGCGCCGCGCCGCGGGGGAGATGCCGGGGCCGGGCACCGCCATCTATGTGGCGGACACGCTGGGCGAATTGGGCCTGTTCTACCGGCTGGCGCAGGTCTGCCTGGTCGGCGGCTCTCTGGTGCCGCATGGCGGGCAGAACCCGCTGGAGCCGGCGCGGCTCGGCTGCCCCATCCTGCTCGGCCCGCATACCTGGAATTTCGCCGAGCCTGTCGCCCGGCTGCTGGCCGCGGGCGGGGCGCGGCTGGTGGAGGGGCCGGATCCCGCGACGGCGCTGGCGGCTCTGGCCGGGGACGTGCTATCGGAACCCGGCTGTGGACGTGCCATGGCGCAAGCTGCCGCCGCGGCCATCGCACCGGCCGCCGAATTGCCGGGCCTGGTGGCGGATGCCTTGCTGCGATTGCTGCCCGGCACCGGGCCGGGCCAGCACCACACCTTCGCTGTCCCCGCGGGGCAGGAAGATCTGGCGCAGCGTTGTTGACCGGGCGACCCGGGGCCGGGGACATCCCCGTGCCGGGCCGATATGGGACAGTTGAGACGAGGATCGGTCGAGGCCTGATGCGTGCCCCCGAATTCTGGAGCGGCGACAGCGGGGGGTTGCTGCCCCTGCTGCTCTCCCCCATCGGCGCCCTCTATGGCGCGGCCACGGCCCGGCGCATGGCGCGGCCGGGCTGGCAGGCGCCGGTGCCGGTGATCTGCTGCGGAAACGCCACCGCCGGCGGCGCCGGCAAGACCACGGTGGCGCTCGATCTCGGACGCCGGCTGGCCAATCGCGGCATCGCGGTGCATTTCCTGCTGCGCGGCTATGGCGGGCGGCTGAAGGGGCCGACGCGGGTCGATCCCGCCACGCATGACAGCCAAGCCGTGGGCGACGAGGCACTGCTGCTGGCGGCCGAGCGCCCCGCCTGGATCTCCGCCGACCGCGCGGCCGGCGCCCGGGCCGCGCTGGCGGCGGGGGCGCAGGCCATCGTCATGGATGACGGGCTGCAGAACCCGACCCTGGCGAAGGATCTCTCGCTGCTGATCATCGACGGCACCTATGGCTTCGGCAATGGCCGCATCATCCCGGCCGGGCCGCTGCGCGAGCCCGTCACCGCCGCCGCCGCCCGCTGCCGCGCCGCAGTGCTGATCGGCAAGGACGAGACGGGCGCACTGGCGCAACTGCCGCCGGACAAGCGGGTACTGCGCGCAAGGCTGCGGCCGGGACCGGAGGCGGAATTGCTCGCCGGCCAGCCGGTCTATGCCTTCTGTGGCATCGCCAACCCGCGCAAATTCTTCGCCACCCTGCAGGAGGCCGGGGCGGTGCTGGCCGGACGCACGGCCTTCGCCGACCACTACCCCTATGACGAAGGCGACATGCGCGAGGTGCTCGCCCAGGCCGAGGCGCTACGCGCCATCCCGGTGACCACGCGCAAGGATTTCGTCCGCATCCCGCCGGCCTTCCGCAGCCGCGTCACGGTCGTGACCGTGCAGCTGGAATGGGAGGACACGGCGGCGATCGAGGCGCTGCTCGACCCTCTCGCGCAGCGGGTGCCGGTGCCGGCCTGACGCCTTGAGACGCCTCTCCTTCCTGCTGGAGGAAGCCGTAGCACGGTTGATGCTGGCGCTCTGCCGCCGGCTTGGGCCGGTGGCGTCCTCCAATCTCGGCGGCTTCCTGGCGCGGAACATCGGCCCGCTGCTGCCGGTCTCGCGCGTCGCCCGGCACAACCTGGCGCGGATGCTGCCGGAACTGGACGCCGCGGCGCGGCGGCGGGTGGTGCGCGGCATGTGGGACAATCTCGGCCGGGTGGCGGCGGAATTGCCGCACCTGCCGGAGATGCGGTGGGAGATCGTGGGGGTGGAGCATCTGGCGCCGCTGCGGGAGCGGGGCGGCCCGGCCATCCTGGTTTCCGGCCATTTGGGGAATTGGGAAGTGCTGCCGCCGGCGCTGGCGACGCTCGGCATCCGCATGGGCAGCGTCTATCGCGCCGCCGGCAATGCGGCGGTGGACGCGCTGGTGAACCGGCTGCGGGCGGAGGCGGTGGAGGGACGCCCCCTGCCCCTCTTCCCCAAGGGCGCCGCGGGGGCGCGGGCGGCGCTGAAGCACCTGTCGCAGGGCGGGGTGCTGGGGATGCTGGCCGATCAGAAGATGAATGATGGCATCCCGGTGCCGCTGCTGGGGCATGAGGCGATGACCGCGCCGGCCCCGGCGCAGCTTGCGCTCCGCTTCCGCTGCCCGCTGATCCCCGGCCGGGTGGAGCGCCTCGGCCCCTGCCACTTCCGGCTGGTGGTGGAGCCGCCTTTGCCGCTGCCGGAGGGCGGGGACCGCCAGGCGGCGATCCAGGCGCTGACGCGGGCGATCAACGACCGGCTCTCCGCCTGGATCCGGGAGCGGCCGGCGGAGTGGCTATGGGCGCACCGGCGCTGGCCGGCGCAGGGGTAATGGCCGCTTCATAGCGGCAGGCCTGCCGAATGGCTGTTCCGGCCGGCAGGTGGTTGCAACCTCACCCAAAGGTTGCGATGCAGGAAAGGCTATGTTTCTCTTTGGTGAATTCCCACCGCCCTGCACAACCAAAACCGCGGATTGTGATGCAGCAAACCAAGCGCTCCTCCTTGAGCCTGCATTGCGCTCAGGCGCCGGGACTGCGGCGCGGCTGCCAAGCTTGGTTGTGGTGGAAGCAATACGTTGCCACCTTGCGGGACCACCGTGGCGCAGCAGCGGTGCTATTTGCCGTCACTGCAACCGTTCTGCTGGGCATGGCCGGGCTCGCGACCGAGGGCGGCCTTTGGTACCTGACCCTGCGAAATGCCCAAACAGCGGCTGATGCCGCCGCGATCGCGGCCGCTTCTGCGTACCAGTACAGGGGGCGGGCTGCCGCAATGGCAGCTGCAACCGAGGTGGCGGAGCGAAATGGCTTCAGCCCCGGCATGGTCACGGTGAATAGCCCGCCCGCATCAGGATCGGCCGCGGGCAGCAGCTATGCCTTCGAGGTGCTGATCAGCAAGCCGGTCGATGTCGTCCTCAGCCGCATGTTCCTTGGCCGGGACAGCATGACGGTTTCTTCGCGTGCGGTAGCCATGCTGCATGGCCGGTCGAAGGCATGCGTGCTCGCCCTTGGCGGGACGGTGACGATCCAGAATTCCAGCTCCTTCAATGCTGCTGGCTGCGTCGTCGGTTCGAACAAGCCGGGCGTCTCGGTGAACATCCCCCAATCGAACTCCTCGGTCACTGCACAGGCGGTTGTCACGGTCGGCACTTGCACGGGCTGTAACAACAGCCGATGGCGCTTCTCCCAAGGCTACCAGGAGCATTCGCCGCCTCTGAGCAATCCGTATGACAAGTTGGATAGCAAGCCGCAGCCGACAATCAGCGGCGCCGGCTGCCTCAACTCCACGCCCCTGAACGCGCGCGGCCCCATTCAGCCGACCGGAACGCTGAAAGCCTATTGTGCCCCTGTCACCGTATCCAACACATCGAGCGTAACCTTTGCCCCAGGCACCTACGTTTTCCAGAATGCCTCCCTTACCATTGGCAGCATCTCCAGCTTCACCTGCAACGGCTGCACCTTCATCTTCACCGGATCAAATCCGGGCACGCTGAGCATAAGCAATACCTCGGCCGTGACAATCACTGCGCCGCCGACCAATAACGACGACTCAGATTACGACGGAATCATTTTCTACCGTGTTGCGGCCGGCGATACCGGCAGCAGCCAGAATCCGACGCTGAATCTGCAGAGCGTTTCTTCCTTCAATCTTGCAGGCGGGATCTACTTCCCGCAGGCATATGTGAAGATCGGAAATGTCAGCTCCACCGCCACAACGGGCTGCCTTGCCGTGGTCGGGGGCACGATAGAAATCGGCAGCCTGAGCAGCTACCAGTTTGATATCTCGGACTGCGGCAACTACCGAACTCCCGTTCCAACGACCCAAGTGGCGCGGCTGGTGGAGTAGCACCGTGCGCATGCACAAGCCTGCCTTCCGATGCGCGATCCATGGCAAGAGCGGCATCGCCGCATCCGAATTTGCCCTGATCGCGCCGGTGATGATCCTGATCTTCCTCAGCGCATGCGACCTGGGTGTTGCCATCTGGCGGACGATGCGGCTCGAAATGGCGGCGCGCACCGGGGCGCAATATGCGTTTGCGAACCCGCAGGACAGCGCCGGCATCATCAGTAAAGTTCGGGGCGACCTGACCGGCTGGGCCGATATCACGGTCGCGCCGGCCACTATGGTCTGCAAATGCGACGATGGGACATCCGCGGACTGCACCACCGGCACATGTACTGTCGGCGGCTCGACCTTCGCGCCGATCGCCTATGTGTCAGTCACAGTCACCCAACCCTTCCAGGGCATCTCGCCCCTGACCACCGCGCTGTTCCCGAGCCTGGCAACGCTGCGCGGCAATGTGGAAATCCGCCTGCATTAGCGGGGGCGTTTGCTTCGGCTCTGGGCCGGGACCTGCCATCCAGCCGAACGGCCGGTATCAGCTCTGCTCCGCCGGCAGCAGCGGCTGCGGATCCACGGCCGTTGCGAACCAGTAAACCCCGAGATGCAGATGCGGCCCGGTGACACGCCCGGTGGCGCCGATGGCGCCGATGCACTGACGCTGTGCCACCGTTTCGCCTTCCGCCACGTCCATGCGCGACAGATGGGCGTGCAGCGACTGCACGCCATGGCCGTGGTCCAGGATGACCGTGTTTCCCGTGAAATAGAGATCCGCCGCCAGCAGCACCCGCCCCGCCGCCATGGCGAGGACCGGCGTGCCGGTGGGCGCGGCGATGTCGAGGCCGAGATGCGGCGCGCGCGGCTGCCCGTTCAGGATGCGCTGGCTGCCGAAGACGCCGCTGATGCGGCCACGCGCCGGCCAGAGGAAGCCGCCGGCGAAGAAGCTCTCCGGGTTGTCCACCCGGCGCAGCGCGGCAATGCGCTCGCGCTCGCGCCGGATGCGGTCCAGCACCTCCGGCGGCGGCGTGACCATGGCGCTGGGCAGGCCCTCGATCCGCTGCACCTTCCAGTCCCGGCGGGCGACGGAGAGATGGCGGCGCTCCGTCCGGCCGTGGGGCGGGGTAATGGTCAGCACCGCCTCCGGCCCATGGTCGCGGCCAAAGCCGAGGGCGAAGGCCCCGTCCTGGCCCACCCGCACCGGGCGGCCATCCAGCGCCAGGCGCGTCCCCGGCGCGGCCTGGCCGATCAGCAGCGCGCCCTGGGCCGGCTGGCCCCGCCATTCCAGGGCGCGGGCGGCGCGGCCCAGCAGCAGGCCGGGCAGCGCCAGGGCGGCGCGGCGGCGGATCACAGCAGCGCCCCCTGGCCGGGCGTGTCGTCGCCGCCCTTGCGGCGGCCGTTCCTGGCGCCTTCCGGCCTCGCGCCATCGGCCGTGGCGCCGATATGGCCATCGGCGAAGGTCAGGGTCAGGCGGCTGCCCGGCAGCACCCTGGCGGCGCTGGTCAGCGGCACGCCCTCGCCATCCTGCACCAGGGCAAAGCCGCGCGAGAGCACGGCCTGGTAGGAAACACTTTCGAGCCGCGCCGTCAGCCCTTCCAGCCGGGTATGCTTCTCCCGCAGCAGCGCCTGGACCGGGGTGGCGGAGAAGCAGACCAGGGCGGGTTCGTTCCGCCGTTTCTCCTGCAGCCGCCGCCAGGCATTGACGGCCTGGGCCTGGACCAGGGCCAGGGCAGCGCGCTTGGCCGCGATCTGCTCCCGCGGATGCGGCAGGCGCGGGGCGATGCGGGAGAGCATGCCCCGCTTCCGCTCCAGCAGCGAGCGCAGGCCAAGGTCCAGCCGCTCCGCCCGGTCCTCCAGCCGCTGCCTCAGGGTGCCAAGGATGCCCGGCAGGTCGGGCAGGCCGCGCTCGGCCTGCAGCAGGCGCTTGTGCGCGCGCTCCAGCACCGCGCGGGCGACATGCAGCAGCCGGGCATGGCGCTGGGCCAGATCGGCCAGCAGGTCGGCGCGGGCGGGCACCGCCAGCTCCGCCGCCGCGGTCGGGGTGGGGGCGCGGCGGTCGGCGGCGAAGTCGATCAGCGTCGTATCCGTCTCATGCCCCACCGCGCTGATGAGGGGGATGGGCGAATTGGCGGCGGCGCGGACGACGATCTCCTCGTTGAAGGCCATCAGGTCCTCAAGGCTGCCGCCGCCGCGGGCGACGATGAGCACATCCGGCCGCGGCACCGGGCCATCAGGGGGCAGGCGTCCGAACCCCTCGATGGCGGCGGCGATCTGCTCCGCCGCGCCCTGGCCCTGCACCGCGACGGGCCAGAGGATGATCCGGCGCGGGAAGCGGCGGGCGATGGTGGTGCGGATGTCCTGGATGACCGCGCCGCGCTCGCTGGTGACGACGCCGATCACCTCCGGCAGCAGCGGGAGCGGCCGCTTGCGTTCCGGGGCGAAGAGACCTTCCTCCAGCAGCTTCAGGCGCAGGCGTTCGATCCGCGCCAGCAGCGCGCCCTCACCCGCATAATCCAGCCGGTCGATGACGAGCTGGTATTTCGAGCGGTCGGCATAGGTGCTTATGCGCCCGGTCGCGATCACCTCCAGCCCGTTCTCCGGCCGGATGGCCAGGCGCGGGACGGCGGTCTTCCAGATCACCGCCTCCAGCTTCGCATTCTCGTCCTTCAGCGAGAGATAGACATGGCCGGAGGGGTAGCGCTTCAGCTCGGTGATCTCGCCGCGCACGCGGACCCGGCCGAAGGCCCCCTCCAGGGTGCGGCGGATGGCGCCGGCGATCTCGGAGACGGCGAATTCGGGGATGTTGTCGGTGGCGCTGCGGTCCGGGCTGCTGGGCATGGGCGTGTCCATCCCCGGACCTTATGCTAAGGCCCCGCCACTGGGGAGCGTTTCCCCCTCTGTTTCAGTCGAGGCGTGGCATGAAGGTCCTGGTGGTCGGCGGCGGCGGACGGGAACATGCGCTGTGTTGGGCGCTTTCCGCCTCTCCCCTGCTCACGAAGCTCTGGTGCGCGCCAGGCAATGCCGGCATTGCGGAGGTGGCGGAATGCGTCCCGATCGGGGCGGAGGATGTCCCCGGCCTGGTCCGATTCGCGCGGGAGCAGGGCGCGGACCTGGTGGTGGCCGGACCGGAGGCACCACTGACCCTCGGCCTCGCCGATGCCTGCGCCGAGGCCGGGCTGCGCTGCTTCGGGCCGAGCGCCGCAGCGGCGCAACTGGAGGGCAGCAAGAGCTTCACCAAGGAAGTGGCCGATGCTGCCGGCGTGCCGACCGCGCGGTGGCAACGCTTCGCCGATCCCGCCGCCGCCCGCGCCTATGTGCGGGAGCAGGGCGCGCCGATCGTGGTGAAGGCGGATGGGTTGGCCGCCGGCAAGGGCGTGGTCGTCGCCGCCACGGTGGCGGAGGCCGAGGCCGCCATCGCCGACATCATGGAAAGCCGCGTGCATGGCGCAGCCGGCGCGACGGTGGTGATCGAGGAATGCCTGACCGGGCAGGAAATCTCCTTCTTCGCCCTGTGCGATGGCAAGACCGCGCTGCCCCTGGGCGCGGCGCAGGACCACAAGCGCGTGGGCGATGGCGATACCGGGCCGAATACCGGCGGCATGGGCGCCTACTCCCCGCCGCCCGCCTTCACCGAGGCGCTGCGGGAGGAGGTGATGGCCCACATCATCCGCCCGACCCTGGCCGAGATGGCAAAGCGCGGCACGCCCTTCCGCGGCGTGCTCTTCGCCGGGCTGATGCTGAC
>Ga0182742_1003105_pt1 | contig 16862 bp, 15 predicted proteins | sample eDN5th37CBELigMG_FD_128880 | JGI IMG/M metagenome (GOLD analysis project Ga0182742, IMG submission 128880) | Enriched Miracle-Growth compost microbial communities from Emeryville, California, USA - eDNA 5th pass 37_C BE-Lig MG (version 2)... ...
AAGGTCCTGGGTTGTTACAGTTCCATTCTCGTGAATGAACATGTAAATGGACTTTATTCGGTTTATCATCCGGTTAGTTGAAGGTTTCAAACAACCACTCCCTATCCTAAATTAAACCCTTGACATTTTCTACAACCGACAGTTCATTGAGATGAATCTCGACTTATGTAGTTTTCTTCTTTTCAGCCATCTCCTTTTCAAGACCTAAAGAATGACCAGGCCTCTTTTAAACTATTCTACCCTTTATTAAGCTAAATTTCTACTAAATTAACGAAATTTACAAAAAATTTATCATATCTTGGAAGTTAATGTTCGGAAAATCCCTCCTCCATCACTATTGTTATACTACCATATGGTCTTGGATAGGCAATTTATGAATAAAAAATTGAAAATTACGAAAAGTACAAGCTTATTAGAAATAAGTTTGAAAATAAGTTGGGAAACTGTAAGATAAGGTAAAATATATAAGTAATAAAATAACGAAGGATTCTTGTTACAATGGAGGTTTTTTTATGGATACCATTCAATGGGAAAAAGAAGTTGAAAAGCGAAAAAGCGATTTAATTAAGGATACACAAAATTTACTGAAAATAAAGAGTGTCCTTGATGAGGACAATGGGACTGAAGCTGCTCCATTGGGGGCAGGTGTAAAGGAAGCATTAGATTTTATGTTAAATCTCGGTGAAAAGGAAGGGTTTACCCCAAAGAATACGGGTAACTTAGCAGGACATCTTGAATTTGGCGAGGGAGAAGAAATTGTTGGGATTCTATGTCATGTTGATGTGGTTCCAGAAGGTGATGGCTGGTCTAGTGATCCGTTCGCAGCCGAAATACGAGATGGCAAAATCTTTGCGCGTGGTGCCATTGATGATAAAGGGCCAACAATGGCTGCTTTTTATGCGATGAAGATTGTAAAAGAATTAGGTTTGCCATTGAATCGTAGAGTTCGAATGATTATTGGGACGGATGAAGAAAGTGATTGGCGTTGTGTGGACCATTATTTCGAAAACGAGGAAATGCCGACGATGGGATTTGCACCTGATGCCGACTTTCCGATTATCTATGCCGAAAAAGGGATCGCTGATTTTGACTTCGTTCAGAAGAAACTGGAGACTGCTGGAGAGAACTATAAAGTAAAAGTGATTGAATTCTCATCTGGTAGAAGATATAACATGGTTCCTGATTTTGCTACAATCAGTTTAGAAGTGGAAGGGAACCATAACGTCGTTATCCAGCGCTATGAGGAATATAAAGCGCAGCATGAGCTTAATGGCAATTGCCATGTTGATAACGGTTTACTTGTACTAACACTTGAAGGAGTTTCAGCTCATGGGATGGAACCGGATAATGGGAAAAATGCCGGACTGCATATGGTGCATTTCTTGACAGAATTTCAATTAGATCAACAAGCCGAGAACTATTTTAAATTTGTACATAAGTATTTTGGAACAGAGTCGCGTGGACGAGAACTTGGAATTGCGTATCATGATGATATTACAGGGGATCTAACCATTAATGTTGGAAAGCTTAGTTATACTGCGGAAAAGGGCGGCCAATTAGGTTTGAACATGAGATATCCAGTAACAACCGACTTAGAAAAAGTAAAAAAAGTGTTATCTAAAGTTGGAGAAGAAAAAGGATTTACGATTGAAAACTTCACTGACTCAAAACCACATCATGTGGATGAAAATGATTTTCTTGTGCAAACCTTGAAAAAGGTTTACGAACAGCAAACGGGTGAAGCTGCTGAGCTCATTTCAATTGGAGGCGGTACATACGCAAGGTCATTGAAATCTGGGGTTGCTTTTGGTCCGCTCTTCCCAGGAAGACCTGATATTGCCCACCAAAAAGATGAATATATCATCATTGATGATATGGTCAAGGCTACGGCCATTTATGCTCAAGCAATATATGAACTAGCTAAATAAGAACAGGAGGAAACCAAATGCTATACGTTAATTTGAACGGGGAACTGTTGGATCGCAACAATGCTTCTATTGATATTGAAGATCGAGGCTATCAATTTGGGGACGGCGTTTATGAAGTCATTCGGGTGTATAACGGGAAGCTTTTTACAGGAAATGAGCATCTCAATCGACTATGGTCGAGTGCAGCTAGTATTGGAATTACCATTCCGTATACAAAACAAGAATTGCAACAACAGTTAATAGAGCTAGTAGAAAAAAACCGATTATTGACAGGGACAATCTATTTACAGTTTACTCGCGGAATCTCCCCACGAAAACATCCATTCCCTGGGGATGATGTGACACCTACTTTTGTGGCGTATACAAAGGAAGTGGGGAGGCCAACTGCTAAGCTGGAAAACGGTGTGAAGGCGATGGTCACTGAAGATATTCGCTGGTTACGCTGCGATATTAAAAGCTTGAATCTTCTCGGGAATTTATTAGCGAATCAAAAAGCAGCTGAGGCTGGTTGTGATGAGGCCGTATTACATCGAGATGGCATAGTGACGGAAGGAAGTCACTCGAATATCAGTATTGTGAAGGACGGAATCATTCAAACGCATCCTGCTAATAATTTTATTTTGAATGGCATTTCAAGACAAGTGATGTTGGAAATCTGTAACCGTGAGGGCATTCAAGTAGTCGAAGAACCGTTTTCATTAGAAGCGTTAGCTCAAGCGGATGAGATTTTTCTGACGGGTACGACAGTAGAAGTAATGCCGGTTGTTGAATTAGAAGCAAAAATGATTGCCGGTGGGAGGCCAGGGACAATCACTCAAAGATTACAAACTTTGTTTAAAGCTGAAATTGAGAAACAATGCGGGGCTGTATAAACAGCTTTTTAAAGGGGATTGCTATTTAAGCAGTCCCTTTATTTGAATAACCTGATACTAAACGGAGGCGAAATTACTCGTAGAGGAAGGAGTCCTAGGATGACACAGCAGCATTATTTTTACGCACTTGAAATTCCTTTGGAAGCAAAGGAAAAGTTACGTGATATAAAAGTTAATCTCCAAGAGAAATTTTCTTTTACGCGTTGGGTTCATCATCAAGATCTACATATTACGTTAGCGTTCTTAGGATTTGCTGAAGAAGATCAACTAGCTATTGCGAATAAAAAACTAGAACAAGCATGTCAATTTCCTTCTTTTGTGCTAGAAATTAATCACTTAGGTGTATTCGGGAAGACAGATGCACCAAGAATTTTTTGGGCAGGAACAGCTTCACAACCTGTCTTACATCAAGTCCGAGAAAAGGTGTATTCCACTTGTCTTGAATCAGGGTTTAAACTGGAAACGCGACCATTCAAGCCTCATATTACACTGGCTAGAAAGTGGAACGATGAACAGCCTTTTCACCCAACTTTATTAGAAAAAGAGAATATCTTCAAAAATGAAAAGATTGTTTTTCAGGCTCAGAATATTGTTTTGTACAAGACTCATTTAGGGAAAGAACCAAAATATGAGGCAGTCGCAAAGTTCCCCTTACAAGACAAGAGTTGAACCATGTCTACAAGTTTGGTTGATTCTTTTTAGAGTTATGACATACATTTTAAAGAACAAATGAAATATTAAAGGCGGATCTTGATGATAGAGAGATATTTTATTGTGAACCCAAAAGCAAAAAATGGTCAATGCTTGAGGGTATGGGGAGAGGTAGAAAAACATCTACAAAAGCTGGGGATAGCTTACAAGGTCTATTTTACAGAATATGCAGGTCAGGCTACTCAAATTGCTTCAACCATTATCTCGGCGACAAGCAACCAATCCATTTTCATTGTAGTTGTTGGGGGAGATGGGACGCTGCATGAAGTGGCTAACGGGGTAGCAGGTCATCTTAACGTATCGCTTGGATTTATCCCGGGTGGCTCTGGAAATGACTTCTCAAGAGGTTTTGAAATTCCAAGAAGCCCGATTGAGGCACTTGAGACGATATTAAAGAAGCACGAGCTTAGAGTCATTGACACTGGAAGGGTTAGGACTAAGGAGTCAGAAGCCTATTTTGTCAATAATATGGGAGTTGGATTTGACGCCGCCATTTGCAAAAGTGCGAATCAATCGAAATTAAAAGCGAAACTTAATTCTGTTTCTCTAGGTGGATTGGTTTATGTATTGATTTTATTAAAACTGTTATTTACTTATAAATGTACAAAAATGACGATTTTCATAGATGGACAGAAAAGAGAGTTTGCAAATGTATGGTTTGCCACAATCGCAAATCAGGTTTATTTTGGCGGGGGGATGAAAATTGCTCCTCATGCACTCCCAATGGATGGAGAGCTCGATGTCATCGTTGTCCACAATTTATCAAGATGGAAGTTATTATTATTGTTTGCTTCGGTTTTTTGGGGAGGGCACACAAATTTCAAAGAGGTTCATTTTTATAAAGGGAAAAAGATCTCTATTCAAACGGAAAACCAAGTGGTTATCCATGCAGATGGGGAAGTAATTGGTACGACCCCAATCAATATTGAAGTAGTTGAGAATTCTCTTCATATTCTTGCAGGGAAATCTGAGGATTAGGCTAGGAGCTGAAAGAATAAAATGACCATTAATCGATTGTTTTTTGCATATTTGGATGAAAGTCAGCTGATCACAATCTTACTTCCATACTCTTATTATGATGGTCATTCATCATCTTTTCACTTAGCAGATGGAAACGGTAATACGCCCCTAGAGATACAAGAAAAGATTCACCTTGATGCATTCCTCAAATATGTTTGTTATAGTCCATTTCAGCCTAAAATTGGTCAATCCTATTCCATTATTGACCAATACGGTGGGAAAACAGATCTCCAGATAGGTGCGGTGATTCGAACATCGGAGTTTGATGAGTCCTTTTATTATGATGGCAGCGACTTAGGTGTCACGGTAATCGATAATAGAACGATGTTTAAAGTTTGGGCCCCAACTGCGTCACAAGTAAAGCTAGTGGTTTACGATAGACAGTATGAGAATCCAAAGTACTATCCGATGATGCGCGAGGAGAAAGGAGTATGGAGAATTGAGCTAGAAGAGAATTTAGACTCTTATCCCTACAGTTTTCTAGCGTGCATTAACCAAGAATGGCGGGAAGCGGTCGATCCTTATGCGAGAGCTGTCACGGTAAATGGGCAATATGGAGTGGTGGTCCATCTCGAACAAACCAAAATGTCTAAGCCGCAATTGCCAGAGTTTGTCCATCCTTGTGATGCGATAATTTATGAGACGCATATTCGTGATTTAAGTGCTCATCCTGCTAGTGGAGTAAACCGAAAAGGAACGTACTTGGGTGCAGCTGAAATTGGAACAACAAGCCCTTCAGGAAGGGTAACGGGATTATCTTATATAAAAGATTTAGGTGTTACACATATTGAATTTCTTCCTTTTCATGATTTTGAAGGAGTCGATGAACGATATCCCGATAAGGATTATAATTGGGGATACAATCCAGTGCATTTTAATGTGCCGGAAGGAAGTTATGCTTCCAATCCAGAAGATCCCTATCGAAGAATCATTGAATTAAAGGAGCTAATTGCGACTGTTCATGCACAAGGGCTTAGAGTGATCATGGATGCTGTGTACAATCATGTTTATGTTCGAGAAAATTCTCCTTTTGAAAAATTAGTGCCAGGTTACTATTTTCGGCATGGCCAAGATGGTCTACCTTCAAATGGCACAGGTGTTGGGAATGATTTTGCTTCAGAGAAGTTGATGGCTAGAAAATTTATCCTTGATTCCATTCGTTATTGGTTAACAGAATATCAAGTGGATGGTTTCCGATTTGATCTCATGGGCATTTTAGATATTCAAACCATGTTAGAAGTAAAAAGAGTCGCTCAGGAAATAGACCCTTCAGTTATTCTCATTGGTGAAGGTTGGGATTTAAATACACCAATCGAAGCTGGCAAGAAAGCAACCATTGGAAATCAAGCTATGCTTCCGTGTATTGGTCAATTTAATGATTGGTTTCGAGATTCAATAAAAGGAAGCACATTCAACCTATTTGACCGTGGGTATGCGCTCGGCAATGAACGGTATACAGAGGCGGCTAAGCAGGTTTTGGCTGGCAGTGTTGGGATCGACAATCGTAAAGTAGGTTTATTCTCAGAACCGAGACAGTCGGTGAATTATGTTGAATGTCATGATAACCATACTTTATGGGATAAGCTCGTGGCTTGTGAGGTGGATTTTCCGGAACGAAAACATCGTTTGGCCACATCACTTGTCCTCCTTGCCCAAGGGATTCCATTTATTCATAGTGGGCAGGAGTTTTTCCGGACAAAGAACGGCGTCGGAAATAGTTATAAATCACCGGATGAAATCAATTGGCTGGATTGGGAACGGCGGGACCAATTTATTGGTAATGTTGACTATATAAAAGGGCTGATTGCCATTCGAAAATCACATCGAGCTTTTCGATTACCTGATACTGTCTCCATTCGAAAACATGTTTCATATTTGTCTCTTCCTGCACCACTTTTAGGCTATTGTCTGCTAGAGGTGCAAGAATATGGAAAGTGGAAAGACATTTATGTATTAATCAACCCTACGGTCGAACAAGAAAATTTTCTATTACCAGAAGAAGGTGAGTGGAAAATTTTAGCTAACCACCTGTATACATCTGCAATTCCATTTGCAGAAATTCAAGGCAAAAGCGTTGATATAGAGCCATATTCACTTATGATTATCGTACGCTAACGGAATCAAGTTTTTTTTCTTATATGGATTTAATTTAGAATAACTGTATGGGGTACTTGACGTAGCAAGCAAATGGGGGCTAAAATTTACTAAGATAGCTATTGTACAATCTTATACCAATAGCTGTCTTTTTTAATTTATTATTACTTAACAAAATTTAAAATCTCGGCTTGAAGAGATTGTGACATAATTGAAGGTGAACAACTTTGGAAGATTTATTAGGACAAGATTGGGAGATTATTCCTGCAGGCGGTGCCACTGGGGCCGCTTATTTTGCCCAGCATGAGGAACAGCGCTTGTTTTTAAAACGGAATTCTTCTCCTTTTCTTGCGGTCTTATCTGCTGAAGGTATCGTCCCAAAGCTAGTATGGACAAAGCGGTTAGAAAATGGTGATGTTATTACAGCCCAACAATGGATGAATGGGAGAGCGCTCAAGTCCCATGATATGGGTGACAATAATGTCGCCAAATTATTAAAAAAAATTCATAGCTCTAAACCACTTCTCAACATGCTGACAAGACTTGGGAAAACTCCAATTCAGCCTGAGACCATCCTAAATCTTTTGAAAAAAGACTTAGACGGAGAGATTGCGGGTCTTCCGATTGTTGAGGCAGCACTAAATTTCTTAACAAATCAGGTTGAGAACATTGAGTATAATGAAACAGTTGTTTGTCATTGTGATGTCAATCATAACAACTGGTTGCTTACAGAAAACAACCAGTTGTACTTAATTGATTGGGATGGTGCCATAATTGGCGATCCTGCCATTGACTTAGGACTATTGCTTTACTCCTATATCCCTAAAGAAGGCTGGGAAGACTGGCTTGAACTTTATGGGGTCACTTTGACTGAGAACTTAGAACTACGTATGAAGTGGTACGTGATTGCCCAAGCGATTACCTTTATACAATGGCATAAGAATCAAAATCGGTTTGTTGAAATGGATAACTGGATTGATTTCTTAGATGCTGTTTCCATTTAAGAAAACTGCCCAATATCGTCAACCCAATTAGATAGATTCTCTTGATTCGTTGTGATATGCTGATCCAAGTCTGCCGAATACTTGCCATTCTGACTGTAATTGTAAACTTCCTGTAAAATAGGTTTTACGTTATTGTCAAGGTTTGTATTTGCCATTAATGATTTAACGAGTCTCTCCAATTGCTCGCATTCTGCAACAGAACCGCAACAATCTGTTTGCTGATTGGTTAGAATATCAGTCAGGAGATTCACTTGGTCTTGGTAACTCAGTGGCATCTTCATCACCCTTTCACTTTAGGTATGGAAAAAGGAATCCACATAAATAGTTTGTGGATTCCTTTTTTCTTTATACTTCCGTAAATAACGTTATTACGAAGAAGCTTTTATATGTTTAAGGTAATACTGTTTTCACGGTTAAGATTGCCCATTCACTCCGTTTTAGATTAAAGAACCTTGATGACATTGCTCACCGCTCGTCTTAGCGGAAGTAAATCTTGGAAATCAACCCTAGTTTGGCCATAAAGAACAACTAAGATGAGAAAAGGGTCTGATACTACGGGTTACAAAATATGATTAAGCTTGAAAAAGCCATTCCAGCATGATATGTTTTGAACGATATGAATTTTTCAGAGGTGTATGAATGAGATTAAGACATAAGCCTTGGGCGAAAGACAAGCTCTCGGAATATCCACAATATGTAATCCATGAGCCAGAGCAAAACCGTGAGAAGTGGCATGAAGTATTTGAGGTGGATCAACCACTTCATATCGAAATTGGGACTGGAAAAGGTCGTTTTATCACGGAAATGGCGAAAGCAAATCCTAATGTTAACTACATCGGTATTGAACTGCAACAAAGTGTTATTGTATCAGCACTTGACTTGATAATTGAAGCTGAGCTTCCAAATTGTAAGCTTATGAATGTTAATGCGGACGAACTAGAAAAATATTTTGCTCCTGGAGAAGTGAATCGCGTTTATTTGAATTTTTCTGATCCATGGCCAAAAACAAGACATGAAAAACGTCGGTTAACGTTTAAAAGTTTCTTATCAGTATATGAAAAAATTCTTGTACCAAAAGGTGAAATTCATTTTAAAACCGATAATCAAGGTTTATTTGAATATTCTTTAATGAGTTTTTCTCAGTACGGACTGCTTTTAAAATTCCTAAGTCTTGATTTACACAATAGTGATTTTGAAGGGAACATCATGACGGAATACGAGGAAAAATTTTCCTCTAAAGGGAACCGAATTTATCGTTGTGAAGTTCAATACCAAAATTAAGTTGTGGGACCTGCACAAATTGTGCAGGTTTTTTTTAGGCTCTTTTTTCAAACTTTGTTGCTTTTAGATATAAAGAGAAGAGGATTAGCTGTGTTTTCATTGGACGGAAACTTTAAATCAGGAGAAAAGGGCCAGTGGCTTAACCTACGCTAAAATAGCTTTTGGGACTTTTTTACAACAATCTTTACGAAAATAGCTTTTTTAACAAGTAGCAGGGATAAATTTAGGCTAGCCGCTGAGTTTGCAGTTATTCAAACCATCCTTCTTTTAAGACTCTTGCAAAAATGTTAGAATAAACTGAAAACTAAAAAGGGGGATGTGCATGGAGAAACTAGAATTGGCCGATATTACTTTGACATGGTTAAATGGAGGAGTTTCCCGTCTAGATGGTGGTGCCATGTTTGGGGTTGTACCAAAACCACTATGGTCGAGAAAGTATGAAGTAAATGAAAGTAACCAAATTGAACTGAGAGCTGATCCCATTTTAATTCAGACAGGCGGTAAAAATTATTTAGTGGAATCAGGCCTGGGGAATGGAAAATTGACGGATAAACAAAAGAGGAATTTTGGTGTGACGGAAGAATCAAGTGTAACTGAATCGTTAAAAACTCTAGGCCTATTGCCAGAGGATATTGATTATGTATTAATGACACATATGCACTATGATCATGCAAATGGTTTAACTGTAGAAAAAGGTGGTCAGTTTATCTCCGTTTTTCCAAACGCTACCATTGTTACGTCCAAAATTGAATGGGATGAGATGAGAAATCCAAACATCCGGTCGAAAGCCACTTATTGGCGCCAAAATTGGGAGCCTATTCAGGAACAAGTGGAAACTTTTGAAGAAGAGTGGAATCAAGGTCCGTTACGAATGGTGCACACAGGAGGACATAGTAATGGGCATTCCATTTTAATTATTGAAGCAGAGGAAGAAACGGTAGTACATATGGCTGACCTTATGGGAACACATGCACACCAGAATGTTCTATGGGTTATGGCTTATGATGACTATCCGATGGATTCAATCGCTGCAAAACAAAAATGGATGCAATATGCCAAAGAAAAAAATGCTTGGTTTACGTTTTATCATGATGCTGTATATCGAGCCATTAAACTCGATGAACAGGGTGAAATTTGTTCAAGTATTAAGCGGGAAAAGCACACGCTATCAACAAAATAATCAGCTGGGTATAGTATGAAACATATATGAATAGTTACCAAAGAAAAAGGCCTGCTTCTAGCAGGTCTTATGTAATGGCGCTCGTTTCAAGAATGGTCCCTGTTTTGGCGTCAGCTATAAACTCATATTGTTCAGACTGGCCAGAAAGATTTCGCGTAATCCCACCTTTATAAACTTGATGTTCAATGGGAAAACGAAAGTAAGTTTCAGTTGTCATATTAATCCAAGAACCTGTAATCGGGCCTTCTTTTTTAAATGCGTTCTTAACTTTTTCAAGAATTTGCTCAGGAGCAACATTCTCTTTTCTGGCAGTGGCCTCTTTTACAAGATAAGCACCAGCAACTCCTGTACTAACTCCTAGAAAAAAATATTTCCAGTTCATTACGTACCCCCTTTATCATTTCTTACCATTGTTTTAATCATATCAAAATTTAAATAGCCTTCAAAGAAATATTGAGTTGAATGACAAGTACTTAGGAGAGAATAATATTGGCATCCTATTTTAACTTTATGTAAAATACAATATGTACATAAATTCTTTAGAGAGACTAACTATTTATGAGGAGCTGCAAATATGAATGAACAGACATTAGCTTTATTTAAAACCTTAACCGAGCTTCCTGGAGCACCCGGTTTTGAACATTCTTTGCGTAAATTTATGAGGGAACAACTAACACCTTATAGTGATGAAATTGTGCAAGACAATTTAGGAAGTATCTTTGGCATAAAAAAAGGCGATGAAAAAGGTCCTACAATCATGGTTGCTGGCCATATGGACGAAGTAGGGTTTATGGTTACATCTATTACTAAAAATGGAATGATCCGTTTCCAAACACTTGGTGGTTGGTGGAGCCAGGTTTTACTTGCACAGCGTGTCCAAATTATTACGGATCAAGGTCCAGTTACTGGAGTTATAGGTTCAATCCCACCTCACTTGTTGGATGATGCGAAACGCAATAAGCCAATGGACATTAAAGATATGCTAATTGACATTGGTGCTGATGATAAAGAAGATGCCCTTCGAATTGGGATTAAGCCTGGACAGCAAATCGTCCCTATTTGCCCGTTTACACCAATGGCGAATGAGAAAAAGATTCTTGCGAAGGCATGGGATAATCGTTATGGATGCGGTCTATCTATTGAATTACTTAAAGAATTAAAAGATGAAAAGTTACCAAATAACCTCTATTCAGGTGCGACGGTACAGGAAGAGGTTGGTTTGAGAGGGGCTCAAACAGCCTCAAACTTAATCGACCCTGATCTCTTCTTTGCCCTAGATGCAAGCCCAGCCAATGATATGACAGGTGATAAAAATGAGTTTGGGCAATTAGGACAAGGAGCTCTTTTAAGAATACTTGACCGTTCTATGGTAACGCATCGAGGAATGAGGGAATTTATCCTAGATACTGCGGAGAGTCACAAAATCCCATATCAATATTTTGTTTCCCAAGGTGGGACAGATGCAGGCCGAGTTCATATCTCTAACCAGGGTGTGCCAAGTGCCGTCATAGGGATTTGCTCTCGTTATATTCATACACATGCTTCCATTGTACACGTTGACGATTATGCTGCTGCGAAAGAACTATTAGTCAAACTTGTAAAAGCGTGTGATAAAACGACTGTGGAAACCATTAAACAAAATAGTTAAGAGGTGAGAGGCAGGCTATCTGCCTCTTTTTGCTGAATTTTGGGAGGTAGTATGATGATTGTAAGTATCGGTTCAAAAAATCCGGCGAAAATCGCTGCGGTTCAATCGGTCTTCCAGGACCAACTATATGAAATCAAAGCTGTTGAAACAGAATCAGGTGTCAGAGCACAACCGCTTACAGACGAGGAGACGATAAAAGGAGCGATCAATCGGGCAATTTCTGCTGCTCATGCAACAAAAGCAGATATAGGGATTGGGCTGGAAGGAGGCGTTCAGCAAACTGAGTATGGCTTGGTTTTATGTAATTGGGGAGCACTAAAAGGAAAAGACATGGATCCAATCATTGCTGGTGGAGCTCGAATCCCTTTGCCAAATGAAATTGCTGAACGCCTAATGGCTGGAGAAGAATTAGGCCCAGTCATGGATGAATACGCAAAAAAACAAAATGTCCGTAAAAAAGAAGGCGCTATAGGGATTTTTACAAATGGACGTTTGAATCGTGATGAAATGTTCACTCATGTGGTGAAACTATTAGTAGGCCAATTTGAATATAAACTCAATCATGGTAAATAAAATTTGCGCTTTATTAAATATTCGACAATATTCATCATATTTCTGCAAAAAGGGGTTGTCACTAATTCTAAAGTAGCGGTATGATATAAAGGCCTCCATCAGTGGAGAAGCCATTGATGGTAAAGCGTATAATTAAAAGCAGAGCCTGACGGACTTTTCTATAAAGCCCATCCCTCTAAGAAACATATTTATTCTCAGACCTTTACAGGAAGTTGTCCTCACCCACACCTTCTTTGTCTCAGAAATTTAAGGGAGAGGCTGACTTCGTTATGTGTGGGATCAAGGATTTGCTGTCCTGAATAAAGGAGGTTCACGAAATGCGGTTAGTTGCCTTAAAAGCATTACTTATTTTTGGTTCGATATTCTTTTTAGGTGCTTGTTCTGCCTCCTTTGAGGAAGTGGTGGTTGAAACAACTGAGGCTGTAGAGACAGAACTTGTTCAAGAAACTAAAGAAGTAAATGAAAGCAATAAAGATATAGAGTACCGTTTGCCTTTTGGGGTTGAAAAGCAAGAGGAAACCGAAAATAACATTATCTTAAAAAATGGATCTCGTACGTATATCTTATTTTATAATCAGTATGAAGATCGCAATAGTAAAGTTGTTTATGAATCGACTCTCGAACAGAATGAGGAATGGGATGTAAAGGAAGTATTTGAAAAAGACGGGGAATTTGGGTATCTGTTAGTCAAAATCCTAGATGAAGATAAAGAGGTTTATCAGATTGTTGCTGGTGTTGGTGGCGTTAAGTTAACAACAGAGTCCAATAGCCTAAAGTCTGATGCGGTTACTATGATGGAAATTGCAAATTCTGTTCAGGTAAAATAGAGAACGTCATCTTAGTGATGGCGTTTTTTTTTTTTTTTTTGCTTTTCGCCCCTGAACGAACCACTTCCGCTTTTTTTATTTTTCTGCTGCAGTGGCTAGGGGCTCGGGACATAAGCCAATCCGTCAAGAAGGTTAAAAAGCAACCTTCTAGCCGGCTCGTCTTATGCCTGTCGCCCCTATACGAGCCACTTCCGCTTTTCTATCAGTCAGCTTATTTTCTTTTTTTGTTGTGGGAGTTTAAAATAGAGACAAATTGCTATTTGTTGATTGGAGGACGAGACGGTGAAAAAGTTAGAATCCGTAGAACAATTTGATTCAATGAAAAATAACGGTAAACATATATTTATGTTCTCTGCAGATTGGTGTCCTGATTGTAGGTTTATTGACCCAATTTTGCCTGAGGTTGAGGCAAAATTTGCAGACTATGAATTTATTTATGTTGATCGTGATGAATTTATTGATTTATGTGCAAGTATGGATGTATTCGGAATTCCTAGTTTCCTTGCTTTTGAAAATGGGAAAGAACTTGGTCGCTTTGTAAGCAAAGATCGAAAAACAAAAGAACAAATAGAGGAATTTATTGGAGGCCTGGCCTAGAAAATGGATAGTAAGAAAATGAAAAAGTTGCTTGAGGAAAAACTCAAGCATCCAGACCGTAAAATTACCTTCGACCGTGAGAAAGACACGCTCCGAATTGAGCAAAAGGAAACTGGTCGTGGAATCACGATTACTTTGCCTGGAATCATTGCTAAATGGAACGAACAAAAGGAAAAGGCCATTGATGAAACGGTGTACTATGTCGTTGAAGGTCTTAATGCGATGGAGGATCAAGCGCAATTATCTGGCCATGAAAAAAATATTTTTCCTGTTATTCGTTCAACCTCTTTTCCAGCGGAGGCTGAGGAGGGTGTTCCATTCTTTTATGATGACCATACTGCAGAAACTCGAATTTATTATGCATTGGATATGGGGAAAACTTACCGGCTTATTGATAAAAATTTAATAAAAAAAGAAGGCTGGGAAGAAAGTCAAATCAGAGAGACGGCCTTATTCAATCTGCGTTCTTTGTCCACAGAATTTAAAAAGGATGCAGTGGCTGGAAATTACTTTTATTTTCTAAATTCTAATGATGGTTATGATGCGAGTCGTATTTTAAATGACCGATTATTGACTGAGATGAAGGAGAAAATTGAAGGTGATTTTGCAATAGCTGTGCCACATCAGGATGTTTTGATTGTTGCAGATATCCGAAATAACACAGGGTATGACGTACTTGCACAAATGACGATGAGCTTTTTTGCAAGTGGCAGAGTACCAATTACAGCTTTATCTTTCCTCTATGAAGATGGGGAACTTGAACCAATTTTCATATTGGGTAAAAATAAACAAACATAATATTCTATATTAAGAATAAACGAAAAAGCCCTGTACAGAGGGCTTTTTCGTTTGTTCGCGTTATTTTTAAAACTGAATAATACGACCTATTCTAGTAAGTTTCACTCGAAAATTAATCAATAACTGTTAAAATAGGAATGATATATGGATTAAGAAAGAGTGATAATGTGAGTTGGATTAAAAGGCTTTTGCAAATGTTTAGTGGAGAAGAAGAGAATGAACCAAACCAACAAGACGACCACCAGTCAAATACCAACAGGAGCAAACAGCGCCCGTTAGTGGAATCAGACACAAAAGAATATAAAAAAGAAGTAGAAACACGGGTTTTATACAAATACCCAAAAGGTCAGTTTAAATTTCCACTCATCCCTGATCCTGTAAATGAAAAGAGGAATGAACCGCGAAGAAAAAGGGAAGAAGCTCCGATTATGGAGGAGCAAAAATTCCAAGCAGAAGAACAAAAAAGAAGACCAATAGAAAAACCAATAGAAAAACCCATTCAAAAATCTAAGCCAAAACCCACAATGTCGAGTGCAAAGGTTTCTAGTATTCCTCATAAGGGAAGTCGTCAGCCGTTTCGGCCGACGGAAACGCCATCGCCCATCTTTGCGTTTAATAATCGACCAAAACCAACAGGTGAGGTTGAGTATGAATTGAAAGGTTTTAATAAGGGTGATTCCGATGGAGAAAAAACCAAGGAAAACGATGTAATTGGAATTAAGGGAAGTGAATTGGACTTTCTAAATCGCATCAATAAACAAAAAACGAATGAAAATGTTTCCCGAGAGAACAACAAAAGAGAACCATTCCTTTCCAAAGCCCAAGAAGAAGAAGTCCAAGGGGATTATGTTCTAGAAGAACAAATTCAGGAAGAGCATGTTCAAGAAGTGCAAGCACAAGAAGAACAAGTTCAGGAAGAGCATGTTCAAGAAGTGCAAGCACAAGAAGAACAAGTTCAGGAAGAGCAAGTTCAAGAAGTGCAAGCACAAGAAGAACAAGTTCAGGAAGAGCAAGTTCAAGAAGTGCAAGCACAAGAAGAACAAGTTCAGGAAGAGCATGTTCAAGAAGTGCAAGCACAAGAAGAACAAGTTCAGGAAGAGCAAGTTCAAGAAGAGCAAGCTCAAGAAGAACATATTCAGGAAGAGCAAGTTCAAGAAGAGCAAGCACAAGAAGAGCAAGCACAAGAAGAACAAGTTCAGGAAGAGCAAGCTCAAGAAGTGCAAGCACAAGAAGAACAAGTTCAGGAAGAACATACTCAAGAAACCTTTGTTTCCGCAATAAAGGGGCAAAACTTTGGCAACACAGAGCAATTGAAATCTGAAGCCGAAGAGATAATGGAGCATGTGGAGCCTAATAGGAGAGAATCCGAAACTCCCGATGTGGTGGAGAGTGACATTGTCAGTTTTGAGACAGAGTCGAGCACAGCGCTAGATTTAGACTCTGACACAAGTACACAATCGATTACGGAAAAACACGATGAGGTTATAGAAACATCTATACCTTCGGAAAATGAAGAACAAGCGATCGATGAGAATGAAGCGCTAAAAGAGGCAATGGAGACTGTGCCTGTTGCTGCTACAATGGAAAAAGCTGAAAAGCCGAAACGAAAGCAACTTCCATTTAATGTGTTGATGTTAAAACAAGATAAGCGGAAAATGGAGGAGCGGAGGAAAATAGGAGCCGCGACTACAACTAGACTGAACACAGCGGACTCTATTCAAACCAAATACTCAAATAAAGCAAATGAAGAAAATCAGATAGAAATGGAACCTAGTCGACAAATAGATTCAAAAGATCATTCACTCGAAGAGACTAGTAATGTCATTTCAATTATTGAAAAAGAGAGTACAACTGAATCTCAAGAACAAAATATACTGCTTGATGCAAAGCATGGTATGGATTTGAAGGACACAAAACCAGAGGTAAATTCGAAGGGTGTACCTGGAGAGGCTACTGCATATCAATTTCCACCACTTGAACTGTTACAGCCGCCGGTTCGATATGAAACAAATGACGAATGGTTAGAAAAACAACAGCAAATTTTGAATGAAACCTTAATAAACTTTAATGTTGGCGCAAAAGTGGTAAATGTTACCCAAGGTCCGGCTGTTACTCGTTTTGAGGTGCAACCTGAACCTGGAGTAAAGGTAAACAAAATTACGAATCTATCCGATGATATTAAATTAAGCCTAGCGGCAAAAGACATCAGGATGGAGGCTCCGATTCCAGGAAAACATACCATTGGGATTGAGGTACCAAATGCAGTAAGCCGGCCTGTGCTAATCAGTGAGATTCTTTCAATTGAAGGATTTAATGAAAATAAATCCCC
>Ga0182742_1003106_pt1 | contig 16861 bp, 13 predicted proteins | sample eDN5th37CBELigMG_FD_128880 | JGI IMG/M metagenome (GOLD analysis project Ga0182742, IMG submission 128880) | Enriched Miracle-Growth compost microbial communities from Emeryville, California, USA - eDNA 5th pass 37_C BE-Lig MG (version 2)... ...
ATCGGTTTCCCTCCAGCGTCCGGCCGTCCTCGCAGAGAACATCTCCGGTGCTGTTCACTGTCTCCACCCGGATCATGCCCGTCCGGGCGCTATCGGCCAGCATCGCGTCGCAGGCGTTCATGACGAGGTTCAGGACGGCTGCGTCAAGACGGGAGGCGTCGACGCGACACCGGGACAGGTCGGGCGCCAGCTCCAGCACGAGCCTGGCCCGGGACGCGACGGCGGTCCGGAGCAGTGGCGCCATCGCGGAGAGGACGGCGTTGACGTCGACCTCGCGCATCGGGTCGTCCTGCCGCCGCACCACGCTGAGAAGCTGTGCAACGAGACCGCGGCCCCGCGCCACCGCGTCCAGCCCATTACGGACGATCATTGCCGCGCGCTCGTCTCCGCCCGTGCGCCGGCCCAGCAGTTCGAGCGCAGCACCCATTGCCGTGAGCAGGTTGTTGAAGTCGTGCGCGACGCCGCTGGTGAGGCGTCCCAACACCTCGAGCTTTGCCGCCTCCGCGGCGCCGACGCGTGCCGCCGCCTCGTGACGGGCGTAGCGCATCGCGAGCCACACCAGCAGGCCGGAGAGCAGGAGGGCGGAGGCCGTCGCCGCAGCCGCCGCAACGGCGCTTTGGCGCCAGGGCGCGAGCACGCGTTCCTCGGCCAGACCCACGAGGACCACGAGCGGGGCACCCGGCAAGGCCCGATAGCCGAAGATCCGCCGCACGCCATCAATCGCACTGGTGCCGTCGAAGCTCCCGGCATCGCCCCGCGCCAGGGCCTGCTCCAGCATGCTCAATCCTGAGGGAACCAACGACTGTCCGATCCGGCTCTGGACCGCCCGAGGCTGCCGCGCGACGAGAATGCCATCGCGGGTCGCCAGGGTGATCACGTCGGCGGCCCCGAGGCCCAAGTCCCCGTAGAAGCGCTCGAAGTACTGGACCTCCACGGCGGCCACGGCGACGCCAGCGAAGCCGCCCTGCGGCACCTCGAGCCGCCGTGACAGGCTGACGAACCAGGTGCCGACCGAGCGGCTGACCACCGGGCGGCCGACGAACAAGCCGACATTCGGGTCTTCCGCATGGGCCTGGAAGTAATCGCGGTCGGCGAGGTTGCGCCGTGGCGTGTCAGGGTCGCTGTCCTGGACGAGGAAGCCGTCGGGGCCGATCACGAACAGCGCCCGCACCGCCGGAAGGCTCCCGACCAGGCGGCGCAGGCCAGCCTCGAAGGCGGGGTCGTGCTCACCCGGGGCGGGCTCGCGTTTCAGGCTCTCGACGACCCCGATCAGCGCGAGGTCGGCGGCCTGGAGCAGGTTGCCGGTCTGCTCCTCCAGGACCCGCACCAGCGTCACGGCCTCGCGCCGGGCCGCATCGAGGCGGCGCTCGCGGTCCTCGTGAACGCTGAAGGCGACGAGGGCGATTACGAGCGCACAGACGGTGGTGACGATCAACAGGAGGACGTGACGGGGCGGAACGCCAGCGGGTCCGTGCAGCCGTCCCCGGCGGAGACCGGTCCCGTGAGGGGCACCCGTGGTCCCGGCGGTCGAGAGGTCCGTTGGATGATCGCTACCGTCCATGGTCCTCCGCTTCCTGCGATGCCGTGCCGGTACGACGGGGTGGGGCCCAGCCCGAATCGGAGAGAAAAGTCTTAGCCACATCTCCCGCTATGAAAAGACGAATCAGCTGTCCGGCGTCCCCGGGTATTAGGGACGTTCACGAGTTGATGAGGACAGGCCGACGCAAGGGCCGGGCGGTGGCACCCATTCTTGCACCCCTCTCTCGCGCCTTTATAAAGGTATGAACCTTTGTGACCTTCGAAGGATCACCCTGCCGTGCCTGCCAAGTTCGTTCGCAGCGTATCCCTCACCCGGGAACTGACAGCGCTCATCGATGAGAAGATCGCCACCGGCCACTACCGCAGCGCCAGCGAGGTCGTCCGCGCCGCCCTGCGCCTGCTGGCCGAGCGGAATCACCGCACCACAGCCGGTCACGATCGGTCGAGGCACGACAGTCCCGATGGATAGGATGTCACCTTCACTATCCGCCGCCTTTCCTGGCGGCGGCGCCATGGGCGCGCTGATCGAGGCCTTCGATTGGGCTCAAACCCCACTGGGACCGATTTCCCGTTGGCCGCAGGGCCTGATCTCCGCCGTCGGTCTCATGCTGCCCGCCGAGGCGCAGATCGCATTGTTCTGGGGAGCGGACCTGATCGCGCTCTACAACGATGCCTATGTGCAGGTCATCGGCGACAAGCATCCCTGGGCGCTCGGACGCCCGGCGCGTGAATTCTGGAGCGAGATCTGGGACGAGTTGGAACCGCTGCTCCAGAGGGTGCTGCGCACGGGCGAGACCGTCTCGGCCACGGACCGCCCCTTCCGCCTCGAACGACGCGGCTTTCCCGAACAGGCTTATTTCGACATCTCCTATTCGGCGGTTCGCGACGGGGCCGGTGCGGTGGCAGGCGTGCTGTGCATCGTCTGCGAGACGACCGAGCGCATCCTGGCGCAGAAGGCGCTAGCGAAGGCACAGGAGCGCCTGTCCCATGCCCTCGATGCGTCGGGAATGATCGGCACCTTCGACTGGCGCATCCCGTCCGACCGGCTCTATGCGGATGCGCGGTTCGCGGCGATGTTCTCGGTCGAGCCCGAGATGGGCGAGAAGGGCACGTCGATCTCCGAATACTATGCAGGCATGCATCCCGACGATCGCGACCGGATCCGCAGGGCGGTCGATCGGGCCATCACCAGCGGCGAGAAATACGTCGAGGAGTGCCGTCTCCTGCGCCCGGACGGGTCGATCCGCTGGGTCGAGGCCCGTGCCCAATGCGTCTACGGCGCCGCCGGCCGACCGGTACGGTTCGCCGGCGCCGTGGTCGACATCACCGAGCGCAGGCAGGCCGAGGAAGTCGAGCGCGGGCTGGCGGCGATCATCGCGTCGTCGGACGACGCCATCATCGGCAAGGACCTGGATGGCATCGTCACGAGTTGGAACAGGGGAGCGGAACGGCTCTTCGGCTACAGAGCCGAGGAGATGGTGGGGCAGTCGATTGCCATCCTGATCCCGGACGACCGCCAGGACGAGGAGGCTGCAATCCTCGCGCGCCTGCGCCGCGGCGAGCGCGTCGAGAACTTCGAGACCGTTCGCCGGCGCAAGGATGGCAGCCCGGTCGAGGTGTCGCTGACGGCATCGCCCGTGAAGGACGCGCAGGGAGAAATCGTCGGTGCCTCGAAGATCGCGCGGGACATCACCGAACGCAGGCGGGCCGAGCGCCTGCAACAGACCCTGATGCATGAACTGAACCATCGGGTGAAGAACACCCTGGCGACCGTGCAAGCCATCGCGCGCCAGAGCTTCCGCAGCAGCGCGGTGGGCAGCCAGGAGCGCGACACGTTCGAGGCGCGCCTGCAAGCGATGTCCCGCGCCCACGACCTGCTCACCCGGGAGAGCTGGGACGGAACCGACATGGCGGCGGTGGTCGGCGAGGTGCTTGCCCCTTACCAAGGCGAACGCTTCCAGATCGGCGGGCCGGACCTGCGATTGACGCCCAGGATGGCCTTGGCCCTGACCCTGGCGCTGCACGAGCTGGCTACCAATGCCGCCAAGTACGGCGCGCTTTCCGTCCCGACCGGACAGGTGGCGATCACATGGACCGTCACGCCCGGCGATTCGCCAAATCTCACGTTGCGCTGGCAGGAAAGCGGTGGTCCTCCGGTGGTGCCGCCGAAGGAAAAGGGGTTCGGGTCGCGGCTAATCGAGCGCAGTCTGGCGCTGGAGCTCGGAGGTGAAGTTCACATCAGCTATGAACCCCGCGGAGTCGTCTGCGACGTCAGCGCACCCGTATAAGGGGAGATCGTCAACCAGGCGTCGGACCGAACATGCGGTCATAGCGAGTAGAGGTCCAAGGCGCCGCTGAACCGGGTGCGGTACTGCTCGAGCCGACGCTCTTCCTTCTCGTCCGCAGCCCGCTCAACGAAAGGCGCATAATTGATGATGTTGAGCGCCTTCAGCACCGGTGCCATGTCACGGACCTCCTTCTCGCTGATCCCGTAGCCGCCGAGGAACGCCTGCTTGGCATCAATCGAGAGATCGTGCAGCGCCAGCGAGAGATCCCAGTAGGGCGCCACGTTCGAGGAGCAGAACTCCCAGTCGATCACCGCCGTGATCTTGCTCTCCTGATCCACCATCACGTTCTTGAGGCGCATGTCGCCGTGATTGAGCACCGTATCGGCCTCCAGCTCCTCGATCTTCTTCAAAGTGGTGTGCAGGTTCTTGAGCTGAGGCTTGGACAGCATTTTGTTGGCTTCGAGAACCTTCAGCCGCTGCTCGATGTTGAGCTCGCGCTTGAGATACTCACCCCAGGTCTCCTTGCGCGAGAGCTGGTTGCCTGACCAGTCGAAGGTATGGCCGAACCCGCTGGTCGGAACGGTATGGATCAAGGCAGTCAGGCGCCCCATCTCGCGCAGAACCGCCATCCGCTCCGAATGGTGCGTCGCCTCGTTCCCCTCCACCTTGCGAGAGATCATGTACGGGATCGGGACCACGTCGGCGCCGACCTCCAGCACGTCCGGTACGGGGACGCCGACCTCGCGGGCCTGGGCCATGGCCCACTGCTCCTTGAGGTATTCCTTGACCTTGGCCGGCTGCGGGCTCATCCGGACGATGAAATCGCCTTCGGCGTGATTGGCTTCGTAGACGAAGTTGGTGATGCCCCCGCCCAGGGGTCTGACCCGTTTGGGCTTGGCCCCGAAATGGTGGGTGATGATCGCCCGGGCCATGGCCCGCGCCTGGCGCTCGCTGACAGTCGGCGGCTCCAGCATGGTATCGTTCAACGGGCATCTCCATGCAGCAGATCGGCAAGTCGGGTGAACAGATCGCCGAGTTCCAGGGAATTGCGCACCTTCACGGTTCCCGTCAGGCCCTTGTATTCAAGGTCGAGCTCCCCGACATGGACTGCCAGACCGACACCCTTGAGAAAGCTGTCCATCGGAGTGTCGCCCGCACCTACGGCATGCTCGAGATCGAATCCGAGCCGCCTGGCCAGCGCCTCCATGCCGGAGAGCTTGTCGACGTACTGATGCGTGACAAAGTTGGAGCGCTTGGCGTGTTGGTAGGCCATGAGCCGGTCCTCATCCGCGTTGATCAGGAGAAAGATCATGCAGATGTCCTGCGCATGCAGCTCCTTCCTCAGCCCCTCGACCGGAGAGGATATGACGTGCGTGGCGCTGAGATACTTGGCTTGCACCTCGCGCACCTTGTCCGGCGCGGGGGTCCAGATGAGCTCTCCCTGGGTCCAGTCGCGGGGGTAGTAGAACAGGACGAGGTCGTCGATACCACCAGCGACGAGACCTTCGACCCCGACCAGCACCTCGTCGATCTCGGTCGCCGTCAGGGGGAAGGCCTCGATCTCCTCGAATGTGATCTCTCCTTCGCGCCGCTCGACGAGATGGCCGGTGATCCCGCCATTGAGGGAGACCAGCGGCAGAGGGGCATCGGAGATCGCGTACCATTCCCGCCCGAAGGTTCGGATGACGTTCAAGGGAAAGCGCAGCGAGTTCAGGATGACAGGTCTGCCATGGTCGCGCAGGCGCTTGAGGCTATGGGAGACCGCATCGGGGATGATAATGCTTCCCTCGAATTCATGCACAGCCGTGCCGTCCAGGTCGGTGACGATCACCCCCTGCTGCCCGAAGCGAGAAGTCTCGACGAAGTGCCGTAGGGATTGTTCCAGCGGCACTGGTGCGATGGTTGTCATCCTGGCTTCCGGAGATCCGGTGGAAGGGGAACCTTGGCGGTTAACGTTTGAAGCCCGACTTCGTTCGCTGCGTGTCCGGTTCTGTCTCGAGGGGTACAGCGCCTGTTCGGTGACCGGAGCGGACTTACCCGGCGCGACCTGGGAGCAGTCCCGAGCACAGATGGGAAGGCCGAAGCCTTGAACCGGATGGCTCAAGGCTTCGGGTAGAGCAACGTGGTCCTACCGGGAGGCTTTGTAGAGCTTGGTGGCGATCTCGAACATCTCCTCGGGCGCATAGTCCGGCGCGAAGGCCGACGGAACCCCAGTAAGCTGGTGGATCTTGCCGCCCTCCGGCATGCCATCGACGACGGTGAGCTCGCCCGGCGGGTCGTCGGGCAGCGCCACCTCGCCATTGCCCCAGATGCCGGCCATTTCCTTGTAGTCATTCGGACTGAAGGTGTAGAGGCGACGGTGCGAACCCTCTTCGAGGTATTTCTGGCATTCCGGGATGTTGCCGAGCGGGATGTTCGGCGTCGGCAGCAACTTCTCGATCTCGACGCCTGTGATCTTCTTCAGGGCCAGCGCATAGGCATGGGCGTGAACCGAGCCGCGCACGAGAAGATAGCCACAGACCTCCCGGCCAGTCGGGTCGGTCAAGGTTTCGTAGACCCGCAGCTTGTGGAGCCTTGCGCCGCATTCCAGATGGAAGTTGTGCAGGAGGTCGAGCACCACGTTACCCGTCGTGGTGATGAAATCGTTGTTCCAGGAATGCCCATTGCTGTTGACCGGCATGGCACCGCCGCCACCGGAGAGGAAGGCCGCGGCCAGTCGGATGTCCTTCATATCCTCGAAGGGCGCGCCCGAAATGTCGGCACCGCCCGCCTCGTCGTCATTGGCATCGTCGGGGCCATTGTTGAGCATGGCGACGCCGTTGCTGACCAGTTCCACGTGGCCGAGCTCTTCCGCCGTAATGGCGGCCACCAGGCTGTAGAAGGGGCGCAGCTTGCTCTTGCTGCGGAAGTTGAAGCTCTGGAACATATAGTTGCCGAGCGTGGACATCTCGCCGTATTTGCCACCGAGGAGTTCCTGGAGGGCAGCAGCGGCGTTCGGGTCCTGCCGCTTGGGCGCGGGCAACTCGACTTGCAGTTTATCGACACGCAAGAACATCGGACACCTCCATTGTTGGGGTAACCGGTGCCAACGGAACAGTAACCGTGAGGTTCCAGACGCGGCGTATCGGCTCTTGCGGAGCCCGCGTTCAAGGGATGAAGCGGCGAGTGCCGCGATCCCTCCGGCTACCGCTCCAATTCAGCGGGTCCGAACAGTTCGTCGATATCGGCCGCATGTTTCCGGGCTGCAATTAGGGGAGCTTTATCTCTTTGCTCATCAGTCTTGCTATTGACTTGGAAGGCCCCGTCTCAAGTCACCCGGAAGGATTGTCTGTTACGGGACGACATGATAATCAGCTAGTGTTCTTCAAACTTTCAATGAACCTTGGAGCTGTGGCATGGGAGCCGAACCCTCGTCAGATAGGTAAGCCGCAACAACGTTTTCCTTGTTGTTGCGGCGTCTGTCGAACCGATCCCAGCCCATCCTGATAGGCAGACCGCCGCCGAATGTTCCTCATTTGAGCGGATGCTTCATCATGTCTCCAAAGCCCCCCGTGTGGGCCCATTCCCTGCCAACAGCCCTGCTGCTGATGGCCCCCTTCGACGTCCTCGCCTCGCTGGCGATGGACATCTATCTCCCCATCGTTCCGGCCATGCCTGGCATTCTCGGCACCAGCGCGGCTATCGTCCAGCTCACGCTGAGCCTCTACATGGTAATGCTCGGCCTCGGCCAGATCGTCTTCGGGCCGATCTCCGATCGCATCGGACGGCGACCCGTTCTGGTCACCGGCGCGCTCCTGTTTGCAGCGGCATCATTCTGCCTGGCGGCATCCTCGGCTGCGGTTCCCTTTGTCGCCCTCCGCTTCCTGCAAGCGGTGGGGGCCTCCGCCGCAATGGTGGCCACCTTTGCGACAGTCCGAGACGTGTATGCCGACCGCCCGGAAAGCGTGGTCATCTACAGCCTGTTCAGCTCCATATTGGCCATCGTCCCAGCGGTAGGGCCAATCGCCGGGGCGATGCTCGCGGACAGCTTCGGGTGGCGCTCGATCTTCGTGTCACTGGGTGTTCTTGCCGTTCTCGCGGTCCTGCATGCTCTGCTCCGCTGGCATGAGACCCGGCCGATAAGGACCGCCGTGTCACGACGCTCGTTCCTGCCCGTCCTCCGAAACGGTGCGTTCTGGACCTATACGCTCGGGTTCAGTGCCGCCATGGGGACGTTCTTCGTGTTCTTCTCAACCGCTCCCCGAGTCCTCATCGACCGGGCCGGATACTCCGAGTTGGAATTCAGCCTCGCCTTCGCGACGGCGGCGGCCGTGATGATCATCACGACACGCTCTGCCAAGCGGTTCGTTGCCCGGTGGGGAAACTCCGGCAGTCTTGCGCGCGGCATGGCGATGCTGCTCCTGGGCGCAAGTCTCCTGAGCGTCGGGCAGGTGTTCGGGGCCCCATCCCTTGGGACATTCATCGTCCCTATGTGGGTCATGGCCGTCGGTATCGTCTTCACCGTATCGGTGACGGCGAACGGCGCCCTGGAGAAGTTCGGGGACATCGCCGGATCGGCGGTGGCGCTTCATTTCTGCATGCAGAGCGTCATCGTCAGCATTGGCGGAACGCTGGCGGTAATCGGGTTGCAGGGCGACACCGCGTGGCCGCTCGTAGCCTTTTCCTCGATCATGGCCGTCGTCGTCCTGATCGCGCTGGGATGGCTACATTCCCGAGACCGTCTGCGGACGCGTTCCAACGTGTAGTCGGGCGTCACGCCCGACTACACCGCCTCCGCCGAGACTAGGACCCCCTAGACAATCGCCATCAGTGAAGATGATGATTTGTGTGGTTGTCTCATCTATTGATTGACGAAGTCGGATCGCCCTCGAAGAGCCGAGACGGGACCGAGCAAAAGGCCTTCATGGTGTTTGGCTGTGAGGAGCTCGATCGGTTGTGGACCATACTCCCAGTAACATATCGACTGCCACGGTTAACTGTTGGTTAGCTTTGTCAGGGCAGTCTGAGACTGAAGGTTGAAGGAGCCTCACGATGCGTATCGTCAAGAACTCGCTTGTCCTGCTTGTGTCGGCTTCTGTGCTTGGTCCATTCTTCGTTATGTCGGCATATGCAACGACGATCTTGGCATCAGCCTTCGTTGGTCGCTGAGGACTGACCCGGCCACGTTGAAAACCCGAACCGCCCCACAGAACAGAAACCCTTTCAGCTGTCGTTCTTGAGGCGTGCTGTACCACATCGTTCGGCAAACGCAGGATTGTCTTCGAATCCGAAGGCAATTTGTCGGTCGTGGCGGGTAAAGGAGGATAGTCACTCACCCGCACGGCTTTGCGCAGGAAGCGACGCGTCGCTCCGGTAACATGCCAGCGAGACAGCATGGAGACAATCAACAGACCGTGCTTGTCGACTACGCGGAACAGGTACTTCCAGCGTCCGCCAACCTGCACGTAGGTCTCGCCCACTCTCCAGAAACTTGAACGAAGCCCCCGGTATGGTCGCGCCCGCTCCTCAGGTCCCGGGGCATAGTGCTGCATCCATCGGAGATCGCGCCTGGACTGACACTGCGCTTGGACATCATGTCAGCCAGGTCGCGATAGCTGATCCTATACTTGCAAGACCAGCGCACGCACAGCAGGATGATCTCAACCGGGACGCGACGGCGCTTGAACGGAGACACGGGAGCGGACTTTTGATGAGCCGATCCTCCCTATACAGCCGAGGTGAATGCGACCGTTCCCGCTCATGCTGCTCTATCTTAAGAAAACCCTTGGATGTTCATGATCTCTGCGGACTGGAGGCCAATTGCATTGACGTCGCCTCCCACATCGATGGTGCCACCGTTGAGGGCGTTGAGCAGCACAAGAGTGTTCTGGACTTGTGTGATCTGGTTCATAATATTGAAGTTTACATCGAGGTCCTCGATTGCGAAGACGATGATCGGCGAGGAGCCTCCCGCATGGCCCAGGCTGTTGGACAGATGCCCAAATAGCACTGCTTCGAATCCACCCGCTTCGCCCCAGGCAGAGGCATCCCATCCAAGGAACCCGCTCTCATGCGGCTGCATCGAGGCGTTATGAGGGACGCTCGCATCGAGGTCCCCATGACCCAGGTCATGCCTGGCATTGTGCCCTGGCGGGTCATTCCAATCCCTATCGCCACGGCCAGGACGCCAGCGCTCGTAAGGTTCGTGGTCTTGATAGGAAGTGTAGTGATGGCGAGGACTGCCGGAATGCTCCTCAAAGCAGTTGTCGTTCGGCCTCCCCCAGGATCCATGCCAATTGTGGTCGCGCATCGAGCTCTCCTCAACTGCTGCCCAGTTGGTCGATCAAGCTGATCGCCCAGCTGAAATCGGGCACGTCGTGTCGGATGTACACCCACGCTTGGCCGCAGACAGTGATCTGCGTCACATTTGGCTGCCTTCCCCTTGGTGTTTCTTGGTCCTGGCTGTTTAGCCCCGTCTTTCTGGGACTTCTCTCAATTCGAAAGAGGGATCAATGGCGGTTCTCCTCCATAATGCCACTTTAAAAGTGTAATAGCGCATCACTTCGGCATACCCAACCCTTGGTCGCGTTGGGAAATCTTCCGTGAGTCCACCGGAAAATCGTGGAGGAATCAGCGGCGACACCCCGTTCCTGCATCATCTCGCCGGATCTAGCGCACCCGCTGCGGCACGGATTCCTTCCGGCATGGTGTCGCCGTGAGCCTCGATCAATTCGTCAACCATGGCGCGGATTTCCTTGATCGACAGAACGCTGGCTGTATGACGGTCAAGCAGCGCCGCACGGTGCACGCGATCCCGGCTGCCCTCGAGAGCGGCCTTTACGGTCAGGTCCTGGACATAGGTATGCGGGGCGCAGTAGCCGGCAAGTTCCGGCGGAAGGTTCCCGACATGGCAGGGCCGCAAGCCGTTGCGGTCCACGATCATCGGTACCTCGACGCAGCAGCCCTCTGGCAGGTTCTCGATGAGCTTGGTGTTTTTCACGTTGCCGTAGATCACCTCGGGCTCACCGGTGATCATGGCATGGATAATCTGGGATCCGTACTCGACGCTGCGCTCGAGCGGAAAACCTTCACCGGATAGTAGCTGCTGGCGGGTATTCCGGTAACGGCAGAGGTTGCGCTCGCTGCGGCGGATGTATTCGTCGACTGGAACGTCGTATTCTGCGATAAGGTCATCACGCTTCAGGAAGTAGGGGGTGTACTCGGCATTGTGTTCGCTCGACTCGCTGACGAACCAGCCGAAGGAGCGCATCAGCTCGAACCGGACCTTGTCCTTGGCGAAAATTTCTGGATTCTCCATGGCCTGCCACAAACGCGGATAGGCGTCCTCTCCGTCGATGCGCAGCTTTAGGAACCAGGTCTGGTGGTTGATGCCCGCGCAGTCGTAGGAAAGTCTCTCGACCGGAACTCCGAGGTAGCCGGCCAGATCCTCAGCGGTGTTCTGCACGTTGTGGCAGAGGCCAACCACTTTCTGCTCGGGGAACGCCACGTAGACGGCCTGTGTCAGGATGCTCATCGGATTCGTATAGTTGAGGAGCAATGCATCGGGGCAGAGATCCCGCATATCGCCAACCAACCCGACCATGAACGGGATCGTACGAAGGCCGCGGAAGATGCCGCCGATGCCGAGCGTGTCCGCGATCGTCTGCTTGAGCCCGTACCTGCGTGGGATCTCGAAGTCGAGAAGTGTCGCCTCGTGCATGCCGATCTGGACCATATTGATCACGAAGTCGGCGCCGTCGAGGGCGGCGCGCCGGTTCAGGTGCTCCTCGACCTTGGCATCGGCGCCGAACTGAGTCGCGGTCCAGCGCGCCATCATGCCCGCGGTCTCGAGGCGCTCCGCATCGATGTCGTGCAGCGAGATCGTGACGTCGCGGAGGGCTGGCAGGCCGAGGATGTCCGTGAGCAGCTTCTTGACGAACACGACGCTTCCGGCGCCGATCATGGCCACTTTGAATTTGGGTGTCATTTCGGTCTCTCGGTTTTGGATGTGGAAGGATTCCGGGCTACTTCAAGCCCGTTCCGGCGATGCCTTGGATGAGTTGCCGCTGGAAGAAGACGAAGATCACGAGCATCGGAACCAGGGACAGCAGGGCAATGGCCATGAGCTCGGTCCATTCCGTGTTGTACTGGCCCTTGAGGAGGTTGAGTCCGACCTGCACCGTGTACATCTCCTGATCGGTAAGGATCACCAGCGGTAGAACGAAGTCGTTCCAGCGCCACATGAAGGTGAAGATGATCAGCACGGCGATGACCGGCTTCGAGAGTGGAACCACGACTTTCAAGAAGATCGTCAGCTCGCTGGCCCCGTCGAGACGGGCGGCCTCGAGCAGCTCGTCCGGTATGCTGACCATGAACTGGCGCACCATGAAGATCCCGAAGGCCTCCGCCGCGCGCGGAAGAATAACGCCCCAGTAGTTGTTCAGCAGCCCCAAGTCGGACACGACCAGGAAGAGAGGCACGATGATGACCTGGATCGGGATCATCAGGGCGCTTAGCACCGCGATGAATAGGATGTCCCGGCCCGCGAAGCGGAATTTGGCGAAGGCATAGCCGCACAGCAGGTTGATACTCACGGTGATCACCACCGCGACAACGGCGATGACGGTGGAATTCCACGCCCATGACAGGAACGGCATATGATTCAACGCGTCGACGAAGTTGCTCCACACCCAGCCGCTCGGCAGAAGGCTGACGTCGCCGCTGAAGACCTCATCTCTCGGTCGGATGGCCGTCACGAGCATCCAGTAGATCGGGAAGAGCATGACCGCCGCCCCGACGGCCAGGAGTAGCCAGAGCCCTGCCGTCTCGAAGCGTCGGCGCATGGGACTCGTCGTCGTAACCATCATGATGCGCTCTCCTAGACGAACTGCTCGGTCCGGCGGTTGATCCGCCACTGAATCAGGGTGAAGAGGAGGATCAGCGCGAACAGGACTATTCCCATCGCGCTCGCATAGCCCATCTCGGAATTCGCGAAGGCCGCCCGGTAGATGTACTGGACGATCATCGTGGTGGAGAAACCGGGACCACCTCCGGTCATGACGTAGATCAGGTCGAAGACCTGGAACGAGTATATTACGTTGAGGATCAGCAACAGGAATGTCGTGGGCCTTAGCAACGGCCAAGTGACGTAGAGGAACTGCTGCGGACGGGTCGCGCCATCGATCACCGCCGCCTCATAGTAGCTCGGCGAGATCGACTGGAGGGCCGCCAGATAGACGACCATGCAGAACCCGATCCGCACCCACAGCGTCGTCAGGATGATCGACGGCAACGCCCATTTCGGGGTCGATAGCCACGCGACAGGACCAACTCCGGCCTGCTTCAGCACTGCGTTGATGACGCCGTAGTTGTCGTTGAACAGCCATGCGGCGATGAGTGCGGTCGCAACGCTCGAGACCACCACCGGCAGGAAGTACATACTGCGCAGCAGGGTCCGCCCGGCCAGCTCTCGGTTGAGACCGATCGCGAGAAAAAGTCCGATGATGAGGGTCGTGGGTACGGTCGCGGCCGAGTAGATGACGGTGTTCTTCAGGGCCTGCCAGAACTGGAGGTCGCCCAGAAGCCGCGCATAGTTCTGTGAGCCCGCGAATTCGGGAACGTCGATCAGGGACCATTGATGCACGCTGATGTAGGCGGCATACAGCAGGGGGAAGAAGACGAAAACCGAGAACAACAGCAGGTTCGGCGCGATAAACAGGTAGGGGGTCAGACGGGATCGGTTTGACCTCCACCAGCGGGAAATCGGGCTGGTGGAGGTTTCGCTCTGCGCCTGCGGGTAGGTCATGGAAAGGTCAGCCATGATGTCGTCCGCCGTGAGAGAGACCGTGGGTTCGCGTCGAGCTCCTAGGCCGACAGCAGGATGCTCCTCACGTGCGCCTCGATGTTCTTGGCGGTCTGCTCAGGCGCCTGCCCCGAGGTGAAGGCAAGGTCGAGTTCATCCGCGAGTTTGGAAGAGAACTTGCCCCACGTCGGCCTGATGACCGTGTTGACGAGGTGCTCGGGGATTGTCTTCGTCTGCTCAATGAAGACTTTCATCTCCTCGCTGCGCAGGGGGAACTCGACCCCGCTCTCGACGAGGGACTTGCGGACGGGCAGGAACTGCGCCGAACTGACGTAGTCGCGCATGTTCTCCTCGTTCACCATGAACTTGAGGAAGTCAGCTGCGATGTCCGGGTTCTTGCTGTCACGCGAGACGGCCATGCAGGTGCCGCCCAGATCGTCGGCCATGGCGACGTCGCGCGGCAGGTAGGTAACGCCCCACCTGAACTTGGCCTGCTGTTCCACGAATGGTATCTGCCAGTTGCCGTTAAGCATCATCGGGACCGTGCCATTGGCGAACAGGTTCTGGGCCGGCTCCGCCGCCTTCAGGGACGTGCTGGGGGGCACGAGCCCCTCCTTGAACCAGTTCTGGGTCCAGGCGATGGTCTCAATGCCGGCCGGGGTATTGATATCCGGGGACTTCATGTCCTCGCTCAGCATCCGTCCACCGTGCTGGTACAGAAAGATCAGCCAGCGGTGGACGGCATTGGCCGTCCAGCCCATGGCGAACGGATAGGGGCCGGTGGACTTCTCCTTGAGGAGGCGGGCCACCTTGGTGAACTCATCCCAGGTCCATGCCTGTTCCAGGCGGGCCGGGACCGTTACCCCGGCCTTCTCCAGAAGGTCGATATTGTAGAAGAGAGCGAATGTGTCCGTATGGTGCGGCAGCGCGTAGGGCTTGCCCTGGTAGCTGACCGCGCTCCAAACCGATGGCATGAAGGCGGTGCCGTATTCGGAGTCGAGGTACTTGCTGAGCTCGACGGCCGCCTTGTTCATGGCATATCGGCCCACCTGCTGGTAGGTGGCGCGGAAAAGGTCCGGCGCCTGTCGCCCTGCCAGTTTCGTGTCGATCTGCTGGTAGAACTGTCCGGAGGGCAGCACGTCAAGCCGGAAGGTGACGTTCGGATTGGCAGCCTGATACTTGGCGATCACTTTGTTGTAGGCGTCGATCTCCGCCTTGCCACCCCACACCGCGATCGTAAGCCGCACCGGGGATCGGGCGCTGCCGGGGCTAATCCTCCCGCTGGCCAAGAGACCGGCTCCCACACCCAGTCCGGTCTTCAGAACCGTCCGTCGATCAAAAGTTCGCGTCATCGTTTCCTCCTTGCGGTTTCCGGATCTGTACGGATGGCCGTCCCGCATTCTGTCGCGCAGGTCCGGCACCCATTCGGGGCGGGTTCGTCAGGTTTGGTTGGGGGCAGCCCCCTTTCCCCCGCACGATTCCCGGATGAGAAGCTTGACCGGAAGCATCCGCTCTCTGGCCCCGAGGGGCCTCTTCTCGATGGCGTCGATGAGGGTCTCGACGGCAAGACGCCCGAGATCCTCACGCGGATGGTCGATGGTGGTGAGGGGCGGCGCCGTGAACTGGCCCACGGCCAGTCCGTCGAAGCCCACAACGGCGAAGTCGTCCGGAACCGTCAAAGCATGCGTGCGCAGGGCGTGAAGCGCGCCAATGGCCATTTGGTCGTTGTACATGAAGGCCGCTGTCGGAAGCCGGTCCCCGAAAAGCAGCTGCTCGATGGCCTTGCAGCCACCGTCCATCGAGTTCTCCGTGATTACGACCAGGGATGGATCGAAGGGCAATCCCGCCTCGGCAAGGGCGCGGCGGTATCCGTCCACGCGGTCGCGCCGGGTTTCGGAGGGGGGCAACTCCTCCATGACATGGGCGATGCGGCGGTGCCCCAGCCCGATCAGGTGCCGGGTCGCCAGGTAGCCGCCTGTCTCAAGGTCCACGCTGACACCGTGAATGGCAGGATTCAGTCCATGCTTCTGAAGGGCGACAACGGCAATGCCACGCGCGGCCAGTTGCTGGATCTCGGCAGCGGCGCAGTTCTCGTGGCCCGCCACGATGATGCCGTCGAAGGCCGCCCCCTGAAGGAGGGACAGCGCGTGAAAGCCTCCCGGTTTTACCCTCGTCGGGAGGACTGAGACGGCATAGCCGTGCTGCTGCGCGGCGACTTGAGCCGCGCTGACGACGTCTGAATAGTAGGGGTTGTCCAGCGCCGGTAGAACGAACGTGATGATCTTGGTGCTGCGCTGCCGCAAGCTGCGGGCGGCATGGTTCGGCGCATAACCGAGCTGGGCAGCCGCCGAAATCACCCTGTCGCGGGTCTCGTCGGAAATCCGGACATTGCTCGCGCGTCCGTTGAGCACGAGGGAGATGGTCGCCTGAGACACGCCGGCGAGGCGGGCCACGTCGGCGCTGGTTGGGGCCCTCTCTCGTCCTTCCGGGCTTTCATGCTTCACGTTGCGCTGTGTCACCGATGCCGCCCTGCGTGCTGAAACGTATTAGCTAATAGGATTTAGCAAACCGATAGCCCTGTCAACCTTTGGAGAGCGTGAGGGTTTGGCTGATGGAACGTTGACTTGAGGAGCCCGCAATAAGGTTCTGACGCAAACTCGGTTTTCACTTGTCCATGCTGGGGAGTTCGAGCTGACCGGTTATTGGAGAATCAACGGCTTAGCACCGCGGTCGGGACGGAAGATCGCGCTGAAAAATCCCTATATTTAGGGTTTGCGGTAGAACCAAATCGGCCCCCGACGAAACTTCGTATCAACGGATTTCTCTCAGGTCTGGATCGCCCGACCGGCTAACTTGGGATCCGCTGCAAAAGCTGGCGTGAACGAGGCCTTCCTGACCGAGGCGGCGTTTTCATTCGATTCAAGTCTTTTCCCTATCTTGAGCCTTCGCTGTCACTGCTATACGGCCTGCAAGGGCCGCCCCGATCATTGGACAAACAATGGAAATCCGAATTTCATCGCTGGAAGACAACTTGCCCTCGCGGGAGGTTGCGGCCATTCTTTCGGGCCAGCTGAAATTCGCTGATCTCGCGGACGCCATGCCCCAGATGATCTGGTCGGCGCGGCCGGATGGGTTCAAGGATTTTTGCAACCGCCGTTGGCACGATTTTACCGGGATTCCCGAAGGCGGAGTCTTCGAGGGGACTTGGCAGAAGCTCATTCATCCCGATGATTGGGAAAAAGTCATCGAGCGG
>Ga0182742_1003108_pt1 | contig 16859 bp, 15 predicted proteins | sample eDN5th37CBELigMG_FD_128880 | JGI IMG/M metagenome (GOLD analysis project Ga0182742, IMG submission 128880) | Enriched Miracle-Growth compost microbial communities from Emeryville, California, USA - eDNA 5th pass 37_C BE-Lig MG (version 2)... ...
CATCGCCTAATGTATACATCCGGCACAACATCACGACCAAAAGGAGTAATGATTTCCTACGAAAACCTGTATTGGAAGAATATCGGCCATATTTGGACATTTGATATAACACCTGAAGATAAAACTCTAATTGTTGGACCTTTATATCATGTAGGTGCATTAGACCTTCCGGCAAGTGGTGTATTACATCGGGGCGGCAGTGTAGTTATATTAAGAAAATTTGATCCTGAAATGGTTTTATCGACAATTGAAAAAGAGAAGCCGACAAATATTTGGTTAGCACCAGCTATGGTCAATATGTTGCTTCAGTATGAAGAAGCACATAAGTATAATCTTGATTCTATTAGGTTTATCATCGCTGGTGGAGAAAGAATGCCGGAGCCATTAGTAGAAAAAATCCAAGTGCTATTCAAAAATGCATGGTTCTGTGATGCCTATGGATTAACAGAAACCGTTTCTGGAGACACGTTTCTTCCAAAATCAAAGACTATTGAAAAGTTAGGCTCAGTAGGAAAACCATGTATTCATTTAGATATGAATGTAGTTGATGATGAGGCAAATCAGGTTATACCCGGTGAAATTGGAGAAATCGTTTTCAGAGGACCGAAGGTGACAAAAGGTTATTGGAATGATGATGAAGCAACAAAAAAAGCGATTAAGAACGGATGGTTCCATACAGGAGATATGGGATACGTGGATGAAGAGGGTTATCTCTATATTACAGACCGAAAAAAAGACATGATCGTAAGCGGAGGAGAAAATATTGCATCACTTGAAGTTGAGAGGGTGCTGTATGAGAATCCCAAAGTATTAGAGGCAGCTGTTATTGGGGTCCCTCATCCCAAATGGGGAGAGGTTCCAAAAGCGTATATTGTGGCAAAAAGAGGGGAGAGCGTAACTGAAACGGAGCTATTATCCTTTTGTAAGGAAAGACTAGCAAAATATAAAGTTCCGCAAGAGATAGAATTTATAAATGAACTTCCAAGAAACCCTTCGGGAAAAGTTCTAAAAAGGGAACTAAGGGAAAATAGGAGGCAGCGAGTTTAATGAATTTTGAAATTACAGAAGAACAAATGATGTTAAAAGATGGTGTTAGAAAAATTGCCCAGAACTTTGGTTTAGAATACTGGCGTGAAAAGGATTCTAAGCATGAGTTTGTACATGAATTATGGGAAACACTTGGGAAAAACGGATATATAGGGGTAGCGATTGGAGAGAAGTATGGCGGTGCAGGACTAGGCCTAGTTGAAATGGCTATGGTTATTGAAGAACTGGCAAAGGCTGGAGCTGGCTCAACAGTAGGCCAACTGTTTATGTTAACTCCTATTTTCGGAGGAGTAACGATTGAACTTCATGGACGTGAAGAACAAAAACGTGAATTTCTTCCTAAAATCTCATCAGGTGAAATGAAATTTTGCATGGCTTTAACTGAACCAAACGCTGGAAGTAATTCACTAGAGATTTCCACTTTTGCAAAAAAGGACGGAGATCATTATATCATAAATGGTCAGAAAATTTGGATTTCTGGAGTTGATGTTGCAGACAAAATGCTGCTGATTGTTAGAACAACACGCAAGGAAGAGGTTCATAAGAAAACAGACGGAATAAGTTTGTTTTTAGTAGATGCTAAAGATCCTGCTATAACCTCTCAATCTATTGAAAAGGTTGGAACTCATACGGTTAGATCTGATGCTGTTTTTATTGAAAACTTGAAAGTTCATAAGGATCAGTTGATAGGCGAAGAAGGGAAAGGCTGGCGTTATCTTCTTGATACATTAAACGCTGAAAGAATTGTCACAACTGCCGGTCTAATAGGAACTGGACAGCTAGCTGCTAAACTAGCAGTAGATTATTCAAAAGAAAGAATTGTCTTTAATAATACACCAATTGGAGCTTACCAGGGACTTCAGTTCCCGTTAGCTGAGTATAGTGCCGAATTAAATGTGGCCCAACTAATGAATTACAAGGCTGCTTGGCTATATGATCAATCACTGCCCAATGGAGCTGAAGCAAACACAGCAAAATTAATTGCAGGAAAAGCAGCCTTCCAGATGTGCGATAGAGCAATGCAGGTAATGGGAGGGTATGGTTATGCCAAAGAATACCATATCGAAAGATTATGGAGAGATGTCCGGCTTTTCAAAATAGCACCGGTTTCGGAGGAAATGATCTTGAACTTTATTGCCCAGCATAATTTGGGGATGCCGAGGTCGTATTAAAACTTTTAAACATGGAGGAAAGTTAATGAAAAAGTTTTCAGTCTTGGTTCTTGGAATAATCTTACTTTTTGTAACGGCATGCAGTAATTCTGCAATCAGCACATCAAAAAATACCAAAAGCAATCCAGATGATGGCTCTAATAAGGAGACTGAAACAATTAAAATTGGTATGACTTCAGCAGTCACTGGGCCCTATAGCGAATACGGTGAAGGAAATAAACGAGGTGTTGAGCTAGCCATTGAAAAATGGAATGAAAATGGCGGTATTAATGGTAAAAAAATTGAAGTAGAAATTTTAGACGATCAACTAGTACCTGATAAGGCAGCCAATAATATTCAACAATTACTAGCTGATCCAGAAATTGTGGCAATTATTGGACCCGCTGGAAGCGGACCGGGATTAGCGACAGTTCCTATTACAGAGGCAAAAGGCATGGTGCATATGAACATTGTTCCTCAAACGATAGAAGTCACCTACCCAAATGGAACAGATCAAGCACCACGAAAAAATGTCTTTTCGTTTGCTCTTCAGAATGATGTTGAGGCAAATGTTCTTGGAGAGTTTGCAGGTGAGCACTGGGAAAAGGTAGGTTTGCTTCACGAAAGTACTGCCTACGGTAAGTCCGGAATGGATTTAATTGCAAATATCCTAGAAAAGGATTTTAACAAAAAACCAGTAGCACGAGAAGAATATAACCAAGGTGTTTCTGATATGACTTCACAGCTATCAAAAATTAAAAATGCCGGTGCTGAAGTGGTAGTTGTAGTAGGACTTGGTGCAGATCTGGCAAACATTAAAAAAGGAATGGACCGCCTTGGCCTTGATGTTCCTCTTGTAGCAACAAACGGTGCCCTATCTCTTCCTTATTTAGAAGGGGCAGGAGATTTGGTACTAGGAACTATTGGATCAATGATAGGAGCATTAGGCAAAGATCCCCTTTCTCCAGAAGCACAGGAATTTGCAGATGCTTATAAAGAAAAATATGGAGTCGATCGTTATTGGGGGAATGATGAGAATAATCCACAACTGTTTATGTCTCTAAACGTAGCAAATGCGTATGATGGTGCAAATGTGCTATTTGAAGCTTTAAAAAATGCTGAGAGTACTAAATCAGAAGATATAATTAAGGCTTTAGAATCGATTCAAGACTTTAAAGGAGTAAATGCCACTTATTCCTTTAGTGAGACAAAACACCATGCAATTTCGGAAGAAGCCCTTGATTTATTTGAATATGTTAAAGAGGGCGATAAAATAAAGCTCGCTCCTTATAAAAAATAAATTTCATATAATTTGGTTGGGTAAAAAATTTACCCAACCAATAGATTCTTTCGTACAAAAGTTAGTCTAGTTAGGAGGTCGTAACGATGTCTAGTCTGCAATTCGCCCTCGAATTAATATTCACAGGCTTATGTGTTGGAGCAGTATACTCTTTGATAGCTCATGGATTTAATATTACATTTTGGACCACCAAGGTTGTCAACTTTGGACATGGCCCATTTATAATGTTTTGTTCCATGATCGTTTTATCATTTTTAATGAAAGGGTTGCCATGGATCGTATCGATTCCTATTGGATTTGCCATCATTGTTATTATTGGATTGATTTTAGAGAGGGTTTCAGTTCGTCCTCTATTAAAATATCCAACTAGCATGGGCTGGATTGTTTCAACTCTTGGGGTAGGTCTTTTTTTACAAGCGTTGGCTTCAAAAATCTGGGGAGCACAAGCACTAGCTTTTCCGCCTTTTATTTTTGAGGCAACTGACTATGTTTCAATATTTGGAATTCGATTATCAGCTCAATATCTATTAGTTTTAGTTATGGCATTAGTTATTATGATGCTAATGGAAATGGTGATGAATAAAACCATTTGGGGGAAAGCAATGAAAGCTGTTGCTCATGATCCTAATTTTGCGAGGGTTATGGGTATTAAATCAAAAATTGTCATAACGCTGTCCTTTATGATTAGCGCCTTTTTAGCCGGCGTTGCTGGGATTTTAATTGCCCCTATTTATGGAACCATCACTCCGGAATTCGGAATGAACATTATGGTATTGGGATTTGTTGCTGCTGTCTTAGGAGGAATAGGGAGCTCAAAAGGAGCTTTATTTGGGGGTCTGTTACTTGGAGTTATTGAAAAATTAGTTGGAGGTTATATTTCAACCTCTGCTGAACATGGAGTAGCTTTTTTGATTTTAATTATTATTTTAGCACTTAAGCCTGACGGGTTCTTTGGGGTGAAGGTGGTGCAAAAAGTATGACCAAATTAAACTCATTCAAGCGACTTACTGATAGTAGTGTAACAAAATTTGCTTTGTTTCTTATATTTGCTTTTGTCCCATTTGTTTTTGCAGAAAATGATGTTCAATTATTTATTTTTTGGGGAATCAATATTCTTCTTGCCCAAAGTATTAACTTGCTGAGTGGATTTGCAGGTCAAATCTCATTAGGACACGCAGCGTTTTATGCAATTGGTGCTTATACCTCCGCCGTTTTGATGACTAAATTTGGTTTATCCTTAGTTGTAACAGTCCTTTTAGCGGCACTTCTAAATGCACTTGTTGGATATTTATTATCTTTCCCAGCTGGAAGAGTGAAAGAGTTTTATTTAGCAATGATGACACTTGGTTTCGGTTTTATTATTCAAGAAGTAGCAAAAGAATGGTCAAGTGTGACTGGGGGAGTTATGGGTTTAAGCGGGATTCCATCTCCTCAGTTAGGTACTTTTACCTTCTTGGGTATTCCTACGGGACTAGCCTATTACTACTGGATTGTTTTAGTAATTGTAGCGTGTTTCTTGTGGATGTTTAAAAACTTTGTGCAATCATATCTAGGCCGATCTTTCTTAGCAGTACATCGGAGTGAGCTAAGTGCAGCAAGTATAGGGATTTCCCCTAAATATATTAAGCAGCTGGCTTACACACTAAGCGCATTAATGGCTGGTGTAGCGGGAGCATTATATGCCCACTTAATGGGATATATTGGATCAAATTCGTTTGGGATGATGCAATCTATTGAAATACTTGTAATGGGGATACTTGGAGGGTTTGGTACCATTATTGGCCCCATTTTAGGAGCAGGTTTCTTAACCTTTATTCCAAATAAGCTTCAATTTATACAGGAATATCAATTGATGATATATGCATTGCTATTAGTCTTATCCTTTTTGATTATTCCACAAGGCTTTGCTGGATTGTTTAAATTAAGAACAAGTTTATTTAAAACGTTTAAAAGTAAACAAAAATCTTGGGAATCAAGTTCCTCTATAGTTACAAAAAGGGAAATTTCGGATATTGAAGTTAATAGTACAGATCATCCATTGCTATCAACCTCAGGAGTTATTAAGGATTTTTCTGGTTTGAGGGCATTGAATGGCATTTCAATTGAATTATTTAGAGGAGAAATACTTGGATTAATCGGGCCAAATGGTTCAGGGAAAAGTACTCTTGTAAATCTAATAAGCGGAATCTATTCAGTCACCGATGGAGAGATTTATTTTGAAAATCAAAAAATAACCAATGAACAAAGCCATTTGATTGCAAATAGAGGAATCATACGAACCTTCCAGGATCCACATAATGTCGACAATATGACCGTTCGTGAAAATTTGTTACTTGGAAATCACCGTTTATATCGTTCAGGAATCCTTTCCTGCACCTTTAACTTAAAACGAAGTTTAGATGAAGAGCAAAAGATGTTGGAGAAAATAGATAGAATCCTTGGGTTGTCTGAACTTACCGAATATGCAGATGAACAAGTAGGCAATCTTCCATATGGGATTCAAAGAATTGTGGAGGTTGCTAGGGCTATTTTGGCAGAACCTAAAATTCTTTTGTTAGATGAACCTGCTGCAGGACTTTCTGAGACAGAGTTAAAACTATTAATTCGGCTAGTTCGGTTTGTTAAGAATAAAGGGGTTCCTGTTGTTTTGATCGACCATCACATGGAGTTTGTTGCTAGTTTAGTTGATCGAGTGGTTGTGTTAGATTCAGGGGGAGAAATTTACTCAGGAGATATGAGGGGTATGAAACAAAATAAACAAGTTATAGAAGCCTATTTGGGGGTAGCAAAACATGCTTAAAATTAACGATATTCATGTTAACTACGGACCAATTAATGCTTTGAAGGGTGTTTCAATTGATGTTCAAGAGAAACAAATCACTGCGATTATCGGAGCAAATGGTTCAGGTAAATCTACTTTGCTAAATGCGATTAGTGGATTAATTATTCCTGACCACGGCGAAATATTTTATAACGGGACCTCGATTCAAACGAAGCCAGTAGAGGACAGGGTGAAAAACGGAATTGCCCATGTTATGGAGGGACGCAGATTGTTTAAGGATCAATCTGTTCATGACAATTTACTACTAGGGTTTTATTTTAGAAGTTCCAAAGAAAACAAAAAAAATATGATGAAACAAATAAATGAAGTATATGAAAGATTTCCAATTTTAGGAGAAAAAAAACATCAACAAGCTGGAACTTTAAGTGGAGGCCAGCAACAGTTATTGATTATTTCAATGGCGATACTTTCTAAGCCTCAATTATTATTACTTGATGAACCCTCTTTAGGATTAGCACCAATCGTGGTAGATCAGGTATATCAGTACCTAAATGAATTAAAAGAAGTTGGAGTTACGATTATTGTTTCCGAACAAATGGCAGCCTTAGCCATGCGAATTGCAGATTATGGTTATTTGCTTGAACGTGGAAAAATTGTAGGGCATGGGGATGTTCAATACTTACAATCTATGATGGATTCTGACGAAATGACATCTGTTTATTTTGGAGAGGCTAGAGCATAGGAGATGATTAATAACTAATGTATCTGGAATTAAAAAGCAGCATTCACAAAAATAAAAAACAAGAACTTGGATTAGCTGATTAGTTAAGGTGGAGAATTATTTGCTGCCACAAAGGGTGAGGAAAATGAAGGCGATTGTAAGAGAGAGTGGAATGGAACAAGGAATGGTATACAGAGATATTGCTCCCGATGTGGTAAAGCCAGGTGATGTTAAAATAAGAATGGTTTCTGCAGGGCTTAATCATCGTGATCTATTTGTCGTTTCAACTTTTAAATCGAATGGGGTAGATACAATAATAGGCTCTGATGGGGCAGGAGTTATTGAAGAAGTGGGTGAAAATGTAAGCAATTTTAATACGGGTGATGAAGTTGTAATAAACCCGTCATTAAATTGGTTTGAAGGGGAGGATGCACCACCGGCAGATTTTAGAATCTTAGGTTTCCCTGATCATGGTACATTTGCAAATTATATAGTTATTTCAGCTGACCAAATCGAGAAGAAACCCTCTTACTTAAGTTGGGAGGAGGCAGGCGTATTACCCTTAGCAGCCTTAACAGGATATCGCGCCTTATTTACTAGAGCTAAAGCTGAAGCAGGGAAGACAATTTTTATTCCTGGCATTGGTGGCGGTGTAGCTACTATGATGCTTCAATTTGCAAAAGCTGTCGGATGTAAAGTGATTGTGAGTTCAAGGTCAAAAAACAAAAGAGAGAGAGCGCTTGAACTAGGAGCTGATTATGCTTTTGATACAAATGAAGATTGGATTAAGGAATTGAAGAATGAGCAAGTTGATATAGTTATAGATACTATTGGAAAAGCAACAATAAACCAAGCTTTTAAAGTGTTAATGAAAGGAGGAGCTCTAGTTAACCTAGGAGCTACAACCGGAGATGATCTCCATCTCAACCTTCGAGATTTCTTTTTTGGACAATATAACTTTTTAGGTACGACCATGGGAAACCGCCATGAATTTAGGGAAATGCTTAGATTCATTGAAAAACACAACATTCGTCCAGTTGTAGATAAGGTTTATCCTTTGGAAAAAACTAAAAAAGCCATGGATTATTTAGATAAGGCAGCTCAATTTGGTAAAGTAGGTCTACTAATATCTGAACATTATGAATAATCAGGTGTTATTTAGTATTAATATGGTGCAATCAAATTGCTGGTATGTTACCTGCGAAAGGGATTATAGCTGTTCATCAATGCATTCTAAATGGAATAAATTATTAGGTGGTAAAGAATAGAATTTGGTGGGATTTCGTTAATATTCACATCAACGCTAGGAGTTGAAAAAATGAAATACTATGTCGCGATTTTAAGAATTAAGGATATGAAGAAAAATAATGAAACTCGTGATCAGCACGTTGATTTTGTAGAAAGAATGGTTTCAGAAAAAAAAGCTTTCCTCTTTGGAACATTTACAGATGATACAGGCGGGATGATTGTTTACACTGCTGAAAATTATGAAGAAGCAGAAAGAATTGCTAGTGCTGATCCCTATATCTTTAAAAATGCGCGTGACCTTGAATTGCATGAATGGATAATGAAGACCAAAGCTGTAATCGAATGGTGATTACAAAAAACTTTATTAGGATTTATTTTGAAAGGCATTGAAGAAAAACAATAAAGATTTCACAAAGCTTGAAATCATAAAGGGGAGATAATTATGAAACAATTAACAGAAAGACAAAGGCAGCTAAAGGAAAAATTCATTTCCGAAAGAGGATATTGGGCAGATTTTTGGGAAGATACATTAAGGCTGAACGAGGACTTTTTCGAAGCTTATATCAAGTTCTCTGCGGTTCCTTGGAAAAAAGGAAGTCTTGACCCTAAGATTAGAGAGTTAATTTATGTTGCAATTGACGTTTCAACAACACATTTATATGAACCAGGTATACAAGCACATATGCAGAATGCCATTAGATATGGTGCGACACCAGAAGAAATTATGGAAGTCTTCGAATTAACTAGTGTTCTAGGAATTCATACTTGTACCTTAGGTGTTCCAATTTTAGTTGATGAATTAAAAAATGTTGGGGTAGAGCTTAATGAAGAGTTAACCGAGCGCCAGAAAAGGCTAAAAGAACAATTCAAAGAGGCACGTGGCTATTGGTCAGAGCTATGGGATCAGTTTTTACTATTAGATGATGAGTTTTTTGAAGCATATCTTGAATTTTCATCTGTTCCATGGAATAAAGGTACGCTTGAACCAAAAGTTAAAGAGCTAATTTATATTGCAATCGATGTTGCAACAACTCATTTATATGAACCTGGCACAAGAATTCATATTAAAAATGCATTAAAATATGGGGCGACAAAAGAAGAAATTATGGAGGTATTCCAATTAGTTAGTGTACTGGGGATTCATACTTGTACAGTGGGAGTACCAATTTTAGTTGAGGAATTAAATAAAAGCAAAGTGAAAAATTGATGATTCCTTAGTTATTACTGTAGAACTAAACATTTGCATTTTTCATTTGGAAAATTATGATTATAAATTTTTTAACAAATAAAAGGTGGGTAAATTAATGAAAAGATCATTAATTCTTATGTGTTCTTTAGTGTTTATACTTGTTTTTTCTACTGCATGCTCATCAAAGTCCAATAGCTCAAATGAAGGATCTGCGAAATCAAATGAAGATGAACAAATTACGTTGCGTGTATCTTCCGGACTAGCGGAGGTGCACAGCTGGTTTGAAGTGTATTTTAATTCTTGGATGGAACAAATCGAAGAGGATACTGGAGGAAAAGTAAAATTTGAGGTATTTACAGGAGGATCATTAGTTCCGATTAAGGGAGAAATGGATGCATTGAAAACGGGAACTATTGATATTGCACTACCATTATGGCCAATCTATGAGCCAAGCAGATTTCCACTGACCGAGGTTACCATGTTACCTTTGACAAAAACTGATTCTGTAATAGCAGCGAAGTCATTTCAGCAATTATTAAATAGTGATCAGGAATTAAAGGATGGATTAACTTATAGGGAATATGACTTTTCTAATCACGAATTAAAGGTTTTTCCCGTACCGCCGATACAATCCTATGTCTTATCATCAGTGAAAAATAAATTTGATAGTATTGATTCTTTTAATGGTGCTCTAATAAGAACTAGCGGCCCCGCACTTGAGCTATTGGTGAAAAACTTAGGTGCTAGCCCTACAACTATTTCAGCGTCAGATCTTTTTGAAGCAGTTAGTCGTGGAAGCGTAGATGGAAATTTACAAGCAATTGCTGATTGGAGAAGCTATGGTTTTGATGAAATACTTAAGAATACTATCGAGGGGGTAAACCTTGGACATTTTTCTGCTGTATTGGCGATGACCGATGAGAAGTGGGAGAGTTTACCACAAGATGTGCAGGATGTTATAGAGAATGTTTCTCAAAACCTACAAATCCCTGGGGGAGAGAAATGGGATGAAATTGGAGATGAAGTGAAAAAGGTTAACATTGAACATGGGGGGGATTTTACCAATATAAATGAACTGGATTCTGAAACGCAAACCTTTATAATTTCAGCTTTGGAAAAAACCTGGTTTGATTGGATTGAAAATCTTGAATCAAAAGGGCATCCAGGGAAAGAGATTGCCATTCTATGGCGTGATTTAATCCTAGAAAATGGTGGAGACGTACCACAAAAGATTAAGGATTTAGAATAATAGAATTAAAGACTTCCCTTATATATAAAGGTATAGGGGAAGTCTAGTAATTTTTAATTGTTGAGGAAAGGATGTTATTGATGTATATCCTTATTACAATAGGGACATTTATAGTTCTCTTATTATTAGGTATGAATATCGGTAGTGTTTTGCTAATATCTGGTGTCGTTGGAGTTTTCTTATTTGGCGATATCAATATATTAGCTAATATTTTGCAATCAGATGTCTTTACGAGGGTTGCAGGGTATACATTAACTACTATTCCGCTTTTTATATTGATGTCACAGTTTTTTATTCAATCTGAAATAGTAAAGGATATGTATACAATAGTTTATAACTATTCCCGTGGAAAATCGGGTGTTTTAGGATCTTTAACAATAATTTTAGGTGGGGTTTTGGGATCAGTTTCTGGGTCAGGTACAGCTGCTTCCGCTGCTCTTGGTCATGTTGCAGTACCGGAATTAACAAAACACGGAATTAAGGATGATTTAGCTGGGGCAATTGCTGCTTCAGGTGGTGCACTTTCCGGGATTATACCTCCAAGTATTATTCTCATATTGTTTGGTGCCTCCACCCTAACGCCTGTGAATAAGTTATTTATGGGTGCAGTACTTCCAGGTATTTTATTAATGATTCTTTTTATCATATCTATGTTAACTGTTCACAATATTCAAATAAAAAAGGATGCAAACCATAAAGAAATTCAATTTGAGAAACGAGATATTTCACCTAAAAAATATTTCGTAACGATAATAACGAGTTTATCAATTATGAGTATTATTTTTGTTGGAATTTATTTGGGGATTTTTACCGCAACAGAAGCTGGTGCTATTGGTGCATTTGTTAGTCTGGTAGCTGTGATTATATTGGGAAAGTTTAATAAGACTGTTTTGAAAAATTCGATAATAGAAACTATAAAGGTTTCGGGCATGGTTATGTATATTATGATAGGCGCCCAAATCTTCGCTCGGTTTGTTTCTTTATCATTATTGCCAAATAAATTAATTGACTTAATTCAGCCAATTCTTCAGAATCAAACAATTACTATCATTACACTAGTAATAATATATTTTCTATTATTCATGTTCCTTGAAGGCGCAGCAGTAATTGTTATGACAGTTCCAATTACATTACCTATTTTGGCTGCGACGGGAATAGATGTTTTATGGTTTGGGGTTGTGGTTGGAATTACATGTACAATTGGCTTATTAACACCTCCGGTAGGACTTAGCGTTTTCGCTGTTGCTGGATCTGTAAAAATCAGGATTGAAAATATTTTCAAAATAACGATGGTATTTTCATTAGTAGCATCTGTTGTAACCTTGATTTTTTTAATAAGTTTTCCAGAGCTCGTTACATGGCTGCCAAGTAATATGAAATAAGACAGGGGTGAAAAATTTGTCAAAGGTTAATCAACTACTTGCCATTCTTGAAAGGCTTACTTTATTTATTAGTGGTTTATCAATTATGGCAATGATGCTTTTAGTAACAATTGACGTGATTTTAAGGAATATTTTTTCAAGCTCAATACCGGGAAGTTATGAAATTAGTGAAAAATACCTTATGCCTTTAATTATTTTCCCGATTCTTTATTATGTTTATAACTCGAATTCACTTCCGAATATGGATTTTATACTGACAAAATTAAAGTTAAAAATACGTAATATTGTTCAAATAATTACTTATAGCATTGAAATACTTATTTTTATCGCTTTGACAATTTTTAGCTGGCAAAAAGCAATAGTAAGTACAAATGAATTATTAGCATTTCCAGCAGCTGGGAAAATGTTACCGTTATATCCTTTTTATTATTTAGTACCATTGGGATTTGGGTTGTTAGCAATTGGTGTTTTATTAAAGTTTACTATTTTTATAGGTTCGAAAGTAAAAAGTACAGATACACAATCATTAAAGGAAAATTCGAGCGTATCGGAGATAAAACAATATACAAACTAGATAAGGTTTAATGAAATGGCTTATTTAGGAGGAGATATTCGTGGGAAACAGACTAAAAGGTAAAATAGCTTTTGTAACAGGTGGTGCAAGCGGGATAGGAACAGCAACGTGTATGAAATTTGCAGAAGAAGGTGTTTCAGGGATAGTCATTGCAGATATAAAGGAAAAGCAATTGCAAGAAATTAGTTCAGAAATACAACAAAAATATGATGTGAAAATTATACCAGTAAATCTAGACGTTAGTGAAGAATCAGATTGGTTAGAAGCTGTAAAAATTGTAAAAGAAGAATATGGTAGGGTAGATATTCTTGTTAACAATGCAGGGATCACACATCGGGTAAGATTTGTTGATTGTAAGATTGAGGATTGGAATAGAGTAATTGCAGTTAATCAAACTGGGACATTTTTGGGCATGAAACATTGTGCTCCATTAATGAGAGAATCCGGAACTGGATCTATCATTAATATTTCTTCTATTGCCGGATTAACAGGTTATTTTGCTTCAGCTTATACAGCAAGTAAATGGGCTGTAAGGGGAATGACAAAAGCTGCAGCAATGGAATTTGGTGAATGGGGTATCAGAGTAAATTCAGTACATCCAGGGTTTATATGGTCTCCTCTAACAATCCCAGCAAAAGAAATGGTAGAAAAATTTAATGAAATTAATGCGCTTAATCGAGCTGGAAATCCCGATGAGGTTGTCAATTCAATACTATTTTTAGCATCGGATGAATCTTCATATATTACTGGAACTGAACTAGCTGTTGATGCTGGACTAACGGCCGGTGGAGGGGTAAGAATGGTGGCTAAAGAAGTAGGGATCTATTAAAGACTTTTAACAAGAATAGTAGGTTATTTAGGTGTTGATAATTCTGAATATTCTTATTAAAGGATTTGCACAGATTGGAGAAAAACAAAATATTTTGTCTTTCAATGAATGGAGGTTTAGTGTTTGAAAACTAAAAGCGGAAAAATTAATTTAGCAAATCAAGTTGCCATTGTTACTGGTGCATCAGGAGGAATTGGGAGAGCAACTGCTCTAACTCTTGCACGTGAAGGAGCTAGCATTGTTGCAAGTGATCTTGGGTCAGTTGCCGAAACAGTAGAAGCAATTAGAGAAAACGGTGGTCAGGCCATTGGGGTAAAGTGTGATGTAACGAAACAACAAGATATTAAGGAAATGGTAAATCTTGCAGAAGAAACCTATGGAGATGTAAATATTCTAGTGACTGCTGCAGGTATTTGTGAAAGAACAGGTGCAGCTGACATCACTGAATCAGAATGGGACTTTGTTCAAAATACGAATTTAAAAGGTACATTTCTATGCTGTCAGGCTGTTTATCCCAAAATGAAAGAAAATGGTTTTGGAAAAATTGTCACCATTGGATCTATTGCAGGAAGAGTAGGTGGAGTCATTTCTGGGCCGCATTATGTTGCATCAAAAGGAGGAGTCCATTCATTAGTTAAATGGTTTGCACTGGATGGTGCTCCCCACAATGTATACATTAATGCAATTGCACCCGGCCCAATTCGTACGAATATGACAGAAGGATGGCCATATCGAGATGAAATGTCGCCTTTAAAAAGACTTGGAGAGCCTGAGGATATTGCTGAAGCAGTTTTATTCTTATCGTCTCAAGCATCAAACTGGATTACAGGAATCACGCTTGATGTTAATGGAGGTATGCTGATGAGTTAAAAATATATAAGGGGGGTGATAACAAAGAGAAAATTCTCGCTCTGATTTTCGGAATTTTCAAGACTAAAGGAGGAGTAGTTTATGAAACCAGTTTTGCGACCTAATGAACCATATTTATTTGTTGATAAAGTAGCGGTTGAAAAAGACTCATGCCCTGAGTGCAAAAGCTCAAATATTAAGACTTATTCTGTATTAAGTGAAGGTGGCTGGTGGAACGTAAAGAAATGTCAGGACTGCTTAACCTCTCTAGATAGACAGCCTGCCGGCTTGTTTGGATCAATGAGTACGCTTACTGATTCATTATAATTAAAATTTGGTTTTACTATGTTAATAGTTAAAAAAAATTAGGGAGGAGCATGTGTATGACTGGTATGATCGGGGTAGATGTAGGAGGCACATTTACCGATGTTATTTCAATAAAAAATGGGAAAATATCTGCTGAAAAAGTTCCTACCAATCCCAATAATATGGAGCTGCCAGTAATTGAAGGAGCCGAAATTGTTGGGGCAAACGAGATGGATGTCTTCAACCATGCAAGTACAGCTGGGCTAAATGCTGTTTTGACACGTAATTTGCCAAAAATAGCATTTTTAACGACAGAGGGCCATCGAGATATGTTGGACATGGGCCGTGCATGGCGCCCATTGGAGGGACAAACATCGGCAGATTGGCGCAGATCATTTGGGGATGCAAAAGCTCCACTTGTACCAAGATATTTAAGACGAGGAATTAAGGAGCGAATTATGAGCAATGGGGAAGTACTAATCCCATTTGATGAAAAACAGGCAATTGAACAATTGCAAATTCTAAAAAAATGTAATGTTCAGGGAGTCGCCATTTGTTTAATCAATGCATATGTAAATCCTCAACATGAAATTAAACTTCAGCAAATGGTAAAAGAGGTATTAGGAGAAATACCATGCTCTATTTCATCAAAAACTTCTCCGCTTGCTAAAGAATACCCAAGGGCATCAACTACGGTCATTGACGTCTTTATGAAAATAATTTATGGAGGTTATTCAGAAAATTTAATAAGTGGGTTAAGAAATATAGGTTTTGATGGGGAAATTAATTTTGCTGATTGTGCAGCAAATCTGTCTCCTGCGGATTTTGCCCTCGAGCGACCACATAAAATCGTTTTTTCTGGACCATCTTCTGGTACAGTATCTAGTGCACATTTTGGAAGTAAAATTGGGGAGAACAACATCTTATGTTGTGATATTGGTGGGACTTCTTGTGATATTAGTATAGTAAAAGATGGGAAGCCCACAGTAACAACCGTTTTTGAAATAGAACATGACTTACTTGTAAACACGCTTACCAATGAAGTTTCAAGTATTGGGGCTGGAGGGGGAAGCATTGTCAAAATTGATCCAGGGACTGGTGAACTTAAAGTGGGACCTGAAAGTGCGGGAGGCCAGCCTGGACCGGCATGCTACGGAAAAGGTGGCGAAAATCCTACCCTAACCGATTCTTGCTTATTAATAGGGATTTTAAATTCTGATGCTCCACTTGGTGGAAGGATTCAGTTGGACAAAGAAAAGGCTGTAAAGGCCTTTGAATCATTGCCGACAAATTTAGACTTTGATCAGCGTGTTAATTATGCCTATGAAATGGGTTTAAATGAGATAAGCGAAGGGATTATTGATATTTCTGTAAAACATGGAATTGATCCCCGGGATTATTCATTAATTGCATATGGATCAGCAGGACCAATGCTTTTACCAGCTGTTTTAGAACAAGTTGGAGCTAAAAGTGTATTGATACCTCCATATCCGGGATTATTTTCTGCACTAGGACTATTAAGTTCTGACTTAGTTTTTGCTGATAGTCAATCCGCATACTTTTCAATTGATCAAAGTGCACCAGAAAAAATCATGTCTATATTTAATGAAATGGAAAATCGCCTTTTATCTAAAGTCTCTATTAATAGGAATGAAGTTAAAATTGTAAGGACATTTGATGGCCATTTGGCGGGTCAAACATGGGAAACCCCATTTGTACCTTTACCGGATGGAACCATTACCAATAAAAATATTGAAGAGATTATTGGTAATTTCCATGATACTTATGAAAGACATTGGGGCAACCGTTTTGATGGTCTTCCTGTGGTGGGGGTAACTTTTAGACTGCAAATTGTTATACCAACAGATAAAGTAAGTTATCCAGAATTGCCAAAAAGAACTGGAAAAAAGTTAATTCCAATCGATATGGTTGAGCTTAATTATATCTCTGAATCACCAATTTCTGCAAATGTATATTTGAGAGACGATCTTTGCAACGGTGATATTATCATTGGCCCGGCAATTATACGTGAACCATTATCAACAACTTTTATTGAGCAATCGCAAGTGGCAAAAGTAGGTCAATTTGGTGAAATAACAATAACTAGAGCCAAATAAGGAAGGAGTTAAATGATAAAATAACACCTGTCATGGTGAACTCTTTAGGAGGAATGTTTATGAAAGATACTGCTGTATTAATCCGTGACCTCAGTGATGAAGAATTTTTTAATAG
>Ga0182742_1003110_pt1 | contig 16843 bp, 33 predicted proteins | sample eDN5th37CBELigMG_FD_128880 | JGI IMG/M metagenome (GOLD analysis project Ga0182742, IMG submission 128880) | Enriched Miracle-Growth compost microbial communities from Emeryville, California, USA - eDNA 5th pass 37_C BE-Lig MG (version 2)... ...
ACCGCCCTCGCAACCTGTCCCACTCCCACATCGACACGTGCCTACGTAACGCCGCTCAGCCGGGCGAGTGGGTCGGCACGGAATGGATCCCCGCATGAAGCTTCCTGACTCTTTCCGCGCCCTCTGGCAGCGTCGAGCCGCGCAGTCGCCCAACTGGTTCAAGGACCAGTACGAGGCCGCCGCCGATCGCGTGCAGGACCACACGGACAATTCTGAGAACCCGTACTGGTTCGCCCCGGCGGCCGGATTCGACGCCATCCCTGACGAGGACATCCGCGACGAACTCGGCGCCACCTACACGCCCGAGGAGGCCCGCGAGATGGCCTTCGAACTTCTCGTCCTCGCCGATCTCCTGGAGGCGTAATGCCGACCGAGTACAGCCCCATCATCGTCCACGAGAACGGCGACGAGAGCCACGAGTCGTGGATCAAGATCGGCGCCAACCGCATCTCCTCCTCGCCGGGCGCGTGGCTGTTCGACAGCGACATCCCGCACCAGCACTTCATCCGCGTCACGATCGAGCGCTGCGTGCGTAAGCGCGACCTGAACCGTGACTGGCTCTTCAACAAGGAGACCCTGATCAAGGTGGACATGTCGCAGGCGCAATGGGGTGCCTTCGTGTCGTCCTTTGGTCGCGGCGGCGGAGTCCCGGCCACGCTGAACTTCCTCCAGGGTGTGGGGCTCGTCCCGCAGGCTCCGCCGGAGTCCCGCCTGAATGAGTCGCATCGTGAAGTCAAGGAGGCGGGCAAGAAGGCCCTGAGCCAGGTCCAGGCGGCCTACGAAGCCGTGCAGACGGCCTTCGATGAGAACAAGGGTAAGAAGGCCATGCGCGAGGCCCTGCGCAACCTGAGTGTCACCCTCGGCAACGCTCCGGCCAACATGGAGTTCGCGGCCAAGTCTCTGACCGAGCACGTGGAGAACGTGGTCACGAAGGCTCGCGCCGACATCGAGGGCACGGTTATCGACGCGATCCAACACGGCGAGTTGGACGCCAACTATCTCTCGCAGCTTCAGTTGGGTCCGGCGCAGTCGGACGTGACCTCGTAATGACTCTTATCGAGCGCTGGTGGCGCGTGACGCCTCGCAACCCGGAACACCGCACAGTGTGGGTCCAGGAGGACCCGAGCGACCGCCTCTATGCGGCGTGGGAGGGCGCGACGGTGACCGGGCCGTTCGTGCCCGAACAACCCCAGGGGGCCGTAGCGGCTGACGAGATCAAGCTGGCGTCGGTCGAGCACGAGTACGAGCGCTACGAGGTCAAGCTGTCGTGGCCCGATGACGAGCCGGGCCTGTCGGCCGGAACCTGGTCCAGCAACTTGCCGACGCCGACCTACGGCATGGTCGTCTACGCGCGCCGACCCGAGTTGCTCCGGCAGACGGCTGCGGCGCTGATCGAGGCCGCCGAGGTGATCGAGCACGGTCAGGCGAACCCGATCGATCCCCCTGAGGATCTCTACCGCGAGACGGCAGGTGCTTCCCCGAGAACCGACCAGACAGGAGACGGCGATGGCCGCTGACCCCGCAACCGAGGAGGACCGATAGATGGCCGCCGACATCTGCGTGACCGTCGAAGACCTCGCGACCGGCGAAAAGGAGGTCGTCGAGGTCAAGGACGACTACCTCATCCTCGCCGCCGGTTCGTGCCACGTCGAGCACGTTCAGACGTACGCCAACGGCACGCACATTCTTACGGTGAAGGGACGGCGCGATGCCTCCTAGCCAAAGCTCCGGAGAGCCGACCTACTCGGATCGCGGCTTCGCGTTCTGGGAGCCGATCAAGGGCAGCTACGGCACGTCGATCGAGGTCCACGAGTCGTCGGCTGCGATGGAGCCGCACCTGTGGGTCACGACGCGCGGACCGTGCCACCTGACGGGCGCTCCGCGCGAGCATCCCGGCATCCCGTTCGGAGTGGCCGACGGCTCGCTCGGCGCGCACTTGTCGATGGACGAGGCGCGCGACCTGCGGGACAAGCTCGACGCGGCGATCAAGCACAGCGAGGAGCGGTTCGGTGTCTGAGGTCCAGCCAGCTCATTGCAGCGGCAACTACCGCGTGATCGTCTGCGACGACTGCGGCGACCAGTACGCGCCGGAACTCTCCGGCGAGGTGTGCGCCTGCATCGACCGTGAAGGCGCACGGCACCTCAAGGCGCGGCTGAACGCTGCGCTCGCCGAAGACCGAGCGCGCGTCGCATCCGCAGGCGCTTGGACGACGAAGGAGGCGACGGGATGAACGTTCTCGGGCCTTGGGGACCGATCCACGTAGATGAGTGCCCCGATTGCGGCACGCCGACGACCATGCACGGGCTCGACGCGCCCGGCCACTGTCCGCACGGCTTCGAGCGGCGGGTGCCGGTCGAGTACGTCCGCGCCGACGCCTATCGGGGGGCCGTTCAGGAGAACGAGCGGCTGCGGTCTGTCCTCGCCCACGTCATCAACCGCGTGAGTGGCCTCGGCGGTGAGGCGCGTGGCATCTTCGACACGGGCAAGGCCGCGCTCGACCACGACCCCAGCGGGGGGCAGTCCGGTCCTTCCCGAGCACAGGAGCCGACACCGGACGGAATGACTACTTATCGAGCGTTGGCCGAGGAGATGCGCCGCGCGGCCGGACTACACGACAGCGACATGGATCGGCGCATCACGTCGTGGGATGCTCGCGCCTGGGCGGCGAAGGTGGAAGCTCTGCAAGCCACCGCCCAGGGGGCCGTATCGCTTGAGGCGCTGACGGACTGGCTTCTGACCGACGACGCCCAGGACGCGACCGGCTTTGGCCCCGGTATTCGGCGCGGCGTGGCCGAGGCGATCCGCGCCCGCTTCGGGGGGCAGTGAAATCGTGAGTATTCCTACGACGAAGGCGGCCATGCGCGAGGCGATCATCCTCGCGCTGGCCTACTACCGCACGGTCGAGAGCGAATCGGACGTGATGGGCTGCGCCTATCGCAGCGACATCCACCGCTGGATCGAGCGACACTGCGCCCCTGGCGAGTACGTCTACGATGGCGTGTGGGACTACCGTGATCGTATCGGCAAGGCGTTCCATCGAGCAATGGACGACCTGAAGGCAGAGGGCATCGTGCAGGACGCGGACGGCGGCTTCGGCTACTACCTCAACGTGGGCGAGGACACATGAACGAGAACCAGCTTCGGTACCTCCTCCAGCTTGTCCTCTCCGACATCGGCAAGCAGCAGAAGGCCATCGCTAAGGCGAAGCCGACCGACCACGCTCGCGGTTACGACAAGGACAAGTTCGTGGCCGCGAAGACGCAGAAGATCGAGTTCGCCTCCGGGGTGAAGAGCGCCCTGGAGGATATTCTTCACGATAGGAGTTGACGTAACTTGGCTGGACCGAGCTAGGCCGCGTCCTCAATCGACCGCTCGGAGGCCGTCTTTAGGGACGGCTTTCGTCGTTGTATGTTGTATGCAGCCTGACACTGCTAAGAGTTTTAAGCAGCCTAAACTCTAGATCCGATACTCTTTCCTGGTCACGTTTCTCGAACGCTAGGACGGACTACAGAGTGTCATTTCAGGCCCGCATCGAGGCCCTTCGCCTACATGATCCCGGCAAGGGGTCGTTCACCCCTGTCTCGCGCGAACCGAAGGTGGATCGCGAGACCAACCCTCGCGGCGTCCGGCGACCGTTCAAGACGCGCCAGGACGCGATGCCCGTGTCCGAGCGCCCGCGCGTGCAGGCCGCGAAGGACGGCCTCAAGGAGCGTCAGAAGCACGATCGCCTGCTTCACGCCGCGAACAGGTTCCTGCGCGAGGTGGCGTGATGCTCGTTCGCTTCAACCGTACCCCCGCGACCGTCACAGGCGGGATCCCTCAGCCGGACCAGGAGGAGATCAAGCTCACACCGCAGCTATGGAACGCCGACCTGGACACGGCGCTCCTATACGGCGGCGATCTCACCCGAGCGGCTCTCGGCGCCATGAACATTCGTGGCGACAAGAAGCACATCATCGTGGACTCGAAGGTCCACATGCTGATGCCGGGCTTCTACCCCGCCATCCCTGGCTGGCATAACGATGGCACGCCTCGCGGCCACGGCGGGGTGAACACGAAGGCGGCTCCGAACTTCCTCCTCCAGGAGAGCCTCTCGGACGTTCGCTACCACCTCCTCGTCACCGGCACAGGCTGTCTCACGCAGTTCATGGACGGCCCGCTCGACATCGAGGTGGACAACCTCGACCCGGGCGCCTACGCGAAGATCACGGCGGAGGTGAACCGCATCGCGGAGGCCGAGCCCTACCGCGTGTGGTCGATGCCGTCCTGCTCGGTCATCGAGTGGGACTGGTGGTCCATGCATGCCGCCGGAGCCGCCAAGCATCACGAGTGGCGCTTCCTCATCCGCGTGCTGGAGACCGACCACGACGAGCCGCAGACCGACCTCCGCAAGATCATCCGTACCCAACAGCAGGTGTACGTGCCCGAGGTATTCGGCTGGTGACCTGTCAGGTACGTGTGATCGTTCCCTGGCTTCGAGGGGAGATCTAGTCGGTAAGGGGTGACATGGCTCTTGACCCCGCTCTCCTCGAACCTATTCTCACGACGCTAGCTGGCGGTGGCCTAGGGGCCGCCGCCGTCGCATTCTTCAAGGCTAAGCCCGAGAAGAAGAAGCTGGAGGCAGAGGCCGTCACGACGGCGATGGACGCCAGCGCGACGGCCTTTGAGATGCTCACTAACGCCTTGAAGCAGATCGAGGCGGCGCAGGTCGAGATCGCCGGACTGCGTGCAGAGCTTCGAGAGGCCCGCGAGCAGGTGGCCGAACTCATGACGATCAACTCGCGCCTAGAGGCCGAGGTGAAGAATCTACGAGGCCGCCTCGCCGCGCTGGAGGGAGACAACGGCGACTGAGGTGTGGACTTCGTACAGCCGCCCTCACCCTCAGGCGCGATGGACGCGCGGAGAACACGGGGTCGGGTACATCAACGAGTTCGGGGATGTCGTCTCCTGGAATGTCCCTGACGCAGCAGACGAGTCTCTAGCCGCCTCCTCTTGCCCGAGGGGCGGCTACGCGCATTTCACCCTCACGCCTGGTGGGCACGTAGACGCTCACCTCATCAGCAACATGACGATGACCGAGTTCTACAGGATCCTCAACCAGGCACATCCTGACGCGGCTCCATGGTGGTCACGCAAGGGCGCTCATCAGTGCCCTAGCTGTGGAACGAACTTCGGGACAGACGACCTGAACGCGTGCCCTTCATGTGGCGCTACCGAGTTCGATACGGGTTGGCACGATCAACAGGTACAGATGCCTGTCGAGCCGAAGAGCGCACGCAACCTTGACGAGACCCTATGGGAGGAAGTATCTTATGCCGATGGAACTGACGCTGACGAACGTGAAGACCGGAGCCAAGAAGCGCGTCACCGTTCGTCCGTGCGAGGAGTGCGGGACCGAGATCATGCACGACCACGGCGCCTTCGCCGAGTGCCCGGTCTGCTGCCACGTGAACACGCCCGTCTAGCAGCCCCTCGCGACCCAGCCGCGCGCTGGATGGCCACAGAGCGCCCGCACTGGACGCAGAATGACACCGCCGACCATCGGCGCTGGGAGTGGCGAGATCCGGCAACAGGAGTTTTCCACCGCGTCGGCATCGGCAACGCCTCGCACTCTGAGTCTCAGGCACAGAAGACGGACTTCGATCGCGTGAGGCAGCGCGTCCGTCGATGTGAGGCAGGCGGCTGCGCCTGCTCTATGCGCCAGCAGCCCGCGCAGCTAGCTCAGCCCGTCCAGCAGGCTCCGCAGACCCCGTTGACGCCCGGGGCCAAGGTGCTCTACGGCGGCCAGGAGTGGTACATCACCGAGATGGAGGGCGGCCTAGCCGCTCTCGTCAACATGCAGGGCCAGGAGGAGCTTGTCCCCGTCGCGGAGCTTCAGAGGGCCGCTAACACCGGTCAGAGGCCCGTACAGCCCCCTCTCGTGGACGAAGACGCCCCTCTCGCGCTCGAACTCTTCTACTGGCTCCGGGGCCGCCAGGGCGAGGCCGATCCCAATAGCTGGGTCCAGGCCGAGCCCGTGCATACGCCCGACCCTCTGCCCGGCGCGTACGCGAAGACCGCAATGGCCTACCCCGGCCCTCTCTACCACGTTGCCCCCGCGCAACACAGGGATGCGATCCACGCGGAGGGACTAAGGGGACACGAGCCCGATTTCCCGAGGTTCAACCCTACGGGCTACGGACGAGGAATTCCGGGCAACTACGCGTTCGACACGCCAGGAGATGCCGAGTACTACGCCCACATGATGGCGCGTCGTGGCCAGCCGATGGACATCTGGCAGATCAACCACGCGGGCAGCCTGCCGGTTGAGCAGGATCCGGAAAGCTATCTCTACGGAGGCGGCGACGAGATCGACCCGCGAGACGCGCCGCATCCGTACGAGTTCGAGCCGGAATGGGACGGTCTCGACGGCGTGCCCGGAGACATGCAGTGGCATCGCCGCCAGCCTCACGATTGGGACGAGGAGTACGACGGCGACTGGCACGAGGACGAGCGCTCGTTTGAGACGGTTCCTGGGCGACAGCTAGCGTGGAGGATTCCGGCTCATGTTCCCGCTCATCAGCTAGAGCACTTGAAGAGGATCCACCCGGACGAGGGAAAGTGGACCGAGGAGTGGTACGGCGACCAGCTAGAGGGCGACCAGCGTATCCTCACGCCGGAGCCGATCCATCGCGTCCGCTATGAGAGTCCCGAGGCATACCAGAAGGCCGTGCGAGACTACCTCCAGTACCACAAGTCCGGCGCGGGCGACGGCGACGGCTACGTCATGTGCGACCAGGGCCACGAACATTGGGGCACCAACGGCGCGGCCGGTCTCCTCGCGTCGCATCAGTACTCGGACGGGCGGACCCGCTACTTCCTCACCTTGCGCTCCCAGGATGTGCAGCACGGAGGCACCTGGAGTACCCCCGGAGGGGCTATGGATAGCCATGAGGATCCTCAGACGGCCGCCCTGAGGGAAACGGGCGAGGAGATCGGTCACGAGCCTCCCGTGACCGTTAGAGGGGTGGATACGGACGACCACGGAGGATGGGCGTACCACACGGTCAGGGCGGAGGCACACGAGCCATTCACGCACACGAGCGACTCGTGGGAGACCGAGGACTCCGGCTGGTTCACCCCTGAGGAGATCGACCGCCTCCCCCTCCACCCCGGCTTTGCCTCCTACTGGCGAGCTAACCGGAACAATTTGTAACGGATACTCTTGACATGGAGGACGGAGGGTTGTATCTTTCTCCCCATGAGCACGGTTGATCTCTCCTCTCTGCACCGCATCAACGTGCAGGTCATCCTCGACGCCCTCTGGCAGCGCGAGGAGTACCTGAACAAGCGCGACGCTCCTGGCGACCGTCGTGTGGTTGCGGACACGATCGCCCCCACGATCGCTGTCGTCATCGAGCAGGTGCAGGCGCAGGGCGGCAAGGTCGAGTACGGCAAGGTCACCATCCCGGGCGCCTCGCGCGTCGAGCAGGTGGACGCGCTCGCGGCCGAGTACGGAGCCGAGGCAGAGTTGATGAGCTACGGTGGCGGTCAGGTCCACCCGCGTCGTTGGTTGTCCGTCCACACGGTTCAGGACGCGACGGGGACCTACCTGGCCGTGCGCGACTACGAGGACGAAGACCTTCGCGACATGAACACGCCTGGCGACGCGATCTACTACGACCTGGACGTGACCACGGAGACCTACAAGAAGGTGGAGGCGTAAGACCATGCAGACGCTCAAGACGTTCGTCGCGGACCACGGCCTGACGATGGAGGCGGAGTACGCCGAGTCGAACCCGAATATGGTCTCCGACGAGGCTTGGTCGCGCGCGGCCACCCACTACCTCTGCACCCTCCGCAACGCCGAGGGCCAGACGATGGCCGTGCCCTTCTCCATGGGTCCCGCGCTCACCGAGGAGCCGAGCATCGAGACCGTGCTGGACACGCTCGCCTCGGACGCCTCCTCGGTCGCCGACTCGCCCGATTGGCTCGATTGGGCCGAGGAGATGGGCTTCGACGCCGAGCGCGGCGCCAAGGGGCTCCGCGAGGCGCGCGAGACCCACGGGCAGATCGTCAAGCAGTCCGACGAACTCAAGGCCCTCGTGGGCGACGAGGCGTTCGAAGCGCTGCTCTACAACACCGAGCGCCTCTAAGGGGGACGACACACGTGGTGCACTTCAACGACGCGCAGTCGGCGACCCTCTTGAAGTTCCTCCGCAAGTGGTCGGAGGGTCGCGAGTGGGGAGCCACGCCGCAGGGCGCGGCCATCTACCTCAGCTTCACGAGCATGTCCGTCTACCTCAAGGAAGACGGTACGTTCGAGATCGTGGAGGACTAGCGCCCCGCTGAGCTAATCTGGCACGATGAGCTTCCAAGCGCTCGTCGTGCCGCCTCAGGGCGCCCTCTACCGGCAGGACATCCACGGCCTCCACGACCTTCAGAAGCTCGTAGGAGGCTACCTCGAAGGCGTGAGATCGCCTCATCATGCGGGAGTCTTCGCGTACCTCAACGAGGAGGGCGCGCTGCAAGGTCTCCCGCCCAACCTCCGGGCCTCTCTGTACCTCAATGTGCCCGTGGTCGGGACGGTCCTCTTCGTCGGCTCTCAGGGCTCTGCGGAGAGGGACTGTCCGCCCGAGGTTGAGGTAACCATTGCCTCCTTCTAGGCAAGAAGTTCAGGTTACCCCTTGACGGTAGCCTGAGAGTACTGTATCCTTCTTCTTATGAACGAGAGCACGCTTCTCTCCACGCCCGTCGAGATCGACACCGAGATCGCCCGCCTCATGATGGAGCAGGCCCGCCCGGCGCGCACCATCGCCTTGCAGAACGAGTACCGCGACAGCGACTCGTCCTACCGCCGTCACTTCTTCGACCAGGACGCGCTCGACGCCGCCGAGGCCGAGCACGATCGCCTTCAGGTCGAGATCGACGCCCTCACGGAGCGCTACACCGGTTGGCCGCGCTACTACCACGTGACCAACAACAACGGTCACATCCACACGAGCACGTCCTGCTCCTCCTGCTTCCACGACACGCAGTTCGCTTGGCGCGCCGACCTCTCCGGCCTCACGCCGGAGGAGGTTGTCGAGCGCGAGGCGCACAACGCCTGCACCGTGTGTATGCCCATCGCCCCGGTCGAGCAGAAGGCCGCTCGCCAGCGCTACAACGCCGCGCAGCGCGAGGCCAAGGCCGCCGAGCGCCAGGCCAAGAAGGACGCTAAGGCCGCCAAGGCTCGCGAGCGCGCCGTCAAGCTCGTGGACAAGGTGCAGGTTGCCATCGACAAGATGGGCGGCCTGGACGCCTTCCGCAACGACTATAGCCTGTACGGCCATGACGGTCGCAAGAGCCTCTACGCTTGGACGTTCGACGGCTGCCAGCAGACGGTGGGCGACATCCTCTACGAGATCAAGGACCGTGAGGAGAACGGCGACAGCCGCCGCAGCATGAACGAGCACATCAAGGCCGAACTCGCCGCTCGCGGCCTGATCTAACAATACCGTCAGAAAGGACCAACCATATGAACGATCCAGCCGAGATGACCGAGGACGAGTTCCGCGCCGCGCTGGCCGAGGGAGGCTGGTCTGAGAGGGCGGATGCGTTCGTCGCGATCGCCACCCGCGAAGGCACGCCGTTCAGCGAGCTGCTGGACCGCCTGCGCGAGACCGAGCGCTACTTCCTGAAGGCCACGCTCCGCACTCCGGAAGAGGTGGAGACGTTCGCCGCAGCGGCTCGCGAGCAGCTCGCCCGCGTAAACCCCTCTGAGGAGGTTCAGACTCGATGAAGCGACTCATCCTCCTACTCGTGCTTGGCGCGGCCCTCCTGCCCGCCCCTGCGTACGCCACGGGAGCCGTGGTGAACCCCGACGGGTCCATCGTCGGGGTTTGGCCCGAGCACATCTGCGACGATCCCTCGTCGCCGCTGGATGCGGACTCCGACATGCTCATCGAGCCGCTACCCCCGGACTACACACCGTACGAGGGCGACGAGGACGAGGGCGAGGATGATCCGGACCTCGACCTCCCTACGTTCGACCTCTCACCTTGGAAGGCGGTGTATTATCCCGACGGCATGGTAGAGGTGTGGTACGACGGTCGGTGCTTCACCGGGGACCTGGACGAGACGTTCCTGAACCTGCTGGACCCGCCCGAGGTTGCGAGCTTGCGCCTGACGCCCGGCATCATCGCGCGAGAGGTCGTTCCGCCGCCTACACTTACGCCCGTGACCAACCCTGTGACTACGCCTGAGCCTGAGGCGAAGGTCACCTCGAAGGCGAAGAAGGCCAAGAAGGCGAAGAAGGCCAAGGAGGGGAAGAAGACCAAGCGCAAGAAGGGTAAGGCGAAGGTCAAGAAGAAGCGCAAGAAGGGCAAGCGCCCCCGTAAGTAGCACCTGAACCCCGCTCCGGCGGGGTTCTTTGTATCTAGGGGTTGTAACCGTTATGAGGTGGTGCTACCTTACGGGGCATGGAGAACGCGGTGTACATCGGCAAGTGCCGTACGAAGGGTTGCAAGCACGCGACCCGCGTGAACGCGGACCAGGTACAGGAGCTTGATTCCGACCGTAAGACCGAGATCGACGGCAAGCTCGTGTACACCCTCGCGGACGGCACGCCCTACGACAACACCCGCGCGCACATCCTCAACGGCGTTGCAGTCGCCATGCGCTGCCCCGATCACGGCGTGTACAAGCTCAACTACCTCAAGGGCCGTCTAGTGGAGGACAAGAAGTGCGACGGTCGCTGCATGGGCGCCACCGGCCCCTCGTGCGACTGCTCGTGCGGTGGCGCCAACCACGGCATCAACCACGGCTAGAGCTTCGGGGTTACGCCCGGCGAGGGCGTAACCCCTCCTACAACCTCAGCGGAGAGATGGCGCGTAGACCGGTCGTGCCCCGGGGGCTGCCACTCGCCGACCCAATTTTTTCTCTCCTACCCCTTGTGCCATCCCTCCCCGGTCGCTATATTTCTATCCATGAACTCCACGCTTGAGTCCACGACCCGCCCGGCCGCCATCAACATCGAGTGGCTGTACTCGCTCAAGGGTGAGGACATCAACCACATCGGCCCGGCCGCCCGCACGTTCGCCCTTCAGAACGCCTCCTTCTTCGCGGACGAGAGCCTCAACAACGTGCGTCGTCACCTCTACGACCTGATCGACCAGGAGGAGCGCGCCGCCCACGCTCGCGGCCTCTTCGGTTCGCTCACCCCCGCTCACGAGCGTGTCGAGCGCAACGCCGACGTGATCGCCGCCCGCGAGGCCGCTGACGCCGCGCGCACCGCCATGCTGGCGGCTCAGGCCGAGGTGGGCGGCATCGTCTTCTGCATCGCCGTCGATCGCCTCGCCTACGCTCACGAGCGCATCGACGCTCTGGCCCGCAAGGCCGCCAAGATCGGCGCCGAGACGCTCACGCTGACCGACACGGATGAGACCGTCCTCCTCAACTACTGCTACGCCGAGGACGCCGACCGTGGCTACCACGGGGACTTCCTGCACGTCTTCTGCATCCTCCAGGGCGCGACGCCGAAGATCGACGGCTTCGAGTTCCTCGCCACGGTCAACACGACCGAGGCGGGCAACATCATCAAGCGCATCCCCGCGATCCGCTTCCAGGTCTCGGGCTCCGGCAAGGACATGTCCGATGAGCAGGCCGCCGCCAAGCTGGAGGCCATCAACCTCGACCGCTTCCGCTCCACCGGCTCCATCTGCGAGCACTGCGGCTACGAGCGCCAGCGCAACGACACGTTCGTGGTCTACAACGAGAAGACCGGCGAGACCAAGCAGGTCGGCCGTCAGTGCCTCCGCGACTTCACGGGCGCCAACAACCCTGAGCGCATCCTGAAGGTGCTCCAGATGGTTTGGGAGGAGATGCGCTCCATCGGCGAGGCTCGCGGCCAGGCGCCGACGATCCTCACGCAGGACTACCTCACACACTGCGCGCTCTTCGTCCGCCTGGACGGCTACGTGTCGGCCTCGAACTACGACAGCGCCACTAAGCACGTCGCGATGAACAACCTGTTCAACATGCGCGACAAGAAGCTCGACAAGAAGGGTCAGCCGCTTTGGATCACGCCCGAGCCTGTTGACGCTTCGATGGCCGCCACGGTCCGCAATTGGGCGCTCAACGAGTGGCAGGAGACCTCGGAGTTCGCGCACAACGTCAAGGTGGCCGTCACGCCTGACGCGCTCGACACGAAGGCCGCTGGCATGGCCGCCGCCGCGTTCGTCGCGTTCCAGCGCCACCAGGGCGAGGTCGCCAAGCGCGAGGCCGCCGCCGCCAGCGAGTTCGTGGGTGAGCAGGGTAAGCGCTCTCGCGGCATCACGGTCACGGTGACCAACGTCCATTGGGTCGCCAACCACTTCTCCTTCGACGGCTCCAGCCCGCTGTACACGCTGAAGACCGAGGACGGCTCCACCATCCGCGTGAAGTGCTCGAACGTCCCGGCCGCGAAGGACACGGGCGCTGCGCCTGAGGTCGGCTCCACCTACGTGGTTGACTTCACCGTCAACAAGGCCGACGCCTACTACCCGGGTCACGTCGATCACCCGCAGTACGGCAAGCAGACCAACGTCAACCGCATCGTCTTCCAGAAGACGATCGGCTAGCAGGCAGAGTTGTTCAACGGGCGGGGCTTCGGCCCCGCCCTCGTTCGAGAGAAAGTCATATGGACTACACGAAGATTCTGTTTGGCGAGCACGCCTGCCACGTGCCCGCGTGGATGGTCGTGCAGGATGGCGCTGACGGCTTCGTGTCGTTCGTCGGCGGCAGCAAGATGAAGCCCGGCGAGCAACACCCGCTCTGCTTCGGGGCGACCGAGACGCACAAGCTCATCGTCGGTGAGCTAGTCGTCCGCCCGCATCGCGTCACCGCGAGCAACGTACAGCAGGGCTCCGGCCTCGCGGGAGTCGCCATCGATCCCTTCCCGATCCTTGAGCAGGGCCGTCGCATCCTTGACCTAACGCACGGCTCCTGAGCCCCTCTACGAGGGCGAGGCGACCCGATGCCTGCCCCGCCCTCTCTCAGGCCCTCAGAAGGGCCTCTACGTGGCTCTCAGGCGATCTCTCCACGGAGACGCTTGTCCGCTAGGTCGGCCTCGGTGTCGTCGCTGAGGTCGAGCACCAGCTTCGCCTGGTCGATCAGATGCGAGAGATGGCCGCCGCCGTACTTCGTGGCGGGCCACTCGTTGCGCACCTCCTCCAGCAGTCTCACGGCTTCGGCGAGCTTCTCGGTCATAGGACACATCCTCACTGGTCGATTACGAGAGTTATGAGACAGCTATATGACTTGATCCGGCTGGAGTCCTGGATCGAGCGCTTTCGACGCCTCAACCCATGGGGCGACCTAGTAGTGACGAGGGCATGGCCATGAGCGACACGCAGACCACGCCCAACGCCAACGACGCGTCCACCTCGTGGACGTTCATCGGCGGCAACCGCGCTTCACGTCGTCAGCGCTATCGCCTCAAGCGCGCTGACCTATCCCCTCTCACTCGCCCGAGCACAGGTCAGCGCAGGGCGCGTAGGCGCGCTGCCAGTAAGGCGGCGCGTCGTGCTCGCGTCATCAACCGAGGTTGATCGTCCACACGTGGATAATGCTCCCCTCGGGCTAGGGGAGCGTTCCACGTGCGCGGGCAGTCAGCGGTGACATGGTGACTATCCGCGCAGTATGTGCAGCGGTACACCCTATCCACTACCCAACGCAGACCGAACTCGCGCCTGTATCTCGTGGCCCATACCTTCGGGCACCGCAACGATCAGCGTGTCGTGTCGCGTAGTATCCCTGCCCGCCTTCTCCTCCTCGGCAATCCAGAGGCGATCGACGGCGACGTACACGGAAAGCGGGTTGGCTCCGGCCTCGTGAAGGCCGATTACGATGTGAGGGTCGTCGCTCATCGGCACTCAATAGTCCACCGGCCAGGGGAGGATGTGGATCATGAGAGGCATCAGCGTGTCCTTGAGACGTAGTTGGCGTGTTCGTCTTCGGGGCCGAACAGAAGGTCGGCCATCAGCCCCGCGATGCGCCCGGCGACCTTGAGCGCGAGTCCGAGCATCAGTACTCGGCCTCGATGATGAGGTCCGGGTACACGCCACGATCGAACGCCATGGCGAAGCTGTTGAAGACCGGGTTCAGCGGCCTCTCCATATCCCCCTTGATGAGGCGGTAGTAGCTCTTGGAAGGGGTGGGGTTCGGCACGACCGCGTAGATCTCCAGGGCGTGCGCGAGCGGGCACGCGTGGGCGCCGCTCTGCTGGCCCTGCGGCATCTCCTCGATGGGCTCCAGTCCGCGCTCGGCGCGGAACAGGTTGACCTCTTGGAGCACGTAGTCCAGCGACGGGATCATGCGGGCACCGCCGCCTCCCAGAATTCGATCCCGAATTCGATCCTGGGAGGGGTAGACCGAGCCGAACTGCGGGAGTAGGCCGTCGTCATAGGCTTCGATGAAGTCGCCGATGGGCTTCGGCACGATCACGCCACCCTCGATGGAGTCGAAGTACGCGATGGCGCCGTAATTGCCGCCCGGCACCGTCAGGAGTGCGTCCAGGGCGACCGTCATCGGGCAGCAGCCCGAGCGAGACCCGGGCGCGCGCCCGGGATCGGCTTGCGGGATCTCGGTGAGCGGCTCCATGCCGCGCGAGGTTCGGACCTCGTTGACGGCCGCGAGCACGGCGTCGAGATCGATCTGCGGATTCTCCATGAGCGTCAGAGTATCAGCAAACGAAACTCTACGAAAGGCCTAGTTCGTCGTCGCCGATCGGCGAGTACACGAGGAGCGTGAGACGCTTGTGCACGAGATCAAGCTGCGCCTCGGCCCTTGAGGGCACGCGCGCGCCACTTGTCGCGGTCGGCCTCCATGCCCTCGTAGAGGGCCTGCTGAAGGCGCGCGGTCGAGTCGGCGCTGTCCTTACATGAGATCGAGTTGACGTTCTAGCTTGCGGTTTCTGGCTTCGAGCCGTTGGATGCGATGCTTCTGGCGCTCAGCGCGCGGCGGAAGTCCGGTCGTGATGACCTCGAAGCGTCGCTGCACCGCCCAGGCGGTGAGAAAGGCAAAGCCAACGAGCGGTAGGAGTGAGGCGAGGATGGCGGATACACCCGGCTCGTACATCTTTCGCTGCCTGAACTCCCACAGCAGACGGAGGCAGACGTAGACGCCGCAGGCGATGTAAGCCAACACGCCGACAATCATCAGAAGAGCGCTCATTACGCCTCCGTGAAATCGAACTCCATGCGTATGACTGACTCCGCGCCGCCAGGCGAGATCGACACGCCGACTCCGCAGGAGAATGCGCGCGGAACAAGGTCCATCAGATGCGCCGCCTCAAAGGGTCTGAGCCACTCGCTCCCCAGGATCGGATTGCTGTCCGGTGTCGCGTCAATGATGTCCTTATTGAACCCGAGACTCAGCAGTCGATGCTGCACCGCGTAATAGAGGTCACGCGCCTTGCGATTCACTGGAGGCTCCCGTAGCAGTCCATGCCTGCGGCCTCCAGCGCGGCCTCTTCCTCGTGCCGCAGCCAGAGTTCATCCGCGAGGTCTTCGGGGATGGACGGCAGGCCCGTCGCCCACTCCTCCAGGTCGTCTTCGATGTAGTCGGTGAGCGTCGCCCGCTGACGAGCGCGCTGCTGCGCCTCACGGATGTGAGAGGCGCCTCGCCTGAAGTTCAGAGACGGCATACGAACTCCAGTCGAGTAAGGGCGCGCATCGGTCTCGGCGAGCGCCCTGGCGAGCTTCTCCATCACCTCGATGCCTCGTGTCGCCAGGCAGTTCTCCAGAGCTTCTACCCGCGCCTCAAGCTCGGCGATGCGCTGCTGTTCAGGAGAGACGTAGTTCGCCCGCTCCAGGTGAGCTTCTGCCTCGCCCCACGCCTGCCGGTCGCTGAACCGTTCATCGCTCACCCATCCGCAGGTGCACACGGTCTGATACCACTCGGCGGCATCGTTGAAGCTGACCTCGTGACTGGCCATCAGTCGAACCCCACGGCGTGGTCGCCCAGCAGGGTCACGAGGGACATCATCACCTCGGACTGCATCTCGACCACGCTGGATAGATGGGCGCACGTGGCCTCAGGGGACATGCGGTTGTGACGACGCGCGATGAGGTCGCTGGCCTGGCGCACAGAGCGCAGCGTGGTCAGCAGCACGCCCGTGGGCGGACTGTCGCTCCAACCCTTGGCCGCGCGCTTGAGGCGGATCACGTCCTCCTTGGCGGCCTCCACGGCGCGGTACACGTCGCTCATCAGAGGAAGACCGCCAGGCTGCCGAAGAACGCGGCCCAGCACAGCACGGCCACGAGAGCGATGTAGAAGACCATCGCGGGCTCGGACTCGCCGGGCTGGCAGTACGGCTTGTGGCTCACGCGCACACCTCGACCGAGGTGGAGGAGTAGTTGGCCTCCTGAAGCGGGCGCCACGAGATCACGTCGCCGTACTGGTCGCGCTCCGGGTGCGGCCAGGCGTCGTCGCGGCGCTCGAACTCGTACTCGGTCCAACCGGCGGCCAGCGCGATGGTCTCGATGATCGCGGGCTCGATGTCCTCCTCCCAGCGGAACGCGTCGCCGATGGTCAGGCTGATCTCGTACTTGTCGATGTACGCCTTCACGAAGCCGGGCAGGGTCGCGAGCTTGGCGATGACCTCGCGGCCGACAGGCGTGGCCTCGGCGGGATCGTACGGCGCGAATGCGTCCCGGCCGATGACGATCATCTCGTCCGCGAAGGCCGTGGTGGCGTGGAACTTCCGAAGCCCGGTCGTCTGGTCCCCGACCGACTCCGAAACGATGCGATTGGCGGTCATGAGAGCAGCGTAGCACGAGTTTTCGAGTTTCGGCCCTAAACTCTACGGGCAGGCTGCCGATCCTATGGGCATGAAACTCTACG
>Ga0182742_1003111_pt1 | contig 16836 bp, 19 predicted proteins | sample eDN5th37CBELigMG_FD_128880 | JGI IMG/M metagenome (GOLD analysis project Ga0182742, IMG submission 128880) | Enriched Miracle-Growth compost microbial communities from Emeryville, California, USA - eDNA 5th pass 37_C BE-Lig MG (version 2)... ...
GAGATCACCGTGGATATCGGCCTCGGCCAGGGGCAGGCCCGGGTGTGGACCTGCGACCTGACGCATGGCTACATCGACATCAACGGGTCGTATCGGTCCTAGCGGCTGCCGGCCGCCCTCGTCGGGCTCAGGCCGGGACCTTTGCGAGCCTGCCTTCGGGGCAGGGCGGCTCCCGGCTGTCGGTCCTAATCCGCCGCGAGGGTCGCGGGGGCGATGACCCGCGCATGGTTGGGGCGGGGCAGCAGGGCAAGCCGGGCATCCAGCCGGCCGTAGATCATGTTGTGGAAGACCCTGCGGGAGAGCGGGCCGGTCTCCGGCACATGCTCCAGAAAGGTCTGGAAGGTGGCGCGGTAGCGCGCCGCCTGTCGGACAAAGCGTTCATCGCCCTCGAATTTCACCATTGCCTCTGGTGTCGGAGGCAGCAGGCGCAGGATGTGCAGGGGCAACTCCTCCGGCGGCGGCAAGGGCAGGCCCTGCGCATCGGGGCTTGCCGATTTCCAGCCATGCGCGAGCCGCCACATGGCGGCGAGGGTGGCGCCGAGTTCGCTGACAACGAGATTCCATTCGCCGACCAGCCGCTGCAGGCGCTTCTCCGTCGAGAGTGCCTGGATCGCCTCGACCTGACGCTGCCCGACGGCAAGGCCCGAAATGGCGAGGCGAACCTGCTCCTGCAGCAGCGCCGTCTGCGCGCGGCACTCCTCGGTCAGCGCCTCGGCGGCAAGCTGCTTGCTGTCCAGGGCCGCGGTCTGGCGTAGTAAGGCATTGCCCAGGGCCGCCAGTTCCGTCTGCTGCGCCAGCCAGGCGATGATGAGAAGCAGCAGGCAGGGCGGCAGGAAGAGGCAGGCCAGCAGCACAACGCCCCAGGCAGCAACACGCGGCATCATGCGGAGGATCCCCTCCGAACCCTCTGACCAGGTCAGGTGAGCGGTTGCGAAACCGTAACACGCCTGCCGATGCGTTGCGCTGCCTATGCGGGAAAATCGAATGAAAGACACAACCGAAACGGGCCGTGTCCATGCCCCCACCGAGGGGGGCCGCCGCCTGGACATGGCGGCGGCAACTGCAACTCAGACCACCGTCAGGACCGGCGGCGCCGGGTCGCGCAGCGATGTTGCCGCCGAACCGGCCGGCTCGGCCAGCATCTCCACCTGCCCGGAGAGTTGGCCGCCTTCCTCCACCGCAAGCCGGCGGCAGCGGACGGTGCCGGCGATCGTGCCGGTCGCGCGCAATGTCAGGCTGCCGCGCGCGGTGAGGGAGCCGTCGAAGGTGCCTGCGATCTCGGCAGTCTCGACCTCGATCTCGCCTTTGAACACGCCGGACTGGGCCACCACGACCTCGGCCGCCTGGATCATCCTGGAGTCCACGGTGCCCTCCACGACCAGCCGCTCGGCATCCGTCACGGTGCCCTGGAGCGTGATGCCGCGGCCGACCACCAAGGTGCGCCGGTCGCCGGGACGGGGGGCGATATCCGGCGTGGCGGGGGCGGCGCTGGGCTTCAGGGCGACGGCCTTGGGAGGAGCATCCTTCGGGGTTGGACGAAAGACCGGCACGCCGAGATCGGCCTCTCGTGCGGCCGGGGCCGGATCGGCGGGCGGCTGGTTGTCCTTTCCGCGGGTAAAGATGCCCATGGCCATGTGATTGCTTCCTCCACGACTGACCCTTGTGCGGCGCCGCGCGGAACAGTGAGCCGACTCGGGCGGTGCCAAGCCCTGTCAATAGCATGGTCTCGAACGGTTATTCTACTTATGGTTGCGAAGCGCATGGCCGGAATCCGCCCCAGGAAGGAAGCAGGGGCGTTCGCAAGGGTGCTGGCTATAGGCTGATTGCAAGCGCCCGGATGATGGCCGCAAGACCCACCCAGATCGGGATGGAGAGGGTGAAGGCCATCATCAGTCCGCGCGCCGCGGCGAGCGGGTGAGTGGGGTCATCGTCCATGAAGCGGCCTCCCCCTGAGTATGCGCGCCCGGGACTGCCTATGCCGGCCGGTCACGCGCCACGACCTCTTCCGTCGCGCGCCGCGCGATGCCGGCCGGGAGCGAAGGCTGTAGCGCCCACAACAGGCCGGCGGCTTCCGTCAAGGCGGCTCCATGGGCGAGGCCACGCACACGTGCATCGCGGTAGCGGGCCAGCACGAAGCGCTTGCAATGCTCCGCCAGGCCAATCTCCGAAAACGCAGGAGCGTCCTTCATGACGCTATCGTGATGGACACAACCTTTGGTTGCAAGATCCATTCTGCCTTCCTGGCCACCGAGGCGGGAGTCAGACAGCCCTTAGCCGGGCTCTCACGCCTGCCACGCCCGCCGGGCGGCGGGAGGTTTCCATGGCGGCCCGCCCCCTTGCCCGCTTCACATCCGGTTGCACCGGGGTAATCGCAAGGATTGCGACACAGCGGCCTCGGTATTGTCGGTGGGCTGCCGTGGGAGAAAGACCGATGAAAGCCCTGCCTGTCCTCGCTGGCCTCGGCCTGATCCTGGCGCTTACCGCCTGCATCTATGTGGAGCGGGATCTTCCCGCCCCGCCGCCGACAGTCGTGCAACCGGTCCCCCCCGCACAGCCATCCCAGCCCTCCACCGCACCACGGGCGGGCGGCTACTGAGCAGGACGCAAGGCTGCGGCCGTTCCCCGGCGACGCTGCGCAAGGCGCAGCATCGCCCATGGGAGCAGGGTGACGCCTGCGGCCTGTTTCCTACCGGTCCGGCAACCCCGTGCGTGCCACGCCTGGGCAACGGACGGCCCCTTCACGAGGAGCGTGCAGCCATGTCCGACACCCCGATGGACCATCCGACCCTCGCCAGCCGCTTCCGGGCGGTGCGCATGATGGCGCGCGGCTGGTGGGTCTTCGTGCTACGCGGTGTGATCGCCATCCTGTTCGGGATACTGGCCTTCATCCTGCCCGGCCTGGGATTGGCGGTGATCCTCGGCTTCCTCGCGGCCTGGATGCTGCTGGACGGGATCGGCACGATCTACCAGGCGGTCAAGGGACCGCCGGAGCGGCATGGCTTCTGGTTCTGGCTGGACGGCATCGTCTCCATCCTCGCCGCCGCGGCGCTGCTGATCCTGCCGGCGGTCTCGGCCCTCGCCCTGGTGTTCGTCGCCGGGTTCTGGGGCATCATGATCGGCGTGTTCCGGCTGGTGCTCGCCTTCCGGCTGGGCAGCGTGCTGATGGGACTGCTGGGCGCCGTCACCATCTTCATCGGCGCCTGGCTGATCGCGCAGCCCGGCCCCGGATTGCTGGCGCTGATCTGGCTGGTGGGGCTGGAGGCGATCGTCGCGGGGGGCCTGATGATCGCCCTCGGCTGGCGGCTGCGGCGGGTCCATCATGACCCGCACGGCCCGGCCATGGGCCATGGCTGAACCTCCTCCCCTCCGGATGGACCATGGGAGACTTTCGGGCAAGCATGGGCGGCCCAGGAGGGAGTCGCCTTGCCCGCAGCCACCGCCACGCCCGAGACGCGCATCCCCGGCCGGATCGAACTGTTCCTCACCTATCTGAAGATCGGCCTGCTCGGCTTCGGCGGCGTCGCCGCCTGGGCACGACATGTCATCGTGGAGGAGCGCCGCTGGCTGACCGAGCGCGACTATGCGCAGATCCTCGGGCTCGGCCAGGTGCTGCCCGGGCCGAATGTGGGCAATGCGGCGGTGATGATCGGCCGGCGCTTCCACGGCCTGACGGGGGCGCTGCTGGCGACCGCGGGGATCTATGCCGCGCCGCTCTGCATCCTGGTCGGGCTCTGCCTGCTCTATGACCGCTACGGCCAGTTGCCGCAGGTGGCCCCGGTCATGGAGGGTATCGCCGCCGCGGCGGCCGGCATGGTCATCGGCACGGCCTTCAAGATGACCAGCCGGCTGAAGCTGGAGCCGGAGGCGCTGCTGATCCTGCTGCTCGCCGCCCTGGCGGCCGCGATGCTGCGCCTGCCCCTGCCGCTGATCGTCCTGGTGCTCGCCCCGGTCTCCATCGCCTGCGCGCTCCGGCGGGCACGCCAGGCTGGGGAGGAGCCTTCGGGGGCGCGGACGCGATGAGCCTGCTGCTGCAGATCCTGCTCACCTTCTCCATCCTGTCGCTGCTTGCGGTTGGCGGCGCCAATGCGGTGCTGCCGGAGATGCACCGGCAAGTGGTGGAACTGCGTGGCTGGTTGGACGACGCGACCTTCGCCCAGCTCTACGCGCTGGCCCAGGCGGCACCGGGGCCGAACATCCTGGTCGCCAGCGTCATGGGCTGGCGGATTGCGGGTGTGGCCGGCATGGCCATGGCGACGCTCGGAATGCTGGCGCCCGCGGCGGTGCTGGCCTGGGGCATGGCCGGGCTGACGCACCGGCTGCGCGGCGCGCCTTGGCTGAAGCCGGCCCAGGCCGGGCTGGTGCCGGTGGCGATCGGCCTCATCCTGGCGGCCGGCATCACCATGGCCCAGGCGGCGCACAGCCACGGGGTGCCGATGCTGCTGATCGTCGCGGCTTCCACTCTCTTCGTCTGGCGCACCGACCGCAGCCCTCTCTGGGTCCTGGCGGGGGGCGGAATCATTGGCGCGCTGTTGCTCTAGTGGCGCGCGCTTATTCCGCCCCGGAGACGGACGCTTTCGGAACGGTTACGTGAGCCGCCTTACATCCTGGGGAAGACTAGGTCACTGGCCTTGAGCCCAGGCAGCCTGCCCCTCGATACCGTCACCGTGGCTTCTCGATCTGCCAGGTCAGGTGTGAGCGCACCGTGGGCCACTCGGGTGCCGTGATGCTGTAGACGCAGGTGTCACGGAGCGTGCCGTCCTTCATGCGCTGGTGGTGGCGCAGCACGCCGTCGAGCTTGGCGCCGAGGCGCTCGATGGCGCGGCGGCTCGCATGGTTCATGAAATGCGTGCGGAACTCGACGGCGAGGCAGCCGAGCCGGTCGAAGGCATGCGCCAGCAGCAGGAGCTTGGCCTCGGTGTTGAGCGGCGTGCGCTGGACGCGGGCGGCATACCAGGTCGAGCCGATCTCCACGCGCGGCCCGGCGGCGTCGATGTTCATGTAGGTGGTCATGCCGACGGGTCGGTCACCCGGGCCGTCCAGGACAGTGAAGGGAAGCATGGAGCCCGCTGCCTGGAGGGCGAGACGGCGCTCGATCTCCGCTGCCATCGCCTCCGGCGAGGGAATGGTTGTGTACCACAGCCGCCAGAGTTCGCCGTCACGCACGGACTCGGCGAGAGCATCGCGATGCTCCCGCGATAACGGGATGAGTTCGACATGCCGCCCAGAACAGGGTGACGGGCTCCAATGCCATCAGCGCAATCTCGCGAATCACACATGCCAAGATTAATCAGAATGGTGCCGGAAAGCTCACCCTCTGTCTCTCAGCCGGTTATTTGCGGAACAGGTCAGCTGCTGAAGGTCCGGATTCCACCCGCTGCCGGCTTCGGGACAGGTATCAAGCGTCAGATTTCGGCCACCAGGCGCGCCTTGCCCGTCGGCCTGCAAGCGCTCCGGCATGAATCGGTCCCACGGTGAAACCCGGACCCGGCCCGGCTTGGCCGCGCTCAGGGCGAGCCAGGATCAGGGTCCAGCGCCGCGGCCACCGCTTCCTTCCGCCGCTGCGGCAGCAGCTTCATTGCCAGGATGAAGGCCGAGAGGACCAAGCAGATGCCGTTGGTCACGATCAGCGGCCATTGCCCGAGCAGCAGCCCATAGGCGAGCCAGAGCGCGAAGCCTACCACCGTCACGACATACATGCGCTTGGAGATCGCATCGGTGTCGCGGGTGCGGATCACCTTCCAGGCCTGCGGCACGAAACTGGCGGTCGAGCAGATGGCGGCGGCGCCCCCGATCAGGCTGGCAGTGTCCATGCCCGCTTCAACTGCACGGCGGCAACGAGGTTTCGGCTCACCGCGCGACCGGCAGCGGGGCTATCCTCCCTGGCGCCGTCCTCTGGGAGGGATCGCCATGGATACCAGGATCGATGAGATCGCCGAGGGCATCTTCCGGCTATCCTGCTTCGTGCCGGAGATCGCGCCGCCCTCCGGTTTCACCTTCAACCAGTTCCTCATCCTGGGGGATGAGCCGCTGCTCTTCCATACCGGGCTGCGGCGGATGTTCCCTTCGGTCAGCGCCGCCCTGGCCCGCATCCTGCCGCCGGCGCGGCTGCGCTGGATCGCCTTCGGCCATGTCGAGGCCGATGAATGCGGCGCGATGAACGAATGGCTCGCCCTGGCGCCGCAGGCCAGCGTGGCGCATGGGGCGACCGCCTGCATGGTGTCCCTGAACGACATGGCCGACCGCCCGCCGCGCATCCTGGCGGATGGGGAGGCCATCGAGATCGGCGGTGGCAAGCGCCTGCGCTACCTCGACACGCCGCATGTGCCGCATGGCTGGGAGGCTGGCGTGCTGTATGAGGAGGCGACAGGGACGCTGCTCTGCGGCGATCTCTTCACCCATACCGGCAATGGCGCCGCCCTGACCGATACGGATGTGGTCGGTCCGGCTATCGCGGCCGAGGACCTGTTCCGCTTCTCCAGCCTGCATCCCGGCATGGGCGGGACGATCCGCCGGCTCTCGGCGCTGGCGCCGAGAACCCTGGCGATCATGCACGGCTCCTCCTTCAGCGGCGACGGTGCGGCGGCGCTGCAGGCGCTGGCCGGGGACTACGACCGCCGCGTGCAGGCCGCCATGCGCGAGGTCAGAAGCTGATCCGCGCGCCGATATACAGGCTGCGTCCCTCGCCGGGATAGAAGACGGCGCTGCTCACCTGCCGCGCATCGGTGATGGTGGAGAGGTCGCTGACATAGCGCTTGTTCGTCAGGTTGCGTGCATCGAGAAAGACAAAGACGCCCGGCGCCACCGTCATTCCGGCCTCCAATCCCAGCTTGATGTAGCCCGGCGCGCGCAGCGTGTTGGCGTAGTCCGCCCAGGCGCCCTGCGGCACCCAGTCAAGCGAGGGGGTGATGAAGAAGCCACCCGGCCTGGTGTAGGAAAGGGTGGTGCGCAGCACATGCGGCGGCAGGCCGGCGATGCGGTTGCCGCCGTATTGCGGGTCGCCGCGGAAGCGGAAGTCGTTGAAGGTCCAGACCTGGCCGAGGGTCAGCGCGTCCCCCGCATCCGGCGCGGTCAGGTTGCGCCAGAGATCCACCCGCCCGGCGAATTCCACGCCCTGGTTCACAGTGATGCCGGCATTCACCGTTCCGGTGGTGCCGGTGTTGGGATTGGTGGTGAATTGCAGCAACTGGCCCTGGATATTGGAGCGGAACAGGGTCAGGTCCCAGGCGAAGCGGTCGAAGCGGCCGCGGGTGCCGATCTCCACCGTCCAGGCGCGCTGCGCCGCCAGCGGCACGAAGCCGGTCGAGACGAGGCTGCTCTGCACCAGATCGGTGAAGTCCGGCACATCCGCGCTGCGGGTGATGTTGGCGAAGACCTGTACCTCCGGCCGCGGCTGCCAGAGCAGGCCGAGGCGCGGGCTGAACCCGTCATAGCTGCGGCTGGCGGAGAAGCCGCGGCCGCGATCCTCATAGTCCCGCTCATCCCGGAAGATCTTGGCGCCGGCGACCAGGGCAAGCTGCGGCAGCACCCAGAGGCGGTTCTCGGCATAGGCCTGGTAGTTCCGGGCGTTCTGCCGCGCATCCAGCGTCTGCGCGCCGCGCGAGCCGCGGTTGTTGACGAATTGCAGCGCCGTATTGCTGCCGGCAAAGTAGCGCAGCCCCACCACGAGGTCGTTGCGCAGCCCGCCAATGGTGAAGCTGCTGCTGAAGCGCGGCGCCGTGCCCCAGGTCAGCCCGTCCTGATCCAGCACCTGGAAGATCGGGTGATACAGCCGCTTGTGGATGATCCAGCTATCCAGGTCGAAGCGCCCGTATTCCGTGGTGATGCTGGTGCGGTTGGCGAAGCGCTCCGCCCAGACATTGCGCGCCTGGTTGCCGGCGATGGCGGCGGGGGCGGCGATCTGCGGCCGGTGCAGCGCGTCATCCAGGCTGAGCGTGCCCGGAAGCTGCTGCCGCACGATATAGGCGCCGGCATAGAAGCGCGTCTCGACATTCTCCGAGATGCGGTAGCCGAGATTGGCGTTGAACTGCTCGTACTGGCTGCGGGAATGCTGCCGCCAGCCATCGGAATGCAGCACCGTGGCGCTGCCCAGCGCGTCCCAGTCGCCGAAGACGCGGGAGAGCTGGCCGGAGAGGCGCCAAGTGCCGAAACTGCCGCCCTCCGCGCGCAGGATGTTTGGTGCCTCTGCAGTCCAGGCGGTGGGGCTGACGAAATTCACCGCGCCGCCCAGGGTGGAGCTGCCATAGCTCAGCGCATTGCCGCCCGGATAAACGGCGATGCTGCGCACCGCCAGCGGGTCGATCTGGTAGAAGTCGCCGCTGCCATCCGCCATGTTCACCGGGATGCCGTCCTGCAGCACTTCCACCCCGCGCAGATGGAAGCCGCGGGCGATGCCGGAGCCGCGGATCGAAAGCCGCAATTCCTGACCGTAGCGGGGCTGCACGAAGACGCCCGGCGTGTCCTCCAGCATGTCCCGCAGGGTGAAGGCGTAGCGGTTGGTGAAGCGGGCGCTGTCCACGAAGCGGACGGCGGCGGGGGTTTCCTCCAGCGCCCGGCGTTGCATCTCGATGCCGGGGGCGGTGAGGGATTCGGGGCGCAGCCCGGTCACTTCCAATTCGGGCAGGACGGCGGTGGGGGCGGGCTCCTGCGCCAGCGCCGTGACCGGGACGGCAAGCAACGCGCCGAGCAGGGCGCGGGGATGGTGCGGCATGGCGAATCTCCTGAACGACGTTGGGCGCGCCTCGCGGCGCGGCGGGCGGTCGTCAGGCGATGGGTGGGGCGCGTGGCTGCTGCGGCGGGGCACGGGCCGGGGCAGGCGGCAGGCCGGCCGGCTGTGGCGGCAGGACGGATGCAAAGGCTACGGCCGTCGCGGGCAGGGCCGGGGCGGGTGGCTGCAGCGCGGTGACCGCAGGGCAGGCCGGGCAGGCATCATGCGCCGCCGCTCCGGGCTGCACGGGCTCGCCCTTCCCGTCCAGCAGGATGGTGTGCAGGCCCTCGGCGGAGCAGATCTCCACGGCAAGCACCGCACCCTGCCCAAGCGCCCGCAGGCAATGCGCAGCCCCCGTGGCCCACTGCAGGCAGAGCAGCAGGGCAAGCAGGCGGGTCAGGGTGGGCAGGCGCCGGGCCATGCCGCCTCTATGCCGGATCGGACCGCTCGCGTCATGGTTGCTGCCATGCAATGCCCGGGAAATTGACCGCGGCCGGCTTCCGCCGCAGGACTCCGCGCCATGCCTGACGACCGACCCCTGCTCGACCAGCTCGCCGCCCTGCTCGGCCCGCGCGGCCTGCTGACGGACCCCGCCGATCTCGCGCCCTACCTGACGGATTGGCGCAACCTGTACCAGGGGCGCACCCCCTGCGTGCTGCGCCCCGCCGGCACCGCGGAATTGGCCGAGGCGGTGCGACTCTGCGCCGCCGCCGGCGTGCCGCTGGTGGTGCAGGGGGGCAATACCTCCATGGTCGGCGGCGCCACGCCGGATGAGAGCGGGCGGCAGATCGTCCTCTCCCTGGCCCGGATGAACCGCATCCGCGACCTCGACCCCGTGGACATGACCATGACGGCCGAGGCCGGGGTGGTGCTGAAATCGGCGCAGGAGGCGGCGGCGGAGGCGGGCTGCCTCTTCCCGCTCTCCCTTGGTGCCGAGGGCACGGCGACGATCGGCGGCGTGCTCTCCACCAATGCCGGCGGCAACACCACGGTCCGCTACGGCAATGCCCGCGAATTGATGCTGGGGCTGGAGGTGGTGCTGCCGGACGGTCAGGTCTGGAACGGCCTCCGGCGGCTGCGCAAGGACAATACCGGCTATGCGCTGCGGCACCTGTTCGTGGGGGCGGAGGGCACGCTCGGCATCATCACCGCCGCCGTGCTGCGCCTCTTCCCCCGTCCGCGGGAGACGGAGGTGGCCCTCTGCGCCGTCCGCGACGAGGATGCGGCGCTCGCCCTGTTCCGCCGCTTCCGCGACCGCGACGAGGGCGCGGTGCGCGCCTTCGAATACATGTCCGGCCAGGGCGTGGACTTCTACCGCAAGCATATTGAAGGCGGCACGGTCCCCCTGGCGGACCGGGCGGATCATTACGTGCTGGTGGACCTCGCCTCCTCCCGTCCCGATGCCGGGCTGCGGGCCCTGATGGAAGCGGTGCTGGAGGAGGCGCTGGAGGCGGGCGAGGTGCTGGACGCGGCCATTGCCGAGAGCGAGGCGCAGCGCGCCGCCATATGGCGCATCCGGGAGGAGCATCCGGAGGCGCAGAAGCGCGAGGGCGCTTCGGTGAAGAGCGATGTCTCCGTCCCGGTCAGCAGGACGCCGGAACTGATCCGCCGCGCCTCCGAGGCCTGCCGGCGGCTGATCCCCGGCAGCCGCCCGGTGCCCTTCGGCCATATCGGCGACGGCAACATCCATATGAACCTGGAGCAGCCGGAGGGGATGGACCCGGCGGAATTCCTCGCCCGCAGCCACGATATCATGGATGCGGTGAACGAGGTGGTGCGCGATCTCGGCGGCAGCTTCTCCGCCGAGCACGGCATCGGCCGGCTCAAGACCGACATGATGCCGGACTGGCGCGGGGGGGCGGAATTGGATGTGATGCGGCGGATCAAGGCGGCGCTGGACCCGCAGGGGCTGATGAACCCCGGCAGGGTCCTGCCCTGATCCGCCGCCGGCCGGCCCGGGCGCCGTCCTGCCCGGTCCGGCCGGCGGTCAGGCGTCAGACCGGGCCGGGCCTGCCCCGGTTTGCCGAGTCGCTGGTGCCCGGGCCTTCGGGCGGCTTCGGCTGGCCGGATGTCCGGTCGTCCGCGCCGCCGATCGTGCTCCTCGCCTCCCCGGCCATGTCACGCGCCGCGTCGCGCACTGCCTGCCGGACCTCCCGGGCCGCATCGCCCAGGGCCTCTCCGGCGCGGCTGACCGAGACGCCGCTATGGTCCAGCCGCTCCTTCGCCTCGCCGGTGGCTTCGCCGATGGCGGCCCTGGCATGCTCGATATGCTCGCCCGTGGCCTCCTTCACGCGCTCATAGCCCTCCTGCGCCGCGTCCCTGGCCTGGTCGGCGAGCCGGTCACGGGTCTCGCCCATCAGCCGGTCCTCGGTCTCCGTGCCCGGCAGCAGTGCGCCGATCGCGGCGCCGACCGCCAGTCCGACCGCGCCCAGGATCAGCGGCTGCTCCTGCATCATCCAGCCGAACCCGCGGCTGGTGCGGTCGCCGAGATAGCCGAGTTGTTCCCGCGCCTCATGCCCGGCTGAGGCCATTCCCTGTCCTGCCGAGGCCATCCCCTGCCGGACCGAGCCGGCGGCGGAGCCGATGCTGTCGGCGGCGGAGCCGGCCGCACCCCTGGCCCGCTGTGCCGTGTCCGTGGCCCGGTGATAGGCCGAACTCGCCATGTCTCCCGCCTGGCGGGCCATGTCACCGGCCCGCGCGGCGGCACCGCTGATGCTGTCGCGCAGCCCACTTGTCGCCTCGCCGATGCGGTCCTTTGCCTCGCCGGCCATGGAGGACGCCCGCTCGGTCATGGAGGGGCCGCCGGCTTCCGCATAGGATCCGTCGGTTTCCGCATAGGGGCCGGAGGCGCCATAATAGCCGGCCTCGCCGTCATAGGCGGGGGCGGGCAGGGCACGCCGGTACTGGGAGCCGCTGCTGCGCGGACGGTTCGCCGAGAACATCAGCCAGCCCACCCCGGCGCCGATCAGCAGGATCGGAAGCGGGTTGTCGCGCACCGCCTGGCCGAGATTGCGGACGAAATCCGCCCCGCCCGAATCGCGGGCGTAGTCGAGGACCTGTTCGAAGACCTGGCCGGGGGAGGCGCGGTCGCGCAGCTCCTCCAGCGTCCCGGTCAGCCTGGCGCGGGTGTTCTCGACCTCGCGCTCGATCTCCGCGCTGGAGCGATTGCCGGGATCCGTTGTGCTGTCGCTCATCGAATCTGCTCCTTCGCCGTCTGCGCATCGCGCGAGATCTGCTCGGTGGTGCGTTCGGGCATGAGATTGGACACCTTCAGTTGCGATATGCCGCTACGCACCAGCGCGTAGCCGATCAGCGCGCCGACCGCGGCCACGATCAGCCGCGACCAGCCCTCGGCCAGGCCGAGCCAGTTCAGCAGCGACACTGCCGCGAAGAGCAGGACGACGAGCGAGGCCAGCAGCAGCCCGGCCCCCGCGGCCAGCGGCGCGATCGCGCCGGCCGCCTGGCCGAATTTCTCGCTCATCTCCGCCTGGGCGAGCTGGATCTCCTTACGGAACAGGGTGGAGATCTGGCCGATCGCGGTGCTGAGCAGTTCCGGCATCGAGCGGTTGCTGTCCGGCGGCCGGTCGCTTCCGGGCGGGCGGTTCAAGTCGGAAGGCATGGCCGTTCCTCCCTTCTTATGCGGTGCCGCCCTGCGGGCCGCTGCGGTTCGCCGGCTGCGCCGCGGCGCCGCCGAGGGTCGCAGCCGGGCCGGTCGCCGGATGGGGCGAAACCGTCATGTCGTCCGGAAGGCCCGACGTGCCGGATGTCCCGCCCGTTCCCGTCGTGCTGCTCGGCCCCGTCGCCCCGGTGCTGCCGGGTACCCAGCCCGGCGCGCCCATGGCCGAGCTCCTGGGCGTGGCGATGTCGCCGCGTGACGGCTCGCCATACATCCGGGCGCGGTGGCTCCGCTCCGCCTCCCCGTGCGGGGCGGAGCTGCGGGCGAAGCGGGCCAGGGCGAAGCCGGCCAGCACCGCCGCGCCGAAGAAGGCGACCGGCTGGCGCCGGGCCAGCTCCTCCGCCCGGCCGATCAGCTCGCCCGGGCTGCGCTCGCGCAGGGCGCGGGCCAGGCCGTCAATCGAGGAGGCGGCCTCATGCACGTAGTGGGCGATCTGGGGCGAGACATCCTGCAACTGATCGGCAGCGCGGTGGGTGGCCTCGGCCAGCCCCCTGGCCTGCTCGGCCCCGGCCTGCTTCTGCTCCTCGGCGAAGCTGCCGGCGCGCTCGCGGGCGGCCTCGATCACGCCGCTGCCCTCTGACTTGATGTCCTGCACAGCGCCGGCCGCCTCGTCGCGCAGCCGGCCGGCGGCGTCCTTGGCCTGGGCCCCCATGTCCGAGGCCGTGGCCTGGGCCTCGCTGCCCGCCTGCCGAAGCGTGTCGGCGGGGTTGTCGGTCGAATGCCGGGTCTGATCGTCCGGCCCCTTGGCGCCACTCATCTTGCGCCTCCTCTTCCTGCTGCGGACCTGCAATCGGCATCCGGGGACGCCGTATGGCGCAGGGAGAACAGTCTTGAGGCACCGCCGTTCCGACCTCCGGCGGTGAAGTCTCGCGGGGGCGGCGGGCGGTTGAATCCCGCTCCGGTCCTTTCCCCTGCACCCCCCAGCGGCTAGGCTGCGGGTCCCGATGACCCGCCTCGACCGTTACATATTCCGGCAGCTCATCCTGGCCCTGCTCGCCGTCACCACCGGATTGGCGGCGCTGGTCTGGCTGACCCAGTCGCTCCGCTTCATCGAGCTGGTGCTGGACCGCGGCCTGTCCTTCATGGTCTTCATCGAGCTGACCGGCCTGCTGCTGCCCAGCTTCTTCGCGGTCATCCTGCCGATCACCACCTTCGTCGTGGCGCTCTTCGTCTATGTGCGGCTGGCGGTGGACCGGGAGCTGGTGGTGATGCGCGCCGCCGGACTCTCCCAATGGCAGCTGGCGCGGCCGGCGATCCTGCTCTCGCTGCTCTCGGTCGGGACCTGCTACGCGCTCAATCTCTGGCTGGTGCCGCAGAGCCAGGCCGCCTTCCGCGCCTGGCAATTCGAGATCCGCAACGAGCTGGCCGCCATCCTGGTGCAGGAGGGGGTGTTCAGCTCGGTCGGCGACGACCTGACAGTCTATGCCCGCTACCGCGACCCGGACGGCACCCTGCGCGGCATCCTGCTGCATGATGCGCGGGAGAAGGGGGCGCCGGTGACGATTCTGGCCGAGGCCGGGCGCATCACCTCCACCCCCAACGGGCCGCGTGTGACGCTGGAGAACGGCCAGCGCCAGCAGGTGGAGCGGGTGCCGCCGCCCCCCGGCTCGCCCCCCGGCACGCCGCCCGGCCTGCGCCTCTCGGTCCTGTCCTTCAGCGAGAACAGCGTCGGCCTCGCCCGCAGCGCCAAGGGGGATGAGAGCCGTTACCGCAATGCCCAGGAGCGCAGCCTGGACGAGCTTCTGCACCCGGACCCGGCGGAGCAGATCCCCGACCGTGACCTGAAGCGGTTCAAGGCGGAGGCGCATCAGCGCCTGGCCGGGCCGCTGAACGCACTCGGCTTCGGGCTTGTGGCCATGGCGACCGCCCTGACCGGCCAGTTCCGCCGGCATGGCGGCGGCTTCCGGCTGTTCACCGGCATCTCCGTGGTGGTCGTGCTGCTGGCGGTCGGGCTGATGACGAACAGCCTGGCGGCACGGCAGAGCGCCATGATCCCGCTGATCTGGGTGAATGCGCTGCTGCCGGGCCTGGTTTCGGCCTGGGTGCTTTCCGGCATGCCGGGCCTGCCGCGGGCCGTCCTGCATCCGCGCCGGGCCGCACGCGGCCGCGCCGCCGCGCCGGCCGGGGGCGGCGCGTGACCCTCGCCTTCACCTTCTCGCGCTATGTGGCCCGGCGCTTCCTGGGCGCCACCGGCGCCATGCTGGCGGGGTTGACCCTGCTGGTTTCCCTGTTCGACTTCATCGAGTTGCTGCGCCGCGCCGGGACCCGGCCGGATGCCGATTTCGCCCTGGTGGCGCAGATCGCCGGGCTCCGGCTGCCCTTCATCGCGCTGCAGATCCTGCCCTTCGCCATCCTGCTCGGCGGCATCCTGGCCTTCTGGCGGCTGACCCGCTCCTCGGAGCTGGTGGTGGCGCGGGCCGCCGGCATCTCCGCCTGGGGTTTCCTCTCCGGGCCGGTGCTGGTGGCGGTGGGGTTCGGGGTGCTCGGCACGCTGGCCATCTCGCCGCTCTCCTCCGCCATGCTGGCCCGGGCGGAGCGGCTGGACTATGCCTATCTGCGCAGCTCCGCCGGCCTGACCGCGCTTGCCGGCGGGCGGCTCTGGCTGCGCCAGGCGGACCGGGGGCTGGAGCCGATGGGGGTGGCGATCCTCTCCGGCCGGCCGGAGACGGAGCGGGGGGCGGCGGCGCCGAACGACTTCACCATGACGGATGTGAGCCTCTGGCGCCTCTCCGCCACCGACCGTCCGCTCGCCCGGATCGAGGCGCCGCGCGCCCGGCTGCTGCCCGGCCGCTGGGTGCTGGAGGAGGCCGTCACCTTCAATGCGGACCGCACCGCCGGGCCGCGCAGGACCATCTCCTTCCCCACCGAGCTGACGCCGGACCGGATCGAGAACAGCTTCGCCTCCCCGGACACGCTGAGCTTCTGGGCGCTGCCCGGCTTCATCTCGGTGCTGGAGCAGGCCGGCTTTTCCGCCGTGCGGCACCGGCTGCATTTCCAGGGCCTGCTGAGCCTGCCGGTGCTGGCCGCGGCCATGGCGCTGCTGGCCGCCGGCTTCTCCATGCGTCCCTCCCGCCGCGGCGGGGTGGCGCAGATGATCGGGGCGGGCGTCTCGGCCGGCTTCGCGCTCTTCGTGCTCGACAAGATCACCAGCGAGTTCGGCGAGGCCGGCTCGCTCCCCGTGGGTCTGGCCGCCTGGGCGCCGACCATCGCGGGCCTGCTGCTCGCCCTCGCCCTGCTGCTGCATCTGGAGGACGGATGAGAGACGGCACCCCGCGCGGCCGCTGGTGGAGGCCCTTCCGGGCGCCGGCCCTGGCCGGAGCGACCGCCCTGACGGCCTGGCTGGGCCTCGGCGACCCGGCCTGGGCGCAGCTCGAGGGGCCGACCATCACGCCCCGGGACGATCCCCTGTCGGCGGCGCCGCAGCCCGGGCAGTCGCCGCTGTCCGGCATCGGCGACAGGCCGGGCGTGGATACCAGCGCCCCCGTCACCTTCACGGCGGATGAGGTGGAGTATGACCGTGCGCGCGGCGTGGTCACTGCCCGCGGCCATGTCGAGGCCTGGCAGGGCGAGCGCCTGCTGCGCGCCGACGAATTCACCTATGACCGCAACACCGGCGTCGCCACCGCCCGCGGCAATGTCCAATTGCTGGAGCCGGACGGCCAGGTGCTCTTCGCTGATGTGGCGGAGCTGCGGGACCGCTTCCGCGACGGGGTGCTGACCGGCGTGCGCGCCCTGCTGGCGGCGAATGCCCGGCTGGCGGCGAACGGCGCCCGCCGCACCGACGGCACGATCAACGAGCTGGCGCGGGTGGTCTATTCCGCCTGCGACCTCTGCCCGACGGACCCGACCCGGCCGCCGCTGTGGCAGGTGCAGGCCAGGCGGGCGGTCCAGAACAAGGCGGACCAGTGGATCACCTACCGCGATGCCATGGTGCGGCTGGCCGGCATCCCGGTATTCTACACGCCCTATCTCTCGCATCCTGATCCGACCGCGCCGCGCGCCTCGGGCTTCCTCTTCCCGACGCTCGGCTTGACCCGCTTCCTCGGGCCTTTCGTGGAGACGCCCTATTTCTGGGCGATCGACGGCAGTTCCGACCTGACGATTGCGCCGCTCTTCTCCACCCGACAATACCCCAATCTCGGGCTGGAATACCGCAAGCGGTTCAATTTCGGCGAGATCAGCGCCCAGGCCTCGCTCGGTGGCTTCAACGGTAACGACACGCGCGGCCTGCCTGACGGCAAGGAGGAGTTCGCCGGCCACATCTTCGCCAAGGGCCGCTTTTCCATTGACGAGAACTGGCGCACCGGCTTCGACCTGAACCGCGCCACCAGCGAGCTGTATCTCCGCACCTTCCGCTATCAGTACCAGCGGGTGCTCACCAGCCAGGTCTATGCCGAGGGCTTCTGGGGCACCGAGGCTTATGCGCGCGCCGATGCCCGCACCTATCAGGGCCTGC
>Ga0182742_1003114_pt1 | contig 16821 bp, 7 predicted proteins | sample eDN5th37CBELigMG_FD_128880 | JGI IMG/M metagenome (GOLD analysis project Ga0182742, IMG submission 128880) | Enriched Miracle-Growth compost microbial communities from Emeryville, California, USA - eDNA 5th pass 37_C BE-Lig MG (version 2)... ...
ACTCTAAGGATCAATTCGAGCAATATGTGAATTTTGTCAGATCAATGGAGTATGAAAAAAGGACTCAGCGTCTTGAAGCGAACGTAGTTCAATTGGAAGCTGAGAAAAGGAAGTTACAAGAACAGCTTTTGAATGGAAAATCTGAGAATATGTCTCCTTCACCTGTTAAGAATAGTAATATGAACTCGAGTCAACTACAACAATGTGATCAGCTCAGATATGAAATCAACAATTTGAAATTGAAGCTAGTTGAGATGGAAGAAATTAAAGATAAAAATGTAAATTATTCGTTTGATAAACTTAGCTCTAAATTCTATAGCAACTTCTAATACAGAAACTGAAGATTATTCAAGAAGAAAACGATATTCTCAGAGAAAATTATGCGATAACTCAAAAACGACTTTTTGCGACTGCAACAGAACTTGTAAAACAAACAAGCATAACTCTTGAACAAAATAATATCATCACAAACTTGAACCAGCAAATGCAAATCTTGGACGAATCTTTAAAAACAGCTTTTGATAACATTGGAAAATTACAAACGAGCGTACAAACACACAGAAGGACCACTGACTTTAGTCAAAGCAGAAACCAAAGCTTTCAGGAGGTTATAAAGAAAAATGATATTGATTTTATGTTAAATGAATTCATGAGCCAAAGCGTAATTCCAAACAAATTTACTCGTATCGGAGAAGGAGTTTATATATTCGGATCCAAAAAGCTCAACCTTCGAATTGTTAATGATAGATTGGTCGTTCAAATGAACGGAGGAAGCTTGTACTTTGACGAGTTTATTCGACTTTATGCACATCAGGAGCTCTTAAAGATTAAAACGGGAAAAACTAATACGATTTACTCCAGCATGGAAGATGAGGAAATTCCTCATGAAGCAAAAAGTAGTCAAATTATTTGGGATGTGGATCATGAACGTCCAAAGCACCAATCAAAAAGGGCAAGGACAGATACGTCACGAATGTGTTCTATAGATACCGGGATTATATCAAGGTCTGCTAAGAAAGAGAGTATCCAAACTGGGAGCTTATTTATGAGTGAATCGAGTCAACAGGAATCAAGTGAGCAGGATATTTTTATATATGATATTACTCCGCAAAATGGACGGGATCGAGAAATAATACAGAATGGGTTGAAAAGAAATCCAAGGAATAAACCAACTGAGAAGTCTGTGGACCCTTATGTTCTTTTCACAAACAACCTTAGGAATTATGATAATGAAGTGAGAAGAACGAGTACAAGGAGTCATGATCCATATAAAGGAAGCTCCTCGAAAATTCAGATGAAAAAATAATTGTTCTGATTATGTAGTTTCTTTGCTATTTTTGTTAAATGTTTTAGTTATAGAAAAATGAGTTTAGATTTATGTGAGACTTTTTAGCTTAATTCTTTGCATGTTCATATACAATGCTATTACATTGTTTATTCTTAATTATAAGAACATATTCGCTTAATTTTATTTCAGGTAAAAAAGATTATTGTGACAGATTTTTATCTTTGAGGTCGAAAAGTTTGTTAAAAATATGAAAACTTTTTTAAAAGCAACAAACGATAAACGATCTGTAATACAAAAACCATACATCAAAAGAATAAATAAGATGTTAAGTAATTTGATGTTAAAGGTATTCTAATGTCTATTCGCCTTGTAAGTAGTAGATCCATGCGGGTATATCTCCTATTAGAATATAAGCACCATTTTCTTTAAATAACAAGTACCTGTAGAAATTATGACTCTTCCTGTCGGTAAAGCATCTGGAACAGGCTTGAATGAAATTGGAATCTTCAACACATTCTTTCCCTAATTTATTATTAGTAACCATAAATGACTTTTTCTCACTTGAGTAAGAGCTGGGGATTTTGTACTAGTTGTAAAGCTTGGATTATCAATTCTAATCGCAAACTCTGCCGCCTCAAAGAAGGGATTCTTAAACTCGACGACTTGTCCCTTTGAACTAACCTTGATAGGGCCCTTTGAAATTGGAGGAGAAGCTTGTCCCATTAATAAGCATTGATATTCACCACCTTCTGGAGATGTTATAACAAGCATAGCTCGAGACTCTCCCAATCTTGAAGGTTCATAACGAATGCTGACTTCTTGCTCAACTCCTTCATATGAATCTGAAGCAGGAACTGTAACATTTTGGTTTTCTGGGATAAAGTCAACTTGATTAGCACCGGTCTTTTCTTTTCCAGTGCCAGCTTGTGAGGTTCCGATCTTTTCAACTCGAACAGAATATGCGGTTTGTTTCTTTAAGAAGTGTGTGAACTTGAACTTTTGGACAAGGTCTGTACCTAATGGAGTTTTGAACATCATTGATCTTTTATTGTTAGTCAAAATTGAGAAATATTTTCTACCTTTGAGAAGTTGATGGAGTTCCGATAAGTTTCAATTTATAAGGGAAGTCACCCAAATTTGGAGATTTGATTATAACATTACATGTTTTTTCTCCAACAACAAGAGGTCTAAAGTTGACTTCCAGTCCGAATTCCTATATCAAAAGTTAGACAATTCCAATGAGATTATGAGTTACAGATTGAGGATCAATAGTAAAGGATGTTGGATTAAAAGAGACGTTCGCATCATCACAGAAGAGATGTTCAGGTTGAATAGTGACAGGTTTTGTTAATGGATTTTCAATGAGGATAATTTTGGTTGTAGTTTCTCTGACTGGCGAAGTGAGCTCCAATACTCCAAGTATGTCAGGAGGAGCTGCTGTTATATTCTAAAAAGGTTTAATAAAGAGGAAAAGAGAAGTAACTTACAAGGCCATAAAAGACATATTCTCCTGATTGTTCGTTCTTAAACGTGATAGTTGCTTTCGAGTTTCCAGGCTTCAAAGCAGTAATATTCAATTTATATTCCTTGGTTGAATCTCCCATGATGTCGATAGTATTTGCTCCTTTCATTAACATTGTTGGATCATCTCCTGGAATATCCCATACAACTGTAAATCGTTGAGTACTCTTAAGCCAGTTTTTCACTGGGATAACTTGAATTTCTTGCTTCTTCGTTTTAACGTTTATGTTGAATGTGCTTGCTTCGCTTGGAGGAAGTGCTTCTCCGGTCAAATTAAAGAGTAACGCAGATCCATCAGGCGTTGGGAAGAAAAGCGAGCCTTCGTGTCTCTCTTCTTTGATTTGAGGAGCCTTGTCGTTCTTTGTCATTGATAAGGGATGATATAGAATCTCATATTCTGCTTGACTGTTCTTTGGTATTTCCAATGTTTCGTTTCCATAGAAATATCCCTTAGATGATTCCAGATTTGCACTGATCAGAGCCTTGATTTTCCATGGAGTATCAGTGGGGTTTTTAATCATGACCTTCTTGGAATCAGTCGTTCTTACTTTGGTTTGGAATTTGATCAATTGGATGCTTTCTTTGATTTGAGGAATACATTTACCGAATAGGTTGAGGTATAAAGGCATTGAGCCTTCAATGTTACACTTGACCTTTGTAAATGAAATGTCATTGTCAATAACATCAGGATGGAAAGTTATAGTGAATTTGAAGTCTTCATGGGCGGGGATAGTTCCGGAAGCAGGAGTGATTGTATAATATCTTCCACAGAATGTCGTGTCCCAATTGAATTTCGCTCTCACGTCTCCCAGATTCACTACTTGGACTTCTCTGTTCAGTTTACTATTAATAACGACACTTCCAAATCCAACAGTATCTTGGAGTAACTTAAGTTCGATTCCATGACAACATCCAATAACATTTGTGAGCTTATGTACTTCTTTATTCTCAACAATTTGGTAAGATAGTTCATGCTTAAATTGATGCAAGCGTGTTTTTGGGTTAAATCTGATTTCAATGTCGGCTCCATCCCTTGCGTTCAATACGAACTCTTTATTTGGATACACTGAAACTGCATACTTTTCATATAAATACTCCAATTGGTTATTGAAGTCAAAGTTCAAGCGCACAGCTCTTTTTCCATAATTCATTAACCTCACACTCTTAGTCACGTCTCCTCCGATCTTTAAGACTCCAAAGTTAACACTTGTATCCTCTGCTCTTTGAAGCTCTAATTTGAGAGGAACTCCTTCACCCTTTATTGTCACTCCGATTTTATGGAGTCCATTTATATCGAATTCGACTGTTTCTTGGTATTTGGCAAATTCTCTTGGAATAAATACAATAGGAACCTTCAAGATATTTTCAGTAGGTTTTGTGCTTGGTAAAATGACCTGTCCTGGAGCTAATTGTACATCAAGGTAATTTGTTCTTTCATATAAAGTCTCAATGGACATAGCAGAGCTGTCAAGGTTTCTAATTTCCAATATTGCTGTTTTTGCTAAAGGTTGCTTCAAAACATAACAAGGTCCAAAGTCATATTCGGTAAAGGAGAATTCAACATTTGGTTTACGAGCTGAACCTGCGAGTCTAAAGTGATAAGTTGGGCCAGAAACAACATTAAGGTTGAAGTGATGATTTTTAGCATTCAGTCTATATTCACTAATTGGTGCAAAAGTGACCTCAATGTTAACTTTTTCATTTTTCAGTACAGTTGCGTTTTCTGGAGAAATTGTAATAAAACTGAATTGGGATTTCTTCACTGCAAAGTCGAAGTTAAAGTCGCCTGAATTGCTAATGGTAATAACCTTTGTCTTCTTTTCATTAATAAAGATATCTCCAAAGTCTAAATGATGATCGATATGATGTGATAAAGGCGCGTTGGAAGAGCCGAGCGTAACTGAATGATGAAGGTTGTAACCATGCCCTTTGACATTGAGATTAACAAAGCGTGTTTTTTGTTTCACGTTCAACTTGAGATTATAATTATAGAACTTTTCAAATTTAGGCTGGAATGTAACCTCAATAGGAATTTCCGAGTCAGGGTTAATAACTCCGCTCATTGGTGCAACCTGAAAAGTTATTAAAAATAAGAATGTGCTTACAATAAGAGAATCACCATATTCTGCATCACCTTTGACTGATTCTCTGTCGAAACTAAACGAGAATGGAATATGCTCCAGATTCTTAAGTTTCACAGTCTCTTTATTCTTTCCTCCTAATAAAGTTACTTTAAAGAGAAACCAAAAAGAATTACCAAGTAAAAGAGGTCCAAAGTTAATGCTTCCAACATCTAACAAGACATTGGGTTCGGTTACTCTTCCGAGAATAGCAAAGCTATGCTTGATTTTTTCTGAAGTAATATTAAATGTCCAGTAGCTTTCATGATTTCCATCAATATCAGGAAGATACTCAAAGACCATTTCATACTTCTTTCCGCTCAATACTGTTCCCTTTGGAGTGAGACATCTAAAGAAGCTGCTATAATTATTCTTGCCTGCCTCCTCGACTTCCTTTGTCCACTCAAACTCATATCCTTGGTTTGTTGGGTTCACTACATAGAACTTCTTGACATTCTTTACCTTTGTACCTAAACTCTCCATCTCAATAATATGATATTTAGCTTCTTGAGCCAAATCTTGAGCTCTCTTGTCTTTAAGTAAAGGAGGTGGAAGCTCAAAGTGACAAATCGGTCTTTCGGTATCTCCATCCAACTCAAGAATGAGCTTGGGGAGATTAGGGTCGAGATTATCAATACTAATGACCAAAAGTCTAGCATTAGTTTCTTCAACTTCTTTAGGAGAGAATTTGATTGTAACAGGCTCGTCACAGTTTGGATTGATAGTTCCAGATTTTGGATTGACATGGTAATAGCCAGAATCATAAGCTCCGGTCTCTGCGCTAACAATTTTGCAGGTATAGTTCATTTGAATAGCGGAAGTGTTTTTAAGGTTGAAAGTGTATGTTCTGGAAGTAAACATCAAAGTAGATGCGAAATGAATCTCCTTGGTGTCACATTCGTATTGTACATAATCAGCTACAGCATTAGCTTTAAGAAGGACACTTTTCTCTGTTTTTTCAATAGGTTGGTAAGAAGGTTCTTGAATTGGAATATCAAGTCTCATGTTAGCCTCTTCACCAGGGGTTATTGGAGGCATTACATTATCAAGGTCTTCATTACTAGTAACTCCCTTTGTTGGTTTCTTGGGTTCTTTTTTACCTGCCTTTTTATTCTTAGCTGTTTCCTCCTCTTCTTCTTTTCTTCTCCTTTCCTCTTCTTCCTGTTTCTTCATGAACCAGTCATATTCTGTCTTAGTGACGAACTTTTGGGTTGTCATTGAACTATCCCAATCTGAAAACTTATCCCTAGTTATACCTTGGATCTGACAGGCAAGTTGAAGATCTTTATATGTAACTGTACTTGAGGATTTAAAGATACATGTTATCCATTTGAGACCATTTACTGGGAGATGACCAATGTTTGGTACCATTGTGAAATGACTGTTTGGAATTTCCCAGTTAAATCTAATAGCAGTGTTACTATTATTCTTGGCTTTAAAGGTAAGTTTCTTCTCTGTATTAACAACACAATCTCCAAAATTGATTTCATCAGTTAGATCATTGGGCAGTCCGTCAAATATGATTTGTTCCTGGTATCCTTCTCCAACCACAACGATCTTTGGATTCTCATAAGGATTATCATGAGTTTTGGCAATAATTTCCCATCTTTTCTGGCCTGGATCTTTGGGTTTAAACTCGATATTGAATGTTGCAGATGTTTTTGCTGAGATTGTGTATGAAGATTGATCAAGGAACCTAAATGATTCATTTGGCTTTAGGTCGAATTCGACAGTTGCTGGAATCAAACCATCATTTTTCAATACGATAGGCAATGTGAGAGATTTGTCAACTCTTGTCTTGGGGAACTTGAGAAGAGGTGTTCTATCATCAACCCATTCCTTGGGTCTTTCAACTTTCAGGGAAGGTAAAGCACAATCACCTCTCAAATCAAACACTAACTTTCCTGTCTTGGGGTTTTGTTCTCCATTTTCAACAATGGCTTCAAAAAGACCTCCATAAGAGGCGATAGTTTCTGGTTCAAAGATCACAGTAACGTATTTATAATGGTGAGGCATAATGGAAACTGAGCTTGGCTTGACTTTGAATGCAAAGAGCTCGTTAGTTGAGTTGCTTCTCTTCTTAACATCAAATCTAACATTACAGGGAATTTTTCCTGGATTTGAGATTTTGAATTGTTCTGAAATTCCTTGAGGATTTTTGGAAGGGACTATTGTGCCAAAATAGAACGTCTTCTCTTCTATTGCGAATACGTTTGAATTAACCTGTTCCTGTACATTCTGTGAACCACTTAATGAAGGAATGACAATTTGCTCCTCGAAGATACTTGCATAATTCTCAGTATTAATTCCTGGAATGCAACTTTCCGCAACAATATCATACACTATTCCCATGGGTTGATCATTTGGGTCTCTTCTAGTCACGTGAAGAGCCAGCCTTTGTTCACATAGTTTCTGACCAACTCCCTTGAAAGTAACCTTAATAGTCTGTGATGATTCTGGAGGAATACTTCCAGAAGCTGTATCGATGCTCCAGGGACCTATTCTTAAATCTCCTGAGTCACCGCCCTTTTTCGCGTCCTTTTTAGGAGCAGCTTTAGGCTCGGCCTTCTTTTTGTCTTTGTTTTTGCCATCTTTATCGTCTTCTTTTTCGGGTAGTTCTGGTTTAATGAGTTCGTTTCTCCTGACTTCATCATTGTAATCAAAAATATAATAGTTAAACTCGAAAATTCCTTCATTCTTAATTTCAAATTGACGAGTTCTTGATTCATCAAATTGAATAGGACCAAAGTTGATGCTCTTGATAGGAGTAATGGAATACTTGGAGAAAACTGCATTTACAGAAACGTTTACCATCACTTTATTGAAAATCTCCAAAGATTTTCCTTCAAGGATTTCAAGTACAATATCAGTTGTACTGCTACTTGTCTTTAATTTCACCTCCTCTTTTGAACAGAACTTAAATGTGATAACTTTCTCTTGATTTGGAGGAATAATCGCCTCAGCAGGCTCTATAGTGAAATTGTCTCTGAAAAGTTTCTTTCTCATGACAAATCGATATTTAATATCATATAGTCCAACATTTTTTATAGGGAATTTTTGCTCCTTTACATCACCGACTCGGACGTCTCCAAAGTTGAGCATATTCTCAGGGTTATTAGGATCTAAGATCACATTTATATCAAATGCTTCTGCGTTAAGTTTCACATCAATTGGAGCTTGTTTCATACCCATTTTTTCGTTATCCTCAACCTCAAGCTCGAGCATATGTTCGAATTTCTCTTGCTTTAAAGCTCTGAAGGTAATTTCTATAATCTTTTCTTCTGTGGGTCTTAATAAGCCATTAGTTTGCTTAATGGTAAATTCTTCAGGAAGCTTCTCGACTCCTTTTAGGTTCCATTTGACTGGAACAGCACAAACATTCTTAATTTTCAATTTTTCCGTTGTAGATTGATTAAGTAAAAGTCTTTCGAATTTGACCGTGGTTGTATCGACCTCAACTGTTGGTTTAACACCTGTACATTGGATGTCAAATATTACAGGGACGGGATTGTTTTTAATCATGCAAATTATTTGGTCTTTATATAATTGAGAAGACTCAGGGAAAGCCCAAACTCTTAAATCTTCGGTTTGATCGACTCCTAAGCTGAGTTTTTCAGGCTCGAAGATAAAGACTCCCTTCTTGTACTCAGGCCCTTCAAACACTGTGCTTGATAATGTAAAGTCAATCTCTGCAGGGAACTTTCCATTGTTAGTAATTCTGAATACAGAGCTGTTAACATGAATATAAGGACCTTCATTTCTCTTTGAGGGGTTCTTTCCAATAAGTAAAGGACCAAAGTCAAAGACCTTTTCACTCATTATGTAATGCTTTGAAACGTAACATTCTGGTGGGTTGGAAGGTCTGACCTTTTTCCTTTGCATAAAGACATTCACAGCCTTTGAGTTTATTGTTGGGAAGTCACAGATTGCCAAACAAGGAACCTTAAATCCTTTGGTTGCATAGAAACATTCAAAATCAAGAACACCATCGTAATTACCTGGAGTTTCTGTGAAGAATTTAACGTAGAGTGAAATCTTTTTCTTTGCGGGTAAAACCCATCTTGTCTGTTCTGAGATAGTTGTTTCTTGAAGTGGTTTATCAAGTGGAATAATATCACCTTCAGACTCGTTTGTGTATGTTTCTTTGGGCGTTAGAATGCTAAAGCTCTTTGAAATTTCAGGACGAGGTCTAGTTGAAGGTTTTCTAAGGATTTGGTTTGTCATTGGATTAGGAACTGGTTCAAGGTTTGGATCAGGGAACTGAGGCTCAGGTACATGAGCTAGAACTGAATTATTAAGATTATGATAGTTTAATATAATAGGAAGATCTATCACACTTCTATTCTCCTTTATAACTAATGTCTTATCTGGGATTTCTAATTTGGGTATCTCAGGTTCTTCAATAACTTCAATAGGTTTTTCTTCTTCCTCTTTTTTCACTTCTTTCTTTCCTCCTTTCTTTGTTTCTTTTGGTTTTTCTTCTTTTTTGGTTTCTTCAACTACAATTACAGGCTCTTTGTATTGTCCCAATATAAGATCCATCAGGTTTCTTGATTTAAGCTTATAAGCATCCAATTCCTCTTCAGATAAAGGTTTTGAGTAATTAACTTCAAAGCGGGGAGGAGCGTCAATGATAACATCATCCTTTGATGATCTTGGTGAATCTGCTTTTCTTTTACTTTTCTTAGCAGAGGAAGCGGAAAGAGTTTTTGATTTTTTGGAGTCTCGTGCACTATCAGGAGAACGTCTTCCTTTAGAGACAGCGCTCATGTCTAAGGTATCATGTGGTAAATCGTGAGAAATGAGTTCTTTAATAGGAACAATGATCTCGCTTGCCTCTAAACCAGAACTATCAACTGGATAATGTAAGTTGATTAATTGTATATGTTGGTCTGGGACAGCCTTCAATATTGCTTTGACTCCATCTAGCTCATTAGCGTAGAGTTTGTTTGTTAAATTATCAAAAATAACTCCTGCATTGCAATCAGGAGACCTTATTCTCTCTTGGATCATTCCAATGAGGATTTCCTCTGTTAAATATTCGTACTCGTCAGGATTTGGAGGAATATCTTCTTCACCCTTCTTCTTTTTCTTCTTAGCTTTTTCATAATCTACCAAAACTTGTTCATAAACCTTATTTCTTTCTTCAAGGTATTCATTAGCTTTTTCAGAAATTTCAGTCTTGTTCTGTCGGTTCCATTCAAGGAGCTCATTCATATTTACAACCTTCCTTTGATGAGTTGTTGAAAGGAAATTAGCAAGTTGTGTCTTTCCGCAGCCTGGAGGACCAAATATGACAATATGATGCATTAACTCATCCTTAACCTTCAAAGGATAAACAACTTCGGGTATAACTTGATTAGCAATATTAAAGTCATCAATCTCTTTCTGGAGAGCTTCCTTGGCTGCTTGGTCAACTTGAGGTTGAGAAGTTAGTTCCTTCATTCTTTTACTAAATTCAGACCTTTTGAGTTTAAGATCATAGTTCTTTTTAATTTTTTCCCAGAATGGTTGATTTGGTTGCCTCACTGGTAAAATAATTGACTCTTGAACATTAAAGTCTTCATAAGCTCTAATCATCTCTTCTTCAAGGAGATAATCTTTATCAAAGTTAAGGGAATAAAGCTCTGTATCATATTCAGTAGGATTTCTGATATCAAGTCTTACAACTGTATTATTTTCATAAGGAAGTGTGGGACCTATCGTTAGCTTTTCTGGAATAAACTCCAAGCTCACAGATGAACCAACACCTTTCACATTAATCAAAGTCACTTTTGGATTATCTCTGATATTAATAACAAATTTATGATTGAAAGTCTTTTCTATATGTGGAGTAAATGTAAACTCAATCATTTGTTTCTGTCCGGGCTTAATGAGGCCTGATGAAGGAGTCATTGAAAACCTTGAGCCGTCTTTATCACTACTGGCCAGGTCAGCTCTAGTACTCAATGTCCAATCCACAGTAACTTCTTTAGTATTCTCAAACCTCATGAATATTGTCTTCTTTTGACCAACAATGACCTTTTGGAAGTCGATATTTTCTGTTTCAAAGTAAAGTTCAGGTATGGTTATATTAGCAACGACTTCAAGGTTAAGCTTGGGACCGTTCTTGACCTCAATTGGAACAATCATTTTGTTCTTTCCGAATTTTAAGTTCTTTTTAGTTTGGTATACCAATGTCACGCTCACAGACTCTCCTGGGTTCAACTTTGCTATACGTTCTGGTGTGATTGTCATATTTAAGAGCTTGTAAACTTTAGGGTCAAAGTTGAAAGTGACTGGCATATCGCTGACATTTGTCACCTTAAAGGTCTTCTTTTTGCTTGCGCCGAGCACTATATTTTCCAAGTCGCATATAAAAGTAGACAGGACGATTCTATCATAAATCTTCGCTTCTAAGTGTCTTGGCACATGAGTTGCTTTCAAAGTTGTTTTTGTCTGTGCAAGTGGTTTACCCTCGTCAATCATTGACTTTTCATCATAATGTGTTAATGCCATTGATCTACTGATAAGATTATTCCTAGAAACTGGGGACATAGTTTCTCTAAGATTAGCTCCTTTGATAATCTCATCAGCTTTGGAAGTGGGCGATAAGAAACCAGCTTCTCTACCCAGCAATCCTCCTGTTTTTCTGAGACCTGGAGAGACTGAACTTGGCTCTTTTCTCATAGTAGTTGATAAGGGGTGTAATTTCGCAGGAGGGGATTGGAATGTCGATTCCATTATTTTCAAAGTTTGGGCCCTTTTTTCATAGAGGTTTCTATTAATATACTCAACAAGAGTTTTTCTATCAGCCTCAACTTCAGCTTTGTTGATCTGGGGGATATCGCTTTCGATCGACTTGTGTTCTTCTGTAGCGCTTCTGTTAAATGATTGAATGTCTTCTGAATCGACATCAAGGTTCCTGATAAAATCAGGGTTTTCATGTCTTGCAAGATCCAATACAAGTGCAGGATAGATAGCAGAAGCTTTGAGAGTAATTTTCTCAGGTTCAAAATGAGCAATTTCTAAGAAGAAGTGTTCATCGACGATATCAGGGTATCCAGGGCACATACGGACATGAATCTTTTGTTTTTCGAAGCCTTTGATGATACCGCTGGACGGATTGACTTCCACTAACCCCTTACGTTTGAGAGTGCTCATATTAACTTTAAATTCAAAGGTAACTTTTCCTGTATTTTCCAAGTAAAAATCTTTTGTCTCCCAGTCATTAAAAGGTAAGACACCATAGTCTAATGTCTTTGAGGAAATTTTATATGTCATTAAGGATGAATCTCCAACAAGTTGGACTTGATATTCGGGGCCACCTTCGGCTGCGCAAATTGCAACTGTCTAAAATTGTATTAAAAGAAAAATAATACTTGATAAATTACCTTAACTTTTTGGTTCAATAAAGCATTATACACAAACTCAACAGTTTCGGACTCACCAGGAGCTAGATCTCCACTCATTGGAAGGATATCAAATATCTCATTTACAGAGTAAACGTCCTTGGCCTTCTTTCTCAAAGGCTTGTTGAAAGGATCACTAAGGTCTTCAGGAGTTTTTTCTCTGAATATATGATCATCCAAGAAATACCATTGATAGCTTAAAGGCATCTCACCTACATTTTGAACATGGAATGCAGTGGTTTTGCTAGTTTCGCTCATAATGCTTCCGAAATTAATCAAGTTGGTTTCCAGCTTCAAATTCGGGAAGCAAACTTCTCCAACCAAATTGATATAATCCCTATGTGGGTGGTCAAGGTGAACCACTTGAAGCTTATTTTTACTAAGTCCAGAAACTCTGTCTGCTTTAAGGCTCGGGTCGAAGCTGATTGTCAAGGTTGATGACCGCCCAGGAATCAAGGAGAAATGATCCTTGCTAATACTGAAAGGTGGTAGCACTTTTAATGAAAAGTTGGTTGGAAGTTGAGAAACATTAGTAATTGAAAACTCTTTAGTGATAAGATTGGCTGCAACTTCGGAATCTTTTTGCCAAGTGTATTTGAAATGCATTTTGTTCTCGCTAAATGATAGAGTTGGATCAACAAATTCTCCAGTGAGAACAGTATCATATAACAAGTTCTGTTTTCTATCGTTTCCAATCTGATGGAATAATTGGTAATATTCGGTAATTGTTCCTTTTTTGTTTGAATATGCTCGGAATTGGAACATTATTCCTGTCTTTGGAGGCAAGGTCACACTATCAGGAACTATTGTATATGTGTTATCAAGCTCTTCTTCTTGGTTTGGGTTTTCTCTAATTGGTTGTTTAGGGTCTTGTTTAGCTCCATCTTTCTTCTTCTCGGGCTTTTTAGGTAACCATACTAACCTTTGAGGTCTTCTGCCTTTATTTTCAACGAAGATTTCTTTATGGTCATATTTGAAAGTATATTGTAATCCGAAAGGAACAAGCTTCAGGTCCTCTTTACAATATATAGTTGTTCCTACTCCCTTAGCCTTAAGAGGAATGTCCATATCAATTCCTTCTTTTATCACAAAATGAAGCGTGTCTGTAAAGGTAACGTTATCATCTGGAGTACATAGGACTTGAATATCTATACTACCAAAGTCTTCAAGAACTCCTTGTTTTTTGAGCGGTTTAAACACTGAATTTCTGTTTTTCGTAAAAACATGGAAATCAGCTTTAATAGGTGATTTATTTTTAACCCTCAAAGTCTTTGTCCAGTCTTTAAGGACTTCGATGTGACCAAAGTCTAACTCCTTTTCTACTATTTCAACTATTGGACCTTTGCTGTTTGCGATGATGTTGATTACAAAAGGAAGATTTGTATTTCCTACAATATGAACTGAAAGAGGAAGTCGAATTTCTCTGAGTTTCCTTGTTTCTAAGGTAACTTTTATGGTTTCTTCTCTATTGGGTGGAATGACTCCACTTTGTTTATTGACGGAATAGACTGCCAAAATTTCACTCTCTTTGCTTTGAGCTGCGACTTCGAATTTTGCTGGAAGGTCGCTTTCGTTTATTAACTTCAATTCTCTTTCTTCTTTGTGTCGAAGGAATGCTTCTTCAAAAATAAGCTCGGAAGGATAGACACGCACAGTTGGGACAAATGACTCAGCAAAGATTGGAATGGAATATAAACCCTCTCCGACATTCAAAATATCAATTTTGAGGTTCATTTCATACTTTTTGACACTTTGTGGAGTGAATATAACCTGAAAAAAGTTAAAGGAAATTTATTTGATCTGATACTTTAATAGGCCTTTGCTCTCCTTTGTTTATAACATCCTTACTAGGTTGGATTTCAAACTCTCTTCTTTCTGCGGGGTCTCCAGGAATTCTTAAACTGAATCTAAAGGAAACTGGAGATGTATTGACGAGAGTAATATACTTCAAAACGTTATTTTAATTAAAACAAAATCTTACCTCTTCTTTTGGGAATGAATAAGACACGTTACCAAAGTCAATCTCTTGTCTATCGAACCTAAATGAAGGTCCTATAACATGGCCACGAAATCTGAGTGGAATCAATTCGGTACTACCTTCAAGTTTAAATCGGAACGTCTCTGAAAATTCTCCAAGCATTTCACTCTGGAAAGTGACAGTGAAATTTAACCTTTCTCCAACTCCTAAAACACCTTTGTCCACATCAAATTTAAACATTTTAGCAGCAGGAGTGTCCGGCAATAAAAGTTGGAAAGCTGCGGGAATTTCTCCTCTATTTTCAATAGTAAAGTCTTTTGTTTTAATAGCAGTGATTGTAACATCTCCTAGATCGATATCATCTTGAGGAGTGATGACTGCTTTTGGGCCAATTCCTTCGCCGGAAAGATTGAGAACTAATCTTTCTTCTTTACAAGAAATGTTACAGAAAGCAGTGCATGAATAATTTAAGGCAGCCAACGGCTTGAAAGAAACTGTAACTGTAAGCGTTGAATTTGGCCAAATTTGTCCACTGATTGGTTCGATATTAAAGATGTCATCTTGGAATAGAAGTAAATCATCTTCAATAGCTTTTCTGATGTTTCTATACTTTCTAACAAGAAGCATTTCAGATCTAATAACAAGTTAAAAATAAAACTTCAACTTTGGGTTTACTTTTTCTGTCTTTTAACGATCATTGTTTGTTCGTCTCTATCTTCGTCATCTGAATCATTATCCTCTTCAATGCCATAATCATTCTGAGAGGGTTCGTTTGTTATCATTTCCTTGAGTAGCATTCTTTCTTCAGCTTCTTCTTGATCAAGTTGGAATTTGAGTTTATTTTTCTTATCAATTTCTTCCTTTTCCGTTGCGAAAGCTCTCCATGTAAAATCTACCCTCACATTACTCTTATTGACAATTTGTAATGTTTGTTGAGTTTGGAGTCCGATATAAGCGTCATCCATTTGAATAGCTCTTTTACTTAAGAGGACCTCATCATCTTCAGCTCGTCCTCGACAAGTAACATAAGCCTTCAAGTTATCATATGAAAAAACTCCTTCTAAATTATATTCCTTGCTCTCAGTTGGTATAAAGTTCACAATAATTTGTTCATTATGTCCTTTTTCAAGAAAACCTTCCTTTTTATTTGCGTCGAATGGTGGAGGTAATTGTAAAAACCATCGAGTTGTTTTTTCTCCAACGTTCCTGATAACAATTGGCTTTTCAGTGCAGTATTTTACAGGACATTTTTCAAAATCCAATACGTCAGGAAAATCAATCATAGCTCTTTTTCCTGTTGCAATGATTGGAACGACAAATTTTTCCCTTTCTGTGACAACGATTAAATCAAAAGCGTAATCGATCTTTGCTTCTGGACTGAAACGAACAATAAAACTAATTTCCATTCCAGGCGCGACCTAAGTAACAATATTAGAAAAATCATACTTTTTTTATACCTTAGAGCCAGCAAATAAATGATCATCTTCCTCAAAATCGCTTTTGTTGTTTTTGTAATAAGGTAAGACTTGGAATAGTCTTGAGTCAGGAGGAATGATCTTGACTCTTCGAGCATATTTATCTTTATTTCTCAAGCGAAAAATTTTATCTTTGATCTGAAGAGGTTCATAATCAGTGAATTGAACAATGGAAGGTGAAGGCTCGAATAAAGGCTCATCCATTGAAACTGTGCAGTTTGTGTAAGAGCTAAAGTCAGCAAGGTTCAGAAATTGCACAATTTTTGGCTTGGGGTTCAACTGTTCCAAAACATTTCCTGAAAGCTGTTTTGATAACAATTGAGAAGGTTTCTAACAAAGAATTGAATCTTGTAAAAAAACAAAGGAATTTACCATTTTATTTTGGTTGTTCGAGGATGTACTCTCGAAGTTGGATTGATTGAAGTTTTTAGTTGCTTTGCTGTATTCCATTCAATATCTTCTGCTTTGAAATGGATTACTTAGTTAAAAAAATAAAACAGATTCGTTTTACTTTAAAATAATTTTTATTTATAAACTTAGGTATTTTTAATAAAAACTATAATCATAAATTCCGAAGAGTTAAGAGGACATTGTATGTATTAAAGATGCAGAATCTAATATATAGAAAAGAATATGGCTTTATTATTCATTTTTACAATTTCTTTTATTTTCTAATTAATTATTTTAAGATTTATTTCACTTATAAATAAATTTTGTCAAAAATAAGAGTCTCTACCTTCAAATTAAAAAAACTTGTAATAATTAGTACTTATTCTTGCAATTGCTAGAGAAATGAAAATTCCAAAATGCAGAGTTTAACGAATTTGAAATCAAAATAAACTTACATAACCTTTTTGAATATTATCACATGCTAATTTTGGCGACAATAGGAAAATGATCAGAAGGATATTTATTCTTAAAATTATCTCTAGATATCTTGAATTCTTTCAATTTCAAGTCTTCACTTATCAAAATATAGTCAATACGAAATTCTCCACTACTTCCTGTCCATTGATGGAAAGTTCCTTGACTTTCTTTTTCCTTTGGA
>Ga0182742_1003115_pt1 | contig 16819 bp, 12 predicted proteins | sample eDN5th37CBELigMG_FD_128880 | JGI IMG/M metagenome (GOLD analysis project Ga0182742, IMG submission 128880) | Enriched Miracle-Growth compost microbial communities from Emeryville, California, USA - eDNA 5th pass 37_C BE-Lig MG (version 2)... ...
ACGCTTTTCGGCTGGATTCCGACGCTCGTGAAGGTTCACGCGATCGCCGACGAGGCCCAGACCCGCGCCCTCTGCGAGATCTTCCCCGGCGCCCGGCTCGACTCGACGATGACCTACGCCCCCAAGGATCGCGCCTGCGAGGGGCGGCACAAGACGCTCGACGTTTACCAGATGCTCGAACTGACCTGGGGCGAGGGGGTGGTCAAATCTCATCGCTATGGCGAGCTGCTCCGCGCCGTGATCGCCGATCAGGCCGCCTGGATCCGCGACCGATCCCACAAGCGGCGGATCACCGAGGCCAACGGCCGCGACTCGCTGGTTCTCGCCCGCCAGGCCGATCGCCTGGCGCGGGGGTGATCGAAGGCGGAGGGGGCGGCTCGATCCAATCATCCGAAGCGCGACGGAGCGACCCATGATCTTGACCAGACATTTCGAAAAACTGTTGCTTGAGCCCAAGGACGCCAAGCCCTCGCGCGACGATTTCGAGGTCGTCGGCGTCTTCAACCCCGGGGTGATCCGGGCGGGGGACGAGGTGGTGATGCTGGTCCGGGTGGCCGAGCGGCCCCGCGAAGTCCGTCCGGGGTTCACCGCGCTTCCTCGTTGGGACGCCAACGCGGGCCTGACCGTCGATTGGGTGGCCGATGATGAGCTTGAGCCCCTGGACCCTCGGGTCGTCAGGCGCAAGGCCGATGGGTTGGTTCGCCTCACCTTCACCTCGCACCTTCAGGTCGTCCGTCTGGGCGATGGCCGCTCGGTTCGCGAGCAAACCGGCGTTCGGTTCGAGCCCCAGGGCGTGATGGAGGAGTTTGGGGTCGAGGATCCTCGGATCACCGAACTGGATGGGCGTTACTATTTCACGTATGTGGCGGTGTCGCGCCATGGGGCGGCCACGGCGCTGGCGTCGACGACCGATTTTCAGAGCTTCGAGCGGCACGGAATCATATTTTGCTCCGAGAACAAGGACGTGGTTCTCTTCCCCGAGCGGGTCGGCGGCGACTTCGTGGCGCTTCACCGGCCCAACCCGGCGACCCCGTTTTGTCGCCCAGAGATGTGGATCGCCCATTCACCCGACCTTCGTCACTGGGGCAAACACGCCTGCCTCCACGGCGGGGGAGGCGAGTGGGAGACCGGCCGAGTCGGCGCCGGGACGCCCCCGGTTCGGGTCGCCGACGGCTGGCTGGAGATTTACCACGGCAACCGCCGGCCGACCAAGCCCGGCGAGGTCGGCGCCTACTCCACGGGCGTTTTGCTTCTTGATCCCGATGATCCGTCCCGAGTGCTCCGCCGCGCGGTCGATTCGATCTTCGAGCCGACGGCGAGCTTCGAGCGCGTCGGCTTCGTCCCCGACGTCGTCTTCCCCACCGGGATCGTCGAGATTCCCGACGCCTACCTCGTCTACTACGGCGCCGCCGACGCCTGCTCGGCCGTCGTCGAATTCCGCCGTGATGAGCTGCTTGGAGCGCTGGTGGAGGTTTAGAGCGGCGAACGATCGCGTTGCGCGCGGGTTTTAATGGGAGGGCCATCCCCTCCCGAATCGGCCCCTCGGGAGCGTGCTCCACGCAACCGTTCGCGCTCTAGAGAACCAACCCCGGACGTCTCGGACGGCGGGCGTGGGTCGCGCCCCACAAAAATCCTTTGCTCGCAAGGCTGTAGGGCGGGCCACGCCCGCCGGAAGGCCGTCGGCGTGATCGTGGGTCATGGGGATATTATTTTCCGTTCCCGCCATCCCAAAACCCCGGTCGATGACCTCGCATTCAATCAAACCATCGCGTTGAGCACGTCGGCGACGGGGACGGTGCCGAAGGTGCTGGCGTAGTCGGACATGGCGTAGGGGATGATGAGCGTGTCGTTGTGGATCAGGCCGCCGCAACTGTAGACGACGTTGGGGACGTAGCCTTCGCGCTCGCTGGCGTCGGGCTCCAGAAGCGGCTTCTCCAGGCGGCCGATGACGCGCGAGGGGTCGTCGAGGTCGAGCAAAAACGCCCCCATCGCGTACTTGCGCATGGCGCCGACGCCGTGGGTCAGGACCAGCCAGCCGGCCTCGGTCTCGATCGGCGAGCCGCAGTTGCCCAGCTGGACGAACTCCCAGGCATAGGTTGGCTTGGCGATTCGCTCCTTGGTGTACCAGAAGTGCATCACGTCGGAGTACATCAGGAAGACGTTCTCGCCGTCCTGTCGCGAGAGCATCGCGTAGAGGCCGTTGACGCGCCGGGGGAAGATCGCCAGGCCCTTGTTGCGGATCTCCGGGCCGTTGAGGGTGCTGATCTTGAAGCGGAGGAAGTCGTCGGTTTCCAGAACCTGCGGCAAGACGACCTTGCCGTCGTAGGCGGTGAAGGTCGCGTAATACCGATGCGAGCCGTCGTCCTCCTGGAACCGGACGAACCGGGCGTCCTCGATGCCGTTGACCTCGGTGGGGGAGGAGGGGAAGATCAGCCGCTCGGAAACGGTGGACTCGGCGGGGAAGGCGGCCTCGTAGTTGGCCAACGCCAGCGTCCGCATCCCCAGGGCGAAGGGCTCGAACTGGTGGTGGCGGGGCCGGCTCTGGACCAGGGCCCGCTGGACGGCGACGTCGAGCTGCTCATAGGAGAACTGATTGGGCAGGGTCTCCAGGACCTGCTCGGTGAACTGACCGTCGAGGCGAAGCTCGATCAGCTTCCGATGGAACAGGACCTTCTCGTACATCGTGTTGGGGACCAACTGGGGCGCGGTGACGAACCGGGTGGGCTCGTCGATTAGGATGGAGCCGTCGGCCTCGACGACCCCGCTGCGAAAGGTGATCGACGAGACGTGCCCCTCGCCGGTGGCCCGAAGGCTGAGGATGAACCGCCGCGCCCCCTCCGGCAGGTTCGACTGGTCGGGATGCCAGACCATCGACGGGTTGAACAAGGCCGCCGACTCGAGCGCGTATTCCTGGGTGAAATAGGCGCCGATCAACAGCTTCCGATTCTCCGAGGGAACCTGGTCGGTCAAGAGCATCCCCTGGACGGTCTCGAACCGCTTCAGGAGGAACTCGCAGGTCGTGTGGTGGCGGTCGCGGAATTCGCTCAGCACGGCGTCGAGTTCGGCGTCGACCTCGGCCTCCGTCAGCGCGCAGATGCGTCCCAGGATGCGCTCGACCCGCTGCTGGTCGGCGATCTCGAACGGGCGAATCACCACCCGGCTGTTGTTGGGCCGGAGGACGACGCCGGTTCGGGTGACGCGCGGACGGGGCGGGGGAGGGGCGACCTCGGCCTTGCCGTCGCCGGCCGGCGACGTCGCCGATCCGTTGGTGTGCTCGTGGACGATCGTGGTCTTGGAAACTTCCATCGGGCAATCGCTCCGGACGCTCCCATCGTCGGCAAAGAAGAAGGGAACGGGATCAGGTCGGCGGCTCGGGTCAGGTCGCCCGCACGTGCCGGTGAGGGGCGAGGATGCTCTCCAGAAGCCGCATCTCGGCCAGCGAGAGGAGGAACGCCAGGGTCGACTCGGCCCCCTGGTTCTGGTTGATCCGGTCCTCCTGGAGGCCGTCGCAGCAGCCGCCGGACTTGGCGTCGTAGAGCTCCAGCCCCAGGTCATTGGCCCCCAGGAACCACTCGAAGGCGAGCCGGGCCTCGGCCAGCCATATGGGATCTTCGGTCGCCTGGTAGGCTTCGATGCAGGCGGAAACCATGGCGTAGGCCTCAACCGGCTGCTGGTCGAACTGGGCCCGGCGCTGGTTTCGGATGTAGAAGCCGTTGCAGCCGATGGGGCGGAAGCATCCCGACGGGGACCGGTGATGCTCCATCAGCCAGCTCAGGGACTCCAGGCCGATTTGAAGCGCCTTGGGGTCGCCCCCCTCGCGACCGCTGGCGATCAGGCCCTGGGCCATCCGGGCGTTGTCGTAGGCGAGCCGGTCCTCAAACCATCGCCAATCGTCGGTCGCCGCGGCGTCGAAGCAGTCGAGCAGCCGCTTGGTCAACAGATCGCGGGCCTGGCTCGCCGGCCGGGCGCCGGCCAGCCGTTGAAGGTACTTGCAGATTCCCAAAAGCCCGAAACCCCAGGCTCGGGGCGAGGTGGTCTGAAGCAAGCCCGGAAGCGCCTGGTCGAACAGTTGCGAGGCCCAGTACTGGATGTCGGGGCGCGGCGAATGGCGGACGCAGACGCCCAGAACCCAAAGCGCCCGTCCCTGGCTGTCGTCGGAGCCGACCTCCTCCAACCATCGCCGGTCGAAGCTCATGAAATTGCGGAACCGCCCGGTCTCCGGGACGAACGCGTAGTTCAGGAACGCCGCGTAGGTCGTCGCCAACCGCGAGACCTGGGGCGAGCCGAGTCCAAGCTGCTCCAGCATCACCGTAAGGAGCAGGGCCCGGGCGTTGTCGTCGGTGCAGTAGCCTTCCTGGAAGTTGGGGAAGGTGAAGGTGGCGTGCTGATACATGCCGGCCGAGTCGGTCATCCGGAGCAGGTGGTCGAGCCGCCAGCCGGGAAGGTCCATCGGCTGATCGGCGAGCGTCCGGACGGCCAAGGGGCGGGCCGGGGCGTCGGATCCCACGCGCCGGGCGTGCTGGAACGAGTCGACGTATTGATGGACGACGTGGCTCCAGATCATCTCCCGGCCGAGCATGTAACCGCGCTTGCGCATCGCGTGGCGGCCGGCCTCGTCGCGCAGGAGGTTCCGGATGGCCGTCGCCAGCGCGTCGGGGTCGCCGAAGGGAACCAGCACCCCGCGGCCGTCGGCGAGCAGCTCCTCGGCGTGCCAGTAGGGGGTTGAGACCACCGCCTTGCCGCAGCCGAAGGCGTAGGCGAGCGTCCCGGAGGTGATCTGCGCTGGATTCAAGTAGGGAGTGACGTAAATGTCGGCCACCCCGAGGAACTCGATCAACTCGTTGAGCTCGACGAACCGATTGTAGAAGCCGACGTACTTCTTGATCCCGAGCTTCTGGGCCAGCCGCTCCAGGCTGATCCGGTAGCGCTCTCCCTGTTCGCGGAGCAGGTTCGGGTGGGTCGCCCCCAACACGATGTAGACGAAGTTGGGGAACTCCTCAAGGATCGAGGGCATGGCCTTCAGCATGTTCTCGATCCCCTTGCTCGGGGAGAGCAGGCCGAAGGTGAGCGCGACGCGCTTCCCCTCGACGCCGAACTGGTCCTTGTAAAAGGCCGGGTCGACGAACGGCATGTCGGGGATGCCGTGGGCGATCAAATCGATTTTGGATTCGGAGACTCCCCAGACGTCCAGCAGGAACCTCCGGGCCTTCTCCGACATCACGATCACCCGGGCGGACAGGTCGATCACTTCGTCCATCACCAGGCGCTGGTCTTCCGTCGGCTCGTTCAAGACCGTGTGGAGCGTTGTGACAATCGGCATCCGGAGGTTGCGCAAGAGCCGGACGATGTGGCTTCCGGCCGGGCCGCCGAAGATGCCGTATTCGTGCTGAAGGCAAACGACGTCGGGGCCGGCGAAGTTCAAATAATCGGCCGCGCGCAGATACGAGTCGAGCTCCTGCTCCTCAATCTCGAACCGGACCTCGGGCGGATAGTCGTAGCCGCCGGGCGCGTCGCTGACCGGAACCACGAAGCAGTCCGCCGACGGAAACTGGGTCGCCGTGGAGGTGCATAGATCGTGCGTGAAGGTGGCGATTCCGCATCTGCGGGGAAGATAGTTGCCGATGAACGCGATCTTCTTGATGTCACTCGTTTGGCTCATGGCGTCCCGAACGATGTCCTCCACCGGATGAACGAAGCGAACGAAGCGGGGGCGCCGGCGCCGCCAACCCGCGACTTCCTCCCCTGCGGGCGATTCCCGCCGAACCAACGCGCGCGGGCTGGACGCGATTCTAACGGAACCCGACGATCAGGCCTCCCCGCGACGGCGTGCAATGGTCTCGAACATTCCGATTCGGCCCCTGGCCGAACCGCGCCGTGGGAAAGTAATTGCGCGCCGCCGGCGGCGGCGCTGGAAGCGTCCGCGGCGGAGCAACGCGCGGATGGTTGGAATACGCATTGCCAAGCGGCGCGGCTCCAGCGCGAGCTCCCGCCCTCGCGCTGGTCTCGGTGTAGGGTTGGAGCCGATCCATCGTCCCGTTGGCGAGTCTGGGAAGCGTCCCGCGCGGAGTCGACGACGGCGAAAACGAGCGGGCGGCCCCGCGAGGAGCCACGAACCCGGGCGTCGTCGTCCGCTGATAATACGGTCCGCGAGGAGCCTGGGCCCGCGCGGTGGAGACCAGAAACGGTAAAATCGCCAGCGCGGCCAGGCGTTGCGAGCGAATGGTTCTCATGGATGCGCACTCCCCGGGGGCCTCGACGCCGCGAACTCTTCCCCGCATTATTTATACCAGCCGGCCGGCTTTTCTTCCAGATGGTCGATGCCGGGCGCTCCGTTCGGTCGGGCCTTCGGCGGCCCCGCGAGAGGCGATCCGGCGCCCCCCGAACGCTTTGATTTTGGGTTCGTTTGGCTTCGTTTTTCGCCTGGGATCGACCACGAAAACCTTGCTTAATTCCTTGCGGCCAGGATACTTAAGCGAAACAACCCGTCTCGGGAAATTGGGTTCGTTCGATCATTTTTCGCAACCGGCGGAAGCCCATCGCCGTTGGCCAGCCTCTGTTCGATGGCCCTCGCGGCAACCCCGGCGCGCACCTTCCCCTATAAACAATGCCATATAATTCGCGATGCCGGACAATAAAATGGACGGCCGAGTGAAATTCTCCTCACCGATTATTCCGGATGGGGGGACGGCCCCCGATGAGGAGCGCTCCTCCAACCGCTGATTAAGTCGGGAGTCCGGCGACGGCGAGACGGTGAGTGGACGACCCACTCGCATGAGTCCACCTCGCCGTCCGGGCTCGTTCCGCCGTGGTAGAATCCTGCGAGACGTTCGCCCCAACGACCAGGACGAACGCGACGCCCTTGGGACGCGATCATTGAACTGGACATCTCGCCTGAAAATCCTGGCTGCGGTCCTCGTCATTTGGGAGGGTCCGGCGCTCCGCGAGGCTCCCGCCTTTCAGGATGAGCCGTTGACGGTCGTGGCGCGGGTTGGGTCGGGCGACGGGCCGTATTGGGTGGGGCGGGGGGTGGACCTGTCGATCCTGGTGGCGGCCCGCGATCAGCGGCCGAGGTTGGAACTGCCCGAGCTTCAAGACGCGAGGCTTTGGAAGGTCTCGGCCTCGTTCCAGCCCATTGGGTCGTCGGCGATCGGCGGCAGCGTTTCGGGTGAGAACGCCTTCGTCACCCGGCTGCGGCTGGTCGCCCAAAGCCCCGGCGTTCTCACCGTCCCATCCATCATCGCTCGACTCGGCGACCGCGAAGGGAGGACCCAACCGCTTCGGTTGACCTTTAAGAACCCGCCGATCGCGGGCCGGCCGCCGGGCTTCTTGGGAGGCGTGGGCGACTTCCAGATTCAAGCCGAGGTTGACCAGTCGCGGATTCGGGTCGGTCGAGAGGCCGAGTACCGAGTTCGGGTCACGGGGCCGGCCGCCCTGGGCATGGCCTCCCGGCCCGATCTGGCGAGACTCCAGGCGTTGCCAATCGCTCCGCGCGTCGAGGCCATCGCCGTGGACGCGGTGGACGAACCACCGTCGCGGACGTTCATTTACCGGATCAAGCCGACGGAGCCCGGCGAGGTCGTTCTGCCGCCGGTCTCGATCGCGTCGTTCGACCCCCGGAGCGAGACCTACATGACCCGGGCGAGCCGGGGCGTTCCGCTCCAGGTGGTCGCCGCGCCCGTCTTCGGCGCGGAGGATCTCGAGTACGCCCCCCCCCGGCCAAGCCGCCTCCGCGCCATCCTGGCCGCGGTCGGCGGATTGATTCTCGCCGCGGCGGTCGTCCTCGGAGCGGCCGCGGCGGGGCTCCGCTTGCGGCGGCGATGGGTGAAGTGGGGGCGGACGGGTGGGGGAGCCGCCCGGCGGTTCGCCCAAGAGGTCGCCGGTCGGCTCGACACCGAGTCCGACGACGTTCGGTTGGCGCGCGAGGTGATGGACGCCCTGGCGGAATACGCGCGGTTGGGCGCGGGTCGGCCTCCGGGGGCGATGACGCCCGACGAGGCGCGAGCGGCGGTGGCGCGGGCGAGCGGGTCGACGGCGCTGGGCGAGCGCGCGGCCGTTCTCGCCGCGCGTTGCGATCGAGTTTTGTTCGCCGAGGAGGGCGAAAGGGAGGAAAGGACCGGGGAGGCGGGTTTCCCCCGGAGGGACGCCCAAGCCCTCTTCGCGGCGCTCGGGCGTTCAAACGGTGGGTTGCGGCTCGGACTCGGGTGGGGGCGGAAGAAACAGAAACGCGTCGCCCCCGAACCTTGGCCTCAGCGGGCCGCCAGATAAGACGAGCGAGTGACCGCGGTGTTGAACAACTCGCGAGACGGAGGCGCCGCCGCGGACGGCCTGACGACCTCGAACCCCTCAACCTTGTGCGGGGGGATGACCTTGTTAATCAAGGCCTCAATCATGGTCAGGGGCTCACCCTGATCCGGTCCAACAAACAGATACGCGACGCCGTCCTTGCCCATCCGGCCGGTGCGGCCGATGCGGTGAACGTAGTTTTCGGGATCGTCCGGGATGTCGTAATTCACGACGTGGCTGATCCCCTCGACGTCGATCCCCCGGCCGACCACGTCGGTGGCCACCAGGATCCGAACCTTCCCGGTGCGGAAGGCCGACATGACCCGATCGCGGGCCGATTGAGCCAGGTCGCCGTGAATGGCGGCCACGCCGTTGACCGTGCGGCGAAGACGCTCGGCGAGCCGGTCGGCCCCCCGCTTGGTCCTCGTGAACACGATGCACTGGCTGGGACGATCGCGCTTCAACAGGTGAGTCAGCAGCTCGAGCTTGCGGTCGTGGTTCACCGAGATGTAATACTGCTGGATCGACTCGACCGAAGGCTCGTCGCGCGATAGGTTCAACTCGACCGGCTCGTGCATGTAACGACGGGCCAACCGGCGAATCTCTTCGCTGATGGTCGCCGAGAGCAGGAGCGTCTGGTGGGGCGAGGGAAGCTTCCGGAAGATGCGTTCGATGTCGGGGCGGAACCCGATGTCGAGCATCCGATCGGCCTCGTCGAGGACGAAGTGGAAGATGTCGCCAAGATACAACGTGCGGCGCTCGATGTGGTCGAGCACCCGGCCGGGCGTCCCCACGGCGATGTCGATCCCGCGCCCCAGGGCGCGAATCTGACGGTCGATGGGCTCGCCGCCGTACAGGCCGCAAACCGAGACGTCGGCGCGGTTGCGGCAGAGCTTTTGCAGCTCGCCGACGATTTGCTGGGTCAGCTCGCGGGTCGGCGCCAGGATGATCGCCTGGGGCCCGCGGCCTCGGGGTTCGAGCATCTCGATCAAGGGGACGCCGAAGGCGGCGGTCTTGCCGGTGCCCGTTTTGGCCTGACCGATGACATCCAGACCATCGAGAGCTTCGGGAATGAAGGCGGCCTGGATGGGAGAGGGGGTGTGATACCTCGCGAGCGCCAGGGCCTGGAGCATGCTCCGGCTCAGACCCATCGCCCGGAACCCCATGTCGGGCTCCTCCTTTGCTGATCGAATCAAACAATCCTCCGAAAAACGTGGCGTGATGAAAGGAAGGGATGAGGAATCAGTTTCCTCATTTAATAAATCTACTCGTTGCGCGCCCACGCGTCAAACGCAAGGCGAATCCCCGCGCCATTTCGTCTCAAGCCGGCGGCGCCGACCGCGGGAGACCGGGGTTCGGCCAATCAACGGCCGGGGCCGATCGGCGTGATTTCCCCTCTTCGGCCGGGAGAACAATTCAAAGACCGTTGGCGGCGGCTTCTCCCGGATTCGCTCCGGCCGCCTCCCCCCAGGGAGAGGCCGAGAATCGCCGCGCGGCGCTTGCCCGGGGATGCCCCGCGATGGACAATCAAACCCTCAAGCGGTTGACCTCGCGCCGTCGCCCCGGCGCGATCGCATCACCCTTCAAAACAAGGAGCCCAAGCCGTGTCCGACCCAACCGATCAATCCGCCGATCTTCAGCAAAAATATCGCCAGTTTCTCGACCTGTTGCCGTTGACGCTGGCCCTGGCGGGGCTACCGACCAGCGAGGGCCGGATGTTCAGCGAGGATCAGATCGACGGCCGCGGCATGACGGTCAAAATGGCCTATCGCGTCGCCCGGAACGTCGCGAAGGAATGCCTGGGCGGATCGTAAGACCGATTCCGGCGAGAGCCGTCGCGGGGTCGGGTTTCTCGGACCCGGCCCTGTTCGATCGCCGTGGGGGAATCCGATAAGAAGCCTTGTCGAACACGGCCGACGCGAACCCGGGACACGCCGCCGGGTCGCCCTCCCTCGTTCCGTCGGCCCCAACCCGAAAGGCCCTCTCCGCGATGATCATGACGCAACCCTCGACATCACAACCCCGCCGCCTCCGCGCGGCCATCATCGGTTTCGGCCTTGACGGCGACGACGACCAAACGCGCGTCACCCGAAGCGCCCAATGCCTGGTCATCGGCGGCTCGGCCGAGACCCACGCCGAGATGCGCGAGACGATGACCCGCATCGAGATCGAGCTCGAAACGATGCATCGGGAACTCGGCGAGCTGAGCCCCGTCGATCTGGCCGAGTTGGCGTTTCGGGTCGACCTGCCGGAGTTGCACGGCCTGGCGCTGAAGCTTGAAACCGGCCTGGAGCGCGAGGGCCGCGAGTTCGAGGAGGTTTCCGCCGACGAGCTGGCCGCCTTCCTCGACCTTGAAGACTGGGTGGCGACCGCCCCTCGCTGACTGGACTGGACAGGGGCCGACCGGCCCGTTCCGTCTTGAGTCCCCTCAAAGACACCCGAGCCCCGCTTTTCCCGGCGGCGCTTCGACTCTTCCCGGAGCCGAGGCGCCGCCGGTCTTCATTTCATCTCCAAAGGCGACGGCTTGGCGCGCCCGGCTTGGGCGGAGAAACTCGAAAATTGACCGGTTGTTGAAACCAGGCCCCCTCGATCAAGGTATCCCCCGTGACCAAAGCGCGGTTGGAGACTCTAGCGACGGACTCAAGGATCGAGCGGGCGGAACCCCAGATGGACGACTCCCTGCTGGTCGAGGCGATCCGGGCCGGAGACCCCCAGGCGCCCCGCGAGCTGATCGCGCGGTTTCAGGGGGTGGTGTTCGGCCTCTGCCATCGGATGCTCAACCACCGGCACGACGCCGAGGACGCCGCCCAGGAGACGTTCATCCGGGCGCTTCGGGGCATCTTCGGCTTCGACTCGTCGCGGCCGATCCGCCCCTGGCTGCTGGAGATCGCCGCCAATCGCTGCCGAACGGCGCTGGCCTCGCGGGCTCGCCGGCCGATCCCCGCGGGGCTCGGCGAGGCGTTCGACGTCGCCGACCACCGCCCCGAAGCGGCCAACGCGCTCGACCTGGCCGGGGAGCTTGAACTGGCGATCGGTCGGCTTCGGCCGGAATATCGGCTGGTCTTCACCCTTTACCATGAGCAAAACCTGTCCTACGACGAGGTCGCCCGAGCGGTCGACCGTCCCGTCGGGACCGTCAAGACGTGGCTGCACCGCGCCCGGGCCGAACTGGCCGGGCATCTCGCCGAGCGCGGGGCGCGTTGTTGACCCGTCGGCCTCGGACCCGAGAGCGCGAGCCATGAACTGTCGCGATTTCAACCACGTTTGGAACCGGCTGCTCGACGACGAGCCCCGCTCGCGACGACGCTTCGACGCCCAGTTCGCGGCGACGCGGCTGGAGCTGGAATCGCGGCTCCGCGAGCACGCCGCCGCCTGCGAGACTTGCCGGGTTCGTCATCGCCGGTTCGAAACGCTGCAACGGGCCCTCCGCGCCTGGGCCGTCCGTCCGCCGGCTCCATCGCCATCCTCTCCGCTGCTGGCCGAGCGGGTGTTGCGGGCCGTCGCGCCGCGGCGTCGCCGAGCGCGGGTCGTCGCCTCGACCCTGGCGGCGGCCGTCGTCGCAGCCGTCGCGATCGGGTTCCTCAAGCCGCCGCTCCGCCCCGACGCGGAGATCAAGCCGCCGCCGACCGTCGCCGAGCCCGCGACCGAAAGCAGCCTGCTGCGCGCGGCGGTCAACAACGCGACCGCCGCCTCTTGGCAGCTCGCCCGGCTGACGACGGAGCCGGCGGCGCGGTTGGGGCGGGAGATGATCGACGCCTCGTTCCCGACCCGCGAGCCGCCGGTCCTGGAGCTCGCGCTGCTTGAGCCGTCGCCGACCCCGGCGACCGATTCCGATTCGTTCGCGCCGGAGTTGTTCAGCCGGATGGGCGGCTACCTGACCGCCGGCGTCCAACCGGTCTCGACCTCGGCGCGCGAGGCGTTCGGCTTCCTCCGGCCGCCGACGCCGCGATAGATCGGCCGGTGACCCATCCTCAACCTCGTTTACCAGGGAGTCTTTCCGATGTCACCGTCCCAAAGGAATTGGGCGGCGGATCGCCGCCGCGCGCGCTTCGCCGGTCTGATCGCGATCATCGCGCTGAGCCTCGCCGCGGCCGGGCCAATCCGGGCCGGCGACGCGCCGACGACGCCGGCCGAAGACGCCCTGATGAAGCTGGTGCCCGGCGACGCCGGCCTGATCCTGTCGATCGACGGCTTTCGCGACCGGTCGCGGGCGATTCGGGAAACGCGGATCGCGCGGGAGTTCCAGCGGCTGCCGGCCTTCAAGGCGTGGCTCGATTCGCCCAACGTCCGCAATTTCCTCACCTCGCGCGAGCACATCGAGAACTTCCTCGAAGCGTCCTTTCAAGAGATCGGCGACGAGATCTTCGGCGACGCGGTGGCGCTGGCCCTGATCGCGCCGACCGGCTCCCCAATCGACGCTCGGGGGCTGCTGGTCCTCCGAGCCCGCGACCCGAAGCTCCTGAATCGGCTGCTTGACCGGATCAACACGACGCAAAAGACCAACGGCGAGTTGGCCGAGGTCGCCGAGCGCGAACACGGCGGCTCGACCTACGTCACCCGCCGCTACCACGCCCACGCGAACCGGCCGGACGAAACCTACGTCCTCCTTCCCGACGGCGTCTTCGCGCTCTCCAACGCCGAAAGCCTGATTCACTGGGTGATCGACCGCGAGGCGGCGCCCGAGGGCGATTCCGCGGCCGACCTGGTGGGATTCCGGAAGGTCTCCGCGCGACTCCCGAAAAACGCCGCGGCGCGGTTGTTCTTAAATGGCGCCCTGGCGCGTCGGGTCGCCGCGAACTTGCCGTCGGACGATTCTCCCGAGAGTCGAAGAGCGCTTGAGCTGAGCCGGAATTACGCCGGAGCGCTTCAATACGCCGGAGCGGCCCTCGTTGTTGACGATTCGGCGATCACGATCCAGGCCGCGCAAGCGTTCGAGCCCGAGGGATTCGACCGGTTGGCCGGATGGTGGACCTCGCCCCCGTCGCCGGAGAAGGCCGGGGCTGGCCCCCGGCTCGACTCGGTTCCCCCATCGGCCCTGGCCCTGGCCTCGCTGAACGTCGACGTTCCCGCGATGTACGGCGCTCTGGCTGGACTGGCGCCGGAGAAGGACCGATCGAAGCTGGAGAAGTTGGAGATCATCGCGAGCGGCGTGCTTCTGGGCCTCGACCTTCGGACGCGGGTCCTCCCCGCGCTCGGGCCTCGGGTCATCGCCTACCTGGACGCGCCGTCGGACGATCCGAGCGAGCCGACGCCGAAGGGCCTTCCGCTTCCCCTGGTGGTCGCGACCGAGATCCACGAACCCGCCGACGCGGGCGCGACGTCGCCCTCGACGGCCGCGGCCCTCGACAACGCCCTGAGGGTCTTCCTGACGGCTCTCTCCCTGAACGAGGCGCTCGTTCCCCCGGAAAACCGGGTCGAGGTGAAAAACGGCGTCACGTCGCTGAGTCCCCTTCCATTCGCCTTCGCGGCGGATCGACAGGGGCGGAGGCTGGTGCTCGGCTCGTCGGCCGCCGCGGTGGCCCACTATCTGGAGACCCGCGACGACCCCGACGCCGGCTCGCGGTTCCGTCGCCTCCGCGAAGCGGCGTTCCCCGGCTACGAGTCGTTCGTCTGCCTCGACCTCGCCGCCCTCCACGACCTCGCCGCGCGGAACAAGGACCGCCTCATCGCCTTCTTCGCCAAACAAAACAACCGCCCGGCTCAGGACGCCGCCAGGGACCTTGATCAAGTCATGGCCCTCGTCCGCCTCTTCGACGCCGCCTTCCTCGCCGGCCGCGTCGACTCCTCCGCCGCCCTCGTCGAACACTCCCTCGGCCTGATCGCCCAACCGGCGGAGGGCGAATCCGAAACCGAATCGAGGCCGTGATTTAGGCCGGGAATCGGCCGCGACGGCGGCCGGCGACGCCCGCCCTCCGCGAGGCTCCGCCGGCCGCTCCGACGGAGAGCGCCCAATACGTGGGCGAATTCTTTGCACCGCGAGAGATGGATGATTAGTCTGGTCTCGCCGGACCTCGGAGATTCCACCCCGGCGCGGGCGCCTCGGAGCACCGGCGCTGGGTTCGTTTGAGGGCGCGCGAGATGAGAAGGGTCTTCGACGAGAGGAAATGAGCAAGGGCATCTATCTCTGCCTGGGGTGGCTGTGCGTCCTGCTCGGCGCCGTGGGCGTCCTCGTGCCGCTCCTGCCGACGACGCCGTTGTTGCTCCTCGCCTCGTTCTTCTTCTCGCGGGGCTCGGAAACGGCGCACCGTTGGCTGCTCGACCACCGCGTGTTCGGGGAGCTGATCGGCTCGTGGGAGCGCCACGGCGTGATCTCCCCGCGGGCGAAGGGTGTCGCCACTGGTTCGATTCTGCTGTTCCTTGCCTTTCCGATCGTCTCGCCCGTGCTCGCGTGGCCGACCCGCGTCGCCCTTGCGGTCATCGGGCTGGGCGTGCTGGGCTTCATCTGGAGCCGGCCGTCGAGACCCGCCGAATCTGAGCAACCTCCGGCGAAGGCGGTCAATCGTTCCACCGCGGAGGAGGCGCGGACCGAAGTCGCCGCGAGATGGCTTCCGGATGATTAATCCGAACGTTGACGCCATTCCTGCCTCGAACGAAACAGCCCATCCCGCCGCGTGGCTCCATCGAACATCCGGAACTTCCAAACGGTCTTGCCGACGAGTTGAAGGCGGATCGCGCCGGCGGTCAGCCGAGGATTCACGAGGAGGATTTTCCGAGCACGGGACTTCTTCGCGTGGTGGTCGTCTGGGATGATTCGGATGGAATCTCGGGCGAGGAGCGAACGCAATCGATCTTTGAAGCGTAACGACGAACGGAGGAAACGCGGCGCGCCGTCGACAGTGATGACTCTCGTCGGTGGCCTGACGACGCCGGAATCTTACGACGCGAGATTTCGTCCGCATCAGGTGGTCCCACTTTTGCGAGTGGGGGACTCGTAACGATGGAACAATGTCGGGGCGCCATGATTGCCGAAGGAGCTTCGACGCTCCAGGGTCGGGACCGGCCGCCGCTTCGGTTCCTCTTGGAAGCGAAGGCGGCCTCTTTCGTCAAGCGACCACCCGAAGGCGAGCTCGTCTGGACGATCATCGAGAATGGGCCCCCCCTCCATCAAACTCTACTAACGGGCGCTTAGGCGCGGCCTCCACCGTCGGAGACTCCCCCCAGCCGTGAACGTCTATTATCTGCTGGCCGAAAACGAGAAGCCCTTCTTCTATTACGACGAGTCGGAGGAGGAGCGCGACGGCGCGCAATCCTCGTCGTCGGGAATTTGGGGATGGGCCGAGCGCAAGCTCAAAGAGATTCAGGACGCGAAGGACGACCCCAACGGAGGCGTCACCAGTTGGGTCGGCCGGATCTGGGAGTGGCTGCGCTCCTTCGGCTATCCCGACGAGGCGATGTTCGCCCAATTCGGCTACGCCGACGAGGTGACGCTCCATTACCCGGCCTCGAAGCCCGAAAAAGACGTGAAGCGGGCCTGGAGGCGCTTCCTCAAGCGGCGACGGCGTCGGCACCTCTTCTGGGGATCCATCGACGCGGTTCTCGCTCCCTTCGGCCTCTTGATGGGGCTCTTGCCGGGACCGAACGTCATCGGCTACTGGTTCATCTATCGGGCGGGAACGCAACTCCTGGCGTACTGGCGGATCAGGCGCGTGCTGAAGCGAACGGTCCCGACCAAGTTCACCGCCGACGAAGCGCTCGACGAACCCATCTCGCGCGACGATAATGGCGAGCCCCACCACAAGGCTCTCCCCAGCGGGGCGAGGCTCGAGGAGTACCTCAAGAAGTTGCATCTGGACGACCATTCGGATACGGAGGAAGGGCCGGGGGATTCCTCCCACGCCGACGACTCAACCGAAACACCCAGCCTTAAGCCACCGGCCGACGGGTCGTAACCATCGTTGGATTGGAAACGCCGAAGTTCCATGCGTCTTCTCAGCTACAACATTCATAAGGGGATCGGCGGGCGCGACCGCCGCTATCGGCTCGACCGGATCATCCAGGTCATCGAGCAGGAAAACCCGGACCTGATCTGCCTTCAGGAAGTGAATCATCTGGCGGTTCGGACCCGCCACGACGATCAGCCGATGCGCTTCATCGAGGCGTTTCGGCCAATCGCCCACCATTACCAACTCAACGTCCGGTTCAAGAAGGGGGGAGGCTACGGCAACCTGGTGCTCTCGCGGTGGCCCTTCGAGGCCCGGCATCAGGTCTCGCTCCGCTTGAAGCGCCGCAAGCCCCGCGGCGCGCAGATGATGGTGGTGGCGACCCCCGAGGGACCGTTTCACCTGGTTCACGTCCATTTGGGTCTGTCCGAGAAGGAGCGGCGCTGGCAGGTGGACCACCTGCTCGGGCACGACCACTTCCTTGAGAGTCGTCACCTCCCCACCCTGATCGTCGGCGACTACAACGACTGGCGGAACAGCTTGATGAAGGGCTCGCTCACGCGCGAGGGCTTCCGCCAACTCACCTCCCCGCGATCGCGGTTCCGGTCGTTCCCCGCCTACCTTCCCATGACCGCGATCGACAAGGCGTACGTCAG
>Ga0182742_1003116_pt1 | contig 16815 bp, 21 predicted proteins | sample eDN5th37CBELigMG_FD_128880 | JGI IMG/M metagenome (GOLD analysis project Ga0182742, IMG submission 128880) | Enriched Miracle-Growth compost microbial communities from Emeryville, California, USA - eDNA 5th pass 37_C BE-Lig MG (version 2)... ...
ACAATATGGCGGTCCCGACCGGGATCGAACCGGCGATCTCCTGCGTGACAGGCAGGCATGTTAACCGCTACACCACGGGACCATTTTTGGTAGTATAATAATTTAGAAGTGACCCCTACGGGATTCGAACCCGTGTTACCGCCGTGAAAGGGCGGTGTCTTAACCGCTTGACCAAGGGGCCATATTTTAAAATAGATGATGAAAGTTACTGGCGGAGAAGGAGGGATTTGAACCCTCGCGCCGGTTACCCGACCTACACCCTTAGCAGGGGCGCCTCTTCAGCCTCTTGAGTACTTCCCCAAAATGGCTCCACAGGCAGGACTCGAACCTGCGACCGTTCGGTTAACAGCCGAATGCTCTACCAACTGAGCTACTGTGGAATAAGAAAAGTGTTTATGTCGTAATCTCGACTCTTTATATTATAATGAGACGAGCTGTGAAAGTCAAGGGGAAATTTTTATTACTTTTTTCCGCTCGATGTCAGTCACGGAATAATAATTTAACATCTTTTTCTCCAACTGTCAAACATGAATTTCAATGAGTTTCCCCCGGCACTTTCCACAAACATACTTTGAAGTATTAATCTTTCTTTTTCTATTATATTGCTGAGCACATCCTGTGCATTGATATATACGAACGGTCTTTTGGGTTCTAACTTCAGGGCGGTTCGGGAGAGTAGAACAAAAACGTGGTGCATCCACTTTTTTAAGAAGTGTTTTAAAGTCATGATCTCGGTGCTGATAGCCTTTTCCCTCTAGATGCAAATGATAATGACATAATTCATGCTTAATGATGCCGATTAATTCTTGTTCCCCCAGTTGTTCTAGATAACTTCGATTAATCTCAATGTTATGAGACCTTAACATATAACGTCCACCTGTTGTTCGAAGACGGGAATTAAAAAAAGCAGTATGTCGAAATGGCTTGTTAAAGAATTGAATGGAAATTTCCTCAACTAAATTTTGTAACTCATTGTCACCCATACTCCTACCTCACTTCTAACTAAACAAAAATTCTAAGAACATGACAACCCATTATAGCATACATTGAATATACCCCTTGAAATTTGTACTAGGAGGTATGTCTATGCCTACTTGGTTTCAAAATCAGATGCAGAAAGCATTTTTAGAGAAAAATGCCTATCAAATAAAACTACTTAACCAATGTTGGTTTTTTTACAGAAAAAAACACCGCTCCTCTTAATAACGAATTTACATTAGTGGTGCAAACATTATAAAACACATATGAAAACGCACTTGAATTCACGATATCATTCACAGTGCGTTTTTTATTGACCATTTTGGCAAATTTTATTGCTTATTTTGTCTTGAAACTCCTTTAGATTAGTGGACCGGGCAGACCACGTAATGGCGCAGCTCCCTGTAACGCATTTATTAAAAGACTTAGCTAAATTGAGTAACCAGTAAATAAGCGGAGATTTTTCGGTTAGACTACCGAATAGAGCTTGGTTCGGGGTATATAAGCGGAGGTTTTCCGACTAAGCAAAGCAAAATCACCCAATTTCACGTTTTTTAAGTCAATAGTCGGAAAGTTTCCGTCTATTTTAACTATTTTCAGTGCAATTTCCTAAATAAGAGAAATTTCTCCGCTTATTTATCAAACTCGCTTTAGCAGCTAATAAACTTGTGTAACTTTCGGGTACTTTAGAAAAAAGGAAATTCAAAAAAGGATTAGAGAGAGTTTGCATCTCTAATCCTTTTTTACTGTGTAATATTTGGTCTGCTTTTACCGTTTGTACCTCACAAGTAAACCCGTTAACATCGTGAACGGTGTTTCCTTGGGCTTTAAGGTTGTAACATCGTTAAAGCGACTCTGCCTTTTTGCTGGTCTACACTATCCACCCACACGGTGACTACGTCTCCGACGGAAACAATATCGAGTGGGTGCTTGACAAAGCGATTGCTTAGTTTGGAGATATGAACAAGACCGTCTTGCTTTACTCCAATATCAACAAATGCTCCGAAGTCTACTACGTTTCGAACGGTTCCTTGAAGCTCCATTCCTTCTTTTAAATCTTCAAGCTTTAGTACATCTTTCTTTAATAATGGTGCAGGAAGCTCGTCACGTGGATCTCTTTCCGGTCTAACTAACGCATCGAGAATATCCTTTAATGTTAATTCTCCGATCTCAAGCTCAGCCGCAATAGCTTTGATGTCAACAGATGATAAGGTTGTTTTTAGTGCTTCTGAACCTAGGTCAGCTGAGGTAAATCCTAATTTACTTAGGAGATTTTTAACTGCTTGATAATTTTCCGGGTGAATACCTGTACGGTCAAGCGGTTCTTTTCCATCAATCACACGTAGAAATCCAATGGCTTGCTCATATGTTTTTGCACCTAACCTCGGAATTTTCTTTAACTGTGTTCGATTGACAAACTTACCTTCTTCTTCACGTTTCTTGACGATATTGGTTGCTACTGTTTTTGAAAGTCCAGCTACATATTGAAGCAATGAAGCAGACGCAGTATTAACATTCACACCTACTTGGTTCACAGCGGTTTCCACAACAAAAGTTAATGATTCAGATAATCTCTTTTGAGATACATCATGTTGATATTGGCCTACTCCAACCGATTTTGGATCGATTTTAACTAATTCGGCTAATGGATCTTGCAAGCGACGGGCAATAGATACCGCACTTCTCTCCTCTACCTGAAAATCAGGGAATTCTTCACGAGCTAAATCGGAAGCAGAATAAACACTCGCACCCGCTTCGTTAACAATTAAATAATAAATCTCTCTTTTTTGATCTTTGAGCATATCTACTACAAACTGCTCTGTTTCCCGGGAGGCAGTCCCATTTCCCACTGCTACCATTTCAACTTCGTATGTTTCAATAATTTCTTTAAACTTTTTCTCAGCTTCTTGTTTCTTCGATACAGGTGGATGAGGGTAAATCACATCGATTCGAAGAACCTTCCCTGTTTCATCCACTACCGCTAACTTACAACCTGTTCGGTAAGCTGGGTCTACACCTAGAACGATTTTTCCTTTTAAAGGTGGTTGGAGAAGAAGATTTCTTAAATTCTCAGAGAATATATGAATCGCTCTTTCTTCTGCCTTTTCAGTTAGCTCATTACGAATTTCTCTTTCTATTGAAGGTTGAATTAATCTCTTATAGCCATCTTCAACTGCCTCAGTCACTGTCTCAACAACGAAGGATCGAGAATTCTTAATCCACTTTTTTGTTAAGTAGTCCATGTTACGGTCCACATTCGGCTTAATCGCTACCCGTAACACTTCTTCTTTCTCCCCGCGATTGAGAGCAAGCGTACGATGGGGAACCACTTTGCTAATAGGCTCTGAATATTCATAATACATTTCATACACTTTTTTCTCGTCTTTTTCCATATCCTTAACACTAGCTTCAACCAATCCAGCTTTAGCAGTCTCACTTCGTATCCATTTTCGTGATTCTGCATCGTCTGAAACCCACTCAGCGATAATATCCTTCGCCCCATTTATCACTTCTTCAATAGAGTGAACCTCAAGCTCGTCCGACAAAAATTCACTTGCCTTCTCTTCGATTGAACCATTTACAGGGAAGGTTACTAACCATTCCGCAAACGGCTCTAATCCTTTTTCTTTCGCTACAGTTGCCTTTGTACGGCGTTTCTGTTTATACGGACGATACAAATCTTCAACCTCTTGAAGCTTGATCGATTTTTCTATCTGGCTTTTTAACTCAACCGTCAGTTTGCCTTGTTCTTCGATAATCCGAATAACCTCTTCTTTTCTTTGCTCAAGGTTTTGTATGTATTGCCAACGTTCCATAATATCACGAATTTGTACCTCGTCTAATGCACCCGTTTGTTCTTTACGGTATCTCGCAATGAACGGTAGAGTGTTTCCTTCTTCAAGTAACGAAATAACATTGTTCACTTGTTTGAAACTTAAATTCTGCTCTTTTGCTACCGTTTGTAAGAGTTTCTTACGCTTATCGATTGTTTGATCCAATGTACTTTTCCTCCAACACGAATGTCTTTTTCCTTATTTTATCAAAGATTTCAAGTGTAACAAAATGAATGATATGTACAAAAAAGAGTTACCCCATTATGTACAGGTAACTCTAATGCAATGTCCCTATAATAAATGTTGAATCATCCATTTTCGAAGTGAACCTCTCCCGTATTTGATTCGCAATACATTTATTCGATAACCCGGAGCTTAGTAATGATTTTATTCCGTTAGGCGTGATACCGTCCGAATGAATAAGAAATTTCGAGTTTGCTTGATAGGAGTATCTCTTTGTATTAAATCTTACCGGTTTACCAGATAGATATCCGGAGACTGGAAGAGGATAGGTTAGTTCACCTTGATCTGAATATAAAAAGAAACGGATATTCCCTACACAGCTATAGTGAAATTCCTTCGTCTGAAAAAATACCTTTAATACCGCTACCGCAGCTCCTCTTTTTTGAAAAAGAGCCTGATTGCATTTTTTCATCAATACCTCAACATCTTCCTCATGATATTGTTGGACAACCTCAACCACTGCTGAAGATGCCTCATTTGCAAGTGTTCCACTGCCAAGACCATCCGCGACGACACAGGTAAAATATTCATCTTGGAGAACATAGTAATAGCTATCTCCACAAACATACTTACCTTCCTTAGTTGTTTGGTGAACAATCACGTCTATTGGTTTCGTCACGATAAGCACTCCGAACTGTTATGATCTGAGCGGATAGCATCTTGAAGTTTTTTTATTGCCTTTCTTTGCAATCTTGACACATGCATCTGAGAAATACCTAATTTCTCCCCGGTGTCTTTTTGACTGAGATTGTCCAAATACGTGTATTGGATAATCTCCCTTTCTCTTTCCGTCAAAACATGTAGAACCTTGTCTAATACAAGCTTTTGATTCACCTTTTCATAACCCTCATCAATGTTTCCCACCACGTCCAATAACGTGACAGTCCCTCCATCTGAATCAGCCTCAATAGAATGGTCAACAGACAATGCCTGATAACTTCTTCCCATCTCCATCGCTTCTAGAATATCCTCTTCGGTTTCTTGTAAGGCTTCAGCAATTTCACATACTTTTGGCGAACGCTGGAGAGTGGTCGTTAATTCCTCAACCGTTGCTTTAATTCTTGGACCTAGTTCTTTTATTCTTCTGGGAACATGGATACTCCACGTTTTATCTCTTAAAAAACGCTTGATTTCTCCAACAATGGTAGGTACAGCAAAAGCTTCAAAGCTTCTCCCAAAGTCCTCATCGTACCTTCGAATCGCTCCTAACAGACCAATATTCCCGACTTGAACAATGTCCTCATGATAGGATTTTCCTTTTGAGTATTTTCGGGCAATTGTTTCAACTAAGCTTTTATAATGTAAAACCAATTGATTTTGAGCTTCATCATCCTGGTTTTGCTGATAAGCTTTTATATATCGATGAATTTCTTCTTTTGATAGTGAATTAGGTTGAGATTTGTTCTGCATTCCTCTCCACCTGCTCCCCTTCTAGGTATTTGGTCATAAAAACCGTCACACCCTCATTCTGATGAATGACTACTTCATCCATCAGCGTTTCTATCAAGTAAAGCCCTAGGCCTCCTTCACGCATAAACTCAACTGGTTCATTCCCACGATAAGGACCTACTTTTTCTCGATCCGATTGAAAATCGAAACTCTTTCCACTGTCAGCCACGATAACTTCGAGTCGATCGCCATATGATCCAAAACCTACTGCAACCTCTCCAAGTTTTCCAGTTTTGTAGGCATGCTGAACAGCATTTGTTATGGCTTCACTTGTAGCAATTTTCAAATCTTCAATTTCATCGAATGAAAAGCCCATCCGACTGGCAATGGCAGATAATGTTAATCGAATCACACCTACGTATTCTGGCTTAGCAGGGATTTTCATTTCAATGTAGTCACAAACTTCTTTCATTTTGGTTCACCCTCAATCTGGCTAATATTCATAATATCAGCTAGCCCGGTGATCTCAAAAAGCCTCTTTAACCGATCAGAAAGTCCAACTAACTGAAATTCCCCATTGCTTGAGCGCACATTTTTAAACGTCCCCACAAATACCCCTAAGCCTGTGCTATCCATATATTCTACTCCAGAAAGATTAATAATCATGTTCACTCCGTTTCTCTCAGACAGAGGAAACAGCGTTTCTCTTAGCTTCGGTGCCGTATAAACATCAATTTCACCTGTTACACTTACAGCAACACGACCATCACATTCCGTGATATCTAACTTTATGTTCATTATACCCACCTCTTTACAAGTCAACTGCTCTTATTCGTTACCCTGAAAAATTAGTACTTAAACCTTTCTTTTCAAGATTATTAAAGTAAAATCATCTCGCAATTGAAAGTGTTGGAGCTTTTCTAGCTCTTTATATATGTTGGTTACAATCTCCTGTACAGGCAAATGGATATATTTTTTTATATACGACATTAAGGTTTCTTTTTCGACAAACCCTTCTTCTGAGCGACATTCTGTCACACCATCTGACATCAAGATAATCATGTCTCCAACATTTATGACTTGTTCATACTGCAGATATTTCGTCCGCTTCTCTACTCCTAACAGCAAACCCTTTGCCTCAATTTCAGTGAATTCTCCCGATTGCGCACGGTAAAGAAAGCCCGGCTCATGTCCAGCGGAAGAATAGGCAAATGTATGCTCGATTGGATGATACACACCATAGAACATAGTAATAAACATACTAGGATCCACATTTTGTTCCACGACCCGATTTAGATTTTCTAATACCTTACTCGGTTCTTGTTGATTATCCGGTTGACTGTCCATCGCATATTTGATCATGGACATACACAATGCTGCCGGGATTCCTTTCCCAATGACATCTGCAATAGCTATACTTATATTATTTGTTTCATCTTGAACAAAGTGATAATAATCTCCATTCATATGCTTGGCAGGAACACTAATAGCACCTATATCCAGCCAAGGAACAGAAGGGACATGGGTTCCTAATAAGGTTTGTTGTACATTTGCAGCTATCTCCATTTCCGTTCTTAGTTCCTGCTGCTTATGGCGCAAGCTTTGAAGCTCTCTATAAGCAAGACCGTAGCCTAACATCACTTCTAGTAACATATCAAAGGAGAGCGATACTTCTTCTGGTAACTCCGGATACATTTCATTCATAAGAGTTTTATGTAAACTGATGATTTCCTCAGGGGAGATTCGATGCTCAATAGACTTTCTACTGAACTTTTGGCCCTGATAAAGCACTTGTTCAGAAGGGTCGTTTATGTATTTTTCAAGTATGTGCCGGTATTTTGCCTCCATCAATTCTCGGAAATCCATAAAATGCTCCCCCTAACGCACCCACTTAGTTGCCGTTATCTCTGTACCATTACCTGGTGTTGAGTTAATCCCAAACCCATCCATCAAGCGTTTGACTCCTGGCAATCCAGCCCCTAAACCACCTGATGTTGAATATCCATCCTCCATTGCTTGCCTTATATCCTTTATACCAGGTCCATTGTCTATCGCTACTACCTTCAATCCCGCTTTGCCGCTTTCATATAGTTTTTCAATGCAGATTTGGCCCTGACCAGCGTATAAATAAATATTTCTCGCTAATTCACTAATAGCAGTGGTGATTCTAGCCTGATCTACCGTTCCAAATCCAAGCTCTTTTGCCACATTTCTACCTAGCTGCCTAGCTGCAACAATGTCCCATTCATTAATGATTTTTACGCAGGATTGGATCCCCATTTGGTTATTCCCCCAATTCCTGATGTAATTTCTCCAAACCTTTTTCTAGATCCAAAGCTGTTAGGACATCATCTAAACCAATTCCTAATTCAATAAGAGTAATCGCCACCGCTGGCTGAATACCTGTAATGACAACTTTAGCACCCATAAGTTTAGACATATTAATTACATCACCAAGCACCTTCGCGATGAAGGAATCAATAAAATCAATGGAAGTGATATCAATTACAACACCATTAGCGCTCGTTTCGTGTATTTTATGAAGCAAATCTTCTTGAAATTGAAGGGCCGTTTGATCGTCCAATTCCCATTGAATTGATACTAGTAAGCAATTGTGTAATTTTAGAATGGGTATCCTCAATTTTCTCCCCCCGTGCTGATAATCTTTTTATTCATAATTTCAAGAGCAGACTCAATGCCCTTTTTCAGTGTATTTTTTGTTGTAATTTGATTTAAATTAATCCCAAGATTGACGATTGTCTGTGCTATTTCTGGACGAATCCCTACTAGCATACACTTGGCCCCAACTAGTCTAACTGCATCGGCAGCTTGAATAATATGATGAGCGACCATTGTATCTACAACCGGAACACCCGTAATATCTATAAGAACAACTTCTGAACGATTTCTTACCACTCCATTTAACAAGCTTTCCATAATCTGTTTTGCCCTCTCCGTATCTATCGTCCCAACAAGAGGCATGACAGAAATGCCATCAAACACGGGAATTAAAGGAGCGGACAATTCTTGAAGAGCAATTTTTTGAAGTGAAACTGTTCGCTCCCAAGTCGAGGAATATACATTAACTATCTCATTTGTCATTGGACTTATCCAGTTATCAAAGTCATAAATGATTTCCATACGATTTTCTTCATTTACATGACCTGATGCATTCATTTTTTCAAAAGCAATTCTTGCAAATTCCCGTAATCCGTCCGTAACAAAGGTTAAAGGCCACGCAAGTCTAACTACTTTTTCAGCAAACTCTACAAGCTTTTCACTATACTTTTCATCAGAATCTTTTAGATTAGAAACAATTAGATCAATGAACTCTCGGCTTGTCCCTACGAATACTTGGTCAGAAACCACCTTCAGAACCCGCTCATCTGATTTTTCCTTCATGCTCTCAATCCACTTTGTTAATATCTCTTCCCGATTCGTTTGAATATACTGTTCAATAGCTTTGTTCATTATATCCTCCCAATTTTAACATGTTAGGTTTCTTCAAAACGGATTGTCTTTAAACTGTAACGTAAGCTTAAAACCAAATTTTGAACCTATCCATAATGATAACAATTTTATGCGAAAGCTTAAACTAATTATGACAATATTGCGACTTTGTTATATACCCTTTTTTTCGAGTAACTAAACTTAGTGAAAAGGCCAATTAAGAGCATTTTAGGTAAGCACAAAAAAAGGATAGCACTCGGCTATCCTTTTCTTGCACAGTATGATTTCTTTTTCATACAATAAAAAAACGCCCTTTCTAGAGCGTATTTTTAGAATTCAATAAGACCTAGGCTAATTTGTAAAGCTTCGTCCACTTTCTCCATCATTTCGTCATCGAGATGAGTGATCTTATCGGTCAGACGTTGTTTATCAATTGTACGAATTTGTTCCAACAGGATAACTGAATCTCGTTCGAAACCATAGCGTTTCGCATCAATTTCAACGTGAGTAGGCAGTTTCGCTTTCTGAATTTGAGCTGTAATGGCTGCAATAATCACTGTGGGACTGAACCGATTCCCGATATCGTTTTGGATCACAAGAACTGGACGAACGCCACCTTGCTCGGAACCAACAACTGGGGATAGGTCTGCAAAATAAACGTCACCACGTTTGACAATCAAAGGATTATCCCCCACTTACTAGACGTTCAACTGTATGTTCTGCCTCATACTCTGCTTGAAACGCTTCTGAAGCAATCGTTAAGTTGATCTTCGCCATCTCCATGTAGCCTCTTCGCATGGATTCACGAATTTGTCTCTTTTTCCGCTCACGCAAGTACATTTTAGTAGCTTGATAAATGAATTCGCTTCTGTTCACATTCTCCTGTTTCACAAAACCATCCAATTCGGTTAAAAGATGTTGCGGTAATTTCACCATAATTTCTGTTGTTGCGCTGGACTCAGACACAAACATACACCTCCACCATCACTACACACCATTTTATCTCTACCATATTTTATAATAACACCAATCCACCACAATGCAAAGGGGAATAAGTCATACTTCAGTATTATCCACCAAAAAAATACCCTTTTATTCATGAACTCTCCAAAGATTCATAAATCTGGATCTTTTTCTATAAATCCTTATTCTAAAAGGGATACCACTATACATATGAATGCAAAATATCGTTTCTTTGCTCAATCGTTTTTCCATATTTTTTATAAATTCTAGGCACACGACTTGAAATGATACAAGGAACTTCATAATTGATTGTTTCTAATTTGGTTGCAATTTCATTCATTGAAATGTATTCCGTTTGTTGCTCTCCAATAAGCGTAACAAGGGTTCCAACGGGAAGTTCTTTAGGCAATCTAATCATGCATTGGTCCATGCAAATTCGACCGACAATCGGTACTCTTTTTCCTTCAACTAGCACCTCTTGCCCGTGTAGCTTTCGAATCCAACCATCCGCATAACCAATTGGCAACGTGCCAATCCACTCAGGCCCCTTAGCGGTATAAGTGGCACCATAGCTAACCGAATCCCCTTTTTCTAACTTTTTTACATGAATAAGTCTGGTGTGAAGTGAAAATGCGTCCTGTAACGGAAAGGGTAACACGGACTCCATTTCTAAAGATGGAGTCAACCCATACATCCCAATACCAAACCGAATGGCATTAAATGAAGCTTCACCAAATCGAAATGATGCTGCACTGTTGCTTGCATGGACAAGGTCTGGCTTTACCTTTAAATACGATAAAAGCTCGTGAAAACGCGAGAGTTGTTTTCGAAAATAACTCTCTTCTAACTCGTCCGCTGTAGCAAAGTGAGTATAAATTCCCTCAAAAAGAAAACATCCACTTGATTCTAGTAGCTCCTCAATGGATGTTAATTCTTCCCTTGAACGAACACCAATTCTTCCCATACCTGTATCAAGTTTTATATGAATAGATAATTTTTCTCCCTCACCTAACATTCCCTTTGCTTGTTGTAACCATTCATATCGAAATACAGTTAATGTAATATTATTTTTAACGGCGACCGATGTATCCTCAGGACGACTGGCTCCTAATACAAGGATGGGGGCTGTTATTCCTTTGTTCCTTAGAGCAATGGCCTCATCTAAAAACGCAACGGCCAAGTAGGTGGCACCAGCTTCTAAAGCAGCTCTCGCTACTTGTACATCTCCGTGACCGTATGCATTGGCCTTTACAACCGCAATCATTTGAACGTGATTCGGCAAATGTTTTTTTAACTGTGAAACATTATACATGATTTTATCTAAATGAACTTCTGCCCATGTATCTCGATAAAACAAAGTATTGTGACTCATTTCTACACTTCCTTCTACTTCCGGTCTAACATATACATACGATTATCGAATCCTAGGCGGTGATTGTCAACTTTCTTATCCATACAAAAAGAACAGGCTTCATCATGAGAAGCCTGTTGATTCATTATTTACTTATATCCCCTTGCACTTGAACCGATCTAGCTAACATAGCCATTTCTTCTTCGGATAAGTCATTGGAGGCAAGCATGTAATCTACACCTTGATACGTCCATGAAATGGTATTTCCTGACATAGCACCAATTGTGAAACCAAGGTCAATCGGTTCCCCAGAAACTGTCGTTGATGTAACCGACGCTTCGGCAACAATGGCTTTTTCCTGTACAAGCGTGAAGCTCTTTTCACCATCATATGTTAAAATTACACGTTTTCCATTCTCAGTTTTCACTTCTTTTTCTTCGATTAAGTCCACACCAGCAATCTCTTCTGTTGGATACATCACCGTGAACGCTTCATCTTTTACATTTGACATAACAGGAACTTCAAGCTGGGCACCTGTCATATTTTTAGCCATATCAAAATCCTTCGCATCAAAGCTAGCATCAAATTTAACATTTGTAAATTCGACAGTTACTAATGCCTTTCGGTCAGGATCCATTACTTTTACGCTAACTGGTGTTAAATCCTTTTTAAACGTAATCTCTTGGTAAGGCAGCATCTTGTTGTTTTGATATCTAGTCTTTGTTTCAAATACATAATGCTCTTTAGTCGCACTAAACTTTGCTTCCTTATCAGCAATAATATCTTCAATCAGTGATTCATACAAATACGCCTGGCTGCTATTTTCCGGCCAATCGCTTTGGAAGCGGAAGCTCTTGTTAAGGGCTGGTGTTAATACAAACACACCGTCATCATTACGTAAAATCATTTGACTTTGGTCTTTTTGAGCATTCTTTAAATTTACTCGATAGTAAGTAGGAGCTTTGTGCCAAATTTGCACATCATACGTCTGAGGCTCAGTTCCCATTTGCAAAGTCATGGTGGCATCCGCCTTATAACCTTTCAAACTTTCAACCTTCCCGGTTAAATCCTTCACCACATCTTCTTGTGATTTAGATCCACAGGCGGCTAACATAAGTACTGCCATTAGCCCGGCGAATAGCAATAATAATTTCTTCCTCATTCCTTCAACCCCTTTAGTTTCATTTCTTCGTAGTAAGAAGAGTGAGGGAAGGATATGAACTCTTACGGTTTTAGTAACCGCTAAAGAAACTCGCCGCCATTCCCCCGCTCTTCTGTTGCACTATGAATATATGAGACAACCTTGGGGAATATGTCCAACGATTGGAACAAGCTATTTATTTTTTTCAATCACCACTTGTGCAACCGCATACTCTTTACTATGTGAAATGGATAGGTATACACCTTGACTAAAGGGTTTTATAATCATTGGCTGCCCTTTTTCATTCGACTGAATTTCGATATCCAAAAAGGATAACAATTCACCAATACCCGTTCCAACTGCTTTAGAAAAGGCTTCCTTTGCAGCGAAACGCCCTGCTAAGTATTCCGTTTTCCTTTTCCCATTATATGTATGATATTTATCTTTTTCTCTAGGTGTTAAAATTCGATCGACAAACTTACTTTGCCTTGCACTGAGCTCCTCAATTCGAGAAAGCTCAACGATATCAATACCTATTCCCGAAATCAAACGTAGCAACTCCTTCTAAAAAATGATTACGAAGCATATTGTGTACAAACTGTAGTGTAATCACGTGTATTATAGATATGAAACAGTTATGATAGTAAAAATGAATACCATTGGAGGGTTCTTATGTTTATCCGAACGGAGAGCTTCAAAGATTTTACCCGTTATTATCCCATTATAACCGGTATTGTCTTAATTCATATTGTTTTGTACTTGCTTATCTTTCTTCCCTTCTTTCCGGGTGGTCTGATTTTTGAAAGGTTAGCTGGTGTAAATCTTTATATTATGGAAGGTGAACTTTGGAGGTTGGTGACTCCTATCTTCCTTCATAGTGGGTTTCCACATCTTCTATTTAACAGCTTTTCCCTTGTGTTGTTTGGTCCAGGTCTCGAGCATATCCTTGGTAGAAAAAGCTTTATCACCCTTTATTTATCAACAGGAATTCTCGCAAACCTTGCTACCTTATTTTTAAAACCATTAACTTACACACATGTCGGGTCAAGCGGCGCCATTTTTGGATTGTTTGGCATTTACTTAGCGATGATCTTTTTTCGGAAGGAAATGCTTTCTCGTGAAAACACACAGGTGGTTTTAGCCATTGTCGTAATAGGTGTGATTATGACCTTCGTTAACGCAAACGTAAATGTGACCGCTCATATTTTCGGTCTTCTTGCCGGTCTTATTCTTGGCTCCTTTGCCATTGAACGCGGAAGAGAGCTTACCTCCTCCTTTCAGAGAATCACCAAAAGAACACTCCATTCCTCGGGCGGTCCTAAAAAATGGAGCCCCACGTCCATTATGCTTGCCGTGCTCATTTTCTTAGCACTAATTGGATTACTAAGTAGATAAAAAGCGCCTCAAAAAGGCGCTTTTTGGCTATGAGAATACCAGTGATAAATCTCCCTAGCTTCCTCTTTTTCAATATCAACAATCGTCCCTCCGATGGCTCCCATCCCCGATTTAATGAGACTTGTCATCGTAGCTAGATTCTTTCTTCTTTGAAAGAAACTTTCTTTATAAGAAACCGATTGAACATTATTCTTTTTCATAAATAGAGTATGCTTAATAAAGCCTCTATACTGGATATTTAGCTGCTGCCCCTCGATACTCCAGCCCGCATCTTTATAGATTACATATGACCAGGCACTAGAGAACAAGAAAAGCATGATAGACAGTAAGCCCCATAGCTTAAAAATGGCTATAGCAGTTATCACAAATGGAACCACCATCAAGGCTCCCCGGAACAAATACCTTGGAAGCGAACGTTTCGGCGGCTTATTAAATGGCTGCTTTGTAGCTAAAATCGGAAGATGCTCCTGAAGGATATGAGCAACCTGCGCTTTCTTCACAGCCGGTAATAATAGCACCTTCGACCCCTCTGTATTCCTCACAGAGCCACCTGCACTTATAAGATAAACCGAACATAGTCCAAAGGGCTGTCTCAGAATATTTTCAGAGATGCGAACGGCTTGAATTCGATTCAACGGAATGGTGATTTGTCTCTTCTCTAACAAGCCCCTAGATATGATGATCTCTCTTTCTGTTTTCTTCACCGTAAATTGAGCGAATTTCACCATCGTTCCAATTAAAGCGACCACCCAAGCGAGTAAGAACCCTATAAAGACAAGCACAGATACGATGACGATACCATTTGAAACCACCCTCTCTACTTCTCGATAGGCACTTTCATACGGGATCAGATCATCTAGTTGAGATAAGAATGCGACCATGGCAGAAAGAACCACCCCCACCCCTCCAGAGGTAGTGGCTAACACCAGAAGTTCTTTAGAGGAAATTTGATAAATAACGTTTTCCTCCGCACGTTCTTCTAGGCGCTCAACTTCGGTATCCAAAGCACCTTCAACAAGCTTACCCTTCGCTTGAGCAATAATGTCTTGAATCCTATTTGCTTCTTCCTTTGTTATGGCGGTTAAAACCGCCTCCGCATCCGCTGCTCCACTTGGTCCAGCTGTTTCTACCTTCACCTTCACAAGACCAAATGGCCGGTGAAGGATTCCTTCAGAGAAATCCAGACTTTGAATCCGATCAAATGGAATATACCTTTTCTTCCTTACGAGCAGGCCATACTCCATCCGTAACTCCCCCTCTTCCAATCGGTAGGAAAAGCGGAGCCAATTTAATACGCCAATTCCGAGTACCAACATGACGACGGCAATTGAACCCATAAAAAACCAAAGATCACCTTCTGAAGCCTTTGTTCCAAACACAAAGAAGGCAATAAACGGTACGATTAGCTCTTTAAGCTGCTTGAAAAAATTGGTGACTGCCGCTATGGGATGAAGTCGCTTCGAATTAGACATCTTCATCCGCCACCCTTGCTAATCTTGAAATAAATTGACGCAGCTCCTCTGCCTCCTCCATCGGAAGTGCAGGAATTTCGTGTACGGTTGCCGCTGTAGATACATCCACGGTAGCGAGTCCGTATTTTTTCAAAAGCGGTCCTTGTCTTGTATCAACATGTTGCACCCTGATCATCGGGACAAGAGTTCTCTTTACGACAAACACACCTTGCTGAAGTTCAATTTCTTGCTCTCTCACCTCATAGCGCCACCTCTTCCAACGTAATAAAGGAAATAGGTAGACGTATAAATAAACATGAAGAATGATTGCTGCAACGGCAGCTATTACAACCCAAGCAGGCCATGAAAATACATTGGATAGCCAAATTACTCCCCCTGCCATAACCATTATGCTGACAGAGGTAATGGCTCCCGTTATCCGCCATACCGAAAGGGCCTTGTCTGAAATTCGTTTCTGCGGTTCATTCATATTTGCAAGCTCCCCCTACTCCATAGTAACTCTTCTTCTTGTCATACGGTTTGAGCAGGAAATAAGTTTCATTATTGTATTTCAAAACTCGATTGATCCAACCAAGTGATGTTTTTTTCTCCCTTTAAGTCTTCCACTAATTGAAATAGTGCAGCATCCTTCTTTTTCGCCTCAATCATACAATGAATTTCATGAACAGAACCTTTGATCGTATGTAAAAAATGCAAGAACATCTCTCGATCAATCGTATCCGCATGGGCACGATATTCCTTCTCGGACTTTGGACTAGAGATATGCATCTTAATAGGTAATTTGGACAAACTCCACGTCGAGACAACCCGATCCCATTCCTTTTCCCATTCTGGGTTCTCATGATTCGCTAAGTGATGATGATAGTCAAACACTAAAGGAATCCCTAACTTTTCACATAGGTACAACGTATGTTCGAGATGAAAGCTCGTGTCATCATTTTCAAGCATAATCATCCGCTGGATTGAGGCAGGCACATAAGCCCAGTTATGAATAAATTGCTCAAGTGCTTTTTCTTTATCCTCATATGCACCGCCTACATGCATAACACAACGGTGCTCTGGGTCAATCCCCATCCCTTTGAGCAATGCTTCATGCATCGCAAGAGTCTTTATCGAGTTGTTTAATATATCGGTACTCTTCGAATTCAACAGGACAAAATGATCCGGATGAAAATCAACACGGATCGGATGCTCTTGTAAATAGTGGCCGATTTCTTGCAATATTTCTTTTAACGGTCTCATATACTTCCAGTCCGACAACTCCTCATGATTAGCCAGTGGAATGAGCTTGGAACTAAAGCGAAAGAAATGGATCTCATTTGCTACATTATGCTTTAGAAGTCGTAAGCAGTTGGTTAAATTATTTTTTGCTATTCGCTCTAGCTTTTGAATAGCAGCTTCCCGGTCCGGAATTTGCAAAAATTGCTTAAAGGTCATTGTTTGTGATGGAGAAGCGTTTTTAAGCTCTACACTCATTGCCACATACCCCAATCGAACAATCATTTTCAGATCACACCTTCGTTTTCATATTTTGCATAGTTTGTGGCAATTCAGCTTTAGTATGTATGAGATAAAGCGGATGCGTTCACGTCATAAGTA
>Ga0182742_1003117_pt1 | contig 16813 bp, 10 predicted proteins | sample eDN5th37CBELigMG_FD_128880 | JGI IMG/M metagenome (GOLD analysis project Ga0182742, IMG submission 128880) | Enriched Miracle-Growth compost microbial communities from Emeryville, California, USA - eDNA 5th pass 37_C BE-Lig MG (version 2)... ...
CCGGCCCCGCAAGCGCCCGTCAAGGTCGCTCCGGCCCCGCAAGCGCCCGTCAAGGTCGCCCCGGCTCCCCAGGCGCCCGTCAAGGTCGCTCCGGCCCCCCAGGCGCCCGTCAAGGTCGCTCCGGCTCCCCAGGCGCCCGTCAAGGTCGCTCCGGCTCCCCAAGCGCCCGTGAAGGTTGCCCCGGCCCCGCAAGCGCCCGTCAAGGTCGCTCCGGCCCCGCAAGCGCCCGTCAAGGTCGCTCCGGCCCCGCAAGCTCCTGTCAAGGTTGCCCCGGCCCCGCAGGCTCCTGTCAAGGTCGCTCCGGCCCCCCAGGCTCCTGTGAAGGCCGCGCCTCAGTACGCCGCGCCTCAGGCGCCCGTCAAGGCCGCGCCTCAGGGCTATTGACGCCGAGGTCCTTCCGACCCCGCGGAACTCACCGCGAAGGTTTGGGGCTTCGTTGTCATCCTCTAACTTAGCTTAGAGCAACCGGCGGCGCGTTTCGAACGAAACGCGCCGCCGTTGTTTTTTATCAACATCGCCTTCCCTTCACTTCCAGAGCCGCCGGCCGATCCGTCTCGCGATTTGGAAGGCCTCGCCCCCCGTCGACCTCCCCTCCCCAAGCCTCCTTTCCCCTCCAACGATCGAGCGCCCCGCCGCCTTGTTCGCCCCCCTCTCAAATCGCCGAAGGGTGGGCCGGACGGGACTTTGGATCGTTTTTTTAAACCTCCGTGGCCTCCGCGCAACGCTCCTTGTTCATTTAAACCCACAAGCTTTCCTCCTCGCCCTCACGTCACTTATCCTCCTCGCCAGCGCGATACGCGCCGCGCCTCGGGTCTTTAAAGAGCGGGCCGAGGTCTCGGATCGATTTCCGGGATTTTTGGCTCGGGCGGAAAAACGGACCTAGGGTTCTGTTTGGAAGCTCAAGGACTTGAGGTCCGGCGACTCGATGCGGGTCGTCGGGCGGCAAATGCGGATCGCGCTCCCTGGTCTCGCCATAAAGGGACGGGGAGGGGTCGGAAAGACGCGCCCGGATCCGCAACACAAGGAACGATCTCATGATGAGGCTGCAGCTCGGTTCGTCACGGAGGCAACGGTTCTCGGCTAGGAATCAACGTGTTCGCCCTCAACTGGAGAGCCTGGAGGACCGGCGGTTGTTGTACGCGACGCTGGGGGCGAATTGGGCGCACCCGATCAAAATCACTTACAGCTTCGTTCCCGACGGCACGATGATCGGCGGAGCGCCCAGCGCCTTGTATCAGACCCTCAACGCGAAGTTTTCGACGGAGACCTGGCAGCGCGAGTTCGACGCGGCGGCGGCGACGTGGCAGGCGGTGGCCAACATCAACATGGTTCGAGTTTCCGACGCCGGCGGCACGCTGGATATTTATGGCAACCAACAGGGAGACCCACGTTTCGGCGACATCCGAATCTGCGCGATTCCGCTGACGTTCGGCACGATGGGCGCGGCGTTCTCGCCCCCGCCGATCAACGGCGGCACCCTGGCCGGAGACGTGGTCATCAATTCGATTATGGACTGGAGCATCCATTCCCATTGGAACTTGAGGACGGTGGCGATCCACGAGTTCGGCCACGCGCTGGGCATGAGCCACGCGGCGATCAACAACGCGGTGATGTTCTCGTATTACACGGTCATTAAGCAGAACCTCCACGCCGACGACATCGCCGGCATCCGGTCGATCTACCAGGCTCGCCAGCCCGACGGCTGGAACAGCAACGGCCAAAGCAACGCGTTCTCGCACTTGGCGAAGAGTCTCGACAGCCGACTCACGCCCCAAAGCCAGATCCAGGTGCAGTGGCTTAACTTCCACAACTCGCCTCAGGCCCAGTGGTTCTGGGTGACGATTCCCCCGGCGAACAACGGCCAACTCGTGGCGCAAGCACAAGCCACGGGCTTCAGCTTGCTGAGCCCAAAACTGGAAATCTTCGACGCATCCATGAATTTTCGAGGCGAGGCGACCACGTCGAAGTTCGGCGACACGGTCACCGCCACCATCCCCGGCGTTTCCCAAGGGCAGGGCTTCTTCATCAAGGTGAGCGGCGGAGGCGCCACGATAACGGGCGTGTTCGGCTTGCAAATCAATTTCAACACGACCCCGTTGACCCCGCTAACGCCCGCCTACCCGGCCGTGCCCTGGCAGCCGAGCCAGGGGGGAGGGCTCGCCTCGTTGCGGACCGGGGACGGCGACCTCGACAACCACGTTGAGCTGGTGAGGATCGGCGACATCGCGGCCTGGGGCGACACGCTGAAGATGCCGGGCGGCGGACACGCGCCGGAATACCTGGCGGCCGTCGACCAGGGGGCCCGGCGGCTCGACGCCCTCGCGACCACCAGCATTCTGGCGAGTGCGGCGAACGACCTGACGGCGTCGCCCGCCTTGGAAAGTGTCTCCCCGACGGTTTCGCCAAAACGCGCCGATCCGGTCTCTCCGTCACCGCGGACCAGCGCGCCGTTTAGAAGTTGGAGGGGGTGGGCGTTTGACGCTGACCGCAAGCGGTCGGCGATTGGATCGACGAGGTTGGTTGGTTCGCTCGGCGTCCTATGATCGGGTCGGCGTCTCCCCTGGGGAACGCGCGGAGAACCCGGCGGGGATGCCAACTCGGTTCGACGCGGCGGCGAGATGTTCGCCGCATGCGGTTTAATTTTTTGCCTCCGGTGAAGTCATGAGCCGCGCGATCATGAAATTTCGTCCCCGCGATCCATCAAGCGGCCTCTCGCTCGAAGCGCTGGAACAGCGCCAGGTCTTGTCGACGGCGTTCGTCGCGCCGAGTCCTTCGTTGGTCCCTTACGACTTGTCGTCCGCGATGGACTCGGACGGCGCGGCCCGAAACGCCGCGCTCCAAAGATGGGTCAACGTCTCGCCGGGAGACGGGGCCGCCTTGCCGACTTCGAACCCTCCCACCACGATCGTCGCCCGTTTGGACGCCAAGATCATCAACGATTGGCGCAATGGCGACATCGCGCTTTATCGGCTCGAGGCCGATGGCTCGATCACGTCGATCTTCGATCGCGAGCGACCACCCGACGCCACCACGGATCGCGTTAACAACACGGTGACGATTCCATTGGACGGCGCGCTTGGGCCGGGGCGGTATCGCATTGCGCTAAGGGGCGGGGCCGACTCGTTCTCCCGGCTGATCTCCGACGGCTCGTGGGATTATCTGGAGGATCAGACGCTCGCCGAGTTCGAGGTGGTGGAGCAAGGGGTCGGGTTCGATTCGGCGGTCGACGCGGGAACGGTGGGGGCGATCCCGCGCAGCTTCGCGGGGTCGCTGAAGTCGTCGGGCGATATGGCGTTCTACAAGATCACCCTGGGCGTCGATCAGCCGCTCTGGAGGTTGGGATTGCAGGTCGACGCCAAGCGCGTTGGGAGCGGGCTGCTGGCGACCCTGACGGTTTACGACGCTCAAGGAAACCGTGTCGCCGCCAGCGAAGGGCGGCGCGGGTTGGCGTCGGCGCCCGACGACCCTTATCTGTTCGTTGGGCTGCAACCCGGAACGTATTATGTGGGCGTCTCGGCCGCTCGCGGCCGGCAAAGCTCGGGCGACTACCGATTGGGGATCGTCGCCGATCCGGTCGAGGCGCCGACTCGCGTCATCGACTTCGCCCTCGATTGGACCCAAGGCGCTCCGACCGGATTCACGATCACGTTCTCCGACGCGATCTCCCCGGACTCCCTCGCGGCGGCGGGCGCGTCGCTATTCGCGGTCGACGATCGGGGAGGGATCCATCCGGCCTTCCTGACCGCCGCGGACGGCGGGCTTCGGCGGCTCTCCTTCGTCTTCGATCAGCCGATCCCGGCGGGCGGATACCGCCTCGTCTCGCCGAGCGGGGGAGGACTCGCCGACCTGATTGGCCGAGCGCCGGTGGCCGACGGCCAACCCTTGGGCGGGCTGGCGAGTTGGACCGTGGCCCCGCATCGGCCGAGCGGCGGTCCGAGTTCGCCCGCGATGGACCCCGGGAACTGGCTCGACTCGGCGCATCTCGAATCGTTGATCGACAACGCGGTCGGCCCCGGCGGAGCGCTCAGCCTGCGTTTTGGCGTCGGGAGGGGGGGAGGAACGGCGCCGCCGAACAATCCGGACCCCGTCTTCGGACGGAGCGATCCGGCGGTCGGTTCCGCGGCCGCCGAGTTGCCGTCGAGCTTCGTCGGCGTCCTCGATTCGGATTTGGTCGGACGCCCCGCCGCGTGGAGCGAGGGAACCTTGAGCGTCGGTCCCATTCCTCCTCAAGGCCGGCTCCTCCTGGCGAACATCGCCGGCGAGCGGCTCGCGGCCGACTCGCCCGCGCCGAGCCCGGCCGACGACGGTCTTCCGCGCTCGCCCAACGGTCGGTTGGAGACCGTTCGGCCGGAACCGTCTCCGGTCGCGCCCCCCGAAGCGCCGAGGCTTGTCGAATTCCCGCGCGACCGGCGCGCCGAGTCGATCGACGAGGCGGATCGGGCCGACGCCGAGGCCCTGGAGCGGATCGAAAACGACCGGCTCACCGCGGCGGCGACGGACGCGATTCAGTGGTTGTTCGGCTTCCCGGACCGAGAGCCGGACGACCACCCGGATCCCGAGCAGGCCGACGCCCGGTTGCTCGCCCGGATCGACAAAGAGGAATCCCCGCGCGTCGAAGATTCACCCGAGGATCGCGCCGAAGGGGGCGGGGTGAGACGCGCGGGGCTCGGAATGCCCGTCGGCGTGGTGGTCGGGATGGCCGTCGCGTATCGGCTCCGTCGCCGCCCGCCGCGCTGGTGGCGACGGCGCCTCAGTGACAAGGTGGACGGAGCCGCTCGGCCAAGCTCCAGGCCTCCCCAAGGGCCGCGGCACGCGGTCCCCCCGCGTCCGGCCTTTCAGCGCGGCGGTTCGAGTCGAAAGAACGTCCGTCAATAAAGCAAAGCCGCCGGGCGGGGCGCTTCCAGGCCGGCCGCCGCCCGGCGGCCTCGGAACTTTCGCCCGTTGTCCACGCGCGATCGGGATCCCGTTATTCTTCGTAGCCATCCCACATTCGCGACTCATCGGATAGAGTTGAGTGTGGATCGCCGAATCGGGGCGATGTGGCCGTCGGCGATCGCCGGGCGAGACGAAGGCGAGGGAGCACTCCGGGGATGAGCGTGGTTGAGGAAGAAAGGACCGGGGACGAGGCGTCGGCCCGCCCCTCGACGGCGAGAGACCATTTCGATTCGGACGCCTGGCGCGCCTCGTTGCGGAACGACATGAGCCGGACCCTCGACGACCCGCGATGGGCTTCGGGGCTGATGGCGATCGGTTGGCTCCATCTGGCGGCGTTCCTCGCGTGCGAAATCCTCGCCGATCCGATCCCGAAGCGCGACTTTCGGTTCCCGGCGATCTGGTTCGCCGAGCTGGTCGGCGTGTTCGTCGTGATGCGGCTCTTGGTGGGGCCGGGCTGGGCGCGCCGCGGCGAGGCCGTCAGGCTGACCGTCAAGCTCTGGACGACCTTTTTGATCCTCTCGTTCAACGTCGTGGCCTTAAACTCGCTGATCGGCTTCGAGCGAACTTGGTTCAAGCCGGTTTGGGGAACGCTGAGCACGTTCTTCCTCGCGACGCTGGCCTGGCTGTTCACCCCGCTCTTTTTCATCCCCGCGGTGCAGATGTGGCTCACCGGGCTGATGATGGTCCGATTCCCCAACCACGCCTATCTGACCTACGGCGTCTCGTGGTGGCTCGCCCTGACCGGCGCGGCCCTGTGCATCCAGCGCGCGCGGCGGCCGGCGGGGTAAGCGCCGGATCGCCGAGGCTCACGCGCCGGGGTCGTGGACGCCGGCTGCGGTCGGCCGATTTCGATGACCGCGGGAGGGAAGGGGGGGCGACCAGACGGGGAGGTCGCACAGACCGCCGCCCAGGAACGTGTGGTGCCAAAGCTGGGTGGCGGCCACGCAGGTGAGGCTTAGGTCCATGATGAGCCGCTTGGCGGTGACGCGGGGAAGCCATGGAAACCGCCGATGGGCCCGGACCTCGCGGGCCACGCCCTCGGGGTCGAAATAGCCGGTTTGGCGGAGCGATTCAGGGCTGAGGAGCTGGTCGACCCAGGCGGGACGAGACGCGTCGAAGAACGCCTCGGAACGGCTGGCGCGGAACATCGTTTTGGGGCGGTTGGCGATCTTCTTGGGAAGCGTTCGCGCGGCCACTTGCCGCAAGAGCCACTTGTCGGTCAAGCCCCGGAGCTTGTATTCCGGGGCGATCGACGCGCAGAAGGCGATCACGTCGTCGTCGAGCAGGGGATAGCGCCCCTCGACCGACGAGTTCATGGCGACCCGATCCCCCTTGCCATGCAGCAAGAGCCCCGCCAGCATCACTTTGTAGCCGACGTAAAGCGACTGATTCAAAGGGGCCCAACGGCCGAACCGCTCGTTGTCGATCCCCAAATCATCGAAGACCGAGTAGGGCCCGAGGCTCGTCCACATGGCGTCGGAATAGAGGAACGAACGGGCCTGGGCCATCAGGTCGTAAATATCCTGCTGGGCGGTTCGGAAGCCCCGAAAGGCCTCGCGAGGCGGCAGGTGGGCGGGGTTGCCCCGCATCGAGCCGGTCGCCACGCGTCGGATCATCCGGGGGATCCCCTCGCCAAGTCGCCGCCGCAGCGCGTCTTGGATCTGTTGGCTCTTGAACCAGGGGTAGCCGGCGAGCGCTTCGTCGGCCCCCTCGCCGGTGAGGGCGACCTTGAAACCCCGCTCATGCACGGCCTGGGCCAACCTCATCAGGCAGGCGGCCGACGAGTCCATCATCGGCCCCTCGGCGGCCCGGATCAGCTCGGGATAGGCGCCCATGATGTCGGCGCGGGTCATCGTCACCGTCGTCAACTCCGACCCCAGCGCCTCGGCCGATTCCCGAGCCTGAGAGCGCTCGTCGGGACCGGCCCGGTCCAGGCCGATCGTGAACGAGGGGACCGCGCGGCCCATCCGGCGCGAGCTGAGCCCCAAAACGACCGTCGAGTCGAGACCGCCGCTGAGGTAGCTCACCACCGGCACGTCGCCCCGAAGCCGCCGCTCGACCGACTGGCGCATCAGGTGCTCCAACTCGTCGACCAAGGGGGTTGGATCGTCGAGCCGGCGCTCGTCTCCGGCGTCGGGGAAATCGAGATCCCAATACCGCTTCAGCTCGATCCGGCCGTCGCGCGCCATCAGAAAATGTCCGGGAGAAAGGATCTTGATCCCCTCGAAGTACGTCCGCGACGTCCCGGCGCAGAAGGTGTTGAAGAAGATGTCGAGCCCCTTGCGGTCGGCCCGGGGGGCGATCATCCCCGAGGCGAGCAGGGCCTTGATCTCCGACCCCCAAATCAGCCAGCCGTCGGCCTCGGCGTAGTAGAGGGGACAGATCCCCACCCGGTCGCGCCCCAGGATCAGGGTTCGCTCGCCGCGGTCCCAGAGCGAGACCGCGAACTGTCCCCGAGCCTTCTCAAACATCCCCCGGCCATGCTCTTCATACAGGTGGACCCAAAGCTCGGTGTCGCAGCGGGTGGCCAAAACGTGCCCCCGGGCGCGCAGCTCGTCTTGGAGCTCGGGGTACTCGAACAGCTCGCCGTTTTGGGCGGCCCAGATCGAGCCGTCTTCGTTGCAAAGGGGTTGTCGGCCCCCCTCCAAATCGACGATCGCCAACCGGCGCGCTCCCAGGGCGACCCCCGGCTCGGTGTGAATTTGCTCGTCCTCGGGGCCGCGATGCGCGATCGCGGCGGTCATCGCCAGGAGTCGAGACGTCGGAAACTCGCGTCGACCTTGCAGGTCCAATGCTCCGGCGATGCCGCACATGCAACCAATCTCCCGCTTCGTGGTCCGATCGTCGTCGGACGTCCCAAAAACGCGCCGGCGCCGGCGCGGTCCGCTCTCTTTCTCCAGGTCGAAATTATATCACCTTCGGCGACCCGGAACGGAGGAGACGCGGTCGCCGAACCGGCGCCAACTCCGGGGCGATTGTTGCGGCTCGGCCGAAAATCCCGCGAAGTCGCGTTGAAGGAATGGGGATTCCGAGTATGCTCTCGCGCGCGTGGGCTCCGAAACATTGCGTCCCTCGGGAGGGAACCTCCATGAAACTTGTCGAACGTCTTCCTCTTTTCAAAAGATTTCAACGCCGGCCCGAGTTTGGAACGTCCCGGGGAGACAACCTGACGACGAAGGGAGACATGGAGGTCGCGCTCGAGGGGGGACGGTTGATTCTCGACGGCTGGTCCGCGACCTTCGACGGGAGAGACATCGACGGCTTTCGGGTGACGTGCGGGGGACGCGAGCTGACCGAGATTCAGGTGGAATTGAAGCGCCCGAGCCCCGCCGTGAGCCAACACTATCCCTGGCTCCCCCAACACGCGCGCTGCGGCTTCATCATCCGGGCCGAGCTTGACGAGGAGCAATACGCCCGGGCCCGCTCGTCGTTGATCACCTGCTCGCCGCTGGTGGGTCGAGAGATCGGGCAGATCATGACGCGGGTCATCGAGCCCCGGATGCCGATTCCCAACCCCGAGGATTTCATCGTCGACGTGGTCGGCGGCTATCACGACGTCGCGTCGGAGTATCTCGGCTACCTAATCCGAGCGGCCGACCTGACCCCCAATTGCGACGTGCTGGAGGTGGGCTGCGGCGTCGGCCGGATCGCCCAGATGGTCGCCCATTACCTGGCTCCCTCGGCCCGGTACGAGGGGTTCGACATCGTCGACAAGTTCATCGACTGGTGCGGGCGAACGATCACCGCCCACGCGCCCAACTTTCGATTCCGGAAGGTCGACCTGCACAACAAGTTCTACAACCCCGGCGGAACCCTTCAGTCGTCGGATTTCCGCTTCCCCTACGACGACGAGAGCTTCGACGTCGTGTATCTCACGTCGGTCTTCACGCACATGATGGCGCCGGACGTCCGCCACTACATCGACGAGTTTCAGCGCGTCTTGCGCCCCGGGGGCCGTTGCGTGAGCACCTGCTTCATGCTCAACCCCGAGACCGAAGCGCTGATCGCCCAAGGCAAGAGCGCCCAACCCCTAAGCCACCAATTCGGCGAGACCTACGCCACCGACCCCAACGTCCCCGAGGCCGTCTCCGGCTTCCAGGAGTCGCAACTGCTCCAATGGTACAAGGAGCGGGGCTTCGTCCTTCGGGGCAAGTACTACGGCGCCTGGAGCGGCCGAACGCCGTTCACCAGCGCCCAAGACATCCTGGTGCACCAAAAGAGCTGAACGCGCCCCCAAACATCCGGCGACGCGACCGCGGAGCGCAAACGGGAGGGCGAGGCCCCGCCGAGCCCACGCAAACCGCGGGACTCGGCGGGAGCCTCGCCCTCCCGGGGCGATCGCTCGTCAGTCGACCATCGAACGCCCGGGGCTTTGGCGTTGAAACGCGAACGAGGCCGGGCCGGGGTTTCCGGCGCGGCCTCGTTCGGCTTGGGTCGATCGAATCAAATGGTCGCGTCCGATCAAGCGCGAGCTTTGGCTCGGCGGCGACGGACCGCGACCAGGCCGACGATGCTCCCCAGACCGAGCAAGAGGGCCGAGGAGGGCTCGGGGACGGCCGCGATTTGCTGAATGTTGGCCTGCAGGACTCCGGCGAAGTCGGAGCCTGGGCCGGTGAACAACTTGGGGGTGACGACGTAGACCGTCGATCCCAGCGTCAGCGACGCGATGCTGGCGGTGAAGTCCGAGACCAGGCTGTTGATGGCCGGAACGCCGTTTCCACGAACCGCGCCGGAAAGCAGGCCGGTGAAGTCGATCGTCCCGATCTCGCCGCTGGTCAGGTCGGTGATCGTCACCTCATAGCGGAAATCCAGCGAGAAATCCAGGGGGTCCGTCGACGCGCCCGGATCAAACACGATGTTGCCGAAATTGATGTCGGAGCCCCCCTCCAGCGCCGCGTCGACGCCGGGGCTCGAATTACCGATGAAGCTGATCGAGTGGCCGTCGCCAAGGTCGATCGCCTTCGACGGGTTGACGGGGGTGTCCAGCGACCCCGATGACGGGCCCACGTTCACGAGCGCCGTGTAGCTGAAAATTCCGCCGGCCTCCGCCGGGCGGGACGCCAGCATCGTCGTCGCGGCCACGAGCCCCAAAACGCCAATCCTTCGCGCAAGGTATTCCATTCCCATTGGTCCTTCCTGTTTTTGTCGTCCGTGATGCCGAACATGGGACGCAAACGGCGATCATCAATATTAGGGGAGCCCCGGAAATTCGCCACCCCAAATCCAGTCTATTTTAGCAAATTCGAAATCTTGGTCGAAAACGACGCCTCTCCCCGCGGGCAACGCCCGCCCCACGATCTTGCGGGCGAAGAGGTTCGGCGAGGCGGGCGTGGTCCGCCGAGCCAACGCGTTTGGGATCGTCGCGGCCTAATAATAGGGCGTCTCCCGCCAGCCCTGGTAATACGCCTCAACGGCCTTGGCGTGCTGGGCGCGGTCGTAGAAGAGGAAGGCGACGAGGATCCCCGTGACGGCGCCGCCGGCGTGCGCGAGGTAGGCGACGCCGCCGGTTTCGCCGATTTGTCCGAGTCCCGCGACGCCGAGATAAATCTGAAGCGCGATCCAGCCGCCGACGACCACCACCGCGGGCAGCACGGTGATGAAGCGGAAGACCAGGACCCGAATTTGGTTGTGGGGAAACCAGATGACGTAGGCCCCCATCACCCCGGCGATCGCCCCCGAGGCCCCCAGCGTCGGAATCACCGAATTGGGCGCCGCGGCGATCTGCGCCAGCGAGCCGACCAGGCCGCAGGCCAGGTAGACCAGGAGGTAGCGGACCGAGCCCAGAACCTCCTCGACGTTGTCGCCGTAGATCCAGAGAAACAGCATGTTGCCGATTAGGTGCATTGGCCCGCCGTGGAGGAACATGCAGGTGATCAGCGTCAACCAGACGGGGATCGGACTGGGGGCGTGGGGGATGACGACGGGACGGGGGGTTCCCGGACGTCGAGCGTCGAACGGATCGGCGGGGGCCCGCGCCGGGGCTCCTCCCGGCCTCGCCAGGATCGGCTCGTCGATGTCCCGATTGTGGGTGATCTCCCAGGGGGTCGCCGCCAGCGCCATGGTGAACTCACGGCCCCGATCGAGCTGAACGACGTACATCAAGACGTTCAGCGCGATGAGGGTGTAGGTGACCACCGGGGTGATCCGGGTTGGGTGCAGATCGCCGAGGGGAAGGACCATGAGGCAACTCGAAGTCGAGGAGAGGAACGAAGCGCGCGGCCCCGACGGGACCGCCCAACCATTCTATAGGGTGGTCGGGCGGTCTTGAACATCCCCGCTTCGATCGCCACCGGCATCGATCCCGAAGGGGATAAACCCAGCCATGTAGGGGCGGTCCCCCGTGGCCGCCGGCCGCCCTTGTGGGATGGCGCGCTGGTCCTCGCCAATGGAATCGCCGGAAGACGCGAGCCCTGGAACGGCGCGTCTCCCCAAGCCGGCGCCCTCAAGTCCAGATGGTCGGGGCGCCCCCGGCGGCGGCTTCGGCCTCCAGTTTCTCCCACTCCCTGCGGACCTGCGAGAGTCCATAGGCGCACAGTTCGAACTCCTCGCTGAGCCGCAGCAGGACCGACCGCTCCTCGTCATCGGGTCGGAGCGCGCCGGCCAGGTAATACGAGCGCTTCCCCTGAATTTGGTAGTCGATCAGCCGATCGGCGGATTCCGCCCCGCGAGGCCGACGAAGGGCCTCGGGATACACGCCGGTCCAGAAAAGGGTGAAATCACCGACGTGCTGGTGACACTCGGCCCGGCGCTTCTCGTCGTCGGTCGATTCGGCCTCGATCAGCATCTCGACCACCTCCAGCAGCGGCCGACCCCACTTGTCGCGAATCCGGCCGTGGGCCCGACTGGGCGCGAAAGTCGCCAAGAGGTTTGAGACGTAGTCGACCAGCGTGGGGTCTCCCACGCCCAATTCGGTCATGAACGTCGATTCCGTCAGTCCACGAAACATGCGGTGAAGAGGATGCGATTCGGAAATCATGCGTGATTTCTCCGAAACAGGGTCGTCCTTTACCCGATGAGTGAACGCGGCGGTCAATCCTTTCGATTTTGAGAATCGGCTTGGCGTGAAGGACTGGAGGAGCCGATCGACCCGGCTCCACGGAATTAATACGCTTGACGCGTCGTTGAAACAAGCCGTGTTGGGTGGAATCGACCGGCCAACGAGAGCGACGAAGAGGGCGGGGAGCGACGAACGGGAGGGCGTGGCGGGCGCCGAGCCGAACGCCATGCGAGGGACGAATTGGGGAGGGCGCGTCCGACGCCGACCCCAATTCCTCGACCGGACGCGGCCCAGAGCGGTTTGCCGTTGGGTTGCACACAACGATCAAAACAGGCTGTCGCGAGCATGCCTTCTCCCCTCGCGGGAGAAGAAGGTGGCCGGAACGGCCGGATGAGGGGGATTTCCAGGGTCGAGGCGGTCGAAGTCCCCCTCATCCGCCCCTTCGGGGCAATCCTGTTCGGCGCGAAGTTTGCTTCTCCGCGCGGAGGCCTCGTCAAGCATCCTTCTCCCCCCGCAAGATTATTCGCCGTCGACGCAACCCCATCCATCAGACCGGCCAACGCGCGGGAGAGCGGACGAAAGCCCCGCAGGGGCGGTCGTCGGTAGCCGGGGGTGTCAACCCCCGGACTCGCGGGGGGGGGCGCGTCCCGCTCCGTCGAGTCCGCCGGGGACGCCCGAAACTCCGTCCACAATGGGGTGTCCGTCGCCTCTTCGGGGCTCCCCGGACGGAACATCCGTGGGCCTCGGGTTCCCGGGGGTTGACACCCCCGGCTACCGACGGCCGCCCCTTCGGGGCTAACGAAGACCGACCTTCCCAACGGCCTCGCGCGGCTTTTCGGCGCGCCAGCCGTCCGTCGGATCCGGAGTTGCGTCGACGATGAATAATCTTGCGGGGGGAGAAGGATGCTTGGCGAGGGCTATTTCGAGCGCGCGAGCGGATCACGCCGCCTCAAACCCTCGCGCCGAACAGGATTGGCCGATGGCGCGAGGAGGGAAAGGCTTATCTCATTCGACATGTTTGGGAGACAGTGGAAACACTCCCTTCCCCACCGCTCAACCGCCATATGTCACCCAACCCAATCAACGACCCTCGATTATTTCAAAATCATGAAAAATCGAGCGTCACAACGCGGATCTTACTTGGCGCGGGAGGGTTCCGCCTCGCGCGGCTCTTTGGCAACTCGGTAAATTGATGGGGTAAAAAAGCGCGCGAACGAAGCCAATTTTTGGGTCGCCGCCATGCCTCGATTTCCCGCAAGGTGGTTCATGGAAAAAACTTGCGTTCTGGAGTCGCGGCGATCCACCGCGCCGAACGAACCCAAATTTCCGGCCAAGCGAAGCCAATTTCTCGACTTCGCGACTTCGCGCTCGCGAGACGGCGGGACCACGGCCGGGCTCCGGCTTGATTGAGGGTCATGATCTTGTCATGATGGAGTCAATTGGAGAATTCCCGAGGGGCTCATTCGGATCGCGTCCGAGGCCGCGCGGGTTTACTTCACCGATCGGTCGGCTCCCGGCGCCGGTTCGAGGACGGAACGAGAACAACGGCGATTGCGATGGCGCGGGGCTCCCCGCTTCGGAACGTGGTCGTCAGGAGGTTTTGGGTTGCGAATCACGTTTCACGGAGCAACCCGGCAAGTCACCGGAAGCGCTCATCTTCTGGAAATCGGCCCGCATCGCATTCTCTTGGACTGCGGCTTATTTGACTCCAACCGGATCGACCCGGCCGGGCAGAACCGCGACCTCCCGTTCGATCCCCGCGCGCTCGACGCGGTGGTGGTCTCCCACGCCCACAACGACCACATCGGCCGCCTGCCTTATCTGGTCCGAAAGGGATACTCGGGCCTGATTTACGTCACGCCGGCCACCGGCGACATCTGCGGCATCATGCTCCGCGACAGCGCTCGGATTCAGCGCGAGGACGTTCGGCTGGCCCACGTCCGCCACCCCAACATCGAAGCGCCCGAGCCCCTCTTCGACGTGATGGACGTCGAATGGATGATCGAGCGCTTGGAGCGGGTCCGCTATGAGGACTCCCGCGAGATCGTCCCCGGCGTCTTCCTGACCTATCGCGACGCCGGCCACATTCTCGGCTCGGCCATCGTTCAGCTCGACTACGAGGAGGACGGACGGCGGCGACGGTTCGTCTTCACCGGCGACCTCGGCCGGCGCGAGACCAGCCTGCTTCCCGACCCGACCATCGTCAAAGACGTCGACATCCTGGTCTCGGAGAGCACCTACGGCAATACCGAGCTCGACCCCTACGAGCGGCTCACCAAGCAGCTTCACGCCATCGTCGCCCGGGCCATCCGGCTTCAAAGCAAGATCGTCATCCCCGCCTTCAGCTTGGGGCGGACCCAGCGGATGGTCTACTGCCTCCAAGAGTTGTTCGCCACCCACAAGCTGCGGCCGATCCCAATTTTCGTCGACAGCCCCCTGGCCAACCGCCTCACCGAGGTCCACCGCGAGCACCCCGCGGCCTACACGCCCCACGCCCGCGCCCTGATGGACCAGGACCCGATCTACTTCGGCGCGCGTTACGTCGAATATTGCCAGAGCTTCGAAGACTCGCGGCGGCTGAACCACCTGCGCGGACCCTTGATCATCATCTCGTCGTCCGGGATGTGCGAGGCCGGCCGGATCCGACACCACCTCCGACACGTCGTCTCCGACCCCGACAACGCCATCGTCATCGTCAGCTACCAAGCCGAGAACACGCTGGGCCGGAAGCTCACCGACGGGGTCGAGCGGGTCGAGATCCTCGACCACTGGTACGACCTCAACGCGGCCGTCTACGTCCTCGACGGCTTCTCCGGCCACGCCGACCGCAACGACCTGGCCTGGTGGTACGAGCAGACCGGCGGCGACATCGAACACGGCTTCCTCGTCCACGGCGAGCCCGAAGCGATGGAGGCCCTCGCGCCCGTCCTCCAGCCCCACGTCCGAAACCCCGTCCAAATCCCCGAACTCCACGAGAGCTTCGAGGTTTAAGCGGCCGAGCCGCCGGGCCAAGGCCGTTGGAGCGAAGAGCCGATCGGGAGATCGGCGGTCCCGGGGGAGGGAACGCGGTCCGAACGCGGGAGGCTCGCCAACGGCGCGCGAACAAACGTCGCGAGACGACCGGAGCCGTCGCGCGACGTTTGGGCCTTTCGCTCGGGGGGGATCCCCGGCTTCGCTTAGCTTAGCTTAGCTTAGTTGGCCTTGGGGTTTAGGAGCGACGAGCCGGGCAGGGGGGGCAGCGAGGCGGTCGTCTCCTCGGGGGAGGGCATGAGCTTGCCGGCGGCCTCGCGGACCTGGGCCGAGGAGTCGGACTGGGCCATCTCGACGATCCGTCGCTTGATCGTGGCGGTCTGATCCTTCCTCGCGGCCAGGGCCTCGATGGCGTGGATCCGAACCGACTCGTCCTCGTCGCGAGAGAGCTGGAGCAGCCAGACGACCGGGTCGATGTCCTCGCGGTCCTTGATCAGCGCGATGACCGAGGCGCGCTGGTCGGCGCGGGGGCTGGTCATCAGGCCGCCGAGGCCGATCAGCTCTTGCGTGAGGCCGCGGACCTTCAGCGCGGCCGCGGCGGTGTCTCGAATCGCGTCGTCGGAGTCGTGGAGCCGGCCCAGCAGCATGTCGATGGTCAGGAGGCTGGGGCGGCTCGTGAAGGAGATCAACACCTGCCGACGGACGGCGGGGTTGGAATCCTCCAGGTAGGCGACCGCCGGCTCGGCCGCGGCGTCGATGGGCAGGTGGCCCAGCGAGTAGATCGCGGCGATCCGGGTGAACGTGTCCTGGTTGGCCAGGCAACGGACGATCGGACGATGGATCGCCTCCTTCCACGAGGCCAGCGCGTCCTCCTCAACCGGGGTCATCGACCGGCCGGGCATCCAGGCCCAGACCCGACGCGATTGCTCCAGCGCCGCGCATCGGACGTTGCCGTCGGCGTCGGCCAAGGCCGCGTTGAAGATGTCGTGCAAGGGCTTCAGCGCCTCGCTCCAGTTCGCCGGGGCCGGATCGACGCTGAACTTGTCGAAGACCTCCACGGCGAGCGTCGCCGCCAACACCCGCGCCGGGGGGGCGTACTTGAGGAAGCCCGAACGCAACGCCCCCAGAGTCTCAAGCCAAACCTCGGCCTCGTCGCCCGAGACGGCCTCGCGAGGCGCGTCGCCGTTGCTGGTCAGCCGACCCTGAAGGGCCACCAGCGCTTTCGGATCGCCGTTCTGAAGCCCTCGATTGATTTCCGACAACTCGCTCGACTCATTCAGCTCGCCGGTCGCGGCGGCCGTGGCTTCTCCCGTGGTTGTCGCCACCGTCGCCGATGGCTTCGAACGCGTGGAGGTCGCCCAGAAAAGCCCCGAACCGGTCGCGGTGACGACCAAGGCGCCCGCAATCCATAGTCCCGCCCGACGTCGCTCTGGCATGGTTGCCTCCCTGCGTTGATCGGAACCAAAATCCGTTGATTCCCGCGCCCGTCATTTGATAAACGCCGACGCTCCGGCCTCGCGGCCCGTATCCCAAATCACCCGCCGAAAGAGATGGCTGAACGCCGATGGCGGAGAAAAGCAATCGTCCGACGTTCGCGACGCATGGGTCCGCCTTCCGCGGCGGACGGCGCGAATCGCGCTTTGACCGGGGATCATAGTGAGAATCACCGACCCGGCAAGGTTGATCCCGATTCTTCCTTCAGTTTCCCAAGGCGATGACCGACGACCCAACCCGATTCCACCAAGACTGGAGTTGCCCCCCACGCCGAGCTTCTCCAGAGTCGCAGGCATTGCCCAAATTGCCGATTTTATGTTTAAGCAAGGAATTTGCCCGGTTTACTTGAGAGAGGGTCAGGAATCGGCGTTGATCGGCCGATTCTAAGGACATTGACAGTTGAAAAGCGCGGCGGCG
>Ga0182742_1003118_pt1 | contig 16803 bp, 20 predicted proteins | sample eDN5th37CBELigMG_FD_128880 | JGI IMG/M metagenome (GOLD analysis project Ga0182742, IMG submission 128880) | Enriched Miracle-Growth compost microbial communities from Emeryville, California, USA - eDNA 5th pass 37_C BE-Lig MG (version 2)... ...
CAGGACGTTGAATTTGCTTCCTTGAACATACACCGCACGAAGAAAATGCCAGCATTTTCGAGGATCTCGTACCATCCACTGAAATCACTAGGATGGACATTAATATATCCTTTACCCAATCGGACCAAAAAGCAACAAAGTTTACGAAAACAGCCTAATTAAAAGATAATAGGGAACGCCTAAATTGGGCGTTCCCGTCCTTATTCCATTAGAGCCGCCGATGTAATGCAAATGGAAATTTTAAAAACTGCGTTTGTCAGCCCATGCTCCTTGTAATTTACTTAGGAATACTATTTGCCCAATATGATAGGCGTCGTGCATGGCTAAACTCTTAAGTTCAATGACTAATGAATGATCTTCTCTTGGAATCTCTCTATACAAATCTTCTTGTTCTGATGTTGCTAGGATTTTTTCAAGCTCACGATGAACGGAAAAATATTCTTGTTTTGTTTCATTCCAATTGTCTAACGTTTCGGTTGGTAATCGAAAGGTTGATTCATTATTTTCAGCCTGTGGTTCATTCTCTGTTTCATCCAGAAATCGCAACAGAATTCTCTTTTCATAGAAAAGTATATGACTAAGTAATTCCCAAATGGAATGTGCCCCTTCTACTGGCTTCCAAATTGCCTGTTCGAAAGAAATATTCTCAAGCACTTTTTCAAGTGGTGGAAACCAGTCCTCTTTATCCAGACAGCTTGCCCATTGTTGTTGTAAAAGCGTCCGTACATCCATATTGTATTCCCTCCAATTTAATCTCATTATTGATGATCCTTGTGTTCAGAATTCTAATTCGTAAAACCTTAAACCAATTTTAATATATGTTGTGTTAACAGGGAAAGAACAACTGTTTAGAGATTGGGTTGCCACGGCAGCCTTTTGTTAAGGAAGCAGTTCAGTTTAAGAGTAATGTTGCAGGAAGATAGGAACTTTTTGTTGAATTCCAAGAAGGAGTAAGGCACTTTTTAAGCATATCCAAATGATTTAATAAAATTTTACAAAACTTCACAACTTTTTAAAGTATTAAACGTCTAAACATTGAGTCAATTTTTATAAAGAAGTAGAAAGGAAGAGAACAGTGCATGATTACAGAGAAAATGAAATTGTGGAATGGTACACGCAATTCCATCAAACGATCTTCAAATTTATCCTATTAATGGTGAAGGACTATCAACAAGCGGAGGACCTTACTCATGAAACGTTTGTGAAAGCATATAAGTATCACCACACATTCAAAAGGGACTCCAGCGTAAAAACATGGCTGTTTAGTGTAGCCCACAATGTAACAATCGATTATATCAGAAAACAGAAACCAATTCGATTATTTAAGGAAGTATTTACTTCTAAAAAGGATCCAAATCCCTTACCAGAACAAATTGTCCAAATGAAGGAGAGTTCACTTGAACTTTACGAAGCTTTGGCTAACCTGAAGGAATCCTATCGAGAGGTTATCATTTTACGAAAGATTAAGGGTTTTTCAATTGAGGAAACGTCTAAGATTCTTGACTGGACTGAAAGTAAAGTAAAGTCTACGCTTAATCGAGCACTCCCAGCACTGGAAAAACAACTTTCTAAGGAGGGGTTTGTGTATGAACAAACAAAATGAAACGATTTCTTTAGACCGCTCACTGCAAAAGCTAGAGTATGAGATGGAATGGAAGATGGAGCGTACTCTAAAAATCCGTCAAAGGATAATCAAGGATATAAAAAAGGGAAAAAGAAGGTCACAGCTTCAAAAGGGATTTGTTCTATTCACTACTTTTGCTTTGATATCAATGTTTGTATTTCTTTTGGCCGGGCAGTTAACTGGGAAGTTAAATACTATGGATTTATCTACTTTACCTGCAGGCGAAGAATTACATACAATTGCTGATGAAGAAATACCCGAACTCCAAAGTCAATTAGAGGAATTACATCAAGTTCAGTTTAAAACTCCGAGTGGGAGAGAAATAACAATACACACACAAGAAAATGAGTGGGGTTCTGTAGATAACGCGATAGCAGTCTTTATGAATCATCCGAAATATCCTTCACTCTCTTATACTACAAAAGAAATCACTATCTCAAATCAGCGGGCTGTATTACAAGAGCCAGTACCTGATGCAAAAGTTGGAAGCTACAAGTTATATGTATTTACCGAAAGTTATGTTTATTATGTTCAATTTGTTGCAGGTCACAACGACAAAGGCGATAGGGATGAACTACTCAAAATAGCTGAACAATTTAATTATGAAAATTTATAGTTAAGCATTGGTTCTTATCGAAAAAAAGATCGACGAAGAAAATGAAACAAAAAAATGGGGGCAAGTTCTTGGTTCGCAGTTTTGTTTCTTCAACTTCGAAGCAGGAATGAGATAAAAAGTCATGCATAAATATGAGTAGAAGCAGTGAGGAGCAGTTATGGGGATGGGGGGATACTGTGTTAACAGCATGGATTGGAAGTATTGCTTTTCTGGCAGCGGCTATTTTGTACGTATTATTAGCTTTGGGGTTGCCTTATGGAGATCTTGCAATGGGCGGACAATATAAAATAATGCCAAAGCAAATGCGAATTGCTTGTTTAATTTCTGTTCTTATTCAATTGATTGCAATCATGTTTATCCTACAAGTTGGTCAAATAATTTCGATAAGTTTAATAGCACCCTTTGCAAAAGGAGTCTGTTATTTTTTTGCATTTTATTTATTCCTAAATACAGTCATGAATGCTTTTTCTAAGAGTAAAAAAGAAAGGCTTGTAATGACACCATTATCTTTAATTACGGGCCTCTGTTTTTTGATAACTGCGATGAATGGTTAAGTAGACCATTAACGAATCCTATCTTCAATATCGAAGATTTCTCAATGTTAAGATTGGTAGTGAACAGAAATAGCCACAAGATAGAAGGAGGATAAAACTAAGAAATTATCGAAATTTATATAAAATAAAAAAATTGGAGGATAAATTTCTTTATGAAAAGATTAGATATTCATGAATGGGATGATATTTTTTATAATATGACAGCCAAGGAAGGTCTTTCTAAATGGGATTACATTAAAGTTGTATGGGTAGATAATTCAAATCAATGGTGTATCTGTTATCGTGATGAAATACTTGAAAATGGCTTTAAAACAGAAATGCAAGCGCTTGATAGATGTGAATATTTGGAAACGATATTATAACTTAAAAGATTCTGGATATAAGAATGTTATATGAAGTACAAATATATTGCTTATAAGCAATATCTACTTGTGCTATCTTTGTAAAAATGTACGTAAAGGAACGGCTGCTTTACTTTGATAAGGGTATAGCATTTTTTTTGAAAGAATGGGAATGTTTGAAGAGATATCACATAGCAAATGGAAGTTTCAAATTGTTGTGAAGGAGGAGTTATATGCATTTTAACATGAAAGAAGCTATTGAGGTGTTAGAACGAACACCACAAACACTGGCGTATTTTTTATCTGGTTTATCGGAAGGATGGCTGCAGTGTAATGAAGGTGAAGGAACTTGGAATGCCGTTGAAGTGATCGAGCACCTTATTGAGGGTGAGAAAAATAATTGGATACCGAGACTAGAGTTTATTCTTCAAGAAGGCTGCAATAAACCTTTTCCTCCATTTGATCGATATTCGCACTTAGAGGAAAAATCTCAAAAGTCAATTAATGAAAAGCTGCAGGAGTTTAAAGCTAAAAGAATGCAAAATATAACTAAACTTAGGTCTCATATTGAATCTGATCTTCATCTTGAGTTGAAGGGCTCACACCCTGCATTTGGTACAGTTAAGATAAGAGAGTTGCTATCAACTTGGGTAGTTCATGATCTAACACACATTGCCCAAATTGTAAGGGTAATGGCTGAGAGATACAGGACCGACGTGGGTCCTTGGATAGAATATTTAGGTATTTTAAAAGAGCAGGAAAATAAACAATAGTGGTTATTCATCTTGGTTAAAAGAAAGATTGTAAGGGAAGAGTTTTTCATTTTCTTCAAGGCTCTTCTCGTAAAGTGTATGGTTGATTGATAGAGAGGAGAAATTTGCAACTTTTCCCAACACCTTTCGACTTATCATAAAAAGGGGAAAATGCCTTGAAGAAAATGATGTGTTTAATCGCTTTAATAGGATTCGTTTCAATCTATATAGCGGGTTGTTCAAATCAAGAACAGAGCATTGAAGTTCAAAAGCGTATTGGTATTGAAAATATATATGAAGAATTCAAAATGATTACGAATAATCAACAAGTTCAAAACGTGTGGGAGATCATCAATAATGGTGATTGGGAAACAGCAAAGGTACAAATGGCACTTCCTCCTGATTACCGATTTGCCTTTCATTTTCATAATGAAGAAAAAGCCGTGTTGTTTGAACTTTGGATAAGCCCAAATAAAGATATGGTTGAGATCATAAAAGCTGGAAACAAGTATGTTCAATTAGACAGGAATAAGTCAGCAGAACTATTTGAAGCCCTTACTGGCGAAAAATTAGCTGACCAAGAATAGGTTGATGTAAGAAGTAATCTCTGACAGGAGGGGGGAGAAAAGTTGGATATAAGACTTGCTGAACTAAAAGATATTTCTCAATTAATCAGAATGAGATGGGATTTTACAGTTGAGCATGATGAAAGTAAAAAAGACTCATCATTCGAGGATTTTAAACAGGAATGCCAATCTTTTTTAGAGAAAGCAATGAATAGTGATCAGTGGTTTATATGGGTTGCAGAGATAAATGGACAACTTGTATCGCATATATACATAGAATTGATTCAGAAAGTACCCCGTCCTGGTAGAATAACATACCCATTTGCATACATGACAAATGTATACACAGTTCCGGAATATCGGAATAAAGGCATTGGAAGTGACATTCTTCGTACGGTAAACAAGTGGATTAACGAAAACAATTATGAATTTGTGATCGTTTGGCCAAGCGAAGATTCTATTCATTATTATAAGAAAAACGGCTATGTTTCTAGTACGGAACCAATGGAATATGTCCCGTCAAAAGACTAGGCCATTATACTTTTTTAGTCTACTAAAATTATAGATAGTTTTTAACTTCACCAGCGAATTCATTAGCTGAAAATAATACCAGTACTTTGCTATTTCAACTTTAATAGCGGTTTGTAAAAAAGATTTCAATAGAGAAGTCAAAAGTTGTATTAGAGATTGAAAGGCACAATTTTAGTGATGTTTGAAAGGGGAAAAAAGATGAACCATCAAGTTCCATTCCAACAAGTTGATGTATTTACAGAGATTCCATTCAGAGGAAATCCAGTTGCCGTAATACTAGATGGCAATGAACTCTCTACAGAACAGATGCAAGCAATCGCAAACTGGACAAACCTATCTGAAACCACTTTTGTATGCAAGCCAACGGACCCACAGGCTGACTATAGATTGCGCATTTTTACCCCTAATAGTGAACTTCCTTTTGCGGGACACCCAACGATAGGTTCTGCTTTTGCAGTGATTCAACATGGTATTAAACCTAAGATAGAAGGACGATTAGTTCAGGAGTGTGGGACCGGGTTAGTTACTATTTTTACTTATGAAGATAAACTGTTTCTCTCATTACCCAATCCCAAACTAAAAAGCGTACCATCTGCTGATGTAGATAGACTTGCAAAAGCATTGGGAGTCGATTCAAATAGTGTTAAAGTTAGTGAAACGGTTGATGTTGGCGCAATTTGGATTACGATACAATTATCTAATGCAGAAGAAGTAAGAAGCTTACGACCCGACATGGCGGAACTCTCCACATTAATTCCATCAGGTGTAACAGGTGTAACTGTATTTGGACTTACTTCTGGAAATACTGAAGCTAATGTTGAAGTTCGTTCATTCGCCCCTAACGAAGGAATAGATGAGGATCCCGTTTGCGGTAGTGGAAATGGTTGTGTGGCAGCAGTAGTTAAAAAACATGAACTTATCGGAGAACCAACTTATGTAGCGAGTCAGGGTTTTTGTGTAGGAAGAAATGGCAGGGTTGAAGTACAATTTATGGATAACGATAAAATCTTAATTGGTGGTCATGCAGTAACTTGTATTGAAGGAAAACTAAATATTTAATGTGTAGACTTTAATATGTTATTGAATTATAGCGATACCTGATAGAAAAATAAAATTCCGGTTGCGATTGCTGAACAGGCAATCGCATATTGTGTTTTAAGAAGGAAAAAGAAGAACAATCAAATATAATAACAAATTATTACTATGAATGTAATCCATGGGGGAATTCGATGAGCCAGAATAAAACAAAGATTATCTTTGACTGGTGCAATTGTTATTTTAGGTATTTGCATATTATTTTCTTCTTTCAATATTTCGAGTGCAATCAGAGATACATCATACAATAATCAAAACAATGAAATAAATGAATATGAGATATCTAGATTTAATGATAATTTAGTAGAACTAATAAAAACACTTCAAAAAGGAAATGAATCGGGTCAATAATTATCTAAATTAATATTACGAGTGTTTGGTTTTCGATAATGTTACCTCTGAGAAGACGAGTTAAAAACGACATCTAAATACTACAAGGAATTACTTCATACAGGGGCAATATTCTGCCCCTGTTACTTTCTTTCGGGAGGATTATAGGTTACATATGTGCCAGCAACGAAGTCATGGATGGCTCTTTTATCTTCTCGGACGGCCACCATTACTAAACTAACAATAGCTCCGATTCCTAAAGTCAAGGCGTATATTAGCCCTGCTACTACAATCCGAAGTAGCATATTTCCAATGTGTAATTTTTCACCATCAACCCTCACAATTCGAATCCCACATACCCTCTTTCCAACTGTGTACCCGTACCATAAGACTGGTAAGCATAAAGCATATAAGAATTCTAGCAGGCCATCTTGCCAAGAATCATCATATATCGGAAAGTTAAAAATGAGTGAAAATAGAAAAACAACTAGAAATACAACAAAACCATCAATAATTGAAGCACCAAGACGAATCCAAAACCCAGCAGGTTCAAAAGTACTATGCATATAAACACCTCCATTAGATTGTATTCATCTATAATGACTTCTGATAACCTTTTTTTACCATCCTTAAAATAAGATCAACCCATATAATAGTAAAAATCATCGAGTATATGTCCCTGTAAATGTTTTGATTAAGCCATATGCTGCTGTTCATAAAAAAGGAAATTTATCGATTGAGCAAGTTACTTTTAGAAAGATTCTTATGTGCACCTATAATTTGTCTACTACATATGGTTAAATATGTTGACCTTTTAATGAGGAGGAATAACTTCAATGTATGAAAATTATTATCCAAATAATTCTATACCAATGTATAGACAAAGAATTACGAAGCAACAAGCTCAAGAAATTGCACTTAAACGTGTACCTGGGAGAGTTCTACACGTAGATATGGATTTGGAAAATGGTGTTTTAGTTTATGAAGTGTTTATTTTAACGCCGGATAACAGAATATTTGAAGTTGAGATTCTTGCAAAAACAGGGAGAATTCTAAAAGTCGATCAAGAAAATGACTTTGATTAATACGACTGATAACTTAAATAACGGGTGCGATGTTTAGGCATCGCATTTTTGTTTGATTAACGTTGTAGTTTGTGAAGTATTTAGAGGATGTAAATTTGCTTTTTGAATGTTGTTGGGTTCGGCTGAGAAGAGTCTTAACATATAAAACACCCCGTAAATGTTAGTGGAGGTCTAACACTTACAGGGCAATGAGGAATCTGTTCAATCCTATTTATAAACGTAATCCAGCCGCAATCCTAGTCTGCTACATAATTCGTTCGTAATAGTCCCGCATTTTTCTGCGACTTCTTCGGCGGTAATTTGTTCAGAACCATCTGTTCCAATCAGCGTTGCAATATCTCCTGCCTGTACACCCTCAATAGCGGTAACATCAACCATCAGCTGATCCATGCAAATTCGGCCAATAATAGGAGCTTTTTGTGAACGAATGAGGACATTCCCGTTTTCCATATTTCTTGGTATCCCGTCTGAATAACCAATCGTAATGACCGCTGTTTTCATCATTCTTGTTGCTGTATATGCTCTGCCATAGCCGAGTTGGTCACCTGGCTGTAGATTTTTCACCATCGCCACTTTAGCTTTAATGGATAAGATGGGCTTCAGTTCCACATCTGATCTTACTGAATCGTTTTTGCTTAAAACACCATATAGAGCAATTCCCGCACGAGCATAATCATACTGTAGCTGAGGGTAATTCAAGATTCCATAGCTCGCTTGAATATGTTGCTGTCCGACTGGCAGCTGTTGTGATTCTAGCCACTTAATGATCTGGTTAAATCTATCAATCTGCATTTCCGTAAATGCTATATCCTCTGAACTAACGCTATCAGAGACCGCTAAGTGAGAAAATACACCTACAACATGTAAATGCTTGCAGTTATAGATTTCTTTCAAATCTGAAAGTTGTGATGCGTCTGTTCCTAAACGATGCATGCCAGTATCTATTTTTATTTGAACCCTTATAGGAAGACCCTGTTTGTTTAACTGCTTTGCATGACTCAATCCAATTACAGTTTGCGTTAATTTGTATTTTTTAATTTCTCCAATATGTTGGGCAGGGGTATAACCTAAAACGAGAATCTCTTCTTTAACTCCGTTTTTCCGAAGTTCAATTCCTTCCGATAGAGTAGCAACGGCAAATGATTTTACCCCTTGGTTCGATAGCTCTTTCGCTATTTTTACTGCTCCATGGCCATACGCATTTGCTTTGACTACAGCCATGAGTTCAGTTTTATCCGGAAGAATTCCTTTTAGCTGCTTTACATTTCCACGTAGTGCAACTAAATCGATCTCTGCCCAGGCTCTGCTAGTCGGTGATGGTGTTGACTTTTTCCGCGTTGGCAAAAAAAAGATCAGCACCCAAGCCAAAATAAATGAGAGGAAACTGACTGCCAAAAAATGCACCATACTATTTTCGACAAACCATTTCTCTAGTGTGAAAAATTCTGCCGTAAAGCGAACAAGTACAATCATCCACGGGTGTATGATATACATAATCGTCGAGATAGTTCGAATGCTTTTACTGCTTTTTCCACGAATCTGCAGTAGGCATTGAAAAAGAAAATACATAGCTGGAATTAGCATAAAATACATACTATCATGGCGCTGAAATTGATAATAATGCAGTAATAGTCCTTCAACAATCAGGAAAGAGAAACTGATCACGAATAATAGTAGATTTACCGAAAACGAAGCTGTTTTATTTCCTTTATAAAGTAGCATTCCCAGGATTAAAAAGATTGGCACCATAAAAACGCCATTCCTCGTATAATCCGCTCCAATAAAGACCGTTTGATAAAACACTTCTAAACTAGAAATCTGCTCAGCAATCCCATAGTAGCTATCCCCAAACAGTCCTATGCTATAAAGAATAACAGATAGAATAAATGTCAATTTTAGCCCATTTTTTCTAAACAGAAAGACAACAATAATCACACCTACTATAAGCCCAGGGAAATACCATAAATGATAAAATGTCCCGTCAACAAGGATATCTTTTACTAATTCAAATCCCCAATTTGGATCTTCATAATGCCCTGCATACAAATTTAGCGGTAAAAATAAAAGGATCGAAAGGGCATATAAAAATCCAATTTTCTTACAAAAAGCTAGAATATAAGAGTTGTCTCCATTTTCAATATATTGATATAGAAAATATCCGCTAACCATTAGAAAAAAGGGGACAGCCATTCTAGCAATGATTCGAGTCAAAATGAAATTGGCATCCTCCCCATAAGAAAGAAGAGGGGAGGTATGGTTAGCTATCACGAGGAAGGCAGCTAGTAATCTGAATGAGTCTAATGATCCTGTTTTACTCATAAAGGATTGCTCCATATTGTCACAATAAAGCCGTCCACATTATTCCCTGAAATCTGATACAAGCAATCTTTAGGTATTTCAATTACAGTCTCCTCATCCATTCCCTTTACATGGTAAACCTCAAATTCTTTACCCTTTTCCGTAAAGATATAGTGCTGGCCATTCTCCGGAAAGTCGGAAAGAAACTGAATGTATTCTTCTAAACAGAAACTGTGGCGTTCCATAATTCTTGCATGAGGATATCCGACATAGCGGAAATGCCATGGCTCATGTGAGATCCTTGTGATCTGTTCTTTGCCACGCGAATAACGTTCAATAAAACCATAGTCTGCGGCAAGCTCACGAAAATGTGAATAGATCCCTGTATATGGAAAGGATGGACGAATGAAATCGATCTCGGCTAGATTTTCTCCCAAATCAATCGCAAGGCCAGTCTGATGTTCGCTGCAGCCTGGATAGGCTACATATTGTTCTGTAAAGATCCTGCCATTTTCAATGAGAGAATCTTGGTATAGCTTTTCTTGTTCAGCCTTACTTCGGTATCCGCTAACCGGAATAATTCTTCCTCGGGATTCCACTTTTTCAAGAAGCTGTGTTAACGATGCTGCGGCTCTTCTTTCGAGTAAAATCGTTTCATAGTTTGCTAGACTTGGAACAAGTGCTGGTGAATGTTGGGCTTGTATCTGTTTCAGACCATGCTCACTATTAACCAAAACCAAATACCCTCTGTAAATATCATCTTTGTGTAGTGTTATCTTTCTCATCGTTCCAACCCCAATTGGATCAACCGATCGATGATATTAGAAAACGTTAACCCTATGCCTTTCATCATATTTGGGTATCGGCTGTGATTGGTGAAGCCAGGGAAGGTATTGACCTCATTAAAGACAATGTCTCTATTTGGTGTAATAAACATGTCCACTCTTGCCAATCCAGAGCAGCCAAGTGCACGAAAAATTTGAATTGCCGTATCCTTTACTTTGGCTTTCATATCTTTATCAATACGGGCTGGCATATGAATGCTTGAGGTAGTAAGGGTGTATTTTTCATTAAAATCGAAATACCCAGTCTCTAATTCAATTTCATCAACTTCCCCCACAATAAGGTCCTCATTTCCAAGAATCGCGCAACCAACCTCATATCCCTCAATATATTCTTCGATGATGATCCGCTCATCGTACGAAAAGGCTTCAGCAACTGCACTTGGAAGTTCTTCCTTTTCGGTAACGAGCGTAATTCCAATCGATGACCCTGACTTGACGGGCTTAACAAAAAGAGGCAGCTGGAGAAGACTTGTTTGTGTGACAATCTCTTCAATTACTTGAGACCTCGAAAAAACGATGGAATCAGGTGTTTTAATACCTTCAAGCTCCACTAATTTATGTGCACGGTCTTTATCCATGCATAAAGCAGAAGACAAAGTGTCACATCCGACGTATGGGATTCCGATTAGTTCTAAGTATCCCTGTAGTGTCCCGTCTTCGCCATTCTTACCGTGTAGCACTGGGAAAACAATATCAATCATTGTTTCGATTACATGTCCATTTCGATTTTCAAGTAGATAATTCTCATAGCGATTTGGAGAAAAGAAGGCAGGTGTGCAATTTACCTCATCACACCACCAGGTATTGTTCAGAATATTTTCCACGCTACCCTGATAACGGTACCAGTGGCCTTCCTTTGTAATGCCAATTAACACTTTTTCATATTTATCTTGGTCCATATGGGTAATAACAGAGTAAGCTGATTGCAGTGATACTTCATATTCATTTGAACAGCCTCCAAAGATAACAGCAACGATCATTTTTTCCATAATTATTTCCTCCTTATAGATAAAAAACACTATTTGTTTCTGTACTTGTATCGTACTAAAACAAATAGTGTTAGTTTTTCGTTTATCCTCAAGGAAATAATACGTTTTTCTTCTTTAATTCTTACAATTTTCTTACGGTGAAAGAGGGAGTCTGACGATAAATTCGACTTTCTCTTCTTCGCTTTGAGCGGATATGGTGCCTCCGTGTAATTCTACGATTTCTTTGGCAATAGCAAGCCCCAGGCCAGCACCACCTGTTTTCGTACCGCGTGATGTATCCAATCGATAGAATTGTTCAAAGATACGATTAAGCTTGTCTTTTGGAATAACAGGGCCATTGTTTATAAAATAAAGCTGTAAATCATTATTGTCCTTCTTCGAACGAATGATGATTGGACTATTTTCATAGCTGTAATTAATGGCATTGCGGATTAAGTTGTCAAAGACACGCTCCATTTTATTCACGTCACAGGAGATTTCCAGATTGTCCTCAATGTCTAACTGGCAGGTTAGGTTCTTTTCAGCAAACAGCGGATTAAATTCGAACGTAATCTGCTCGAGCATCCTTGTGAGATTAATATGGCTCATCTCAGGACTTAACTGAGTTAAATTAAAACGTGTAATTTCAAAAAACTCATTAATTAATTCTTCGAGCCTTTCAGCTTTATCCAATGAAATGGATAAGTATTTTTCCCGGAGTTCCTCCGAAATTTGCTGCTCATCTCGAAGTAAGGTTAAATAGCCAATTACAGAAGTTAATGGTGTCTTTAAATCATGAGCCAAGTACACGAGCAGGTCGTTTTTCCGCTGTTCTGCTTCCTTCGCTAGCCGGGCATTACGGATGGATTCCTGCTTAATGGCATTCATCCGATCTTCCACTTGTTTTAATTCAGATGGAAGACGGATGTAATCACTATTGTCAGAAGCAAGATTTCTGCTTGCTTCCACAATCTGATCTACATAATGGAGTGTTTTTCTCCAAAAAAATATAAAGATGATAATAAAGCCAATCATCCATGTTATGAGAATGAAAGGGATGGGGTGATTGCGAATGGGGCTGAGCAGAATGTAAATCAAATCAGTTGAATACCAGACAAAACTCCTCAATATGTAATACCCCACAACAATAGCGGCTGCTAAACTAACAGTAAAAATAAAGATTGTCATAAAGAATTTCGTGAATATCTGCCTAGTCAAACCGCTGCTTGCGGCACTCTCTCTATTCAATGGTATAGCCAACCCCCCACACCGTTTTAATAAACTTTGGTTTTCGCGAAGGTTCCTTCATTTTTTCCCTCAAACGTGCAATATGGGCCATAACTGTATTGTTATTATCAATATACTTTTCGCCCCACACCGCTTCAAACAATTCCTCAGAAGAAACAACCTTCCCTTTGTTTTCACATAAATGCCACAGAATCGAAAATTCTATGGGAGTTAAGGGGAGAGGTTTACCATAAAGTGTACATTTATGGGTATCCTGATTGATGATTAACCCTGAGAAGTCGAATTCCTTGGCAACGGGTGCAGGCTCTGTAATAAGACTATTGTTCGGGTTATACCGTTTATAGCGTCGTAGTTGGGCTTTCACTCTTGCCACCATTTCAAGCGGGTTAAACGGCTTTGTAATGTAATCATCGGCACCAAGTGTAAGTCCAGTAATTTTGTCGATATCTTCAATTTTTGCTGTCAGCATAATGACAGGATAATGATAGTTCTCACGGATCTTCTGGCATATCGTAAACCCATCCACATTGGGGAGCATCACATCCAAAATGGCAAGCTCGAGTTCATGATTCTGAATATACTCTAAAGCTGGCTTTCCATCATAAAACACTTGAACTTCATAGCCTTCATTCATCAGATAAAACTTCACTAAATCGGCAATCTCTTTTTCATCATCGACTATTAAAATAGGATTCAATATTTTTCCACCTCAATACATCATACAACTGTTTGTTCAACCTTCTATAGAATAAATCATTTTTACAAGAAATAGAAGGGGAACGATGTAACAAGATGTTGAAGTTGATTTTCACTAGGGGCAGGATCGTTGATCAACGGGCTGTCGAAAAGACAGCTCCTTCTTGTATTTAATTTAAATTGAATGGAAAAATACCCATATTAATTTATCCAGAGGTGGGAGAAATTCATGAAAAAGAAGTTCATATTAGTTATTGTTCTAGTTGGATTAATCTTGGTGGGGTGGAGAGGAAGAGATTTAAAAAATGAATTGCTCGAAGAAACTTTATATGCAAGATACTATTCTTATCTTGACCAAAAATATTCAGATTTTATTTTGTGTCCAAGAATAGAAATCGAAAGAATTGAAGGTGATACTCGCAGACATATTGTAAATGGAAGTGCGTTAAATTATGGTTCACATCATGGTGACATTCCCTTTGATAGAATTCATTTCACATTGGCCGATACTCCTGAAAAGGGTGTTGAAATAAATAATGTTAGAGTAGAAAAAAGTATTTCTGAAAAAGAAAGTATTATCCAGTGTAGAAATAAAAACAAAAAATAGTGATACCGCTAATGGGTGCGATAATCCAAGAAGGATTATCGTTTATATTTGTTGAAGTTATTAAACTATGAACAGGTTTGTTTAACAAAGAAATGATAAAGTGAAAGAAAATACAGTTAGAAGTGGGAGAGTAATATGGTCATTCGTAAACTACATATCAATGAAGATCCCCCAATGGATTTGTTGTTATTAGCTGACCCTTCTAGAATACTTGTTGAGGAATATATAAAAAGGGGAGAGTGCTATGTAGCCGAAAGTGATGGGCAAATCATTGGGGTGTATGTGCTACTCCCGACAAGACCTGAAACGGTGGAGTTGGTGAATATTGCAGTAATAAAAACCCGCCACGGCAAAGGCTTGGGGAAACAATTAGTAATTGATGCAATTAATGTAGCTAAGTCAAAAGGATATAGAACTATAGAAGTTGGTACTGGAAATTCAAGTATCGGACAAATAGCCCTTTACCAAAAATGTGGTTTTAGAATGAATGGTGTTGATATAGATTTCTTCATTAGGCACTATTCAGAAGAAATTTTCGAAAATGGTATACAGTGTAGGGATATGGTGCGTTTTTCTCAAGATTTGTAGGTTTAAAAAGGAGATTCTTAGTTGAACTAATGGATTATTTGAGTTATGGATCGACTGCCAATCCAGGCAGCTTTTCTATTCAAATAATGGGGCAGGATTGTTGAATAGAGATGAAACTAAAAAATAAGAAAGTGCGCGAATTTAGTTCCAATTCTAAGCACTTTCTTTTCATTAATAAAGTATTTAGAGGAAGTTTCTGTCACTTTTTTTTCGTATTTACAATTTATTACAAAAAACTGGACAGTATCAAATGAAGAGAATTAGCGAACCAGTGATTAACATAGTAATTGTTAGTCCTAAAGTTATTTTTTGTTGAGTTTTATTCATTTTGCGGTACAAATATACGAACATCTATATCACCTCCTTCCTTAAACGAGCAGTTATTTTAAATCGTTTTCTTCAAAAATAAATAATTCTTCTACCGTTATGTGAAACTGGTGAGCGATTTTAACTGCTAATTTTAAGGAAGGATTATACTCACCTTTTTCTAAAAAGCTAATGGTTTCTCTTCTTACTCCAACTGCTTTTGCAAGATCTAATTGAGTCATATTATGCTTTGCTCTGTATTCTTTAATCTTTGTCTTCATTATTCTAAGCCTTTCTTATTCTTGGTAATGAACCAAGATATAAATAGGGTTAATACCATCCCAATTAATCCTAATAATAAAATGTCATCTTTGTTGAAGTATTTTTGAAAAGTAAGTAAAGCAATCCATATATATAAGGAATAAAAGTATGCTGTTCCTGCTGAATGTAACTTAATTTTTTTAGAACGTTCATCTTCAAATGAGATACCTTGTTTTAGTTCAGAGAAAAGTCTTTTTAAAATTATTGATATCAATCCAATAAAACTTACTAATCCAATTAATAAAAATGATGCTGATAAACTGTCATTATTTCGAAAGAAAGAACCAATTTGAAATAACATTCCGAATACAACACCAAGAGAAGTAACTAATAAAAGTAATATTTTAATGTTCAAAATATATGACCACCCAACGTTAGAAATATATAACACTATATTAGAAATATATAACATTATTTGAGATAAATCAACCTTATTCGTTTAGTGAAAAATAAAGATATACTAAAAAGTACTAAAAAGCAGATGAATGGATCTTGTGAAACTATGTACTTAAACTAAATGGTGAGTTTATCTAAATAGGATTTCTCATATTGCTATTTGAAAATTCTATAATTTGTTATAATGATCTATGTTAGTAAAGTAATTAGCGTATACAGAGGGAGTGCTTAAAAATATGGAATACATAACACTTAATAATGGGTTAAAAATGCCAATTATAGGTACAGGTACAAATACTTATGGAAAAGAAAATAACGACTATAACGGGGAGTTAACAAATGAAATTCCTGAACTAGTATCAGCACTTGAGTTGGGGTACCGTTCAATAGACGCAGCCATCATTTATCGAAACGAAGAACTTGTAGGAAGAGTTTTAGCAGAAAGCAAAGTGCCTCGAGAAGAGTTATTCATTACGACAAAAGTTCCAGGAAACGAAGAATATATTTCTTCAAAGGAAGCTACTCGAGCAGCAATCGATAACAGTCTAAAAAACTTCCAAACAGACTTTCTCGACCTACTTCTTATTCACTTCCCTATCGAAGACAAAGTACAACTTAAAAACACTTGGGAAGTCTTTGAGGAATATTATGAAGCTGGCAAATTAAAAGCAATCGGCGTTTCAAACTTTGGAAAAAATCATCTAGATGAATTGAAAGAGTTTGCGAAAGTGAAGCCAGCTGTCAATCAAATCCAAGTTAACTTAAAAGAACCTAACAAAGATCTCCTTGCCGTATTAAAAGGCGAGGGCATTACACCTGTTGCATGGGGACCTATGAAAGTAGAACCCCATCAAAAAGAAGTTTTGGATGAAATCGGTAAAGCCTATAAAAAGTCTGGTGCACAAGTCTTATTAAAATACCAAATTCAACGCGGTGTGATTGTTATTCCTAAATCTCACAACCGTGAAAATCAAGCATCTAATTTAGATCTTTTTGATTTCGTATTATCTGAAAGAGATATAGAAACGATTGAAAA
>Ga0182742_1003119_pt1 | contig 16802 bp, 15 predicted proteins | sample eDN5th37CBELigMG_FD_128880 | JGI IMG/M metagenome (GOLD analysis project Ga0182742, IMG submission 128880) | Enriched Miracle-Growth compost microbial communities from Emeryville, California, USA - eDNA 5th pass 37_C BE-Lig MG (version 2)... ...
AAAGATGCTGTAAGCACTGCTTCCCATCTAATCTCTTTCTTAACTGATAAAGCAAAGAATACAGATCCTATGTTAGTTGCCACAGTTGGAAGATTAAACGTAAAGCCGAATGTACCCAATGTAGTAGCTGGCGAGGTGGAATTTTCTTTAGATATTCGGCATCATCAGGAAGAAATTATTGAAGAATATTGTCAAAATATTTTTAAAGAGTTTAAGCGTTTTTCTGATGTATCAAATATAGAAGTGGAAATCGTGCAATGGATGGACGTAAAGCCTGTGAAGATGGATGAAGAAATGTGTGAGTGGGCAGGTGAAATTGCAGAAAGTAACCGATACCGCTATCAAAAAATGATTAGTGGAGCTGGGCATGATGCTCAAGTATTTGGTGGAATTTGTCCGACTTCCTTGTTGTTTGTCCCTAGCCGTGGTGGAATTAGTCATTCACCACAGGAATTTACGAATTTAGAAGAATTAGAGACAGGTATTGAGTTATTAACAGAAGTTTTATATAAATTAGCTTATTAAAGGAGTGAAACATGGTGGTTTTTTCAGAATTGCATACACCATTGCGTACAATAATGACACCAGGACCGGTTGAAGTTGATCCTCGTGTGTTACGTGCGATGAGCACACCTATTTTAGGGCAGTTTGATCCCGCTTTTACAACTATTATGAATGAAGTTATGACAATGCTTCGTCAAGTTTTTCAAACAAAGAACACATGGGCATTTCCTATTGATGGTACCTCAAGATCGGGAAATGAGGCCATTCTTTGTAGCATCATTGAACCTGGTGATCGCGTATTAGTTCCGATATACGGGAGATTCGGACATTTGTTAGTAGAAATTTGTGAACGGTATGGCGCAGATGTGTACTCCATAGAGTGCCCATGGGGTGATGTATTTGATCCTAAAGTGGTCATTGAAGAAATTGAAAAGGTGTCACCTAAAATTGTAGCTATAGTACATGGAGAAACATCGACCGGTAGATTGCAACCGCTTGAAGAAATTGGAAGAGCTTGTCGAGAAAGAGATGTGCTTCTCGTGGTGGATGCTGTTGCATCTATCGGAGGGGTTGAGGTAAAAACCGATGAATGGTTTATTGATGGAATGATAGGTGGTACTCAAAAATGCTTATCAGTTCCATCTGGGCTGGCGCCCATTACGTATAACGAACGGATTGAAAATATATTATACGCTCGAAAAAAGGTGGAGAGAGGAATTGCAACTGAGCAGGATTTGAATTATAAGAGAAGTAATCATTTCATTGCCAGTAATTATTTTGATTTAAGTATGCTCCAGGATTATTGGGGTCCGCGAAGACTCAATCATCATACAGAGGCAACCTCAATGATCTATGCTTTGCACGAAGGTTTAAGACTTGTTTTATTAGAAGGTCTAGAGGAGCGCTTTAATCGACATCAGTACCATGAAAGGGCGTTAATAGCAGGGATTGAAGCGATGGGATTAAAGCTTTTTGGTGATTCAAGGAATAAGCTGCCTTGTGTTACTTGTATAGAAATTCCAAAGGGGATAGACGGGGAATCAGTTAGGAAAATGTTACTTGAAGCATTTAGTATTGAAATTGCTTCTTCTTTCGGTCCTTTACATGGGAAGATTTGGAGAATTGGTACGATGGGCTACAGCTGTCGAAAAGAAAATGTTCTAGCCGTACTTGGAGCATTAGAAGCCGTTTTAATTCGACATGGAGTGAATGTTCATCGAGGAGATGCGATTCAGGCGAGTCTAGATGTTTATATGAGTGAGAATCAAAGTTTGCTAAAGTTATAGTAGAGGTGAAGCTGGTATGGCTAATTATGATCTTTTAATACGTAATGGTTTGGTCGTATTTTCAGATGAAGTGATTCAAACAGATATAGCAGTAAAGAAAGGTGTCATTGTAAAACTGGAGGCTGAAATCGACGGAACTGCACTAGAGGAACGCGATGCAACCGGTTTGTATATTTTTCCTGGTGTGATTGATGTACATGTTCATTTTAGTGAACCTGGACGAGAACAGTGGGAAGGGTTTGAGACAGGCTCTAAAATGATGGCTGCAGGAGGGTGTACCACCTTTTTTGACATGCCTTTAAATGGAATACCGTCAACCATTAATGACAGAGCGTTACTTGGAAAAGCGGAAATTGGAAAAAAGAAGTCTGTTGTTGATTTTGCCTTGTGGGGTGGGTTAGTCCCTAATCATGAAAAAGATATAAAAGGACTAGCGGAAAATGGAGCTGTAGGCTTTAAAGCCTTTCTATCAGAAACGGGAAATGATGAATTTGAGCGGGCCGATGATGATACATTATTAAATGGGATGAAAGAAATTGCTTCACTTGGTAAGATTTTGGCGTTACATGCTGAAAGTGCTCCGATTACTAACTGGCTGCAGAAGGAAAAACAGCAAAAAGGTTTAGTAAGCGCAGACGATTACCTGGAATCACGTCCAATCATTGCAGAAGCAGAGGCAGTTGATAGGGCCCTAACCTATGCAAAGCTGACTGGATGTGCCTTGCATTTTGTTCATATTAGTAGTGAAGCTGCGATCAAAAAGATTGAAGCAGCTAAACTAGAGGGGATGGATGTAACGGTAGAGACATGTCCCCACTATTTACTATTTTCACACCAGGATCTTGTGGAGAAGGGCCCAATTGCTAAATGTGCTCCACCATTAAGGGAGAAAAAAGAACAAGAAAGACTTCTTCAATTATTAATAGATGGAAAGTTTGATATGATCTCTTCTGACCATTCCCCTTGTCCTTATTCTATGAAAGACCCATCTGTGTATAATTTATTTGAAGCATGGGGTGGCATTAGCGGTGGGCAATTTACATTATTATCTATGATTGAGTTAGCACTCAATCATAATATTCCTTTTACACGGGTCGCAGAATGGACATCAGAAGCACCTGCCAAACGATTTCACCTTCAATCAAAAGGGAGTATCCAAGTAGGAATGGATGCCGACTTTGCAATTGTATCAATGAAAGAATTTAGAGTAACAGAGGATAATTTCTTCGCCAAGCATAAACAAAGTGTGTACTTAGATCATACCTTTCCATGTCAGGTAACATCAACATACAATAGAGGGAAGTTAATTTATGATAATGGGGATATTATTGACTCTGTCAGCTTTGGAAAGTGGCTGCATGAAAGAGATATTAGTTAGTAAAATTATTTTACAAAAAAGCAAAGGAGAAGATCCTTTGCTTTTTTTGTTCAACAAATCTTAAACCTTACAATCAAATATTGTGGTAAAATAGTATACTGTTCTAGTTTTAGAAAAGTGAAATCACATATATGTTAGGTTGATTTCTTCTTATTAAAGTAGGTGAAATAGTGAGTAAAGTAATTATCGCTGAAAAGCCATCTGTTGCTAAAAATATTGCAGATGCATTAAAAATTAAAGGCAGACAAGATGGATATTACGAAGGTAATGGATATATTATTACATGGGCATTTGGACACCTTATGCAACTTTACGATGCAAAAGATTACGATGAGAAGATGGCTAGATGGAATATGGAGAACTTCCCTTTTATTCCTCCTAACTTTCGGTACAAAGTAAAAAGTGATCCAAGGAATAAAGAGAAGGAAGATTTGGGTGCAAGAAAGCAACTAAAAATAATCTACAATTTAATCAAACGAAATGACGTGGAAATGGTCATATCTGCTTGCGACTATGACCGAGAAGGTCAAATTATCGGGGATACGATCATATATAACCTAAAAACCCAAAAGCAAGTGTACAGATTGTTACTAAATGAATGGACACCTGATGAGGTGTTAAAAGGACTTCAACAAATGAAGCCTAATACGGAGATGAGACCTCTTCAAGATGCTGGAATTGGTCGTCAATGGGCTGATTGGGTGATCGGAATTAATCTGACTTCCGTTGCGACATTAAAGTACCAAAAGGGGAAGGGAAAGGCACTTAATATAGGTAGAGTTCTTTTGCCAACCTTAAAAATTATTTATGATCGGGATCGAGAAATAGAAAACTTTAAACCGGAAGAATATTTCAAATTGGCTGCTACTTTCAAAACACAAGATGGTGAGGCGTATGAAGGTACTTATGTTGAAAACGAGGAAGACAAGTTTTCTAATAAGGAGCACTTAGAAAAAATTCAAGAAGCTATGAAGGATCCCTCAGCAATCATTGCAGATAAACAAGTGGAACGGAAGAAAGAGTATCCTCCCTATTTATTCAATCTGTCAAATTTACAGGGATTTATTACTAGTAAATTTAAAGGCTGGACTTCAGATAAGGTTTTAAAAGTAGCTCAATCACTGTATGAGAAGAAGTATATTACGTATCCAAGAACGGCTAGCGTTGTGTTAGAGGAAAGTCTTGTTGGAAAAACAGCAAAGGTTTTAGAAAATATAACTCGAGGACTTCCATATGAAAATGAAGTGAAATTTTCGAAGCTAAAGAGAGTCTTCGATAATTCAAAGGTTGAAAGCCACAGTGCAATTATTCCAACCTACTTACTACCCAAATCGTTAACTAAAGATGAAGAAATTGTGTACCATGCCATAAAAAATCGATTGATCATGCAGTTTATGCCGATTGCTGAACATGAAGAAACCAAGATTATGACAAAAATGAGTAACCTCGACACCAAAGGTGTATTTGTATCAAAGGGACGGGTACAGCTTGTTGAAGGGTGGAGAAAGGTGGAAAAAATTGAATCAAAAGATAATGTTTTGCCACTTGTAAAAGTTCATGATCTGGTAGAGATGGTTGATCACAAGCTTACTTCACATGCTACGAAACCACCAAAGCATCATACGGAAAAGACATTGCTTAGAGTAATGGAGACTTGTGGAAAAGGTCAGGGCGATGAAGAAAGTGAAGAAATGATGGCTGCAATCTTAAGTGGTTATAGCATTGGTACTCCAGCTACAAGGGCAGAAACCATTAAAAAGTTAAAAGATATTGGATATATTGAAACCAAAAATAAGAGTTTGATTTGTACCGAACTTGGTAAAAATCTAGTTGAGACTTTTCCTGTGAAAGAATTGTTTGACCTAGAATTTACAGGCCGTTTAGAAAAAACTTTATCAGATATAGAAAAACAAAAGTTTACGAAAGAAAGCTTTCTGAATTTAATATTTGATTTTACCGCAAGTGCTGTAAACACCATAAAACATGAAAAAGATATTATTATTAATGAAGTAACTTATGAAAAGAAATCAATTGACGCATTAGGAAAATGCCCTGCTTGTAGTCAGGGGAGTATTATTGAGGGGCAAAAAGGTTATGGCTGTAACAACTGGAAAAATGGCTGTAAATTTGTCATTTGGAAAAATGATAAATTTTTGGCTGCCTTAAAGAAAAAGCCTTCAAAAACAATGGTGAAAATGCTTTTGAAGAATGGGACAGCCACTGTAAAAGGTTTAACGAGTAAAAAAGGAAATAAATTTGATGCAAATCTACGATATGAAAAAAATCCTGACAATGAGTATTATAGCTGGAAGATGGAATTTTTGAATTAAGAGTGGTTGATTGGAAGCGAATTCCCTTGTCTCCAATTTTTAACTATAGTAAACTTTTATTATTGATGATGCACGCAGGAGGGTCAACGGATGCCAACACCGAGTATGGAAGATTATATTGAACAGATATACAATCTAATTGAAGAAAAAGGCTATGCAAGAGTTTCGGACATTGCGGAAGGTTTATCTGTTCATCCCTCTTCGGTTACGAAAATGGTTCAAAAGCTAGATCGAGATGAGTATTTAGTGTACGAAAAATATAGAGGGCTTGTACTAACTCCAAAGGGAAAAAAAATTGGTAAAAGGCTCGTTTATCGTCATGAGCTACTGGAACAGCTTCTTCGAACGATTGGTGTAAAAGAAGAAAATATATATGATGACGTGGAAGGAATTGAGCATCATTTAAGCTGGGATGCAATTGATCGGATAGGTGACCTCGTCCAATTTTTCGAAGAGGACGAAAATCGAATAGAAGCGTTAAGAGAAATTCAAAAGAAAAATGAAGAGAATTAAAAAGAGAGCGATATCGCTCTCTTTTTTTATTCCCATACATACGGAGTTTGTTGATACACAAAGTAGTTAAGCCAGTTTGAAAATAATAAATGTGCGTGGGAACGCCAACGATTTGCTGGATTTTGATTGGGATCATTGTTAGGAAAATAATTTTCCGGAACATGGATATCCAAGCCCTTTTTTTGATCTCTTGAGTACTCTTCAGATAGGGTTGTCGATTCATATTCTAAATGTCCCGTAATCATGATTTGTTTGCCCTCATCGGCACTAATGATAAATGGGCCTGCTACCTCTGAACTTGATAACAATCTTAGAGAAGGGTGGTTCATGATTTCCTCGACTGCCACATCTGTGTATCTGGAGTGAGGGGCGAGATACTCATCATCAAATCCTCTTAATAATAGATCGACAGGATCATGTACGCGGTGAGTAAAGATGCCGGAACATTTTCTTGATAGTTCATACTTTCCAATACCAAAATGGTGATACAATGCCGCTTGTGCCCCCCAACAAATATGTAAAGTTGAAGTGACATTCGTTTTTGACCAGTCCATGATCATTTTTAACTCTTCCCAATAATCAACTTCTTCAAAGGATAATAGTTCTACTGGTGCTCCTGTGATAATAAGTCCATCATACTTGCGGTGCTTTATTTCAGAGAATGACGTGTAGAACTGGTCAAGATGCAATTGGCTTGTATTTTTTGCTTGATGAGTAATGGTTTGTAAGAATGAAATATTAACTTGTAGAGGGGTATTCCCTAACAGTCTAAGTAACTGAGCCTCTGTTTTTTGCTTTTCTGGCATTAGATTCAGGATGAGAATATTTAACGGACGAATGTCCTGGTGGTTCGCTCTCTCGTCGTCCATAATAAAGATATTTTCAGATTCCAGTATTTCTCGAGCTGGCAAGAGCTTCGGAATTTTGATTGGCAATGAATTTCAACCCCTTTATTCAATATTCAGGCTATTTATATTATATACTGGATTTTTTTAGGATCAAGAATAATGATCAAATAACTTAAAAAAAGAATGGATACAGGAACATTCGCAAATGGTACAATATACATTGAAAAATACGGGCATGGAGGTAACATCATTGAACATCAAGGTTAGCGTAAAAAGTGATATTGAAATTGCACAATCTGCAGAAATGAAACCGATCATTCAAATTGCTGAAAAAATTGGATTAACAGATGATGACCTCGAGTTATATGGAAAGTATAAAGCTAAAATTTCATCTGACACTTTAAGTAAAATCCAAGGAAATCCAAATGGCAAAATCATTCTTGTAACAGCAATTAACCCGACTCCAGCAGGAGAAGGGAAGTCTACTGTAACAGTTGGATTAGGCGATGCTTTTTCTCAACTTGGAAAAAAGGTAATGATTGCAATGAGAGAACCATCTTTAGGGCCAACGATGGGAGTTAAGGGTGGAGCTGCAGGTGGTGGATATTCTCAAGTACTACCGATGGACGAAATCAACTTACATTTTACAGGCGACCTACACGCGATTACGACAGCAAATAATGCATTGGCCGCATTAATTGATAATCATATCCAACAAGGAAACGAACTCCAGATCGACCAACGTAGAATTGTTTGGAAGAGAGCACTTGATTTAAATGATCGTGCTTTAAGAAATGTAATTATTGGGTTAGGCGGTCCGATGCAGGGTGTTCCTCGTGAGGATGGGTTTGATATTACCGTTGCATCCGAAATTATGGCTGTACTATGCTTAGCGAAAGATTTAAAGGATTTAAAGAGAAGGCTGTCTGAGATGGTAGTAGCTTACAATATGGAGAAACAGCCGGTAACTGTTTCACAACTTGGTGTAGAGGGTGCTCTAGCGCTCATTTTAAAAGATGCGGTCAAACCAAATCTTGTACAAACGATTGAGCATACTCCAGCGCTAGTTCATGGTGGACCGTTCGCTAATATTGCACATGGCTGTAACTCTGTTATTGCTACAACAGCCGCATCTAAGCTTGCTGATTTCGTAATTACAGAAGCTGGGTTTGGTGCAGACTTAGGAGCAGAAAAGTTTTTACATATTAAGGCTAGAAACGGGGATGTATTACCGGAGGCGGTTGTTGTCGTTGCAACAATTAGAGCTCTGAAGATGCATGGCGGTGTTGGAAAGCAGGATCTTAATAACGAAAATGTTGAAGCGCTAATTGCTGGCTTCGATAACTTGAAAAAACATGTACAAACGATCAGAAGCTTCGGATTACCTGTCGTTGTAGCAATAAATAAGTTTATATCAGATACCAATCTTGAAGTGGACACCTTATTGGAAATTTGTGAAAAGGAAGGTGTACAAGTTGCCTTAACCGAAGTATGGGAAAAGGGTGGAAAGGGTGGTATTGCCCTAGCAGAAAAACTGTTAAAAGCCATTGAAAGTCATACTGAGGAATATGCACCTTTATACAATGTAAGTGATTCAATTGAAGAAAAGATCCGTTCTATTGTTCAAAAGGTTTATGGAGGGAAGGATGTTGAGTTCTCAACAAAGGCCAAAAAACAAATGAAGGACTTTGAGCAATATGGATGGGACGGCCTTCCGATTTGTATGGCTAAAACACAATATTCCCTTTCAGATGACCCAAGTAAACTTGGTAGACCAACCGATTTTACGGTTTCGGTAAGAGAATTAAAGCCTTCGATCGGTGCTGGGTTCCTCGTTGCTTTAACTGGCGACGTGATGACAATGCCAGGTTTACCAAAGCAACCTGCCGCGCTTAAAATGGATGTTGATGAAAAAGGCAATGCAGTAGGCTTATTCTAATTGATGATGATTATGGATGAGGTATGCTTGTATGTTTGATCCTACAGCTTTTGATAATATAAAAGTAGTTTTTGAGGGTGCCGTTTATGACCTAGATTTAGCGGGTCAACTATGCGTCATTGATCGGAACGACATATTAAACGTAGCAAAACTTTCGCGACAGTTAGAAATGACCGTAAAGAAGAATAGGGAGAGTAAGATTAGCTGTACCGTCGTTTTATGTGCAGATATTTCGAATTTAGCTGCAGAGTTACACCCAAAGTTTCAATCACCAAAGGATGCTGGCTGCCATTTTAAAATGGTTTTCTCTAGTCTAGAGCAACGTTCTTTTGATATAAGAATTTTGGAGGTCCTCCAATCCATTTGGGGGAAGGATAGAGAGTATCATTGTAAGATCATCTCTGACCCTCTCCAAAGTCAGTCTGGTAATAAAATAGAGATAGAAGTGAATTTTAAAAGGCTCATTTATGAAGAGCAAATGGAAGACTTAACGGAGCTTGCCGATTTTATATTACAATCCTTAGATAAACTTGAACTAGATGTAAAACATTAGGAGGAGTTAAGGGATGACGGTGTATCAGTTTGAGGCAAAGAAAATTAATGGTGAAACCATATCTCTTTCGGAATTTAAGGGCGAGGTTCTGTTAATTGTAAACACAGCTAGTAATTGTGGGTTTACTCCTCAATATAAAGAGCTTCAAGAGCTCTATGAACAATATAAAGAAAAAGGATTCACTGTATTAGGCTTTCCGTGTAATCAATTTATGAATCAAGAACCTGGTACCGAGTCTGATATTCAGTCATTTTGCGAAATGAATTTTGGAGTAACTTTTCCATTGTTTTCAAAGGTGGATGTAAATGGAAAAAATGCTCACCCACTTTTTCAGTATCTAACAGAAGAGGCTCCTGGAGTACTAGGGATGAAAGCTGTTAAATGGAATTTCACTAAGTTTTTAGTGAATCGTTCCGGTGAAGTAGTGGAAAGGTATGCACCAAATACGAACCCAAAAGAAATATCACAAGATATTGAAAAGTTGATTTGAAATGGAACCCTTGCTGATAGCAAGGGTTCTTAACTAGCTGTAATTTTCTGAATTATCTTTACATAGTTAATAATTATTAATACTATAAAATAAAAGGGGGGAATTAGAATGAAAAAAATTGCCTGGGTTACAGACAGTACCGCTTGCTTAGATGAAGAACTAACCAATCATCCAGACGTTTTCACTGTCCCAATGACAATCGTATTAGACGAAAAGGAATATAAGGATGGAATAGACTTAACAGCAGAAGAGCTTTATGCAAAATTAAAGCATCTTCAAGTTCCGCCAAAAACGTCTCAACCATCTGTAGGTGAGTTTGTATCATTGTTTGAGAAGTTAGAAGGACAATATGATCACGTATTCTCCGTTCTCGTTTCAGCTAAGTTAAGCGGTACGGTCTCTTCGAGTGTTCAGGCTGCCAGCATGGTGAATGTATCGGTCACTACAATCGATTCAAAGATCCTCTCTTATCCCCTTTCACGGATGATTAAGAAAGGAATGGAATGGGTTGAGGCTGGTGAGTCCATTGAGGAAGTGGAACAAAAGTTAAGTGATCTCGCAAACACGAACCAGACATTAGTTTTAATCGGGAGTTTGGAACAATTACACAGAAGTGGGCGGATGAACGGATTATCCTTTTTCCTAGGCAGCATGTTAAATATTAAGCCGATCAATTCCATTGAGGACGGCGTATTACAGGCAAAAGAGAAAATTAGAAGTGAAAGTAAAGGAATGGAGAAAATCATAACTTATCTTCGAACTGCAATTGAAGAGTATGATATAAAAGAAGCCTATATTTTATACGGTCTTCATGATACGGAAGCGAGAAAATGGCATAATGAATTGTGTAAACGGTTCCCTGATGTTTCATTCGATATTTACCCTTTAGGCGCAACGATCGGAGTGCACGCAGGAGAAAACACAATCGGAATCAGCTGGTTTAATAGCCTGTAGAGGGAGTGCGCTAATGGTGCACTTCCTTTTCTTTTTCGAAAAAAAGCAGTTCATGGTAGAATATGAGTGGAAAGAATGAGGTGGTGTAATGGAGCAAGTTATAGCCAAAACAGAAGAGTTTGTCAAACGTGAAATGTCGGCAGATTCAACTGGACATGATTGGTTTCATATTGATAGAGTACGGAATATTGCATTGAAAATTCATGAAAAGGAAAAGATAGGAGATCCTTTCCTTATTGAGTTAGCTGCTCTACTACATGATATTTCTGACGAAAAATTACATAGCTCGAAGGAAGAAGGAGAAAAGAAGCTTACTTCCTTTCTAAGTCTGTTACCATTAGATGAATTGAAGAAAAATCAGATTAAAGAAATCATTGAAACCATATCATTTAAAGGTGGAAATAATCGAAACATCACAACAGCTGAAGCAGCCATCGTCCAAGATGCCGACCGCTTAGATGCGATAGGAGCGATTGGGATAGCAAGGGCATTTGCGTATGGAGGGAAAAAAGGTCAACCGATCTATGACCCTAACATAAATGTCCGAACAAGCATGACAAACGAAGAGTATCGAAAAGGCCATTCGTCCTCTATTAATCATTTTTATGAAAAGCTACTAAAGCTAAAAGAGAAAATGAATACAAAAACGGGTAGAGAAATAGCTGAAAGACGGCATCTGTATATGGAAGAGTTCTTACATGAATTTTACAATGATTGGAATGGAAAACATCAATGATTAGTATCGATAACGTGACAAAAACATATGGAGAAAAGGAATTATTTAATGAAATCTCATTCACAATAAGCGCGAAAGAAAGAGTTGGACTTATTGGAGTAAATGGGACCGGAAAGTCCTCATTATTAAAAATTGTAGCAGGTGTTGATTTTCCAGATTCAGGAGAAGTAACGGCTCCGAAAGATTATCGAATTGCGTATTCAGAGCAAAATCCGGACCTTAATCCAGAATTAACAATCCTTGATCAGGTTTTTGCCGGTGAGGCACCTGTTTTAAAGCTTCTAAAAGAGTACGAAGAAACTCTTTTAGAGCTTAATAGAGTCCCGGATGATACTAAAATTCAGGAAAAGCTTTTTGATTTACAAAAGAAAATGGATGCTTTAGATGGATGGGATGCAAGTACGAACGCAAAAACAATTTTAAATAAGCTTGGAATTGAAGAGTATGAAAAAAAGATTGGAGAATTATCTGGTGGCCAGAAAAAGCGAGTAGCTCTTGCTCAAGTGTTAATTCAATCCCCAGATTTATTGATTCTAGATGAGCCTACCAATCATTTAGATTTCGAGTCAGTGAAATGGCTTGAAGATTATTTAAGTCGTTATACAGGTGCCTTATTGCTTGTGACGCATGATCGATATTTCTTAGACCGTGTCACAAACCGAGTGTTTGAACTAGAAGGTGGAAAACTCTACAGCTACAAAGGAAACTATGCGGATTTTCTGGAAGCCAAGGCCATTCGTGAAGAAAATGAAGCAGCTACTCTTGAAAAGCAAAAAAATCTATTCAGACGAGAGCTTGAGTGGATTAGACGAGGGGCAAAGGCACGAACAACAAAGCAGAAAGCAAGAATTCAACGTTTTGAAAAGCTTGATGAGAATTTAAGCTCCGTAAAAACTACGGAAAAGCTAGATTTATCTTTATCCGGCAGCCGCTTAGGTAAGCAAGTATTCGAATTGAAAGACGCAACAAAAACATATGATTCGAAAGTGATCCTTAAGTCTTACGATCTACTAGTGAAACCTCATGACAGAATCGGAATTATAGGGAAAAATGGTACTGGTAAATCAACCCTATTAAATATTCTAGCTGGAAACATTCCTCTGGATTCAGGTGAACGAATCATCGGCCAAACAGTGAAGGTTGCTTTTTATACTCAAGAAAATGAAGACATGGACCTTTCAAAACGAATGATTGAATACATCAAAGAAACGGCGCAGGTGATTCATACGTCTGATGGTAAAACCATTTCAGCAACTCAAATGCTAGAAAGATTTCTTTTTCCATCATACACTCACGGCACTCCGATCAGAAAGTTATCAGGGGGAGAAAGACGTCGATTATATTTACTAAAGCTATTAATGACTGAACCGAATGTTTTGTTATTAGACGAACCAACGAATGATCTAGATACTCAAACTCTGACTGTCTTAGAGGACTATTTAGAAGAGTTTCCTGGAGTGGTCATTACTGTTTCCCACGACCGCTATTTCTTAGATAAAGTGGCGGAACAATTGCTCGTGCTTGAAGGGAATGGAGTGATTGAATCTTATTATGGAAATTACAGTGAATTCCTTGAAAAACAAGTAGAAAAGCCGGTAGTTCGAGTAAGTGCATCAGCAGAGAAACCTGTGGAAGAGGAAAAACCGAAGAAGAAAAGAATGAGCTATAAGGAAAAGCTTGAATGGGAATCCATCGATTCTGACATTGAATATACGGAAAAAAGACTTGAAGAAATAGCTGTAGAGATGGGGAAAACAGGCAGTGATTTTGAAAAGGCTCAAGCTTTAATGGAAGAGGAAAATTCTTTAAACGAAAAACTTGAGTACTTGATAGAGCGTTGGAGCTATTTATCAGAAATTGCAGAGAATTAATTAAATCTAAGAACAAGGGAAGGATGAAGTGACTTGAAGATACGTTCCATTGAACCCACTCCTAGTCCGAATACGATGAAGGTTATTTTAAATGAAGAGCTTCCAATGGGAAAAAGTAATAACTATAAAAAAGAGACAAGTGCTGGTGCTCCAAAGGTCATTCAGGATATTTTGACCATAGAAGGTGTGAAAGGGGTATATCACGTAGCTGATTTTCTAGCAGTGGAAAGAAATGCGAAATACGATTGGAAAGAAATCTTACCGAAAGTAAGGCTTGCATTTGGCGAAGAAGCGGAATTAGTGGAGCCAGAAGAAACAATTAATGAGCATTACGGAGAAATACAGGTGCTTGTTCAGATGTATAAAGGAATTCCGATGCAAATAAAGCTAACGGATGGAACAGAAGAAAGACGATATGGATTACCAGAACAGTATAAAGAGGCTGTTTCAAAGGCGCAGGATCCAGAAGATAACGTTGTAATGGTTCGAAGGTGGAAAGAGTTTGGTGTAAGGTATGGAGATTTCGATCAAATCGGCCAGGATATATTAGAAGAATTAATGGCTGCTTATACAACAGACCGACTAGATGAACTCATTCAAGATGCAACGAATAAGGAGACCACGAAGATTGTTAGGCGCCAGAAACAAAAGCTTGATGTCCACTCATTAAATGATCCCGATTGGCGAAAAAGATATCAGCTTCTTGAACAAATGGACGATCCAGAAGTTGAAGATCTTCCAGTGTTAGAAAAAGCGTTAAACGACGAAAAGGCATCTATTCGGAGATTAGCTACTGTCTATTTAGGGATGATTGAAGACAAAAAAGTATTACCTCTCCTATATAAAGCATTAAAGGATAAAACAGTAACCGTCAGACGTACGGCTGGAGACTGCTTATCTGACTTAGGGTTTGAAGAGGCAATAGAAGAAATGATGAAGGCATTAAGTGATGAAAGTAAATTAGTGCGCTGGAGAGCGGCAATGTTTTTATATGAATTGGGTGATGACCGTGCACTTCCTGCCCTGAAGGCAGCAGAAGAAGATCCGGAATTTGAAGTAAGCTTACAAATTAAACTTGCTATCGAAAGAATTGAATTGGGTGAGGATGCAAAAGGATCAGTTTGGAAACAAATGACAGAAGCAAGAAAACAAAACTAATAAAATTGCATCATTTGAAATAAATATAGTATGCTAACAATGGATATAGTTAGTAGGAGGGATTTTTAATGTCAATGGCATATGAGGAATATATGAGACAAATGGTAAAGCCAATGCGTGAAGAACTGGTTCATGCGGGCTTTGAAGAGTTACAAACAGAAGAAGAAGTAGAAAACTTTATGGATCAAAATGAAGACACTGCGTTAATCTTTGTTAACTCTGTATGTGGTTGCGCGGCAGGTTTAGCACGTCCTGCAGCAACTCAAGCAGTTGTTAGAACGGACAAAAAACCTGCCAAGCTTGTTACTGTTTTTGCAGGTCAAGATAAAGAGGCAACGGCAAAAATGCGTGAGTATTTCGAAGGGTTCCCACCGTCATCACCTTCTATGGTTCTTGTAAAAGGGAAGCAAGTGGTTCACTTTATCCATCGCCACGATATCGAAGACCACACAATGGAAGAAATCATGGAGAACCTCCAATCAGCATTTGAACAAAATTGTTAAAGAAAAAAGGAATGTCAGCTGACATTCCTTTTTTTCTGAAAGGAAAGAATCTATATGTTTGTCACAACAGCAGGACGAACCAATCCAGACATGATTGAAGAAGCAAAACAGATAGCGTTGGCCCTCGAATGTACCTATCAGGAAAGAAGGAAAAAATCGGTTCAGACACTTCAATCTTTGTATAAGGATGACTGTATTGTCGTTGGAAAAGAGAGACTAGAGTTATTTTTAATGAACGGAGAAGAGCCGTTTTTCTTCCATCCCAATTCCTCCATGTTCAGAATCAAAAGGCTGCTAAAAAACGAACACGATCCTTTTATTGATGCAACGGGTCTGGCGAAAGGAATGAGTCTACTTGATTGTACATTAGGACTAGCCTCTGACAGTATTGTTGCAAGCTTTGTCGTTGGAGCATCTGGAAAAGTGGTCGGGACAGAAGAAAATAAATATCTCTCTTATCTTGTCGGTCGAGGATTAAAAAGCTGGCAGTCCGGTTTGGCCGGAATGGATGAAGCTATGCGCACAATTTCGGTACAACATTCAGATGCACTATCATTTTTAAAGGAAGTCCCAAGCAATGAGTTTGATTGCGTATATATTGACCCAATGTTTGAAGAAACCATCTTAGAATCAGACGGAATTCGTGCGCTAGCTCATTTAGCGGTATATACAGAAATAAGGGAAGAGTTCATTTCAGAAGCAAAAAGAGTGGCGAGGAGACGGCTCGTGCTAAAGGATCATTTTCGTAGCGATCGCTTCGAGCAGTTTGGATTCTCAGTTATGAAAAGACCGTCTGCTAAATTCCATTTCGGGATTATTACAAAATGATGATATTTGCTATTTAATCTCCCACTTTCAACTATAAAAAGAGTATAATATCAGAAAAGAGCCATTATTTTCTAAATACTCTTAAAGACTAGTAGAAAGGATTGGAGATCATGCCAAAATGGTTGCAAAAATCCTTCGTCGTGTTGGTTACAATTTTAACATTTGGTTTGGTAACACCATCTCAAACCTTTCTATATAATCAAGCATCAGCGGAGAAACCAACACGGGAAGATGCAGTTAAAGCGGAAACTACATATAATCAGCTTGAGGACACAACGGAAGAAGATTCAGACAGTAGCGGCCAGATCATACAAAGCTGGTTAAATGAAGCAGAAGAGCTATCGTACCTAAAATTTGGAAGTAGAATCAAGCCTGTGATAGAAGACGAATTCAAACAGGTCATTCTACCAAATATTCATAAAGCAATTGAAGAAGTAGCCGTGCAGTACCCGGAAGAAAAACTAGCATACCTAGAATTAAGCGAAGTCCCAACTGGAGGCAACGCTGAAAAAATATTTCACCTGTATAGCAAAGAAAGCAACAAAGACATTATCCGCTTCCACGTAAGAAAGGACCATCCACCCCAAAGTGGCTATTGGTTTAACTTTCATTACCACACAAGCGAAGACAACTTCGAGGCCCATCACGAACTCGGCTCGATCTATTGGGACACGAACACACCACCTAAGTGGATGAGCTAATAAGAAACCCCCTTCGACTGGATTGGTCGGAGGGGGTTTTTGTGTGTCTGATAAGGAGGGAATAGAGATTTGTGCGATTTAGGGAATGAGCTTTGAACTTAGGACATGTGATTACCAGAAACTAGTGGAATGAGTGAACTAAGTTGGGATATAGGACATGTGATTACCAGAAACTAGTGGAATGAGTGAACTAAGTTGGGATATAGGACA